>Ga0209578_10003727_pt1 | contig 11405 bp, 10 predicted proteins | sample tdAd472_FD_187127 | JGI IMG/M metagenome (GOLD analysis project Ga0209578, IMG submission 187127) | Marine sediment microbial communities from the Atlantic coast under amendment with organic carbon and nitrate - tdAd47.2 (SPAdes)... | ecosystem: Environmental > Aquatic > Marine > Coastal >...
ACGGTGCGGTGTTTATCGCGCGCAAACGCACGAATGTCCACCGTTTCCAACCGCCACTTTCCCTGGTCCAAGCCCTTGCCCGAAAGCGAAGAGCCCAGGGGGCCCGGAAACATTTCCGGAAACAGGGTCAAAACCGTCGCGGTCCACACGGCCTCAGCCCTCGTTTTCCGCGTCGTCTCCCGGTTCCGGCTCGCCCGGTTCCAGCAGCCCCGGCAGCGGCTCCACTTGAAGCCACCCGCCGTCCAGTTCGACCCGGGGCACCGCCGCCTTAGTAAACGGCACCATCAGCACCCCTTTGTTCGGGTGTTCGACTTCGAGCATGTCGCCCGCGCCGAAATCGAAAACCGCCCGAACCCGACCGAGACTTTCACCATCGGGAAGCCGGGCCTCCAGGCCGATCAAATCGGCATGGTAGAACTCGTCTTCCTCCGGCTCCGGCAGCACGTCTCGCGGAACGAACAACTTAGTTCCTTTGAGCGCTTCCGCCGCGTCCCGGTCGTCCACTCCTTCGAGCTTGACCCGAACCTGCCCTTTGGACGCTCCGCCAACGATGCGCAGTTTGTAAGAGACCTTCCCGGTCTCGTCCGTCGCTGCGCCGTAATCGGCAACGGCCTTGGGGTTCTCGGTAAAGCTCTTGATCCGTACCAGCCCCCGGACCCCATGAGGCCCGGCAATAACACCGATACAGACCCGGTCACCCTCCGACTTCCCTGATTTGGAAGTCATGACGGCTCCTATTCCTCGGCTTTTTCGGCCTCGGCTTCTTCAGCAGGAGCTTCCTCAGCCGGAGCCTCTTCGGCAGGGGCTTCAGCAGCTTCGGCGGCTTCAGCTTCGGCAGCCGCGGCAGCTTCAGCAGCTTCCTTGGCCTTTTCCTCGGCTTCGCGGACCCGCTCTTGAGCCTTGGCGCCCGGCAGGTGCTTTTTGGTCTGCTCGGGGATCGCCCGGTCGCCGATCAGGCCGGCGGAAGCCAGCATACGGTGAACGCGGTCGGTCGGTTTGGCGCCAACGCCCAACCAGTATTTGATCCGGTCTTCGTTGAGAACCACGCGCTCTTCGTGGTCTTTCGGCAGCATCGGGTTGTGGCGGCCGAGCTTCTCGATGAAACGGCCATCCCGCGGGCTGCGGATATCGGCAACGACAATGCGGTAGAACGGACGTTTTTTAGCGCCACCGCGTGCAAGTCTGATCTTAAGAGCCATAGTTACGTACTGTCTTTCGTATCAGGTGGTTAAAACTATACCCACGAACCTTTTTTAGTTAGGTCCGCGAAACTCATCCGAACCCACCCGGCGGCATTCCACCGGGGGGCATCATTCCTGGAGGCAATCCGCCGGAGCGGAGGAAACTCTTTTTCCCCATCTTGCCCACTTTCTTCATAACGGAGCTCATTTGCTTGTGCTGTTTGAGCAACCGGTTTACTTCGGGAACCGTGGTTCCCGCGCCAGCGGCAATACGCTTGCGCCGCGAGGCGTTGATCACTTTCGGGTTTTGGCGTTCCTTGACGGTCATGGAGAGAATGATCGCTTCTTGGCGGGCGATCATCTTGTCGTCCACGTTGGCCTCGTCGAGCTGCTTCTTCATTTTGCCGACGCCCGGCAACATGCCCATCAGCCCCTTGAGGTCGCCCATCTTGCGGATTTGGCGCAACTGGCTGAGAAGATCTTCCAGGGTGAACTGCCCCTTCATCACCTTCTTGGCGAGCTTTTCGGCCTCTTCCTTTTCGATGGTTTCCGACGCTTTCTCGACCAGCGAAACCACGTCGCCCATGCCGAGAATACGCCCGGCGATCCGTTCGGCGTGGAACGGCTCGAACTCATCGATCTTTTCGCCGACGCCTAAGAACTTGATCGGCGCATCGGCAACCTGCTTCATCGACAAAGCCGCGCCGCCGCGCGCATCGCCGTCCACCCGGGTCAAGACAATGCCCGTTACGCCGACTTTTTCGTTGAATTCCTTGGCGACGGTGACGGCGTCCTGACCGGTCATCGCATCGGTCACCAAAAGGGTTTCAATCGGCTTGGCGATATCGCGGACCTGCGCCACCTCGGCCATCAACTGCATATCGATATGCAGGCGGCCCGCCGTATCGAGGATCACCACGTCGTAGCCTTCCAACCGGCCCGTCTCCATGGCGCGCTTGGTGATCGCCGTGGGCTGTTCGCCCATGATGATCGGCAAGGTGGCGATTTCCGCCTGCTTGCCCAAAACTTCCAATTGCTGTTGAGCGGCCGGGCGGTAGATGTCCAGCGAGGCCATCAGAACTTTTTTACGCTCTTTGTTTTTCAGGCGCAGGGCCAGCTTGGCGGAACTGGTGGTTTTACCGGAGCCCTGAAGGCCGACCATCAGGATGGCCGCCGGCGGGGTCGTCGCCAAATTCAACTCGGAGCGCTCGTCGCCTAGGGTTTCGGCTAGTTGATCGTGCACGATCTTGACGACCATCTGGCCCGGCGTGACGCTCTTGATCACATCCTGACCGACGGCCTTTTCCTTGACCGCCGCAACGAAATCCTTGACCACGGGAAGGGCGACATCGGCCTCGAGCAGCGCCACGCGCACTTCGCGCAGGGCGGCATCGACGTCGGCTTCCTTGAGCGCACCTTTTTTCTTCAGGCGCTCAAAAACATCACCGAGGCGTTCTGTCAAATTCTCGAACATACGTTCGCTCTTCCCTTAATCAACAAGCAAAAAACGCCAGTGCGCGAACCCTCGCGGACTGGCGGCACCCCTCGTATCGGAGGAGCGCTTGCATGAACGGCGCGGACTTTAGGCGCAAGCCGCCACATTGTCAACACTCGGCTTTCCCCTATGTCGGCTTTCCCCTATGTCGGCTTTCCCCTAAAGCGGGAAACCTCAGCACCACAATTCCGACGAAAAGTTTTGATCTTTGCTATCTGGGCTTGTTTTAGAATCGATATCATGTGAATACTATGGTAATCATACTGAAACCCTTAAGGGTGAATACGAACTAAATACGTCTGAACCTTTCAAAACCAACGACCGCCGAAAAACAAAAGGATATTGAGACAATGAGCAGAAGAGTGGGAAGAAGCTCACCGGACCCAATCGATAAATACGTCGGATCCCGTGTACGGGGCCGTCGCTTGGGTCTTCGCATGAGCCAAACCAAATTGGGGGAAGCTATTGGGGTAACCTTCCAGCAGATTCAGAAGTACGAAAACGGCGCCAACCGGATCGGCGCCAGCAATCTGTATAAGATTTCGCGGACGCTGGGCGTGGAAGTCGGCTATTTCTTCCAGGACATGCCGGATGCGGCCTGGTCGCACGAAAAAGGCAAGGCACCGGGACTTTCGGATCAACCGCCCGAATCCTTCGAGCACGATCCGTTGACCTCGAAAGAAGCGATCGAGTTGACGCACAACTACTTCTCGATCGGCGACGGTTCCGTGCGCAAGCGTATTTCCCAGCTGGTTAAATCCTTGGCCGATACCTTCGCCGGATAAAACCGCTGGGATAGTCTCTCGATCAACGGCGCTCGGTTGAGCGCCGTTTTTCATTGGGTCCTCATGCCGACCTCAGGCAAACTGGCCGTATGACACTCTACAACCAATTAAACGACGCCCTCGTTCCGCATGGCTTCATTTTAAGAGGCGGCTTCCGTCTCGAAAACGACGAGCGCGAAAAATTGGGCGTGGACAACGAAACGCTGGTCTTGATCGGCAACGTCGGCCCGGCGTTTTTTAGACACTTCTCTGCCGAAAGGCCTGACGGCCCCCATCCGATGGATGCCTGGACGCGCCAGGTCCTATCGGGTTTCGCCGATATTTTCGGCGCAAGGGCGCTTTTCCCTTTTGAGGGTCCCCCTTATCACCCGTTTCAACAGTGGGCGCAGCGTTGCGAACCGGTTTACCCATCGCCCATCGGGCCGCTGATTCATCCCAAATTCGGCCTTTGGCACGCCTATCGCGGCGCATTTCTCTTCGACAGCCCAATTGACCTCCCGGCCAAACAAACGGTCGCCCCGCCTTGCGAAAGCTGCACCGATAAGCCCTGTCTGTCGGCCTGTCCGGCTGAAGCGTTCGCCAATGGAAACTATGACGTTCCGGCCTGTACCGGTCACTTAAAATCGCCGGAAGGCGACGACTGCATGACGCTGGGGTGCCGGGCGCGCCGCGCCTGCCCCATCGGGCAAAAATACGTTTACGGCCCGGATCAGGCGCATTTTCACATGCAAAAGTTTCTCGCCAACAATGGTTAGGGCTGGACTCCGGGCCGGGAGCGACCCTATGTAGGGCCTATGATGGAACACCGGTTTACCAAAATGCACGGCCTGGGCAACGATTTCGTGGTTTTAGACGTCCGCGAAACCGGCCTCGTGTTGCGGCCTGAACAGATCCGCGCCATCGCCAACCGGCGCACCGGCGTCGGCTGCGACCAGTTCATCGTCATCGAGCCGGCCAAGGACGCCCACGCCGACGTGTTCATGCGCATTCTCAACGCCGACGGTTCCGAGGTCGAGGCCTGCGGCAACGCGACACGCTGCATCGCCGATTTGGTAATGGAACAAACCGGGCGCGATCACACGATCATCGAAACCGTCGTCGGGCTGCTCGATGCGCATCCCACCGCAGACGGGCGAATTTCGGTCGACATGGGGCCGGTCAAACTCGACTGGCGCGAAATCCCCCTGGCCGACCCGGTCGACACCGGTTCCGTGCCGCTTGAAGTCGGTCCCTTGGCCAACCCGGTCGCCGTCAACGTGGGCAACCCCCATGCGGTGTTCTTCGTCGACGACGCCGAGGCGGTCGACCTGGAACGATGGGGGCCGCAGATCGAAACCCATGACATGTTCCCAGCGCGGATCAACGTTGAGGTCGTACAGGTCCTGAATGACAGCCAGTTGCGCATGCGCGTTTGGGAGCGCGGCGTCGGCATCACCCAGGCCTGCGGCACCGGAGCCTGCGCCAGTTTGGTCGCCGCCGCCCGACGCAAACTGACCGGCCGCCGCGCTGAGGTGATCCTCGACGGCGGACCTTTGGAAATCGAGTGGATGCCCGACAACACCGTTCAAATGACCGGCCCCGTCGCCCGCAGCTTCAGCGGCGTTCTCGACCCGTCCCTGCTGGGATAACTCCCCATGAGCGAAACCCGCGTCGTCACCCTGGGCTGCCGCCTCAACACCTATGAATCGGAAGTCATGCGGACCCATGCCGAAAATGCGGGCCTCGACGACTCGATTATCGTCAACACCTGCGCGGTGACCGGCGAAGCCGAACGCCAGGCTCGCCAGACCATCCGTAAATTGCGGCGTGAAAACCCCAACGCCAAAATCATCGTCACCGGCTGCGCCGCCCAGATTCACCCCGAGGACTTCGCCGATATGCCCGAGGTCGACCGGGTGCTCGGCAACCGGGAGAAAATGCGCCCGGAGAGTTTTATTGCGAACACCCGGGAAGAGGGAACGACCCCCGTCGAGGTCACCGACATCATGACCGCCAAAGAAGCCGCCCATCATTTGATCGGCGGGTTCGGTAGCCGGGCCAGGGCTTTCGTGCAGGTTCAACAAGGCTGCGACCATCGCTGCACCTTCTGCATCATCCCCTTCGGGCGCGGCCCCAACCGCAGCCTGTCCAAAGACTCCATTATCGAACAGGTTCAAAAGCTTACCGAGGGCGGATTTAAAGAGGTGGTATTGAGCGGCGTCGATCTGACCAGCTACGGAGCCGACCTGCCGACACGACAACCGCTCGGCCAAATGGTCCGTGAGCTCCTGGAAGCCGTTCCGGCGCTCGAACGCCTGCGGCTGTCGTCCCTCGACCCGGCGGCCATCGATCCGGAGCTTTTTTCCGCCATCACCGAAAACCCTCGCATCATGCCGCATATCCATCTCAGCCTTCAGGCGGGGGACGATATGATCCTCAAGCGGATGAAGCGGCGCCACACAAGACGACAAGCCGTCGATTTGTGTCACGCCTTACGTGAGAAGCGTCCCGATCTGGTGTTCGGCGCCGATTTGATCGCCGGGTTCCCGACGGAAACCGACGCCATGTTCGAAAATTCGCGCAAACTCGTCGAAGACTGCGGACTGACCTTTTTGCACGTTTTCCCCTATTCGTCCCGGCCCGGTACACCAGCGGCCAAGATGCCCGACGTACCGGGCGACATTCGCAAGGAACGGGCCGCCCGCCTCCGCAAGGCCGGAGAAGACGCTCTGACCGACTACATGAAAAGCCGAGTCGGCACGACGGCGGCGGTTCTTTTGGAAAAAGAAAACGAAGGCCTTTGCGAACATTATGTACGGGTTCGTCTTGACCTGGCGGGCGAACCGGGGTCCATTGTGCCTGTCCGCCTAACCGGGGTGGAAGAAGACCATATGCTGGGGACGCAGAACGTATGACCGAAACGCCGAAAAAAGGCTGGCTGGCCCGCTTGAAGGAAGGCCTCAGCCGGTCTTCCAACAAACTGACTGGAGGAATTACCGATCTCTTCACCAAGCGCAAGCTGGACAGTGAAGCGCTTGAGGAGTTGGAAGAAATTCTAATCACCGGCGACCTTGGCGTCGAAACCGCCATGCGGGTCAGCGAACAGATCGCCCGGACCCGGTTCGGTAAAGAAGTCAGCCCTGAAGAAATTCGCGAGGCGGTCGCCGAACAGATCACGCCGATCTTGGAGCCGGTCGCCAAACCGCTCGAAATCGACGGCGCAAACAGTCCCCATATCATTTTGGTCTGCGGCGTCAACGGCAGCGGCAAAACCACGACCATCGGCAAAATGGCCAAGCAGCTCCAAGAGCAAGGCCACTCCGTCATGCTGGCGGCGGGGGACACCTTTCGCGCCGCGGCGGTGGAACAACTCAAGGTATGGGGCGAGCGCAACAACTGCCCCGTCGTCGCCCGCGACACCGGCACCGACGCAGCTGGCCTGGTGTACGACGCCATCGAACGCGCCCGCACCGAAGGAGCGGACGTACTGCTGATCGACACCGCCGGCCGATTGCAGAATAAGTCCGGCCTGATGGCGGAGCTGGAGAAGGTCATCCGCGTCATCAAAAAGCTCGACGAAAGCGCGCCTCACGACTGCCTGTTGGTCCTCGACGCCACGGTAGGGCAGAACGCCCACAGCCAAGTCGAGGTTTTCAAAAAGATGGTCGACGTCAGCGGATTGGTCTTGACCAAGCTGGACGGCACCGCCAAAGGCGGCGTGCTCGTCGCACTGGCCGACAAATTCGGCCTCCCGGTCCATGCCATCGGCGTCGGCGAAGGGATCGACGACCTCAAACCGTTCGAAGCGCAAGCCTTCGCCCGCAATCTCATGGGATTGGATGCGTAACCGCGATGCACCGTGATTTTGACTGATCTAAACGAGAATGTTGATGTAGTGGCCGCGCGGGACGTCGTTGCGCAGTTCCTGGCCGGATTCCAAGGTTTGATCGAGCTTCTGGATGGCCTTGGTGTTTTGGGGCGTTTGCCGGAATTCGGTCACTTCGGCGCGCTTGCTCACGGCCTCGGCCTGCCGGAAAGTCGCGCGATGATTTTGCGCCGGCTGAAGTGCTGTTCCTGTGATTTTGGTCGGATCGGTCATGGATCGCCAGAAGGCCCCTTGTTATCGACCTCCAAATTTAGAATCCGAGTCGTTAATAGGTGGTTTACGCGTTAGGTAATTACGATCACAGATCACCATATACTTATGGACCAGTGATTCCTTTAACTACTTGGTATAAAATCAAAAACGCCTTTGATAAGAGTAACATCCTTACTAGAGGCTAATAAAAAAAGGAGTTGGCACTGGGGCTTCGCAAAAAGATCATCCTTGCCTTTATCGTTCCCTCAGTTGCGGGCGCAATCGCCGTGGCCGGATTTCTTCACTTTGCGTTGCTGAATGCCGCAAAAGAAAATTGGATTCCAGGAAATCGGTTTCTTATCCATACCCTCTCTTCTTACATACAACAAAATATCGATATCGCGCGGAAAACCCTCGAAGCAACGGCGCAACTCCCCACTTTCAAGTCGCTTCCCGACCTTGAATTGATCGACCGCAAAATCAACGGAATTCCAGAAAACGCCGACCAACAAAAGAAATGGCACCTGGATGCCTTGAGGAATGAATTGGCGCTGTTTTCCGTTCTTTTCGTTCTCACCCCCAACGGGGACCACTACCTTTCTCACCCGTTTTCCATTCAAAAGAAACTCCAAAAATATAATCTTTCTGACCGCCCCTATTTTATTGAAGCCGCTCGGACAAAAAAAACCGTCGTTTCAGACAGTTTTTTAGGAGCCGACGGAATTCCAGCCGTCGCGATTGATGTTCCGATTCTCAATGCCAAAGGGGATATTCAGGCGCACCTGGGCGGCGTCTTTCATCTCTCCAAACTTTCCGGTTTAATCTCACCCGGCCTCATATCGCCGTTTGAGAGGGCGTTTATTGTCGATAGTAAGGGGCACCTCATCGCCCACTCCGATAAACGCTTGCTCGTCAAACAGGCTGGCAATCAGTTCGAAGACCTCGGCCTTGCAAAGTCTCTTTTGTCAAAAACCGGCCAGGATGAACAAAGCTCCTCGGTGGATTACACGTCCCCCACAACCGGGAAAGCGTACCTGACCGTTCACCGGCATTTTCCAAACGGTTGGCTGTTGGTTCTATTAAGAGATATCCGCTCACTTGAACAGGAGGTGAAACCCCAAGTCGTTTCCGTTTCTTTCCTCATGGCCTTCCTGCTTCTGGCGATTGGGGGGATCGGCGTTCTTGCCGTATCCCGCGTCACGCAAAAGTGGTTCAAATCACAAGATGAACTTCAAAAGGCACACAGCCTGCTTGAGCACAGGGTCGAGGAACGCACCCGAAATCTGGAGCAGCAAAAAGCCCTATTTGAGGGTATTTTCCGTGACGTACCTGACGCAATGGTACTGGCCGATACCAATCGTCAAATATTTATGGCTAATCCGGGTTTTACGCGGATATTTGGATACACCGAAGATGAAGTTATCGGCCGCGATGCCGAATTTTTATATCTGTCACACAGCGATTTCATTCTCCGAGGAAGGGAACGTTTCAATGTTGAGGCAACGGAACAAATTGATCCCTATGTCACAAATTATGCTCGGAAAGACGGCACCGTTTTTCCGGGCGAAACCATTGGCACCCCCATCAAGGACGGAAAAGGCCAAACCATCGCTTTTATCGGTTTGGTTCGCGACATTACCCAGCGGCGAAGAACAGAACGTCTTGTTCGGGAAAAAAGCCGCAGCATTGAACTGCTCCAAAAGGTGGCGGCTTTCGCCAACGAAAATACCGACATCACCACTGTTTTGAGAACAAGCCTTCAACTGATTGGGCATTATTTCGATTGGTCGATCGGCCATATCTATTTTGTCGACAAAAAAGCTGACAAGCTTCGTCCGAGCAAAATCTGGTACCTGGACGATGCGGAGAAGTATCAACCCTTTATTACCCTGACGGAGAAGACCATCCTTACCCCTGGCAATGGATTGCCGGGGATTGTCGCCGAAGAGGGTGAGCCAGTTTGGATTTCCGATTTAGACGCCCAAAAGAAGTCGACTTTTCCCCGGCGCAAGGTCTGGTTGAAGATCGGCATGCTGGCGGGCTTCGCCTTTCCCATAAAAGTTGGCGGGCGGGTTGCCGCGGTCATGGAGTTTTTTGCTAAACATGACAAGCCGCCTCAATCGGTTCAGTTCGAAATCATGGATTCCATCGCAGCGCAACTCGGTCGCGCCATTGAGCGAAGCGAAGCGAATGAAGCCCTTATCGAAAGCCAGAACAGATTCAAGGATTTCGCAGAATCGGCATCGGATTGGTTTTGGGAAATGGACGAGGATCTTCGGTTCACTTTCATTTCGGAAGGCAACCGGGGCAACAGCTATTTCGATAAGACCGCCTGTATTGGCAAGAAGCGCGAAGAAATCACACGGGAGGCTTTAACCGACACAAAATGGCGAAAACATCTTGACGACATGAAGGCCCGTCGACCGATTAAAGACTTCACATATAATATGGTGATCCCGGATGGAGAGGAACGAACCATCCGCGTTAACGGCACACCCCTGTTCGATGAGAAAGGTCGCTTTAGAGGATACCGTGGAACCGGCAAGGACATTACCGAGCAATATCAGGCCGCTTTGGAATTGCAGCACGCCAAAGAACAAGCTGACAAGGCAAATAGAGCAAAGAGCGATTTCCTAGCCAGTATGAGCCACGAACTCAGGACGCCGCTCAACGCCGTGCTTGGGTTTGCGCAAATGCTCCAATACGATCCCACGAGTCCCCTCACACCCAGTCAGGAAGAAAACGTCGGACATATTATCGAAGGGGGACAACATCTTCTTGAACTGGTTAACGACATCCTCGATCTGGTGAAGATTGAAGCCCACCAAATCGCCCTTTTGATTGAAGATGTCTCGGCGAATGAAGTGGTTGAGAAATGCGTCTCCCTGACCCAGCCGATTGGCATTGAGCGCGGTATTCATATCATTGATGAATTCAGCTCTGGACCGCAATTTACACTCAAGACCGACAAGGTCCGGTTCAAACAAGTCTTGCTCAACCTCCTATCGAATGCGGCCAAATACAATAAGGACGGCGGTGAAGTAACGATCCGGGGCGAAAAGGTCGGCCACGGCTATTTAAGAATCTCGGTTTCCGACACGGGAATTGGAATTGCCGAAGAAGATTTCGACAGTGTGTTCGAAGTTTTTCAGCGCCTTGATGCCGATGCCATGGTGGCCCGGGAAGGTACCGGAATTGGCTTGACGGTTACCAAGCTCATCGTTTCCGAACTTGCCGGACGGATCGGCTTTGATAGCGAACTGGGCAAGGGAAGCGTGTTTTGGTTCGAGCTGCCTTTAACGGAAAACCAAGAAGTCCTGATCTGGTCGGATACCCTCCGGATCGGTATCGACGCCATCGACCGGGACCACCGCCGTCTCTTGGAACTGATAAACGCTCCCGCCCTTCGGACCGGGAACAACCATGAAGTAGCGTTGGTTCTAAACGAGTTGACGCACTACGTTCATAATCACTTTCGGCGTGAAGAAGCCGTGATGCGAATCTGCAAATACCCCGCCCTCAAAAAGCACATAAAAGGCCACAAAAATCTGACCGATACGGTTCAGCAATTGTCACGAGAATGGTCAAACGCTCCAACGGATCAAACATTAAGCCAACTGCGGGTTTTCCTCAGCCAATGGCTTTTTGATCATATCGTCCGTCATGACAAGGAATTGGCTCATTTCGTGACCGGGCGCGAGAAGGAAATCGAGCACTTCTTATTCAACTTGGAACTAGACGATTCTGCCTAAAACGATTCCTAGGCCGTAGACTCATTAAATCGCAGCCAAATCCGAATTGCGGCCAACTTTACCATTGCGAGGTAGGTTGATCCAAGTTTGTCGTATCGGGTTGCAATGCGCCGGAAGTATTTGATCTTGTTGAAG
>Ga0209578_10003731_pt1 | contig 11401 bp, 8 predicted proteins | sample tdAd472_FD_187127 | JGI IMG/M metagenome (GOLD analysis project Ga0209578, IMG submission 187127) | Marine sediment microbial communities from the Atlantic coast under amendment with organic carbon and nitrate - tdAd47.2 (SPAdes)... | ecosystem: Environmental > Aquatic > Marine > Coastal >...
TTATATTTTAATTATCGATAACTCCTATTGCTGCTGCTGCTGCTGCTCAGCCCTTTCCGTGTATGCTAGTTATAAGTATAAATTGAACTCCAAAAATCGTAAAACGCACCGATCACGAATATTCTATTTACATTTCTGCCAAAGCTACTTTAATAAAAATAGTGTCTAAAAACTATTTCAGGAAATAATATGCTAATTATTCTATTTTTAATTTATCCCTAAATTGCTGAGGTCTATTCGATCAAATCCAATTGAGGCTTTGCGAATTGAATGAGGTCCACTTACCTCCCCTCCACCTCAAAAGTCAATACCTCTTCATCCCCAAAACCAAACTCATCTACCGCATTGACTACCACCACATGTATGCCCAGAGCTAGCCGTGGGAGAAGAAATTGCCAGATATGCGAGGAGACATGTGGCGCTGGAAAAGCATCACTAGTCCCTCTATATTTATCATACAGTCTCACATATGAAGGATCAGTCCGTTCAATATACTGCATAGGAACCGCTGTTTTCCCATCAAGTGAGATCGTGACTTGATCGCGCTCACCCCCATCAAAGAAGTTGACGACTACAAACATACTATCCACTTGCACACCGCGGTCGAGGCCTAAGGGGTGAATTTGAGCTAGGCTGTCGGAATGAAAGAGCGGTGGATCCAGTACAATGCTCAAACGATCTTTTGGGTCACCTCCAGCAGGGATGAATTGGGGTTTTACGGTGTGTCCTTCAAAATAAAAAACATAATAACCATTCGGATTGCCATCGGCCATCGTAGCAGGCCGAACGCCTCGCTCGTCTCTAGGGCCAGCGCGCCAGCCGCTCCCGCGGGTTTCGGCCAAGGTATGCGCAATAAATGGGTAGCCGTGCCATCCATGTGTATGGTCAATTTCAACCTTCCAACTATTGCTGGTGTCATGGCCAGCAATGGCATAAACGTATTGAAACCGTCCTAGAATACGCAATAGTTGATCAAAGTTTGTCGTATTGATAGTACTTGAAAAACTGCGATTATTGGCATAGGTAAGCAAGGGGATATGGGTAATAATCATGATCAGTTTGTCTGACGGAACATCCTTGAGGTCATTTTCAATCCATTGCATCTGTTGGGCATCAATATGCCCTTCATATCCTTTCCCTTTTCCCTTGAAACCGACATTATTCAAGGCCAAAAAATGGACTTGGCCATAATCAAAAGAGTAGTAGTCTGGCCCAAATACGCTTCTGAAGGTTTGGGTCGCGTATTCATTGTTGGGGGATTCTGGATTGAGATCGTGGTTGCCAGGTACGTTCCACATGGGGATGCCAATCTGCGACATGAGCTTATTATGGCGCTCATAAAGGGCTAGGTTGTCATTCACTACATCTCCAGCGACCAAACCAAATTTAGCTTCATACGGGTTTCCAAAAAGAGCATCAATAATGTCTTTGCGCATCATGTCAAGCTCTTCATCGGTGGATGTTTGTGGATCGGCAAATCCCATGGCCTTAAACTCATCGGGGACAGCTCCTTCCAAAAGCGCAAAATCAATGCTGGTAGGTAAGGGGCCTGTCGGTTCAATCACTGGCCATTTCCATTGGGCAATGGCGGGCGTACCACTCGGGTAATGGCAATAGTAAAACTGCGGTAGCTGAACGTCGTTTAGTGGAACGCGATAAGGCGCGGGTTTGGAAATAAACAGGATGCTTTCGGGTGGGAGTTCTATTTCATACTGGCCGGAAGCATTAGTTTTTACCACATCCACTCCATTTGAAACCTTTACCCCTGCAATCCCTTTCTCACCGGGATCGTGCAGGCCATTTTCATTGGCATCCAGATAGACGGTACCTTTGGCTGTATTTACCTGAGCTTGGGCGGAGAAAGAGATGCTAACTGTTAAAAGGAGTGCAAGCAGTAAGGCTCCGTTTTTTAGACTAGTCATAAGCGGATGAAAATTGTGGTACATGTTTAAAGTGGTTGGTTAATGGATCAGCTCAATCTTTATTTTCTTTCCAATTTATCTCGATCCCAGTTTGAAGTGTTGGTTACTGCTTCAGAGGTTGTTGGCAAGAAAGCATATCATAAAATACGATCAAAGATAAAAAATAGGAGATAGAAGAGGCCCATAAAAATTGTCAGAGAAGGAAGAAAAGTAGTGGCAACCCAGGATTCGAACCGTGCCCTCCCAGGTTTCAACTGGGCGCTCTCCCGAGAGAGAAGATTGATCTTTAGGGACTTGCCCAACACTCAATAACGCCCAGTCAAGCAGACCTTACGTTCAGTAGTTAAATTGATGCATTCAGCAATTTTTATTTGCTTTAAACTTAAATTGGTGTTTTTTTATACTGAGGTTGCTTAAGAATATTTGATTAGCTATCATTTTAGAGAAGAGAAGAGGTATCAAACAACTTTAGAGAAGACTTTACACATGTGATAGTATTAGACATTAAAAGTGGAGAGAATGGTTTTCAAGTGAAGAGAATAGCTACTATATTAGCTTAGGGAGCATCTAATGATAGCTCTTCTCAACATTGACTGCTTTGGGTTTAGTGCTGTCACCAGGATATTGCTATGTATACGACCAAATCCGCTAAGGATTATGTATCTTGTATTATCCGTTAAATTGAAGATAAGTGAAAAAGAATAGCTTTATTCGTTGCCTTCTTATATGGGGAGGGGTTCTTATAGCGCCTATGTATTTGCATGGGCAATTGTGTCAAGGAGTTATCTATGGGAAGATTACTTTAAAAAGTGGCGCGCAATATCAAGGGCAAATTCGTTGGGGGAATGAAGAAGCGCTTTGGGATGATATTTTTGAATCCGCGAAGTACGAGCGCCCCATGCAGAATCTCCTGACGAGGGATGAAGCACGACGAATTAGGCGGCGAACAGAAGAATTTGAATTTGGGTTTATGGCCTTATGGGAAGATAAGACACCCAATCAGAGCTTCGCCTTTCGCTGTTATTTTGGCCATATTCGTAGCCTCCAAGCCCAAAAGAACAATGTGGTTTTATTGACCTTGAAAAATGAACAGGGTATCCGGCTCAAGATAAATCGAGGAGGAGATCTGGATACTGATATCATCATTTTTGACCAGGGAAAAGGGCGCCGTCGCTTTGGATTTGATGAAATAGCAACGATTGCCTTCCAGGAAACGCCTAATAATTATAACTGTCCATTAGGAGTGCCTGTTTACGGAAGAATTTCTACAACGATGGGGACTTTTGAAGGCTTTATTACCTGGGACATGGAGGAGTGCTTAGGCAATGATAAGATTAGTGGTAAGGATAATGGTAAAAAAATTGACCTGGCTTTTGGGAATATACAAACCTTAAAGGCACGAAAAAATGGTTCGATGATTACGCTGAAAAATGGGCGGGCATTGTTTCTGAATGAGCATGATGATGTAGGCCCTGGTAATCACGGCATAACCGTTCGCGGATTACATTTGGGGCAAGTATCGATAGCGTGGAAGAATTTTATTTCGGCAGCCTTTATGAAACCACAGCTTCCCCCTCCTGCTTATGATTACTTTAAAGCCCCTCTATTGTTAGCGGGTACGGTTTACCTCAATAATGGTTCGAAACTAAAAGGGCAACTTATTTACGATCTGGATGAAATATATGATGTGGAATTTTTGAATGGAGACAATAGTGAATATAAGTATAGTGTTCCTTTCTCTTATGTAAAGAAAATTGAACCACAGAATGATAAGTTTGCAGCAGTTTATCTAAATGATGAAAGCCAGCTTTTATTGGGCAACAATTCTGATGTCACCATTCGAAATCATGGTTTGATTGTAAAACCTTTGGTAGGACGAGCGGAATATTTGGAATGGAAAGACATAAAATACATCGATTTTGAGTAGTCGCATTCGACGTTTTTTTGCCCGCATAAGTTTACAAACCGTCTTGCTTATTCTGTTGGCAGGCACTATTTTTTTGCTGTGGTATTGGCTGCAGCAGGCCAAAGAGGAAAATGGTTATCCTGCCTATCAGGTAGCCGTGTTGTGGGTACTGGTTTTGAGCTTCTGCCTGTGGTTGGGGAATCTGCTTATTTACCGGTTTATCCGGCGCAGTTATTCGTGGGAATCTTCATTTAGCTCTCGCTTTTTTTTACAATTGGTGCTAACCTTATTCTTTTCTTTGGGCTGTATTAATTTGACTTATATTTTATTCAAAAATGGCTTTACACAACTTCCACCGGATGAGGATCAGTTAATTCTACTCAATATTTATGGAACACTATTTTTGATTCCAGTCCTATCAGTCCAGTTTGGCTTGTTGTTTTTACGGAAATGGAAAATGGCTATCGTAGAACAATCAAAACTAAAAAAAGAACAAGTTCAGTCTGAACTATTTGCCTTGAAAGCCCACCTCTCTCCTCACTTTCTATTCAACAATCTCAATATATTATCCGCCTTGATTGAGGTAGATAATCAACCTGCTCAAGATTACCTGGATCGCTTTGCCGCAGTATATCGCTATGTACTCAAGAATCGAGAAATAGAACTCGTCGCTTTAAAAGAAGAATTGAAATTCCTGGCTTCTTATAATTTTTTATTGCACCAGCGTTTTCCTGCTGGTTTACAAATAAAAATCGCAGTAGATTCGAAATTTGAAGATCATCTTTTGCCTCCTTTATCTTTACAAATGCTGATAGAGAATGCTTTGAAACATAACAAGCTATCGGGAAGTAAACCCCTGGGAATTAAGATATCGACAACGGATGAAGCGCTTTTATACATAGAGAATAACCTCCAAGTTAAAACCTTGACTTCTGATGAAAAAACGGGTTTTGGATTGGAAAATATTCGGCGCAGATATTGGTTGTTGGCGCGCAAAGAAATTGAATTGAAGGAAACAGAGAAAGCTTTTATCGTAGGCTTGCCTCTAATCATGAAGAATACATAAGTATGGATATAGTTATTATCGAGGATGAAGTATTGGCAGCGAATAAGCTTGAAAAAATGATTATTCGATACAATGCGGATTATCGGATTGTGAAAAAATTAGGGTCGGTAGAAGCCGCCAATGAATGGCTATCTGAACATGAGATGCCCGATTTACTTTTTATGGATATCCAGCTATCGGATGGGACTTCTTTTGATTTGCTAAAAACAATAGAAATTAGCTGCCCGGTTATTTTTACTACCGCATATGATCATTTTGCTTTAGATGCTTTTCAACTGCATAGTGTAGATTATCTATTAAAGCCCGTTAGCCAAGAAAAGCTGACGAAGGCCTTTCAAAAGTTGGAAGAAATGCAACAACAATTTCAACAGGAAGAAGCGCATCCAGAATGGGAAGCCGTGATCAAAACACTAGAAACGACAAAGCAAACCTATAAATCTCGCTTTTTAATCAAGACAGGCACTCGTTATTTCCCTATTTCTACCGAACAAACCTATTATTTCTTTTCCTCCCAACGCATTACCTTTCTAGTCACAGACGAAGGAAAAAAATATACCATTAGCCATACCCTAGATGAATTAGCCCAGCTGCTTGATCCCGCTGATTTTTTCCGGATCAATCGCAAAATGATTGTTCATATCAATAGTATCCAAATGGTACACAAACACTTCAACGGACGGTTGAAAGTAGACCTAGTCCCACAGTCGACAGAAGAAGTGATGGTCAGTAGTCGTCGGGTAGCCGATTTTCAGGCTTGGTTGGATCGGTAAAGGAGGAAAAGAAAAAGCCAGGGACCGGCCTGGCTTTTACAAATAATCTAGCTTTAACTAAATAAACACTAAATAAATACTAAATAGAGACTTGTAGGTTTTGGAAATTTTATCCTTGAGAAGCACCCTTTAAAATTTCCGAAACCTTAGAGTCTAGTGTTTACAATATTATTAAATGCTGACCCGAAGGTATAACTCAGGCCAATGCTGAAGCTTAGTTCAAAATCGGTAGCAATTTGTCGCTGTCGAAGTAAGATGTCTTCTAATGAAGCATTACTTATGGGCAGGTTCAATTGATTTCTGATCAACTCCAGGTTAGCGGATGGCCGAATGGCCAAGCCTTTGAATACCCTGATGGAAGCGTAGCCATTAAAGCGCAGGCTGTTTTTGCTAAGGTCGTGTAGATAAGAAGAGCCCGTAAGACTGGCAGACATATCTCCCCATGGCTGACGGAACCTCATCTGAGCTGAAATGGATTGGCTATAAAGAATTTCTTCTTCTTTTCCGTATAAAGTTTCCTCAATGTAATTGTTATATATCGCACCTACTTTGTAGGCTACTACGATTTCACGCTTTAGGACTTCATTATACGGGAAGAGATTGTATTCAATCGCAGGCTGAAAATAGGTCGACAAATTGATGTTGCGATAAGTATTGTGATTAACACCACTGAAAACACCTGCTGACCAATGGTTGCCGAGGCTTTTTACGATACTTCCTGATAGGTAATGGTGTTGCCGTGTGCTTAGGAAATTTTCCTCATCGCTTTCATATCTATCTTCTGATATATTGAATTCAACATCACCCCGAATTCGCCACTCTTCGGTCACTCGGTCCATTTCAAAACCCATCTCAATATTGAATCTTCGACGACTAGATTCCTTATGGAAGCTACCGCGACCGTACACTTCAAAAATCCAATTGTTCCAGGGGTCGTCTTCTGTTATGGCTTGTTTTGCAATTTTAGACTGTTTAGGTAGACTGATCAATATTTGATCTGCCATGTTCGATTCCATCAAAAAAGGAAGTAGCCCCACTAGTATTTTTTGCACCAAACCTTTTCTAACTTCATCACCGGTCATTGTAGGTGAAGTCTGGTATTCGATTTCTTTTTTAATATTGGCAAATTGATGATTCCCTCTAAAGTTGAGTTGGTAAGTTTGGCCACCACTACCATTCGTAATATTATTGATAAACAACTGGACATCTGCTAATGCTTGGTCCCGTACATGATCGATAGAAGCTAGTTCTTGGCGGATATAGTTTCGATCACAATTACAGTCGGTGAATACTCTGATACGGTCTGCTTGTGAAAAAGCAATAGTAGATAGGAGGAAAAAAACAATGAGCGAAAACAGGTTTTTGAGATGATATAGGTGCTTCATGGGTGCTTTTTTTTACAAAAGAAAGAAGCGAGCACCTATTTGACAAGCAGAAATGGATGAGTGTTGGATTTTGAGGACTGAGTGCAGATATTTTAAAAAGTGTTCTTTTGATAGTTGAAAAAAACGAACTATCGTTCGTGAGATGGAATAGCTTCAGTGGTAAGACAACTGAGCCTCCTAAGTTCGTTATTGGTCATTCTGCGGTTGGGGTCTTTTATGTTTCCACCGTCTATGCGTCCATAACCAGATTTCTGGCTGTTCTTTGATATCTTTTTCTAATCGCTTGGTATGGGCGAGAGTGATTTCATTCTCTGCTGTATCTACAGGATTATCGAATAACAATTCTAGTTCTATGTTATAGTGTCCTCGTTTGGGCCGCTTTGAAGACATATAGATAACAGGGTAATTGAATTTGCGGGCCAGCCGTTCAGTTCCTAAAAATACAGGTGTATCCTGCTGCAAAAAATCGAGCCATAAAGCCTTTTTGGGAGAAGGCGTCTGATCAGCTATAAAAGCAGTGGCTGTCACATCATTACTATTATCCACCATCCCTTTCGTCGTTTCCTTCATCGAGTATAGTCTATTGCCCAACCTTGTCCGCATATGGTAAGCTAATTGGTCAAAATATTTATTCTTCAGCGGGCGGTATATAATATATAATTGGTGAAAAGGTTCGACAGCCAATCGTGCGCCAGTCAGTTCCCAATTACCGAAATGACCTAAAACAAGGATTACACTTTGCTTTTTCTCATAGTAATGCTCTAGGATTTCATGCCCTTTAAAAGTTAAATGCTTTTTCACCTGCCGAGGTGAAATAGTCAAGGTTTTAATGGCTTCTAGAATCAAGTCACAAAAATAGCGGAAAAAGCGTTTTGCAATGGCTTGAATTTCCTGTTCTGATTTTTCGGGAAAAGAATTGCGCAAATTAGTAACGACGACTTCTTTGCGATAAGAAAGACCGTGATAGAGCACGACAAAAACCAAATCTGATACTCGATACATTAACCAAAACGGCAGTAGCGAAATCAAATAAATAAAAGGTAATATGAGATAAAAAATTAAACCATTCATAAGCGAATTATCTATGATATCGCCGCAAAGATAGATTTAAAAGTGTAAAAATGGGCTTCAAAAAATATCTATTCTGTGATTTGCCAGGATTCGCCAGAGACATAGAAAGCAGCTATACCTGGATAGTGGGCTATCATATTTTGCCGGATGAAATCGAAGGGTACATCCTCGAATGTACCGTAATCGGCCAGGTATTCCATGAACTTGCCCCCTGATGTATTGAAAGCTTGAAACAAAGAATCATTCTTGCCATCAAAATCAAGGGTGTCTACTCCCAGTTTATCACAGAGTTGTTTATTAAAAGCCGGAGTAGCGGCGACCCATTTGTCATTTAGATACATCTCTACAAAAGCATGTGGCGTCAATTCATCTGTTCCAAACTTCTCTATGATCCGCTCTACCGCAATGTGATTTCTGACTTTTACCAAATGTAGTCGGGCTGGAATTTGCACCGCTCGCAGACAAGTAATGAGTAATACGGCTTTGTCAATGCAATGTCCTCTTTCCCGTTGTACCACATGACTGGCTTTGAATTGGCTTTTGTCGGTATGCAACTGGTAGGCGTCATAAAACCATTGATCCCTGACCTTTAGATAAAGCTGTACAGCCTGCTCCTCTTGACTAACGGCTGCTTGGATGGTATCGGAAACAAAAGTTTGAATACTTGGATGGCCAAAATCAAAGTAATAGGTAGCGGCTAAATAGTTTTCCATTAAAATTCAGTAATTTTAAGCATTCAGTAATGGTAAAAGAATGATCTTCCTTTATTCGTTTATCATCACTCACCTGAAAAGGTTAACAAAATAATGAAAAACCAACCATCAAGAAGAACCTTTCTGAAAAAGGCAGGGCTAACAGCTGCCGTATTGCCTTTTTCCACGCTTCTACCCGCCTCTATTAAGCCGGATACAGAAGCCGCCAATGCATTGCAAGTCCATATTTTTTCCAAACACTTGCAATTCCTCAATTACAAAGATATGGCCGAGGCTGCCGCCGAGATAGGCTTCGATGGCGTCGAACTCACCGTACGCCCTAAAGGGCATGTAGAACCTGCACAGGCTGCTACGGAGCTTCCCAAGGCTATAGCAGCTATTAAAAGCGCAGGACTTTTGTCGACTCATATGGTCACCTCATTATTGAGTGCTAAAGATGAGACCAACCAAGTGGTGTTGAAAACAGCAGCGGCAGCAGGTGTCGAAAGCTATCGTTTAGGCTATTTCAGTTTTCCCAAAGAAGGGCCATTGGAAGACGGGCTTAAAACGGCCAATAAGGAATTGCGAAAACTAGCTCGACTCAATAAAAAACTAGGAATAAAAGGGGCCTATCAAAATCATGCAGGAACCAAAATAGGGGCCTCTATTTGGGAAGTCTGGCAGATGTTGCAAGGTGTAGATACAGAATTTATGGGCTCTCAATTTGATATCCGACATGCGGTGGTCGAAGGAGGCTTGTCTTGGACAAATAGTTTACGACTCATCAAGGATAATATCCATTCCATCGTTGCTAAGGACTTTAAATGGACGCAAAAAGAGGGCAAATGGAAGGTACAGAATACCCCCTTGGGAGAAGGAATGGTCGATTTTAAAAAATACTTCTCGCTACTAAAGCAGTATGGCATTCAAGTACCTGTCGCCTTACACCTCGAGTATCCCATTGGTGGTGGGGCTGAGCATGGAGCCAAAAAACTGAGTAAGCAAGAGTCCAAGCAGGTGTTTAAAGCCATGAAAAAAGACCTGACCTGGTTGCAAAAAACATGGGCAGAAAGCTAAACGAGCATTAGAAATGGGAAGTCGGAAATGAGAAGGTCGAAATTCCGACTTCGTATTTGAAAAATTAGGCGTTTTATAATGGGAAGACCCTTATTCATTCTACTAATATTATTCTTTTTTACCACCTGCGAAGAGGAAAATAGCCCTCAACGACCTAATGAATTATGGGCTAGGCGATCAGTCTTGGACCAACGTCCCCGCATGCTTAGTTTGGCCCTGGCTGCTGATCGGTATATCGCTTATGATGTAGAAAAGTGCGGGCTATATAAATTTTGGCAAGGAGGTGTTTATTGGGATGGCGCTGCCTATAATAACATCAAAACGGTTCAGCCTACTAGCTGGGGGACGGCCTATTGGGAAGAAAAAGCAGAAGAGGAGGTTTGGTGGATAGAGAGAGAGGGGGCCAAACAAACACTAAGCGCTCAAAGTAAAGGCTATATCATTCAAGACAATGTCATTACGCTCCGTTACCAATTGTCCTTAACAGATGGAACGTTGATCGAGATCAAAGAAGAACCGGACATTCATTCACTTCCCAATAATAAGGTAGCATTATATCGTGATATTTACGTTGAGGGATTACCTGCTGGGGCTCAACTATTCTACCAAGGTTTTTCACTAAGGGCGAATAATAAGACTAGGCTAGAACAGCTTTTTGAAGCAATACCCACGCCTATACCATCGGCCCGCTTGGCTTCTGCCAATAGCAGTCAGTATTGGCTGGATCGAAGTGGTTGTAATACTTGTCATCGTACAGATCAGCAAACCATCGGGCCGTCTTATCGAGCCATTGCTGGTCGTTATGAGAACCAGGCTAAAGATATAGCACAACTTACCCAAAAGATTAAAACGGGGGGAAGTGGTGTTTGGGGAGAAGTGATGATGCCTCCTCATCCTCAATTAGGGGATCAGGATATTAAGAATATGCTGAAGTATATTCTTTCTTTAAAACCTGCGGCCCAAACCACCAAAGGGAAGCCTAGGAAAAAAAAGGCTGAATCGAATACCCAAAAGCAAGCTGGCTTTGGCGCCGCTTTAACGGCGGTTCACCCTTCATTTGACGTACAAACGATCCGACCTTCCTGGTTCAAACCCCGTGTGGGGGCAATGGACTTTCATCCGGATGGTCGACTCCTCCTGACTAGCTGGGATTCGATAGGAGCGCTCTATGCATTGAGTGGTGTGGAAAGTGGTGATACCAATCAAATTCAGATTCAACAAATCGCTATGGGGCTTTCAGAGCCATTGGGTATGAAGGTAGTGGATGAGGATATTTTTGTATTACAAAAACAAGAACTGTCTCAATTGATAGACCTGGATCAAGATGGGAAGATTGATGAATATCGGACCATTTGTGATGCCTTTGGCGTACGTCCTGATTTTCATGAATATTCCTATGGATTGGTCTATAAAGCGGGATTCTTTTATGCCAATTTGGGGTTGGCGATGCGGCTAATGAGTCATGAAACGCAATTGCCTGACCGAGGTACGAGTATCAAGATAGCACTAGAT
>Ga0209578_10003735_pt1 | contig 11393 bp, 10 predicted proteins | sample tdAd472_FD_187127 | JGI IMG/M metagenome (GOLD analysis project Ga0209578, IMG submission 187127) | Marine sediment microbial communities from the Atlantic coast under amendment with organic carbon and nitrate - tdAd47.2 (SPAdes)... | ecosystem: Environmental > Aquatic > Marine > Coastal >...
CGGCCCGGTGCTCCAGGACACCCCCGACTTCCTCGAGCGCGAGGACGCCGCCCTCCGCGGTAAGTTCAAGGCCAAGCCCGAGCTGAGCCACTGCCCGTTGAACATCAACGAGGCGCTGGTCGTCGAGCTCTACGCCCTCGCCCTCTGATCTCGAACCGAGGCCCGCGCGCAGGCGCGAGAAGACCCCGGCGCCCTTCGTGGGCCCCGGGGTTTTCGTATTTCCATAGCCTTTGGGGCCGCTGCGGGCCCCGCCCCGATCAGTCGTCGCCTTCGTCGGGCCCTTCGGTCGTCGGCGGCTTCGCGCGCGGCTTCACCGGGACCTGCCGGGTCGGCTCGAGATCCGGGGGGAGCGTGCCCGACAGCTCTGGGAACTCACGGCGCAGCGGCGTCCAGTCCGCCTTGCGGAGCGCGTCGAGATCGACGTCGCCCTCGTTCCCGAGCGCAGACCAGATCGGCTGGTAGATCTCGGTCGGCTCGTACGCCTCCACCACCACCTTCGCGAAGGCCATCGACACCACAGGGTCCAGCCCGGACTCGCCGAGCACGTCGCTGAAGGTGTTGATGGTGTCCTGAATCTGATCGACGGTGGTACCCGAGGCGAAGCTGAATTCGCGGGTGCCCTTGGAGCCGGCGACTTCGATGACGAAGGTCGAGCTGGCACCGTCGGTTGCACCAGCACCACCGAGATCGAGCGCTGTGCCGCCGAAGCTCAGGAACATACCTGCCTGCTGGGCCGACTGGGTGACTAGGACGGAGACGTCGAGGCTGTCGCCATCAAACTTGGCGCCGTTGACGCGGAGGTCATCGATGCCGGTGGCCTGGCTGGAGACGCGGAAGTCGAAGTTGCCGTTGAGGAGCTTGGTGCCCTGGAACGAGGTTTGGTCAGCGACACGGTCGATCGTCTGAAGGATCGAGTCGATCTGGAGCTGGTTGGCTTCTTTTTCTGCACCGCTGAGGCCGGCTTCGTTTGCCGAGTTGGTGATCAGGCCCTGAAGCTCGGTCAGAAGACCCGAGACTTCCGAGAGACCACCCTCTGCGATGTTGACGACGCGTTCGGCGCGTTCGGCGTTGTTGATCGCGGCGCCGACGGACTTGATCTCGGCCCGGAGGTTCTCCGAGGCGATGAGGCCCGCGGGGTCATCCTTGCCGCGGTTGATCCGCAGGCCCGTGCTGAGGCGCTCAAGCGAATCGTTGAGGCCGAAGTTGTTCTGACCCAGCACGCGCTGAGCAACGAGAGACGTAACGTTGGTGTTAATGCGACTCATTTGAATGAATCCTCCGTGAACACTTGGGCAAATTGCCCTGACACACCGCCTCGCGTCCCTGTCCTTGTTGCCGGGTCTGGCTTGAAGGAAGCAGAGTTCTTTGCGAGGCACTGCTCGGCACCGTGCCGAGCCACCCTGTTCCCGGAAGGTCCATCTTCCGGGGACGCCTCGGCATCGGCGGTCCAAAGGGGCGGGTTCAGTCGGACGTGCTTGCGGAGTGAGATTTCTCGGTCAGTCCATAAGAAAAGCCGACGGACTTGGTCCGCCGGCTCACTGGATTTGGGGGTTTGTCGGCCCTTATCGGGACCTTATGGGCTTATCCGAGCAGTGAGAGCACCTGGCTGGCTTGCTGATTGGCAAGGCCCAGCACGCTCGTCGAGGCCTGATTGAGGATCTGTGCCCTCGTCAGGTTGCTCGTTTCGACCGCGAAATCGGCGTCCCGGATGACCGAGGCACTCGAAGTCAGGTTCTCGTACGCCGACTGCAGCGAACGGACGTTCGTGCTGAGCGTGTTCCGCTCGAACGCACCGAGGCGGCCTCGCATGATCGCGACCTCATCGATCGAGGTTGAGATGATGTCTGACGCCTGGCTGAAGTCGTTGCGGCTGGCGCTGGAGCGGATGTCGTTGTCCTGCCCGCTCTTGAGCGAGTTGAGGAACGCGAGTTTGCCATCCACGAGCGTGCCACCGAGATTCTCGGACGCGACGGATTGGACACCGATCGAGCTCTGCTGAAGGCTAGTGACCTCCGGCCCGAGTTGGAAGAGTGCGCCGCCGCCGGTGATATTGAAGTTGGACGTTGAGTTGAGTGTGGTTGCCAGGTCCTCGTTGAGCAGCATCTCGAGCGAGAGCGTGCCGGAGTAGATGGAGAGGTTGAGGCCCGAGCTGTCGGCGAGTGTGCCGTTGACCAGGGCGGTGACGTCGCGACCCTCGTCGCGGCTTGAAGTTGTGAGTGAGGCGGTTGGCTCGGTCCAGATGCTGCCGGTGCCCGCACCGACCTGGTACGAATCGGAAGCCTTGTAGAGCTTGACGGTGTCCTCGGTCGGGTCGCTCGGGCCGCCGATGCGTTCGACGGACACGAATGAATCCGAGCCGTATTGGGTGGAGTTGAAGACCACGCCCGATGTCGGGTCTGAGGCGCTGATGAGCGAGGCCGAGACCCCGGTGACGGATTTGAGGTTGTTAACCGCGTTGATGAGGTTGGCCAGCGTCGTGCCCGAGACGACCTCGATGGTTCCGACGCCGAGCGAGCCGGCGATGCGGAGCGTTGTGCTGCTGGTGACCTGACCGCCCGTGCCGGCGTTGAAGCCCGACATGAAGAGTGCGCCCAGCTGCGCCGAGGCGAGGACGGCGACATCCACCTGGATGGCGTCGTTGCCTGAGAAGTTGGCGCTGAAGACCCGTGCCTTTGAGATGGCCGAGCTTCGGACGCCCGAGACGATGTAGTCCTGCGAGCCGTCGAGGAGCTTGAGCCCGCCGAAGGTCGAGGTGTTAGCGATGCGAGTGATGGACTCGATAGCCGAGTCGATCTGGAGCTGGTTTGCCGCGCGTTCCTCGGCCGAGTTGCCGCCGGTATTGGCGGATTCGACGATGAGTGAGCGGATGGTGTTGAGCAGGTCGCTGACTTCTGTGAGCGCGCCTTCTGTGGTTGCGATAACAGAGCTTGCCCGCTCGGCGTTCTTGATGCCCTGCTGGACACCTTCGAGGTCTGAGCGGATTCGTTCAGAGATAATGAGCCCAGCCGGGTCGTCCTTGCCTCTGTTGAGGCGGAGACCGGTCGAGAGCCGCTCGAGTCTGAGCTGCAGGTCTTCATTGCTCCTTGATAGGTTTGACTGAGCAATGAGGCTCGGGACGTTTGTATTGATTCGACCCATTGTCGATCCTCCGTGACTGACTTTCGCTCGCCGCCGGCCGCATCCTCGCGGCCGGTGCGGGCCTTCGCTTTAGGCGATGGTCCGCGTTGGCGTCGAGTCGTGAGCGCTCGCCGAGGTGACCTCGGTCCGCTGCGGGTGGACTCCGTTGCTCGTGGTGGTTTTGTCGCCACCGTTACCGTTCTGGGAGGCCAGGGATGACGCCCTGGCAGTACGTCCCGGACGGACGGATTTCGGAGCCGCGCCCGAACTCAGCGGCCCCAGGTCGTCGCGCTTGAAGCACGCCGCCTGTTCATTTTCTTTTCTGATCGCGTCGTACACCTCTTTGCGGTGTACCGCGATTTGAGTCGGCGCTGTGATGCCGAGGCGGACCTTGTCGCCCCGGATGTCAACGACCGTGATCTCGATGTTGTCACCGATCATGATCGTCTCATCGCGCTGCCGTGAAAGCACCAGCATTCGTTTGGCTCCTTCCAACGCCGAGTCGGAAACGTCACCGACTCGGGGCCCGGCGTATCGCCGAGCGTCCTCCGTGCCCTACGGGCGCCCGCTTCCTTGCGGGGCGCCGCACTATGTCCGCGTGAATCAGGCGGTGGCCGCTTTTGCGGCCTGACCGACTTTCATCAGCGGCTGTCTGGTGGTCCACCGCTTGTCGGCAAGAACGAGCTGCTCGCCCGTTCTCTCAAGCGTGTTGACAACCAGCGGGCCCTGGAGGTTGCCCGTGAGCTGCTGCTCAACCTTGTTTACGATGACAAACACCTGCGCGTCCTCGAGCTTGTCGAGAGAGAGCGCCTCCATCTGCTCTGCCCGGATGGGTACGTTGTACTCCGGGTAGAACATCGTCGGATCGGTGATCACGAATGCGAGATCCGGGTCTTCGAGACTCTGCAGCCAGAAGAAGAGCGCATCATCGCCCGGCTGCAGAAGACAGTACCGGCTCATGGCCGGGAACCCGAGAAGACCCTTCGTGAAGGTGATAACGCGGTCCTCCGCGATCTCAATCACCCCGAAGCGTGACGTTTGGACTTCCATGCGATCGTCCTTGACCTCGGCCTTGGCTTTGATGCCCTAGCAGGCGTCCCTCGCCTGCTGACTCTGACTCGTGCTCCCCGCGGCCGATACGGGGGAGCCGTTTTCCGATTCTCCAGCCCGACCTCGTTATCCGAGGAAGTCGAGCAGATTCAACTGATTTGCGATCGACATGCTCTGGAGCCCGGCCTGCAGCTGTGTCTGCAGAAGGGTGAGCTTGGTCGATGCCTCTGCAAAGTCCAGGTCACGCAGTTCGCTCCTGAAACTCTGCTCCATGATGCTGACGTCCTCTTCCCTGACCCGAGCGGACTCGAGCCGTTTGCTGTAGCTGCCGACCAGGCCGCGTGTCTGTGCGACCGAATCCACAACTTCTTCCAGATTGGTTCCTGCAAACGTGATGCCAGCCGTGTCACCGGCCGTAAGTGCCTGCCGAAGCTCGATCAGGCGTGTGAAGACGGTGTCCGAGACGACCGGTGCCGGGTCTGTCCCGGCAAGAGTTGCGCTCGCAGGGTCGAAAGTTGCGTCTCCAAGCCCCAGGTCGAACATCGCAGAGGAGTTATTGCGCCTCTCCAGTGAGAGCGTGCCGGTGAAGCTGGCATCCTGTGTGAACACGATGCCGTTGGCCGAATCGCCGAGCGCCGCTTGGAACGACGTAGCCGGGATGCCCTGTGTGTTGGCCTCGTCGTTGATGCGGCTGATGACATCACCGATCGTGACGGTGTCCTCGGGTCGCAGGTTGACGGTAAAGGTGGAGCCGTCGCCCAGGACGACGGCAAAGTCGACGTCGAGTGTCGGGTCAGCCAGACCCGAGACGGGGTCGGTGCCGCCGGACTTGACGCTCACGCCCCGCCCGTCATTGAGTGTGTCAGAGCGTGTGGAAGATTTGAGCGTGCGGATGCCCAGCATCTCGGCCGTGCGGTTGCCGCCGGCGGCTTCTTCAATGGTCATCGACTGGTCCGGGGCCGCCGAGACGAGGTTGACGATGTCGATGCCCGTGCCTTGCGCGTTGAGGACCAGGCGGGCTCCGATGTTGGCTCCCTGGATGGCGTTGGCGAGGTCCTCGATGGTCTGAGCACCGGAGAGGTCGATCTGAGCGCGCCGGCCGCCGTTGTTGATGACGATCTCATCGAGCGCCCCGGTCAGCCCGGTGAGCGATGTTATCGGTGAGCGCATCGTGAGCTTGGGATCAAGGCCCTGACCGGCAATCTGGGTGGCCTCGAAGGCGTAGCCGCCCGTGGTCGTCAGTCCCAGGTCACGCGCGGTGGTGCCGACGCCTACCTCGGTGAAGGTCAGTTGTGGGTCGGTGCCCGGTGCGCCGCTGACGATATCAATCGCGATGGATTCGCCCGAAAGCGAGACTCCGCCGGTGTCCAGGATGGTGACGCCGTTGGTCGTTTCGTACTCTCTGATGGCGGCCTCGAGCCGCGTCGTGACGTCTTCCATGCGGTCGGCGGAGGTCAGGTCAATCTGGATGACCGGGCCGTTGTCGAGTTGCATCTGGATCGTGCCCTTGGAGACGCCAAGACCCACCGGGCCGCGGAGATCCGAGAGCAGCGTGTCGGGTGTGAGCGATGGAGCGAGGTCGACATCGCCCTGGACTTTGCTGAGCTCGTTGCTGATCGACTCGATGCCGACGAGCGTGACGGGCACACTCTTACCGAGGTTGATGTCGGTGGTGAGCTTGTCGAATTCGCCCTTATAGATGAAGCCCGATCCGAAGGTTTCGAAGGGTGGCGAGCTGGTTCTGCTGCCGCCGAAGAGGTAGTTGTCAACCGACTTGCGGTTCATCTGTGTGAGCAGGCCATCGATGAGGGAATTGACGACCTGAGCCTGGTTTTCGCGCTCGATCTGCGTGGTGCCAACGTTGACCTGCGTGCTAGCGATCTGCTTGGCCGAGAGCAAAAGATCGCTCGTCTCGGCCAGGCTCGACTCGATGAGCGAGAGATTGGCGTCGGCCTGATCGATGTTGCGGAGCCGCTGGCTTGAGCGCTGGATGCTGTCGTCGAGCTGCGCGATGGCGGCTGTGGCTACGGTGTCGTCGCTCGGGCGCAGGACCGATCGGCCCGTGGCCAGCTGCGACTGCGTCTCGAAGAGGCCAAGGCTCGTGCGCTGGAGGTTGGCCAGCTGAATCTGGTTGACCAGCAGCGTGGGGGCCCGGCTCACATTGGATGGGATTGAGCTCATAGGTGCCTCAGATCAGGTTGATCAGCGTGTCGAGCATTTCGTTCGTGGTCTGGATGATTCGGGCGGCTCCTTGGTAGGCCCGCTGGAACTGCATGAGATTGAGCGCTTCCTCGTCGGAGTCCACGCCGCTCATCGCCAAACGCTGGGAATGGAGACCGTCGCGGACGAGCGCGGTGGACTGGGCGATGACGCGGGCCGAGCCGGTCTGGACGCTGAGCTTCTGGACGGTGGTGCGCCAGTACGCGCCGACGGATTGTCCGCTGAGCCCATCGACGCCCTTGTCCTGGAGGTCGGCGATGGCAAGGCTCGTGCCGTTCTCGTGGAATGTGCCGTCGATGTACCGCCCGGTCATGAGCGACAGCGGGTTGCTTGCGAGGTTGTCGCTGACCGCGATGTTCGTCGCGTCGGTGCCCTGGAAGTAGCTGTTGACGCCGAGTGCTGCGAGCACGCCCGAGGTGTCGTCGGCGAAGGTGAACGTGGTGCCCTGGGTTGAAGAGATCGAGAGCCTGCCGTCGCCGGCGATGCTCGCCGAGAGGCCGGTAATGGAATCGATGGCGCTTGCGATATCGCCGATCGTGGTGTCGTCGCCGTAGCCGGCAAGTCCCGCGTTGGTGAGGCCGTCGAGGTCGATATCGATGCGCGTGGTCGTGACCGCGCCGGTGGATTCGTCAACCGTGCGAACGATAAAGCCGCCGTTGTTTGGCTTGACGGGCAGTTCGTTGATGGTTGCGTTGGCGGGGTTCGAGAGCGAGAGCGCCTGGTCGGCGGTGGGGATCTGCAGCTGGGATGTGGCGCTCTTGAGGCCCTGCGCGTTGGCGCCGGTGGCGTGGAGCGAGTTGATCTGGTGGATGAGCTGGCCCGCCAGATCGTCGAGCCGGGCGATGGTGTCATCGACCGTGCCGTCACGGCTGTCGAGGACGCCGCCGATCTTGCCCTTGCGGATATCCAGCACCTGCCCGGTCGACGCGATGGCGACCTGCGTCTCGATGCGATCACCCTTTGGGATGTTGCGGAGTTCGACGCCCTGGCTCTTGGAGCCGAGCACGACAGGCGACGAGGCAACGAGGACATCGATCGCGCCCGAGGCCTGCTCGATGACGGTGACATCCATGATCTCACTTAGATCGCGGACGAGCTGGTCGCGCTGATCGCGCAGCGGGTTGTTGGTCGCCCCGCCGGACTCGGAAGAAGTGATCTGCTCGTTGAGCCGTGCGATCTCGGTGAGCGCGTTGTTGGCTTCGCTCGTGAGTGCGCCCAGTCGATCGTTGAGCTCGCTCCGCTGGCTTGTCAGGTCAGAGCGGAGACGCTGCATGAAGCCTGAAAGGAGCTGGCCCTGCTCAACGACCTGCGACTGCGCCTGCGTGCCGTTGGCAAGCTCACTCCAGCCCGTGAAGAAATCGCCCAATTCGCTCGAGAGATCGAGGTCTGTCAGCTCGTTGAGGATGGTCTCGATGCCCGAGAACGCGCGGAGGACTTCGTCGGCCGCGGCGGACTCGCTGATGCTTGTGTTGTACCGGGACTCGATGGCTGGATCGAGCTCTCGGCGCACGCCGCTGAAGCGGACGCCCTGACCGATCTGGCCCTGGAGCGTGGACGCGTCGCCGGCGATGGGCTGCAGGCCCAGCGTCTGCCTTGTGTAACCCTCGGTGGCGGCGTTGGCGAGGTTGTTGCTGGCCACCTGCACGCCGAGCTGGCTCGCCGCGAGTGCTGATCGACCGATTGTAAATGCCGCACCTATGCCCACGTGCTCTCCTTTGGAAGCTCTCGCTTAGTGGCGAAGATCCATCGATGCGGGCACAGCGATGCCCGGCGACATTTTGCCGCGTGCGTTGTACGTTTTGGCGACGCTGCAGGACTGCACCACCTGCGCCAGCATGCCGCCGAGATGCCCGGCAAAGGCCGCGGTCGCTTCGCGCAGCGCCAACTGCTCGGTGCGCGCCATCTCAATGAGCTGGCGCAGACGCTCGGCCAGACCCGAAAGCCGCTTGGCCGATGGGCCGCCGATCTGTGCAATCAGAGCGCGAACCGTGACGTTGGCGCTCGGCAAACCGAAGGACTTGGAGATCTCGGAGACGATCTTGGCCCGCTCCTGATCCAGCGCGATGATCCGCTGGTTCGTCTGGTTGCGGAGCTCGGCGATGCGAATGATCGCGGGCGAGTCGGCATTGCGCAGCGCCTGGCGGTGCTGCTTTGCCAGCTCGATGAGCGTCTCGTGTTCCTTGGCGAGCGCTTCGAGCGTGTGCTCGAGAGGCTCGGTCTGGACGGGTGCATGCGTACTCATGCCGACACCTCGAGATTCTGACCAATCGCCGATTCTTGTTTCAGCTGGACACCTGCCCGTGCTGCGAAATCACGTGTCAGGCGATCGACGATCGGCAGGCGCGAGGACTTGACGATCTCGTCGGCGATGCGCTGGTCCATCAGAGCGCCGAACTGCTTCTCGCCCTGTGTGGGCGCAAAGGGTGGGGCGGCATCGTTGGATTCACGGATCTGATTGAGGATCGGTTTGATAAACGTCGCCGAGACAAGCTGCTCGGCCGCCTCGCGGATCTCCTCGGCTGTGGTGCCCTTCTTGGCGCGCTCGACAAGCTCGGCAAAGTGCTGGGCCTGGTCGGCGTTGGCAGATTGCTCGCTGGGCGCCAGGCCCGAGAGATCGCCGGTCAGCATGTTTAGAGATGAGAGGTTCATTCGATGATCAGCTGCGCCTGCAGTCGTCCTGTTTTGTGAAGACTCATGAGGATCTCGATCTGGTCTTCGACCGGGACATCCAGGCGTTCCATGGCGGCCATGAGATCCTCGAAGCGGGCCAGTTCGCTCGGGCGTGCGTTGGTCGAGAGCCCCGTCCATTCCTGCTGGCGCACGCGCGGCTGTTCGGGCGTGGCGATGGGCTCGGGCATGATGGTCGTGATGCTGAGGTTCTTGTGCGTGATCGCGACGGGCCCGATGCGGACGTCGGCGGTGACAAGGATCACGCCTGTGTCGCGGTTGACGACGATCTTGGCGGGCAGGCCCAGGTCGCGCTGATCGATCTGATAGCCGAGGATCTCGGCGACGAACGCGGCCGAGCTTTGGCGCTGGTCCTGCGGCACATCGATGCGGATGGTGCGGTCATCGATCACGGTTGCCACGGCCGGGCCGAAGAGGTCGGGTGTGCCGAACCATTCCTGATTGATCCGGCTCGCGATGGCGGTGGTGGCCGAGTGCCCGGCGAAGTGCTGGTTGACGTTCAGGTTGAACGACGAGCCCAGCGGCCGCATTTTCAGGCTTTCCAGCAGGCGAGCCCCGCCGCGAACGATCGCGTTGGTCGGCGCTGCGGGATTGGTGACGACGATGGTGCCCTGGGCCATGGCCAGCGGGCGATCGAGCTCGACCGGGCCGCGGACCTCGTAGCGGAGCGGCGCGAGGAAGAGCTCGCCGCCGGCCAGGCTCTTGGCGCTGCCGAGTGTTGACACGCGGATATCCAGCTTGTCGCCCTGTACGCCGCCGCCCTCGGGGACGACGCACTTGACCATGACCAGCGCGACGCTCTTGGTGGATTCGAGTTCATCCAGCGAGGCTACCGCGTTGCCGGAGTTGATCAGGACCTGCGCGAGCGGGCGGACGGTGACGAGATCGCTGCCCGAGTCACCCGTGCCGTTGAGACCGAAGACGAGCCCCAGCCCGAACAGGACGTTCTCCTGCGAGCCCTCGATGCGCACGAGATCCTTGACGATGTCGGCCCTGGCGCCGATCGCAAAGATGAGCGAGCACAGAATGGCGATGAGCTTGTTCACGCGACGTCTCCACGGCGTGTCAAACGCGCAAGATTCTTCATACCACTACACAACGCAATCCGCGTGCCAAGTGGTGGGGGATGCGGCCCAGAATGCGGATCAGAAGGCGAAGACGGTTTCCAAGGCCTGCGGGATCCAGCCTTTGCGAGCCGTCTTGCGGACCTCGCCCTCGTTCTTGGTGACGATCGAGAGGTTGTGCAACTGGCTCGACTGCACGGTGTTCTGGTCGGTGATGTCTTCGCTCCGGCAATTGCCCGAGAGGACAAAGACCTGGGCCTCCTCATCGGTCTGGATCGTTGAGCGGGCCTCGAGGACGAGCACGCCGTTGGGCTTGATGTCGATCACCTCGGCCTGGATACGTGCGGTGATCCGGTCGGTGCGTTCGTAGTCGCCTTCGCCCTGGAACTCATGGGTCGAGGAGATGTTCAGCAGATCGTCGTTGTTGGCATCGCCAGATTCCAGGCGAGCCTCGATCAGCTCAGCCAGACTCGGAAAGCGTGTCAGCTCGGCGCTGGCGCTGTATTCCTTGTCCGTTTCGAGTGATTGAGATCGCTCGGCCCTGCTGGTCTCGTTAACGATGATCGTCACGAGGTCATGCATTTCGAGGCGCTTTGGGGGCGGGGGCACGATCACGAACATGCTGTAGCCCGAGAGGGACTCGCTGGGCATGGCGTTGCCGTTGATGTCCTCGGGGACGCCGACGGGGCGTGTTTCGTAGAGCGATTGTGCACAGGCGTGCCCTGTGCAGAGCGCCGCAGAGAGAGCGAGGAGTTGGCGTTTCATCGTTGTGCTCCCGTGAGATGTGTTGTGTTTGCGATGACGACGGCCCGGCCCGGGGCTCTCACATCGGCCATGAAGCTCCCGCCGCCCTGGAGTGGCTCGAACTCGATGGTGTCCCCGATGCGTCCGGCTTCGAGGGCGCGAGCGGCCGATCGCATGACGATCGTGCCGCTGACGACGTGGACCGATACGACCTCGCCCTTCTTGATGACCTCGGCCTGCTCGGCGTGGGCGACCGTGAGCATCTCTCCAGCGCCGGTGTTGCGGCGAAGGCGGATCGTTGTGACAGCTTCTGGCTCGATGTAGGCGATATCGGGCGCGAGCCAGGCCGAATCGGTCTCGTAGTCTTCGGGTGTCGGGGTTGAGCCGCGACGGAGAGCGCGAGTTGTGCGCACAACTTCGCGCAGAATCCGCACGCCGACGCGCACGGTTTCGTCGCGGATGTTGCCCGCCTCGTCGTACATCGTGATCCGCATGGGCATCGTGGCCGAC
>Ga0209578_10003738_pt1 | contig 11391 bp, 7 predicted proteins | sample tdAd472_FD_187127 | JGI IMG/M metagenome (GOLD analysis project Ga0209578, IMG submission 187127) | Marine sediment microbial communities from the Atlantic coast under amendment with organic carbon and nitrate - tdAd47.2 (SPAdes)... | ecosystem: Environmental > Aquatic > Marine > Coastal >...
CGTGTCGTTACTGCATGCGATCTTTGGAGCGATGCTTGTTCTGCTGTCCGCCGACGTGACACGATACCTCGATCTGATTCGTGGCCTGGCGAAGCTGCTGTGTCTCGCCGCGATTCTGCTGGCAGTTGTCGATCAACAGTCCGGCGTTCCACTCTGGTGGGCGATCGCCCAGTGTGGCGGACTTTTGGGCATGGGGCTGTTTCTGTCGTTGTCGTGTCGTCCACTCAACAATGGGCCGGGGAGTCCGTCAGCATGAAGTCCGTCGTCGCAGTTGGGTTTCTCGTCGCTCTGTGCGGAGCAGTCCCTGGTCCAGGTCGAACGGCGGGTGCGGACGATTCCGCCGCGCTCCGCGATCAGGCCCGCAAGGTACTTCAGCGGGCGACAGAGTTTTACCATGGCAAGGTCGCTCGGCATGGCGGCTATGTTTACTACTACTCGCCGGACCTGAGGCGGCGTCTGGGCGAGGGAGTTGCGAGCGAGGATCAGATCTGGGTGCAGCCGCCGGGGACACCGACTGTTGGACTCGCCCTGCTGAAGGCTTTTGATGCGACCGGCGAGGATGCGTACCTCGACGCCGCGACCGACGCAGCAGTTGCACTGATTTACGGTCAGCTGGAATCAGGAGCCTGGACGAACTGCGTCGACTTCGATCCGCGAGGGGAACGCGTCGGACGGTATCGCAACGGCAAGGGGCGTGGCCGGAATTTCTCATCGCTGGATGACGGGCAGAGTGAAACGGCGATTCGCTTCCTCATCGCCGCCGACAAAGCTCACAGCTTCGGGCATGAGCAGATTCATAAGTCGGTTCGCGTGGCGCTTGATGCGCTCCTCGCTGCGCAGTTCGACAATGGAGCGTTTCCGCAGGGCTGGGATGAAGTTCCCGTCAAAACCAGGCAGCCGATCATCAAGGCGAGTTTCCCGGATTACGACTGGCGGACCGAGGGCCGCATCAAGGAGTACTGGGACATGTACACGCTCAACGACGGGCTGGCTGGAGATGTCTGCGAGACGCTGATCGCTGCTCATCGAACGTACGGTGACGAGCGTTATCTCACGGCGATTCGTCGGCTGGGAGACTTTCTGCTGCTTGCCCAGTTGCCGGAACCTCAGCCGGGCTGGGCTCAGCAATACAGCTACGAGATGCACCCAATCTGGGCGCGGCGGTTTGAACCGGCTGCGGTGGCAGGCCGCGAGTCGCAGGACGCACTCAAGACGCTGCTGACAATCTGCGGGTACACCGGCGATGCGAAGTATCTTGAACCAGTGCCCCGAGCGCTTGCCTGGCTGAAACGGTCGCTGCTGCCCGACGGGCGGCTGGCTCGTTACTACGCCCTGGAAACCAACCGTCCGCTGTACATGACAAGGAGCGGGCGAAATTACTCGTTGACCTACGACGACTCAAAACTGCCGAGTCACTACGGCTGGAAGGTGGCCTCCGAGATCCAACAGATCGAGAGCTGGTACCAGCGTGCGAAGGCTGGCAACGGAACGGCAGTGACAAGCCGCAGCGACGATGCCGATCTCGAAGCGCGGGTGCGATCGATCGTGCAGTCGCTTGATGGCGAGGGCCGCTGGATTTCAACGTTCCAGGGAGAGCCGCTGCCTGGTCAGCCGAAGTTCCGAACCGGTGACGAGTACATCTCCAGCGCGGTGTTCAGCGAGAACGTCGAAACGCTCAGTGACTTCCTGGGGCAGCAGCGCTGAGGTCGTCTGATTCCGGCGGAAGTGTTCGAAACGAAAGTCTCCGAAACGAAAGAGGAGAGTCGGACACGCGACGCATTCGGCAATCGGGTGGCTACGGAAATTATTAACGCGACAGTTAAGTCTGGTCTTGCAGAAGATTAACCCGTCTGCGCGAAATACGTGTCGCAGGAGCACTGTTCTGGTTTCAAGACGAAGCCGTTGCCGGACAGGCTCAGCAGTTGGTTGACGAACCCGTCCGGCAGTTCTCTGGAAGGAGACGTACCAGAGGCAGATTCGGCCACACTGGCTGGTCGGTTGCTGATCCATAGGTGATCACGATCGGCATGCTGAATGGAATGTCCGTCGCATCAGAAGGAGGATCGTCATGGCCGTGCTGAAAGTCGTGGAACTGGTGGGGACGTCGCGGAAAGGCTGGGAAGATGCTGTTCAGCAGGTCTTCCGGGAAGCGTCCGATTCGCTGCGAAAGATTCATGGTGTCCGGGTTGTGCATCAGGCGACTCGCCTCGCCGCCGGGCGGGTTCGCGAGTATCTCGCGACGTGCCGCGTTGCCTACGAACTCGAAGAGGGAGGCCATCTCCCCGCTGACCAGGCTGTTGAGCGTGCGGTGCGAGTCCAGACTTCAGTGTGAACGAAGTCCGGGCAGCTGGTGAAAATCCGGGGTAACTGGTCGAAAACTAAAACGGGACGCTCTCCAGCCAGGGAGAGCGTCCCGTTTTTCTTGTTGGCACCACCACGAGTTGCCTGGTCGGCAGTTTCGGTCGGTCGGCGGTTTCGTACGACGACCGTCATTCGGTGCCAGCCTGCTTTGACCAGCGATCGGCGAGGTATTGAGCTGCCGCGTACTCAGGCGCTGATGAATCGATCGTCTTGAGAAACGCCGTTGCGCGACGCTGCTGATTGTCGTTCGCGAGTGCGACGGCTGTGAGCAGTCGAGCGGTGGCGACGAACTGGCCGCTGTTCGGCTTTCGGAGATAGCGATCAAGTTCTCCCGCAGCGGACTTCCAGTCGCGTTTCTCAAACAGGCAGGCCGCCTTCCAGAACTCGGCGGCTTCGCCTGCCTGCAGATGTGCTCGCCGGACTTCTTCCGGAAGGCCAAGTGCCAGCCGCGATTTGATCGCCATGTTGCCTGAGCCGAACTGCGAAGCAATCTCGGGAGGCAGTGATCGCAGCACGTTCTCATCGATCGTGGGAGGCAGCGGGCTGAAGCCCTGAATCTTGATGTAAAGTTCGATGGCGTCGGACGTGCGGCCCTGCAGCTGGCTGGTTCTCGCTTTCAGCAGATATCGCCAGCCGGTTCCGACGGTGAGTTTCGGGACGCGGATCTGCTCGTTGACAACCATGAGTTCGGGGCCGACTGCCGTAATCGGGAGCGGTGTCTGAAAGGCACTCTTCAAGTCGTTGAGCTGTCGCTTCTGTTCGGCCGACATTGTGGCGTGCGCCTCGCGGCGTTGTTCCGGCCAGAGCCAGACGCCGATCTTCTCGGGTGGAATGAGGCTGCTCGCGGAGTCGCGAACGGCGTTCAAGGCACCGTCCTGATCACCTGCGGAAACCAGAGGCCGGTACAGCGTGACGGACTGATCTCCGGTCAGTGCTTCACTGAGGCCCTCCATGCGGCGCGACCAGAGTGTTGTGTCACCGATAATTCTGAGCGTGGCCTGACCGAGCGCTTCTGCGGTGACGGGATACGGTTGCGTTTCGGAGTCGAGCTGTCGGAAGACTGCGTCACTGGAAACCGCCTCCGACAGGCGGGCCGCATTCTGGGGAAGAGCCGCTTGTGTCGAATCGTCGTCCTCGTCCAACGGCGGCACCGGCAGCCCGAGGATCACATCAAACAGGTGCAGTTCATTGTCGAGCAGCACTGCAACCAGTCGGACCTGCTGTTCAGACTCCGCGGCGTCGCCAGTTGACGGCGAGTCCGTCCCGTTCGGCAGGGCGATCATGGCTGCGGGGATTTTCAGCTCGTGGAGCAGAGTCGCGAAGATCCAGGCACGGTCTGCGGCCGAGCCGCTGCCGAAGAACGCCGACTCGAACGGACTCAGCGGCAGGCCTCCGACTGAGTCCGCCGTGAGTTGCACGGTGTGCATGGCGTAATAGAACAGCCCGAAGACGCGGCTCGTAGGCGAACTGTCGCGGGTTCGCAGATTTGAGACCGCCTGTTGAGCCCAGATGGCGTCGCGGGCGTGCGTGGCGTCTCGCGTGACAAAGCGTCGTCGCAGGACGCGGTCGACGAGTTCTTCATCGAGTAGTTCGGCCAGGTCCTCGCGCAGCAGTTCCTCATCAACAAGCGGGTTCAGGCGGTCGGCCAGGTCGGCGTCAGCCCAGTCGTTGAGGCCCGACAGGGGGAGGTCAACCGGAACGTTGATGCCAAACTCGTCGGGCTGCAGCTCTTCGATGCAGCTTTCGAGCGACACGACCGCTCGCGTCTCATCGGACGAGTTGCTCGACTTGCCGCTGGGGCCGCCGGACGTTGTTGAGGTTGACGAATTGCAACCCGCGACCACGCTGCACGAAATCAGCATGGCAAGAGTGAGCCAGAACTTTGCGGTTCTCACACAGTTGCGGAAGGGTGAGGTGAAATGTGGCGCGTCGGACATATCGTCACCGTCAGCGAGACGTTGGGATTGTGGTGCGGAACTTGATTGTGAGCACTGCTGAGTCCCTCGGTCGAGGGAGCTACTGCGTGTCGGCTTCGCATTCGAGGATCGTGTCCCGCAGTCGGACCAGTTGCTTGAGCAGTCGCGGAAGATTCTCGAGTTTCACCATGTTCGGGCCGTCGCTTTTCGCGTTGTCCGGATCGGGGTGGGTTTCGATGAAGACTCCGTGACAGCCTGCGGCGACCGCGGACCGGGCAACAATCGGGACCATCTCCCGCTGGCCACCCGTCGTCGCGCCGCCGGGCATTTGAACGCTGTGAGTGGCGTCGAAGATGACGGGGGCTCCGGTCGCGTGCATGATCGGGATGCACCGCATGTCATTGACCAGGCGACCGTAGCCGAAGGTTGCTCCACGTTCGGTCAGCAGGATGTTCGTCTGGCCGGCCTCTTCGCATTTCCGCACGATATGAACGGTATCTTCCGGCGCGATGAACTGCGGCTTCTTGACGTTGATGATGCTGCCGTGCTTGAGCGTGGCTTCAGCGGCGGCCTTGATCAGGTCCGTCTGCCGTGCGAGGAACGCCGGGATCTGAATGATGCTGCAGACCTCGGCGGCCGGATCGGCATGGAACGGCTCGTGGATGTCGGTGGTGACCGGCAGGCCCGTTGTGGCTTTCACTCTGGCCAGAATTTCGAGCCCGCGTTCGAGACCGGGCCCGCGAAAACTGTGAATGCTTGTCCGGTTCGCCTTGTCGAAGCTCGACTTGAAGACGAGCGGGATGCTCAGTTCCGCCGCGATTTCGGCCAGGCGTTTGGCGACGTCGAGGATGAACTCTTCACTCTCGATCACGCAGGGGCCGGCGATAAACAGCAGCGGGCATCCGGTACCGCAACGGTACTGATCAATGCTGACGGGATCGGCGGGCACGTCTGGTCCTTCCGTTCTTGCTGAACCTCGGCCTGCGAAACGTTTCCGCGTTCACGCAGTCAGGGGCGGCATCCTGGCGTCAGGGAAACGCCGACGTAAACGTCGGGGCGAAGAGGAATTCCGGGGCGATTTCGGGATGTGAATCCTGACGTGTTCGTTACTGCTTCGCGGCCGATGCAGGCTGAACCGGGACGACCTGAGTTTCCAGAACCTTGCGTGTGGCGTCGTCCTGGAGGAACGCAATCAGCGACAGCGACTCCAGATCAAGCGGCATGGAAGTGAACTCGAGGCCGAAGTTCTGTTCGTAGTTCGTCAGGTAGGCGTGCAGGGCGTCGCGCACTTCGGTCATGTTGACCGTGCCCTGCCAGCTGAGCTTCCCGTCGGCAGGAGAGATGCCGCGATCGCCGCCGATCATCTTGCGGGCGACCATCGGGTGAGTGCGGATTCCGGTGAGGCTGCGGAAGGGAACATCGTTTTCTGCGAGCACAATTCGCAGTCGCAGCTGATCGTTGCTGAGGTCCGCTCCGTCGACGTTTGCACTGATCTCGATCGTGTCGTCCGTGCGGGTGGCTGAAAGAGCGATCGAAATACCGGTGTCCTTCGAGTACTGCTCGGCCAGCATGTTCCGGAGGTCGTTGTAGCGAGCCGGGGCGTCGGACACGGTCCCGACGATGCCGCCAACCGGTGTGCCGTCAAGGAACAGGCTGGGCGTGCCCGCCGCGCGGTAATAGTTGAAGAAGCGGGCTTCGTTGTCCTCGTTGGTCAAGGGGTCGTGCTGCGGAACGTGCAGGTGGTATCGCAAGGCGACAACCATCGATGCTGGATACGTGCGATCCAGCCCGGCGAGGGCCGTGTCCGCCGTGATGCACATGGGGCTGCGGGCGCCGGTGAAAAGTTCCAGCAGGACCGTATGCGTTCCGGAGTCTGCCGGCCGCTCATCGAATGTCTCGGTCACAAAGTCCAGCAGGTTCTCGTCGTATGATTTCTGAATGAAATCGTCGAGGCCTTCGGTGCTGCCGTGCTTGTCTTTCCAGAGTTGCGACAGTCGCTCCGTGGGCAGGATTTTCTGGACAGCACTCTGACTGTAGCGTTGCTGCAGGATGCGTTCCTGCATGGGCAGGGCGACCAGTTCGGCATACAGCTCGATGGCCCGATCCGTGTTTCCGTCTTTTCGTGCCCGGTCCGCGAGGGCGAGGATCAGTGACGGTTCGTGAGGCCGCTCCTCAAGCAGTTCCAGCGCCTGTGTCTCAGCGCGTTGTTTGTCTTCCTCGGTCTCCGAGTCGAAGAGGTCGAGCGTCTGGCGGAACCGGCATTCCAGCGTGACCTGTTTCACCTGCGTCTTGAGGCTGGCGAGTTCCGGGTCTTCATTGATGGCCGCCTTGACTTCGTCCGCCCGCGCCAGGCACCAGTCTGGATAGGCACCGCCGGCACCCATGATGACGAAGGTCTGGACCATCGCGATGCGTTCGAGTCGCTCAGTCCAGGTGCCCTGCTGCTGGCAGTACTCGTCAACCAGCTTCGTCAGCTGTTCGCCGCTTGCGTCTTTCTGAGCTGTTACCTGGATCAACTGTTTCCACGCAATGCCGGCGATGGGGCTGGTCGGATACTTCTCGACGAACAGCCGCGTGTCTTCATCCAGAACGGGGGACGTGCCGAGCCTCATCATCTCTGCGGCTTCCGGCAGTGCCACAAACTTCGGGATTCGCACGAAGGTCCGTTCGTTGGTGGGGATCAGCCGAGCGGACTGTGCGCTGCCGTTGGCAAAGACGATCGATCCGACCACGGCCCCGTTTTCCGCCTGCCGGCCTTCAAAGAGAAACGCCCGGTTGCCGTCTTCACGCGTCCCCTCAGCAGTCACCATGTCGCCGTCAATCGAGCCGTTCAGTTTCGAGGCGACTTCGAACTCTTCCCGGGCCGAAACAATTTCGAGGCTGTCCTCGACGTCGTCTTTGCCTGGTTCGAAGTGCAGCAGCACGACCGGTCGTTCACCAAGCTGCGGTGGAACGTTCTGCTCCTGGGGAGGCACCATGTGGAAAACGTGCAGCAACCAGTTGCCGGCCAGTCCGTCCCGTTCGGGCCAGGCCGGTTTGCTGGGGGCCGATGCAATCGGATCCGAAAGCGTTCTGGTCGAATCGGCAAGGGCCTCGGCGACTGCGTCGCCACCGGCATCGGCGGTCTCGCTCGCGCCGGCATTCGGCTGCCCGTCGGTGGTGACGGTCTCATTGCCTGGCGAGGCGGGAGAGCTGGTCGTGGTCGAATTGTCTTTGCCGCAGCCGGACAGAATTGAAAGCGTCAGGATGAGCATGCAGACGCTCAACAGGCGGGACATGTCGAGAATTCCTGTTTGAAATAGCCGTGAAGATTTGGAAACAACGATGCGCGCAGGTCTTGGTCGCGAGCCGGACTGCGCTGAAAGATGACTGCGGAATCGCGTCGCTGCGGCAGAACTTGCATGAAAAGGTGGTATTTCAGCAGCGCGACGCTTACGTCGGAAACGGAACCGGTGCGGGATTCTATCGGCAGGTTCGACGGCGAACGAGGCAAACCCGAGTTAGCGGCTGGACCCGGTCCGCAGGCGAAGGAAGGCATCGAGAAACGACGCGCCGAGAAGCAACTCGTCGAGAATCAGCGCCGGGATGAAACGTCCCGGCCCATTGTGTTTTCCGCAGCACGGACGGTGAGGTTCATTCGGGGACAAAGTCGATCCGGGGACCACGACGGCAAGCAGAATCCGCACGCTGGTTCTGAAGCGTCTCTAAACGGGCCAGCGCGGCGCCAGCTCTCCGGCTTTGATCGTGCCGCCCTGAATCACGGCGATGAATCCCGAGCGGTCTTCAAGCAGCGAGATGTCGGACGCGACGTCGCCGTCCACAACCAGCACATCAGCGAGTTTGCCGGTTTCGAGCGTCCCGACATCCTCACCGTTTCCGCAGATTTCGGCGCCGGTCTTCGTTGCACACTTAATCGTGTCGAGCACGCTGAAGCCGACGTCGTTGACGAAGAACGTCAGTTCTTTCGCATAGTCGCCGTGCGGGTTCCAGGCGAAACCGTAGTCGCCGCCCATGCCGATGCGGCCTCCGGCAGCGAGCAGTCGCCGACAGCTCTCGGAGCCGCCATCCAGAGTCTCCTGGTGACCATCGATGACCGCCTGCGGCATCCCGATCTCCGGGCCGTGATCGACACTGGCCTTCTCGAAATACAACGCCGGGACGACCGGCACGTCACGCTCGAGAATCAGCTCAATGCACTCGTCGTCGAGAAACGTGCCGTGCTCCAGAGCGTCGTAGCCGGCTCGCAACGCGTTCCTGATTCCCTCAGTCGCTCGGCAGTGGCCGGTCACTTTGAGGCCGTGGTTATGTGCCGTCTGAACGACCGCGTGCATTTCCTCAAAGGTCATGCAGAGTGTGTGATGGTCGTTGAGGTCGGGCGATGCCGCGTCGCCAGTCGGGTACGTCTTGACCCACTCGACACCGTCCTTGACGAGCTTCCGTACTGCCGCCCGCGCCTCGTCGGCTCCATTGACCAGCAGGACCAGGCCTTCCATGCCGATCTTGCGGAAGTCCGGGTTCCAGTCCATGAGTCCGCCGACGCCGCAGATTTCCCGTCCGCTGGCGACGAGCCGCGGGCCGGGGATCAGATCGCTTTCGATCGCCTTCTTCAGCCAGACGTCGATATTGAACAGGCTGCCGCCGCTGCGTGCCGACGTGTAGCCGCACTCCAGAGCCAGCCGCGCATTGCACGACGCCAGCAGCGTTACGTACTCGACGGGGTACTTGATATCGAGGTCTTCGAGCGCCGCGACGTTGAAGTACGTCGGGTGCCAGTGAGCTTCGACGAGCCCCGGCATGATTGTTCCGCCGCGAGCGTCGATCACGTCGGCCTCGTCCGCGACTGCCGGAGCCGACGTCGCCGGTCCGACGTAGCTCAAACGCCCGTCCTCAATCATGACGACGCCATCCGCGACCGGCGCCGCGCCGGTGCCGTCGATGATCTGACCATTGCGGATAATGGAAATGCCGGATGCCGTTTTCATGAGTGGCCTGTCTGTGAATTGAACCGCGGTCAACCATTTTCAGCGGACCGGTTGGACGCCAGGCGTTCGGTCTCTGCTCAGAGCTGCTCGAACCGGCTCGCGTCGCCTCACCTCAAGTTGTTTCGAGAAACGCCTCGACGTGACGCAGCAGTTCGCTGGTTCGCTGCCAGTGGATCAAGTGCCCGGTGGCCTCGTACCTGATCCGCGTGAGATCTGCCGCAAGTCCAGCCGCCTCACTGGCATCGTCGTCGGTCAGCATCCCACCGGAAGCTGGATCGGCCTGCAGCAGCAGCGCCGGGCAGGGAAGATCGCGAAGTGTCTGTCTCCAGTCAAAGCCGTCAAGCCACTGGCCGTCAGCGATCACGGGCAACGTTTGCGGGTCAAGCTGCTGCAGACATTGCGCTGTGAACCGCAGCGATGCCGCGTCCCGCACATCTCCGAGCCGAGTCTGCGCCTGCGATTCGGGATCGACGACCGTGACGTCAGCGAGCTGCTTCGCGATCGACGGCACGCCGTCTTTGCTCCCTGCGAACTGTCGCATCGCCTCAAAAAAACTCAGCAGCGGCGTTTCGGAAATTCGGTCGCCCATCGTGTCGAACGGCGGGTCCTCCATGACAACGGCTTTGACCTGACTCGACAGCCGGCTGGCCAGTGCGGCGACGGCCATCGATCCCAGCGAGTGCCCGTAGAGCCGAAACTCCTTCATGGTCGAAAACGGTGGGAGCTTCAGCAGAGCCTCGGCTGCGTCAACGTAGTCGACAACCCGGTAGGCGTTGCGAAGCCGATCCGAGAGCCCATGGCCGGGGAAGTCGAGCACGAAGGCCTGGTGCCTGAGCATCAGCGACGGCAGCAGCGGCAGAAAACTCTGCCAGCGTCGCGTCACGCCGTGAAAGAACAGCAACGGCGGCCCATGCTCCGGCCCCACGGCAATATTCCAGGCCGTCCGGCCCACTTCAAAAATCTGTTCGTGCAGCATGGAGTCGCGTTATCCAAAGAGGTGACGCCAGCCGGAGCGTTCGCTACGGAACGCGAATTCTCCGGGTGAATGAGGGCAGCCACGAAAAAGCGCGAGAAGACGCAAAAAAGAGAGTGCCAGGGTTGCCTTCATTTTTGTGACTTCTCGTGCTTCTTCGTGGCGATCCAGAGTCTACCCAACTGTAGGCGAGTTTCTCCGAAACTCGCAGCGAGTCAGAGCAGACGACCGAACCTGTGAAGTCTTCGATTGCAACGCTACGGAGCCTTAAAGCTCGATTCGTCGGCCGCGTGAAACGCGGCGTCCCGTGATGCCCGCACTCTGGCGAGTACGCCTGCGGATTTTCAAACCGGGTGACTGCTTTCAGGAAAACAGTTCCGTCAGCGGTCGGCCATCAGCCAGGCGATGCGGACGCCCCGTCTGATCGGGCACCGTCTGCTGAGGATCGATGCCGAAGCGCCAGTAGATCGTGGCGGCCAGGTCGGCGGGTGTGACGGGATCGGTTTCCGGGTAGGCGCCGATCCGGTCGCTGGAACCCAGCACCGCTCCGCCACGGACACCGCCACCGGCCAGCAGGATCGTGTAGCAGTCTGGCCAGTGATCTCGTCCGGCGTTGCCGTTGATCTGCGGCGTGCGACCGAACTCGCCCAGCGCGACAATCAGCGTCGAATCGAGCAGGCCGCGGTCGTCGAGATCCTCGATCAGCGCTGACAGTGACTGATCCGTCGGAGGCAGCAGGAAGCGGCGGTGCTGGTCGAAGTTGTCGCGGTGCGAGTCCCAGTTCTGTCCCTGCTGCCGGAAATCCTGCACATTGACGAACGGCACTCCCGCTTCGACCAGCCGCCGCGCGAGCAGCAGGTTCTGGCCGCGCAGTTCCCGTCCGCCGGCCAGAGCCGCCGAGTGATCTCCGTCACGCGTCGGCTCGGCGGTCATCCCGTAACGCTCGCGAATCCGCACGTCTTCCTGCGTGATGTCAAGTGCCGACTGCAGCGTCTTCGATTCCAGCAGTCCGTACGCCTGATCGACGAACTGCTGCAGCTGCTTTGTCTGCGTTGACGACAGCGAGGCGGGTCGGCTTTCAACCTGCTCGATCAGTTCGCGGCGTTGAGCGATCCGGTCGAGCGGCAGCGTGTCGGGACGCGCCAGCATTTCGGAGCGG
>Ga0209578_10003740_pt1 | contig 11382 bp, 17 predicted proteins | sample tdAd472_FD_187127 | JGI IMG/M metagenome (GOLD analysis project Ga0209578, IMG submission 187127) | Marine sediment microbial communities from the Atlantic coast under amendment with organic carbon and nitrate - tdAd47.2 (SPAdes)... | ecosystem: Environmental > Aquatic > Marine > Coastal >...
GGGTTTTGTGTTATCGTTTTTCATGGGTGGTTCCTCTGGTCTGGTCTGTTTATCTTGGTCGATTACAGTTTTATCAGACCGGGGCCACCCCCTTCAAAAAAATGTGCGAAAGATAATTTACGTTATCCTCCGGCTGGCCACTGTTTATAACAATACCTCCTTTTCGCATCACAACAGCCGCTCCTTTTCGTAACCAGCCTCACTGATTTGTAAGACTGCTAGGAATATTGTCAATACGCCAACTAAGTTTCTCCTAACCATAGTCTCACTCCTCACTATTCAGGATTTGGAGCTTGCATGATTCTGAATTCAGGAACATAACGCTTTTTAATAACCGGCGCGGCTGCAGGCCGCGTCCGGCGCCAAAGGCGAGATGTTGAATTATTTGTTATGAGTTTTTACAGCTTCCCTTCTAAATGAGCCTGCCAGCCAGATTCAAACTCTGAAGTTGAAATACCAAAGGTGGATAGAATATTGCCATTTCTCTTAACTAGGGATATCAACCCTTCGGCCCCCCAGGTTTCAACTATATACTCCGCAATTGTGAAACCAACTTGATAAATGTTTCGTGCTTGGTTCGCCTCGTTAAAGCCGACATCCAACTCTGCAAGAGTAGGGAAATCTCTCGACGCAATATAGTCAATTCCAGATAGATTCGCTCGGTATTCCCCTGCTTCATAAATAGCTACAGATTCCCACAACCACCTAGGATTGTTAGGGATAGATGGGTTTATTGCCATCGAAACTAGATGTGCAAACTCATGTAGTAGGCTAGCAGTGTGTTGCCGCATGCCTTCATACCGTTCGTTGTATACGGCTAGAATTTCAGGTCCTCCTTCGGTTGACCACCAAACAGATCCAGCAGAACCCTCAAACCTTTGACCGCTTCGTTCATACTGCGCCGAGTACAGGCTTTCATAGCTCGTCCAAAGTCGTACTGTTACCGTAGGTAGTTCCGGCACCATCAGGCCGCTCATAACCTTCGAGTAGTTTTGCTCAAGATGACTGATAACACTATTGGCTTTCTCTCGGGTGAGTTCATCGCCATATATGTATCGAAATTGCCCATTTTGCTCTTCAACTTCTTCGGAGTTTGTTTGGGAGAAAGCATTGGAACTAAACGCTAAGAATGCAGCTAGGATCAATGCGGCTACAACTATGAATATGGCATTAGTCTCTAATGAAAATATCTTCATGCTCGATCATTACTCTGTGCACATAACGCCCTGGTTAATAGGTGCGGCGTCAGCCTCGTCCTAAAGGCCCGAAGGGCCGAATGAACTGATGGTTATGTCCCCCCACAAAGCCAGGAATAGGAACGACGCTGATAAGCCGAAGCACCAAAATGCAGTATGTAGCTGCAGAACATTTGGTGGGGAACCTCCACTCGCTTCGTGACACTGAAGAGGCTCGCCAGACAATATATGAGACAGCGCCCGTATGGAAAAGCAGCGCTCCCATTGTGAGCAAATGAACCAACTGCGCAATAGTTGCGTAGGAGGGAGCTAGTAGGCTTACAGCGAGAACGCCTGCGATCGTCGCCATCCAGCCAGCGGCAATAACAAACATTAGCTTATTGATGCTAAACGCAACTGGGCTGAGCCACTTTCCGAAGATTGACATTGAATTCTCCTTGGGACATAACGCCGCATTATGTGGCGGCTGGAACGCATTGGAAGCTGTCCCAGCCGGATTGCTGCCGGCATAAATGCATTGTTTGTGCATAAAGAGTCTATACAACATCAACCTCCGGCTTGACCAGGAGCACGACCAAGTAAATAAGAGCAAAGGGAGGAATAACGCAAAGCATGAAGCCTATTATTCCTGCAGCTCTTGCATTCTCGGTTTTTGTCTTGCCAAGCGTGTAGCTGGCCCAGGTAACGGCTGTAATAAACGCTATTATTCCGAGCATGATCATAGGCGCGAACATAGATGACCTCCTCCAGCCTATTGGTCAATCCTTCCATCTTATGACGGGAGAGAAGCCAATATACCGTAGTAATACATCGAATATCAATCTATATGTATTGCTAAACGATATGTATATCATTATTATCGATACAATTCCGGAGTTTGATGGGAGCATAGATGAAACCGAGAATCAAAATCAACATGGATCTCATACTGGTGCAACGCCAAATGTCACTGACTGAACTTTCTGAGAGAACAGGAATTTCATTTGCAAATTTATCTAAGCTTAAATGTGATAGAGCCAGGGCGATTCGATTCACCACATTACTGGCCATATGTGAAGTATTAGAATGTAAGCCCGGAGATCTAATAGACATTTCTTACACTTGATGAGTACAGCAGCAGCTGAACTTGCACATAACGCCCATTAATAATGGGCAGGGCGTTAGCCCTTTCCTTTATTGATTTGATTGTAATGTGTCGTCAGCAAGATTCCCGCACTCTAAGATTCTATTTATGAGCCTTCTGTATTTGATGGTTCTGTATTTTTGTTTTTAGTTGCTATACCGACAACCATGAATATTATGCCGATTGGAACTAATTCAGGCCTCTCATTGCCAAGTATACTTGGCAACATAAGTAGGAGACCGCCCAGTATCCAGAGAGCAGGCGCATATTTAGCCATAGCCATAAATCCTAAGTTGGTAATCGTTTTATCCGTAGCTGAAGTCATCCCGATATTTAATTGAGACACATAACGCCCTTGTTAAGATCAGGCGATGAGAACTGGAGGGCTAAACCCAATCTATCGCGATAGAAGGCGATGGCCTTTTCTAGGTCAGTGACGAAGATGTTGACGTACGAGATCTGCATGGTGCTCCCTCCTGTTGCCTAACGCCGAGTTGAGCGGCGCTTGAGGGCGGCCGACCGAAGCGGTAGCGAAGGGAAAGCCGCGGTCAAGCGTCCGGCTCCAACGATTTGTTAGGTGGCCGGCGGTATCGGCTCTCATTGATCCCCAACAGCCTCCAACTTTCGGCGAGCAGAACTCTCATAGCTCCAAAAGTTTCTGGATTGCAATTATGTAAAAGTTTGTAGCGCCAACAGCAAGCACGAGAAGCAATGAAGCAGTATATGAGAACGAATAGCCGAAAATAGGCATCTGCAACACGTTCGAAGCTAAAAGGCCCGCTGCAGCCGCGGCGCAGCTCCAACCAATGAGCAAATTGCTCCAAGGGATATTTTCTCTAGCCGTATCCGGCAGCTGCAAATGGCGGACCGCAGTGTACGCCGCTATGCTGCCGATCATGACAATGAATGCGACGCTACTAATGACCCATACCTGTATTTTATCCAAGTTGGTTTCAGCGATAGCTATGGGCAATAGCGACATGGAGATCCCCGCGAATCCGACTAGCACCATCACTCGTATTCTTATTGCGTCCTCCGCTGGAAATTTCTCCTCTCGTCGAACTAGGACAAGAAATATTGCAATGAAGCCAACAAGGGCCGCCGCGACTTCCGCGAATACGCTTAGGTGTTCGAACGAAGAATCCACAGGCTACCTAACGCCCTTTATAATTGAGCGGGCCGCATAACGGTCCGTCCTGATTGATTTGATTGTTATGTGCCATTACGTGTTCGGGTCTGCCTTATTGCAAAGTATATAGAGCCCACAGTGCCCAATATCATGATCAGTATCAACCAGACCGAAATGTACGGGTTCCAGGAAACTACCCTCCAAGGAGGAGGTGCGATGTTATTCTCAGCCATCGTGTTCAATATCGTCTGATACTGAGCGTTTCTATACAAAAATCTAACAATGAAAACAGTAGAGGTTGCTGAATATAGGGCAATAAGTAAGCGAAAAATATTGTTAGATAGATCGTTCTTTGCAAAATACAATGTAGCTAGGAAGGCAAACGTAATGCTAATCCAAAATTCAAACGTCGCATTCCATAGGCTAATGTGTTCGATAAGCAAATTGTAATAGTCAGCTGCAGTCATCTACTTTCCTGTGCACATAACGCCGGTTTTAAGGGGGCGGTTCTCCACACTTGGTTTGCGGATAAGATGGCGCAGCCATCCGCAAACCAAGTGTAGTGAGGTGCTCCCATTGAAATCTTTGTTATGCAGCTATGCCCGATAACTTGAGGTTACTTACGTCAGTTCTGGAACTGGCATGCTCCATCGTTATTCCGAGAATGTTTCCTTTTGAGTCCAAATCAAGAATAGTGTTTTCATCAAGATCCTTCGTCTCCGTCACATCATCTTCTTTTAGTTCGATGTACAGCGTATCCGTATCACTGAAATAGCTTACTTTCATGGTCTAAAACTCCGGTCGAAGAATGCATTGTGAACCGTCTCACCGTCTTCAAGTAATAATACGCGAAGATAACGATTATTCATTTCTGGAATTTTTGCCCAGAGGCGAATCCTACCATCTTTCTGAGTCTTGGAATGTTCGGGGGTCTGCATCACTCGCTCTATCCAAGCCTCTTGAATTATTGCCCTATCGGGCCTAATTCTAATGCTATCGAAATATCTAGTCGTCTTCACAGTTGTTCAATTAGCTGCATAACGCCCGTAGTAATGGGCCGGTTCGCGAGCATGGTGGGCGGATAAAATGGCCGTAGGCCATTCGCCCACCACGCGCAGTGAGCCGGTCCCAAATTGGCTTGATTGTTATCTGCCCGAAAGATCACGCTCTTCCAGCAGGTACCTTTGTAGTTCACTTTCGACCCTCATTACATGCAATATGTAGACAGTATCCTCTGAAAATCTATGGAAAATTCTGCAAGGTCCTACGATTACTTCTTTGTATTTAGAAGGGGAAAGTTCTGGTACCTTTCGTCCAGAATCTGGGGCATCGATCAGCCGATCGACTCTATCAAATATATTTCTTACTAAGTTCTGTGCAGCGCTTGGTTTGTCTAAGGCGATATATTCAGCAATTTCGTCTAAATCATCTAGCGCAGGTTCGGTCCTGATTATTTCAACCATCGGTGCATTTTTTCTTTTGCTTCAACCTGAGTAAAGACCCTTCCTTCGCGAATTGCTGTCTCACCACGGGCAATACCTTCCAGAATTCTAAGCCGATTCTGCATCATTTCATAATCACCGACATCTATGAGGTAAGCAGATGCTGTCCGTGTTCAGTAATGAGCACGGGTTCCTTGGACTTGCGCAATTCAGCCAAAATCTTTGTTGCCTGACGCTTCAGCGTTGTTACGAGTTCGGTTTTCATAATGTGATACTATTCTATCACTTTCGGGTTGGCAAAAAGTTTGTGCAGATAACGCTCTTGTTAAGGTTGCGGTCCGCCGCGCCTGGCTTGTGGATAAGATGGCGTAGCCATCCACAAATCAGGTGTCGTGGAGCTCTACCATTGAAGAGATTGTTATGTGTCGATTGCAATTTCCTAATTATCATTAGATTGTTTTGAAGCAGCCATCCATTTTTGAGTGGAAGGCATCTCAAATTCTCTGTTTTGTTGTATTTCGCGTTCGATATAGTCATAAAATTCACTGGAGAATGGCACAACCCTCTGGGACCACCATGCGTACGCAATGGGAGCTCGCAATAGTCCGCCCATAGCGCGCTGCCAGCCTCCCCATGTTCGTCTAGAGATCAAGCCTTTTTCGAATTGCTCCCAGACGCCTTCTGCTGCGTGCAGAATTGTTGCTAGGTACCAAATATAGTGAGAAACATCTTCATCTGAAATATCTTGCCGGTCTTCCGCAACATCGTTCCAAATTCGTTGCAAATCACGATCTTCGGAGACTCTCTCCGTTAATCGAGTTAGCAACTTGGAAGCTTCCAATTCTGTTGATGATTGGGTTGTATCTCTCGCATGACGAATCTGTATAGAGAGATACACGAGCATCACTACGGTCGCTGTAGCACCGAGTATCTCTCCTACTGCACCTATTGCTTCCCAGTTCATGCAGGATTCCTAGCTAGCACACATAACGCCTGAGTTCAGCGGCATTTGAGGTGACGCCTGTTTTTGCGACAGCAAAAGTGGGTGACGGGTCAAATGTCCGCTGCAACGATTTGTTATGTTTTGGTCGCACCAAACTCACGGTAGCCCCTTCTCCCATAATAGATTGCCAACATCACTAGGATAGCTGGCACCACAATGCCAAATTCGTCCAAAAACCACGCGGAGTTGGCAGTCTCCGAAGTCATTGGACCAAAAAACTTCTGCAAAAAAACGTTGTGGCTCATATGAAAAACAACTGCAGGCCAAAGGCTGTCGGTCTTCAACCTGAAGTACGTCATAACGACCGACATGGACACTATGCACAGTGTGAAGCACGCCAATTGATAGAGAAATGGCGTGGCTTCCGCCGCCCCATACAACCCCATAAACATCAACGGCCAGTGCCATACGGCCCAAAGCAAACCCGAAACCAGAGCAACGCCAGCGAACGGCATCAGCTTGGACAATTCAGGCACAAGCAACCCTCGCCATCCAAGTTCCTCACCCAGCACCGACGACAAAAGCAGTACAAAGCTGACGGTAGCGGTGAGCAGAAAATGCAACCCAATGACTGCCGCGTCTGACCAGGCCGCCAGGTTGTAACTTTCTTTCTGCTCTTGGACGAAGTCGACGTCGTACCAGCTGCCAAGGCCGGTCGCCCAGATGAACCCGTATGCAAGCGCCGCATAGCACAGAGGTAAGAGGTAGTTGAGCCATTGAATCTTCCAACTACCCCAATGCCATCCCAGGGTTCGCAGCTCCTTTCGTGAAACAAGGCAAGTCACGATCGCAGCCAACCCAACGGACAGCATCAATGGCGTTGCACTGCTCAGTCGGAAAATCAGCCAAACGCCAGCGAAATAGAAGACTATTGTCAGAGCCAGAAAGACGCCGATTACCATGGCGGGGTTTTGAGTTGTTTTAGCGCGACCGGTCACGGATAGGATTCCCGAAGAACATAACGCCCGTGGTAATGGGCCGGTTCGCGAGCATGGCGGGCGGATAAAATGGCCGAAGGCCATTCGCCCACCAAGCACAGTGAGCCGGTCCCTAATTGACTTAATTGTTATGCGGCTCTTAGCCTTTTCACCTTTAAATCCGCACAAGATTGCATTGCTTGCCAGAGATCATACTGTTGCTGTTGATTAAGCCAGCTCTCTGGGGTGGTATCGAATGCCTTAGACAACCGAATGGCCATTTCGGGACTAATACCCGCACGTCCGTTAAGAATGGAAGACAGGGTTTTACGACTGACCCCTAACGCTTCAGCTGCGTCAGTAACAGAAAGCTCAAGCGGTTCGAGGCAAAGCTCTCTGAGAATTTCGCCTGGATGCGGTGGGTTGTGCATTTGCATGGACATAGCTAATGGTAATCCTCATAGTCGACATCGACGGCGTCAGGGCCGTCAAATTTGAAGGTAATTCGCCAGTTGCCGCTTACCCGGACAGACCAGCGCCCGCGACTCTTACCTTTCAATTGATGGAGATGTAGGCCTGGAAGGTCCATATCTCTTGGGTCTGTGGCTGCATGCAACCTACCTAGGATCAATCTGATTCGGTTCTCATGGCTGGCTTGAATGCCTGCCTTAGTTCCTTTCAGAAAGTATCTCTCAAGCCCTTTATGTTTGAAGCTTTGAATCACCCAATAACTGTAACGCGTTACGTTACAGGTGTCAACTATTGGCGCCGCATAACATTTTTGTAGTGGGCTTCTTTCTTTGCTGAGTCGCTGTATTTATTTTGCATCCCGGATTCAGTTTACGCTCCAAATCGTTGCATTGAAACAACTATCCTTACCAAACCCGTCATGCGGCGAAAGCGAGAATTTCTCATATGCGCTTATATCCGACCTATCCGCAATTCCCCGAAAAACTGTCAATACCATGCATTCTTGAATGACCTGATCTACTTTTGTAGAAAATTCTACGCAATTGGACATACAAAAAGTACCAGGTAATGGGAAGCCCCTTTCTTGCCGGGTTGCGGGATGACATTCGCCGGCGCGGCTACAGTTATGCTACCGAGAAAACCTACCTGCTATGGATCAAGCGCTATATCCATTTCTGCGAGATGCGTCATCCAGCGGAAGTGGGCCCGGCTCGGATAACTGACTATCTGACCAAGCTGGCTGTACGGGACCACGTGAGCGTTGACAATCAAAAAGTAGTGCTCAACGCACTGGTGTTTCTCTATCAGAAACATCTCGGCATCACGGTGGGCGACCTAGATTTCAAACTGGCCAGAAAACAGCGTTCGCTTCCCTCGGTTTTGACACAGGCTGAGATGAGCAACGTGTTGGCGTGCATGCGTGGTTCAACCAGGCTTGCCGGCTTCATCATGTACGGTGGCGGCTTGCGAATAAGTGAATGACTTTCGCTGCGAATCAAAGACTTGGACCTGGACCGTAAATCTATCACCGTGTTCGATGGCAAGGGGCGCAAAGATCGCCAGACTCTGCTCGCGCCGTCTCTGCTTACAGATATCAGGGAGCAAATCAAATCAGCAACGAAGGTTCAGCGCAAGGACAATGCCCGCGGAGTGGGCCGCAGAATGGATTTTACCGAAGTCCAAACACGAACAGCGTCTGGCCGCCGATGATTGCGACCCGTTGCTGCCCGTCTACAGCGAAGCCCATGGGATTGGTACGGATGTGGGCACCGGTGTTGAAACTCCACAGGGCCTGCCCGTCCCTGGCATCAAGAGCGAAGAAGTTGCCCTCGTTGCTGGACCCGAAGACCAGGCCGCCTCCAGTGGCCATGACCCCGGACCACGGTGGCGTTTGCAGTTCGAATTCCCATTGCAACTCACCGCTCATCACATCCAGGGCGAGTACCGCACCCGAGGCTTGGTCACCGTCGAAGGCCTGTTCACCGCCACCGAGAAAAGGGGTCCCCGGCTGGTACTCGACATCGGCCTTGAAATACATGGCGCCCATACGCCGGTTGGCCACAAAGAACTGCTCGGTGCGCGGGTTGTAGGAGGGAGAAAACCAGTTGGTGGCGCCTTGCAGGCTGGGCCAGACCACGTTGCCCTCGTAGGTGGGATCCGTTCCGGGAATGACGATGGGCCGACCGTTCTCATCGATTCCTTCCGCCCAGGTCTGGTAGGAATACTCTTCGCCCAGCAGAAACTCCCCGGTTTCCCGATCGAGCAGATAATAGAAGGCATTACGATTGGCCAGAGCCAGCAGCTTGCGTTGTTCGCCGCTGAACTCGCCGTCCACGAGAACGGGAATCTGGTTGGCATCCCAGTCGTGGGTATCGTGGGGCGTGTACTGAAAAAACCACTGCATTTCACCGGTGTCCGGGTCCAGCGCCAGCACCGCGCAGGTATACAGATTGTCCCCGGGGCGCAGGTCACCGTTCCAGTCCGGAGCCGGGTTGCCGGTGGTCCAGTACAGCAGGTTAAGCTCCGGATCGAAGGAACCGGTCAGCCAGGTGGAACCACCGCCGGTCTGCCAGGCGTCCCCCTGCCAGGTTTCACTGCCAGGTTCACCGGGCGCCGGTACCGTGAACGTGCGCCACAGCCGCTCACCACTGGTGGCGTCATAGGCATCGATAAAGCCGCGTACGCCGGCCTCGGCGCCGCTGACCCCCACCACGATCTTGCCGTCCAGGGCCAGCGGGGCCAGAGTGAGTGAGAAGCCCACCGAGTTATCGGCCACGGTGGTCTGCCAGCGCACCGCACCGGTGCCGGCGTCCAGCGCGAACAGCCGGGCATCCAGCGTGGCAACGTAAACGGTATCGTCCAGCAGGGCGACGCCTCGGTTGATTCGGGGGAAACCGATATTCAGCACGTCCTCTGAAATGTCCGGTACAAAATGCCACAGCATTCGACCGCTGCGGGCATCCAGGGCCGTGACGCTGCTGGGTGATTCGGTCAGGTACATGATGTCGTCGGCCACCAGCGGCGTGGTTTCCTGCAGGCCGGCACCGCCCAGGCTGGGGGGCTGCATCTGATACGCCCAGAGGACCTTCAGCTGATCGACGTTGGCGGGATTGATCTGGCTCAGGGGAGAAAAGCGCTGCGACTTGTAGCCTCCCGAATAGGACAACCAGTCCGCGCCGTTGCTTTCGTCGGCCAGCAGCGCCTGGTAGCTGGTGTCGGCCCGCGATGCGACGCTGGCAACAAGCAGCAGGAGGAGGAAAATTGCGCGAATAACTGTCCCCGAAGCGGCTGAAGAGTGGGTTTGCTGGTTCATTGCAGGTCTCCTCGCTGGCTCATCAGGAAAGACACGACATCGTCTATCTGCTGCTCGTTCAGCACCGCGCTGTATCCCGGCATAAAGGAATGTCCGAAGGCTTTTTCGTAACTGATCAGATCGGCTTTGTCGAAAGAATAAATGTCACCGGCAAGGTCCCGCATCTGCACGGTGAACTCGTCCTCGTTGATGCGCATGCCTTCGTAGTTGCCACGTTCCGACACAATGCGCACGGTGAGAAAGGCGTTCAGTGATCCCCGGAACCGATCCACCACCCGGGGCTGATCCGCTTCGGGACTGAGCACGGACTGACGGAGATACGCCGCATTGCGCCGCAATCCCACCCCGGTGAGCTCCGGCCCTATCCCGATGCCTTCGCCCTGGAGAATATGGCAGCTGCTGCAGTTACCGACACCCTGGTACACCAGCCGTCCGGCCTCCGGATCACCGGGCATGGATTCCGGCGGCAACTGCCCGAGGCTGCGGACATAGGCCGCCACGTCCCGGTCGTCGCCGCCACGCAGCTGTCGTGATCCGGGCATTCCGGTCCCCGGAATGCCACCAACGATAATCGCCATCAGTGCGTCATCGTCCGGCGCCCGGGACAACTGCGCCCGCTTCAGGCTTGGCCCTTCTCCACCTTCACCAAGAATGCCATGGCAGCGGGCACACAGGGTCTGGAACAGCTGGCGGCCATTCTCCAGATCCTGGGCCCAGAGCGGGAACGCGACTCCCGTGAATGACAGCCCCATGACGCTGAGCAGTATGCTGCGGTGCAGTAAAGCAATTAATTTTTTCATCGACTTGCTCGCCTCCAGAAAAATGGCTGACGACCTGCATCGTCAGGTTTCAATCTGATCCCCGGCTGCTTCGCCTCGACACATTAATATACCGGAAAGCGCCAGCGCTGCCCCCATTGCCAAAAGCGCCGTGTCACCCAGACCAATTCCGATAACTTCCATGGTTGGCAACGCCACCAGCCCGCCACCGATAACGGTGAACACGCGGCCCGTCGTACCCATCGCTCCGCTGCGCTCCAGTGGTCCTACCAGCAGAAGATAGCGCTGAAGTGTCCCGGCAATCAATACTACCCCCGTTGCCACCGTAAGTGTTGCCCACAGCGTCGCCGGCCAGCTGCCGGACATGATCAATGCGGGGTCGAGGACGAAGAAAAACGGAATGAAATAAATGATCGCTCCCAGGCGCATTGCTTCAAGACCGGCGCGCATGGCGGAAACCTTGGCCACTGAAGCCGCCGCAAACGCTGCCAGGGCAACTGGCGGGGTGAT
>Ga0209578_10003743_pt1 | contig 11372 bp, 12 predicted proteins | sample tdAd472_FD_187127 | JGI IMG/M metagenome (GOLD analysis project Ga0209578, IMG submission 187127) | Marine sediment microbial communities from the Atlantic coast under amendment with organic carbon and nitrate - tdAd47.2 (SPAdes)... | ecosystem: Environmental > Aquatic > Marine > Coastal >...
TGGCCTTGCCGAGCCTCCACCGCTCGATTTGACCTTGCGCGATCCTGCTGTCGATGCTGGTCTGGAGGGGCTGAGCCTTGCTATCGGTCACCGGCGCCTGCCACGCGGGACAGCGGTCGAGAATCTACCCGGTTTCGAGGCTGGCGCATGGTGGGTGCAGGACTTGGCGGCCTCGCTGCCCGCCCGCCTTCTGGGCGCTGGCGAGGGGCGCCCGAAGGCAAATCGCGCGCTCGATCTGTGCGCCGCGCCGGGCGGCAAGACGTTGCAACTTGCGAGCGCGGGCTGGAACGTGACCGCGCTTGATAATTCCTCGCGGCGATTGGATCGGCTGCGGCAAAACCTCGCCCGCACCGGCCTGTCGACCAACATTGTCGAGGCCGATGCGATGGGGTGGGAGCCGGACGGTCTGTTCGACGCGATCCTGCTCGATGCGCCTTGCACCGCAACCGGCACCTGTCGCCGCAACCCGGATGTGATCCACCGCATCGGACCGCGCCAGATCGAAGCGATGGCATTGCTGCAGGCACAGCTGCTCGAACGCGCTGTCAATTGGCTCGCCCCGGGCGGAAGACTGGTCTACGCGGTCTGCTCGCTCGAACGCGAAGAGGGCGAGGACATCGCTGCCCAATGCGCTTTGGCCCCCGATCCGATCCGCGCCGAGGAACTGCCCGAAGGCATTGTCCCGACCGATGAAGGCTGGCTCCGCACGCATCCCGGCCTGCTGAGCGAAAGCGGCGGTATGGACGGGTTTTTCGTGGCGCGATTTGCAGGCTGAGGCCCGCAAATAGCCATTCGAACATGGTTAACGCGCTTGCTGCAATAAAGGCTGTGCGGCGACGATTTGAGTGGTATTTCGCGCGACTTGACGGTTAACTCAGCTTCGCTTGAGCAGTTTCGCAATGATTAAGATCGCGCAGTTTCGCCAGATCATGGGCCGAAATGGACCGGATGCAGGCGCTGCGATGTAACCAATACCAGTTGGCAGCGAATTTGGTCGGCAGAACCTCAAGGAAAGTCACATGAAACGCATTCTCATCCTGCTCGTCTCCCATGCCGTTGCGATCGGTGCAGGCTTTGCCCTTGGCATTTACTTTCTACCGATCCTTACTGCACCGCCCGCGCCCGCTGCCGAGGTCTTGCAGGAGCAGGCCGCGCAGGCTGAATATAGCGGCGAACTGATCCGCGATTTGCGCGGCAGCGATGCCCTGCATTGGGGCGAGGGGACGATCAGCGTCTCGCCCGGCCGGATCGTGCATCAGGGAGAGCTGGCTCCCGGCCCCGATTACATTGTCTACCTGACCAATGAGTTCGTCGAAGATGAGGCCGGGTTCGAAGTCGCGCGCGCCAATGCTGCGCGTATCGGCGCGGTGAAGAGCTTCGACGGGTTCCTGCTCGACGTGCCCGAAGGCGTCGACATCGAGGACCACAATACGGTTGTCGTCTGGTGCGAGGCATTTGGCGAATTCATCACCGCCACGCAATACCGTTGACAGTTCAGTCTTGAATTGACCGCCGCCCGGCGCGCCGGTCCAGTCCCGGCGTGCAGGACAAGCGGATCAGTCGGCCTTCACCTTATTGGCAAAGCTCTTGCGCAGTTTCATCAGCTTGGGCGGGATCACCGCCATGCAATAGGGATTGCGCTGCCCCTCGCCTTCCCAATATTCCTGATGATAGCCCTCTGCCCGATACCACTGCGCCGGGCCTTCGATCGTCGTCACCGCAGGGCCATCATGGCCATCATTCCAGCGCCCGATTGCCGCCTCGGCTTGGGCACGTTGCTCGTCCGACAGCGGGAAGATCGCGCTGCGATATTGGGTGCCGACATCGCCGCCCTGGCGATTGAGCTGGGTCGGATCATGCGTGCCGAGGAACATGTCGTAAATCTCGGGCAGGCTCACCTGCGCCGGATCGAAAGTGACCTTCACGCCCTCGGCATGACCAGTGTTGCCGGTGCAGACCTGCTTGTAGGTCGGATCGGGCACATCGCCACCGATATAGCCGCTCTCGACGCTTTCCACGCCGATTACGTCATTGAACACAGCTTCCGTGCACCAGAAGCAACCGCCCGCCACAATCACTGTTTCGCTCACGCCGAGTCTCCTTCGCAAGGTAGATGGGGACCAAGGCACGCCTTGTCATCCCGGCAATGGTCTGTAGTGCTTTGTCACGATCAAACACACTGGGAGAATTTCGATGCGTCTTACCCCTCTAATCGCCGCCGCCGCTTTTGTGCTGGCTGCGCCCGCCGCTGCCCAGCAGCACGGCGAGCACCACTCGCTGGAAAATGTCCTGGCGATGGAAATGCGCGATGATGATCGTGCGCGCGACCAATATCGCCACCCTGCCGAAACGCTCGCCTTCTTCCGGGTCGAGCCGAGTATGCGCATCGTCGAATATGCTCCAGGCGGCGGCTGGTATACCCGCGTGCTGGTACCGTGGATCGCGCCGATGGGCGATTACATCGCACTCAACCGCGACTCTGGCGAACGCGAGGAAGGCGCGCCTGGCTGGGGCGAGCAATTCGTGGCTGCGGTAGCGGAAAGCGGCATGGCCTCGGCCGACGATGTGATGGCGTTTGAAAGCGACGAAATCCCCGAAGAAATTGCCGGAACCGCAGACCGCGTGCTGATCTTCCGCTCAATCCACGGCCTGATGAACGGCAATGCTTCCGATGCCGAGTTGCGCGCCATTCGCACCCTGCTCGCCGATGATGGCATGGTCGGCGTGGTCCAGCATCGTGCGCCCGAAGATGCGAGCTATGCCGATAGCCGTGGCTCGCGCGGCTATATGCGTCAGTCCGATGTCATCCGTCTGTTCGAACTGCATGGCTTTGAACTGGTCGACAGCTCGGAAGTGAACGCCAATCCGGGTGACCCGGCGAATTGGGAAGGCGGCGTGTGGACGCTTCCTCCGACGCTGCGTCACGGCGATGACAACCGCGACGAATATCTGGCCGTGGGCGAAAGCGACCGCATGACGCTGCTGTTCCGCAAGCGGGACTAGGCCCCGGTCCGATGACCACGCTCAGCGTCGCTGCCCTGCAATTGCCGCTCGGGTCGGATGATGAGGCGGAGAATATTGCGGCGGTCTCTTCCCTGGTGGAAGAGGCCGCCGGCAAGGGTGCGCAGGTAATCCTGCCGCCTGAATTGTTTTCCGGCCCCTATTTCTGCCGCGAGGAGAGAGACGAGTTCTTCGCGCTCGCGCGCCCCTTGGCAGAGCATCCTTCGGTCATCGCGATGCAAGCGCTCGCAGCCAGGCTGGGCGTGGCGATCCCGACCAGCTTCTTCGAACGCGACGGGCATCACTATTACAACACGCTCGCCATGATCGGGCCGGAAGGCGAAGTGATGGGCACCTATCGCAAGAGCCACATTCCCGATGGGCCGGGCTATGAGGAGAAATTCTATTTCCGCCCCGGCAATGACGGGTTCAAGGTCTGGGACCTCTTCGGTGCACGCATCGGCATCGGCATTTGCTGGGACCAATGGTATCCCGAAACGGCGCGTGTGCTTGCGCTGAAGGGCGCTCAGGTGCTGTTCTATCCCACCGCTATCGGTTCTGAACCCAAGGATGCGGAGATGGACACCAGCCGCATGTGGCGCCGCGCGATGGTGGGCCATGCGGTGAGCAATTGCATCCCGGTGGTCGCCGCCAATCGCATCGGCCACGAAGGCAGCGATGCAGAGGGCACGACATTCTACGGACACAGCTTCATCTGCGACGAATGGGGCGACATGCTGGCCGAATATGGTGCGCAAGAAAGCGGCGCGCTGGTGGCAGAGCTCGATCTCGATGCGGCACGCCGGCACCGCGCCAGCTGGGGCTTCTTCCGCGATCGCCGCCCGCAGCTTTATGGCCGCATCGCGGAGGATATTTGAGCGGCCCGCACACCTATCTTATCGCGCTGGGCAGCAATCAGCGGCATCCGCGCTACGGCACACCGGCCCATGTGCTGCGCCATGCGGCGGGGGCGATTGCCGACACTCTTGGCATGGTGACCGCGCTCTCGCGGATCATCCGCAGCGCGCCTGTTGGTCCCTCCACGCGGCGCTATGCGAACGCTGCCCTTCGGCTGGAGAGCGATCTTGCCCCGCCCGACATGCTCGAGGGCGTGCAAGTTATCGAAGCGGAGTTCGACCGGGTGCGGCGAGGGCAGCGATGGCGCGCTCGCACACTCGATCTCGACATCGTGTTGTGGAACGGCGGTGCCTTCGTGGGACCCGACCTAATCATTCCGCATCCGCTCTTTCGGGAGCGGGCATTTGTGCTTGGTCCCGCGAGCCAGATCGCGCCCGCCTGGCATGACCCGATCACCGGACTGACGCTACGCCAGCTGCGCGCGAGTTTGCATTAATCGAGGACCGAGCGGGTTCCCGATACGACAATGGCTTGACCGATCTCGACGACCTGTTCTTCAAGCCCAAATTGCAGCGCAACGATTCCCTCACGGCGGAGCGCGCGCTCCGCCTCGGCAGTTACTTCGTAGAAACCCCATTCGGGGCGAATTTCGAGCACGGTGTCGCCGAAACCGGCATAGGGCGGCTCATTGATCTGAAAGCGCACACTGACACGGCCATTGCCATTCTCGGCATCGCTCTCGATCGTGCGGGCAAAAAAGCCGACGGTCAGCTGTTCACCCCGGTTGACGCGCGCCAGCAGCGGGATGTTGACTCCGCCGGCATAGACTTCGTTTGCCGGACCTATCGCAATCCGCAGGGCGGCCCCGCCACCGGGATAGCTCTCATCGACAATCAGCTCGCGGCCAAGCCCGTAATGCTCCCAATTGAGATCGGTCGGATCGTTGAGCAATCCACCGGCGAGCATATCGTCAATCGGGTGCAGATGCTCTGGCAGGCCCGGTGTGTTGCGCGGCTCTGCGGTCGGCACCTCCTGCGCGATGGCACTCCCCGTGCTGGTGAGAAATGCAGCGGTGATCAGTACAGATTTTCGAAACATTGTCGGCGACCCCTCTCCACGGCCGGTTGGTTTGTTTGTGAAAATTATCATATTCAGAGAGAGATGATCTGCAAGGGCCAGTCTTCCTGTCCTCGCATTTGGCGTTGCACAGCGCGCTTGACCGTGAACCGCACGGCCCCTAGGTGACGCCCCCGTGGTCGGGCCCTTAGCTCAGTCGGTAGAGCAACTGACTTTTAATCAGTAGGTCGCTGGTTCGAACCCAGCAGGGCTCACCACCTTTTTCTTCCTCATCTCCGGTAATCCGTTTGCTGGTGGCTCAACCATGAGAGGCTCGCGCTTGCGTGCGCTCGCCATGCTATCTCCACAATTTGGACGAATTGACGTCCCATGCATTCGCGTGCATCGGCTGGTGTGCAGGAGGAAGAGCATAAATGTCAGCCAATATCGCCGAGATGGAACGTCGCCGTGATGCTGCCCGCATGGGAGGCGGACAAAAGCGTATCGATGCCCAGCACGCCAAGGGCAAGCTGACCGCGCGCGAACGGCTCGATGTGTTGCTGGATGAAGGCTCGTTTGAAGAGCTTGACACCTATGTCGAGCATGATTGCGTCGATTTCGGCATGCAGGATCAAAAGATTCCCGGCGATGGCGTGGTCACCGGATCGGGCACGATCAACGGGCGGCTGGTGTTTGTGTTCTCGCAGGATTTCACCGTGTTCGGAGGCTCGCTGTCAAAGCGCCATGCGGAGAAAATCTGCAAGGTGATGGAGATGGCGATGAAGGTCGGCGCGCCGGTCATCGGATTGAACGATTCCGGCGGCGCGCGCATCCAGGAAGGCGTCGCCAGCCTGGGTGGTTATGCCGATGTGTTCCAGCGCAATGTGCTCGCATCGGGCGTGGTGCCGCAGCTCTCGCTCATCATGGGGCCGTGTGCAGGCGGTGCGGTCTATTCACCGGCGATGACCGATTTCATCTTCATGGTGAAGGACAGCTCCTACATGTTCGTGACCGGCCCCGAAGTGGTGAAGACGGTCACCAATGAAGAGGTTACGCAAGAGGAATTGGGCGGCGCGGTGGTGCATACCACCAAGACTTCGGTTGCCGATCTCGCACTGGAAAACGATGTGGAAGCGCTGCTCGCCGCGCGCGAGCTGATGGGCTTCCTGCCCGCCAGCAACCAGTCCGAATTGCCCGAGCTGCCGACCAATGACCCGTGGGACCGGCTGGAGGACAGCCTCGATACGCTGGTCCCTGCAAACGCCAATATGCCCTATGATATGCATGAATTGATCGCGAAAGTGGTCGACGAGGGCATTTTCTTCGAAATCCAGCCCAAGCATGGCGGCAATATCATTACCGGATTTGGCCGGATCGAGGGGCGTCCGGTGGGCTTTGTCGCCAACCAGCCCACGGTGCTCGCGGGCGTGCTCGATATCGACGCCAGCCGCAAGGCCGCGCGCTTTGTGCGCTTCTGCGATGCCTTCAGCATTCCGATTGTGACCTTCGTCGATGTCCCCGGCTTCCTCCCCGGCACCGCGCAGGAACACAATGGCATCATCAAGCACGGCGCAAAGCTATTGTTCGCCTATGGCGAGGCAACCGTGCCCAAGATTACCGTGATCACCCGCAAGGCCTATGGCGGCGCCTATGACGTGATGGCATCGAAGCATTTGCGCGGTGATCTCAACTACGCCTGGCCCACCGCCGAAATCGCGGTGATGGGCGCGAAGGGCGCGGTGGAAATCATCTTCCGCCAGGATCGCGACGATCCCGACAAGATTGCCGAAAAGACGAAGGAATATGAAGACCGCTTCGCCAACCCCTTCGTGGCCGCCTCACGCGGCTATATCGACGAAGTGATCCATCCCCACTCGACGCGGCGGCGCATCGCGCTGGGTCTGCGGAAACTGGCGAACAAGAGCCTCGAGAACCCGTGGAAGAAGCATGACAATTTGCCGTTGTAGGAAAGGCCGGTGAGATGGCAACTTACAAAGAAATCCAATCACGCGTAAAAAGGCAGGCCGGTTTTATACCGAAGACTTGTTGGATTGCCGACATGAAGTCGCGACACGGTCTGACCACTCGGATGGCCCCAAACCGTCAGGGAGGCGACCGTGTACATCCTTGCCCCGCGAACAAACGTGCCGCGATTGAGCAAGCGATGCGGCACTTTCAGATGATTCCATGAACCTCCGCTCCTGCACTCGTCATTGCGAGCCCTTCGACTGCCTTGCAGGCGCTCAGGATAAACTGCGCGAAGCAATCCAGTCCCGGCGCTGGCTGGATTGCTTCGTCGCTGCGCTCCTCGCAATGACGGGGAGAGGCGCATGATACTCAAACGACCCTGTGTTTACATCATGGCGAACAAGCAGAACGGGACGCTTTACACCGGAGTGACATCGGACCTGCCCAAGCGCGTCTGGCAGCATCGAGAGAGCGTCGCAGATGGCCGCTATGGCTGCAAGTTGCTGGTATGGTTTGAGCAGCACGAGACGATGGAAGCTGCTATTGTGCGCGAGAAGCAAATCAAGGGCGGCAATCGAAGAACGAAGCTGAAATTGATCGAGGCTTTGAACCCGTCGTGGCGCGACTTGTATGAGGATGTTGCGCATGGATAGCGTGGGACTGGATTGCTTCGTCGCTTCGCTCCTCGCAATGACGAAGGATGGAATATGAAACTCGGACGATTGAACCATATCGGCATCGCCACGCCCTCGATCGCGGAGTCGATCGCGCATTTCACCGATGTGATGGGCGCGACGAAGATTCACAAACCTTTCGATCTCGAAGCGCAGGGGGTGAAGGTGTGCTTCATCGATACGCCCGCCCATTCGACAGGCTCAGGGTTGTCGGACAGCGGAGGCACGCAGATCGAGCTGATCGAACCGCTCGACGAGAATTCTCCTATCACCAGCTTCCTCGCCAAAAACCCGCTCGGTGGGCAGCATCACATTTGCTTCGAGGTTGAGGATATCGAGAAAGCGCGCGAGTGGTTTGAGGATCAGGGCAAGCGTATCCTCGGCCCCACCCGCATCGGGGCGCATGGCACGCCGATCTTCTTCCTCCATCCCAAGGACATGATGGGTCAGCTGACCGAAATCATGGAAACGCCGAAGGAAGGGGCGCATTGGTCCAATTGATGTTTTCCATTCCCTCTTTCGTCATCCCCGCGAAGGCGGGGAGCCAGAGCTACCATGCTCTGCGCTTTGACAACTGGATTCCCGCCTGCGCGGGAATGACGAGGTAATATGACTAAACCCACAAAGGCGGACTGGCAGGAAAAGGCCAGCAAGGAAGTGAAGGGCCCAGAAAACTTTGAGGCCCTGACCTGGCACACGCCCGAAGGCATCGCGGTGCAGCCGCTCTACACGGCGGACGATGCGCCCGCTCAGGATGCAGGCCTGCCCGGTTTTGCGCCATTCACCCGCGGACCCTACGCCTCGATGTACACCGGCCGCCCGTGGACGATCCGCCAATATGCAGGCTTCTCCACCGCCGAGGAATCGAACGCTTTCTATCGCCGCAATCTTGCCGGTGGCCAGAAGGGGCTGAGCGTCGCCTTCGATCTTGCCACCCATCGCGGTTACGATTCCGATCACCCGCGCGTTGTTGGCGATGTCGGCAAGGCGGGTGTCGCGATCGATACGGTGCGCGACATGGAAATTCTGTTCGACCAGATCCCGCTCGACACCATGTCCGTCTCGATGACGATGAACGGTGCGGTGATCCCGGTGATGGCGTTCTATATCGTCGCGGCAGAGCGTGCGGGCGTGTCGCAGGAAAAGCTCAGCGGGACCATTCAGAATGACATTCTGAAGGAGTTCATGGTCCGCAACACCTATATCTATCCGCCCGCGCCCTCCATGCGGATCGTGTCGGACATTATCGCCTACACCAGCGCGAACATGCCGCGCTTCAACTCGATCTCGATCAGCGGCTATCATATGCATGAGGCGGGCGCGACGGCGGTGCAGGAGCTCGCTTTCACCATTGCCGACGGCAAGGAATACGCCAAACGCGCGGTCGAAGCGGGGCTGGATATAGACGCCTTCGCGCCGCGCCTCAGCTTCTTCTGGGGCATCGGCATGAATTTCTTCATGGAGATCGCCAAGATGCGCGCCGCGCGCACCCTGTGGCACGATGTCATGACCGAGCTGGGCGCGCAGAACCCCAAGTCCAAAATGCTGCGCACGCATTGCCAGACTTCGGGTGTCAGCCTGCAGGAGCAGGACCCGTACAACAACGTCATCCGCACCACGCTCGAAGCGCTCGCGGCGGTGCTTGGCGGAACGCAGAGCCTGCACACCAACGCGCTCGACGAGGCGCTGGCGCTGCCGACCGATTTCTCCGCCCGCATCGCGCGCAACACGCAATTGGTGCTGCAAGAGGAAAGCGGCATCAGTAATGTCGTCGATCCGCTCGGAGGCTCTTATTATATCGAAGCGCTGACTGCCGAGATCACCGCCAAGGCGCGCGAATTAATGGCGGAGGTCGATGCGCTGGGCGGCATGACGCAAGCGGTCGCCAGCGGCATGCCCAAGGCGCGCATCGAGGAAGCCGCCGCGGCCAAGCAGGCGAGCGTCGACAAGGGCGACACGGTGATCGTCGGCGTGAACAAATATCGCCTCGACGAAGAGGACCACCTCGACACGCTCGACATCGACAATCACGCGGTGCGTGCATCGCAGGTCGCGCGGCTTGAGAGGGTGCGGGCAGGGCGTGATGAGGCCGCGTGCAAGGCGGCGCTAAGGGATCTGTCCGATGGGGCACGCGGCGGCGACAATTTGCTCGCCCTCGCCGTCGAGGCCGCCCGCCACGATGCGACGCTGGGCGAGATTTCTGCCGCGATGGAAGATGCGTTCGGCCGTTACGACACTGTGCCGACACCGGTGAAGGGTGTTTACGCCAGCGCCTATGCGGGCGATGCGCGTTACGAACAAATCGTCGCGGGCGTTGAAGCGGTGGCGCGCAGGCTCGAGCACAAGCCGCGCATACTGGTCGCCAAGATGGGACAGGACGGGCACGATCGCGGCGCCAATGTGATCGCCTCCGCCTTTGCCGATATGGGTTTTGAAGTCCTGTCCGGCCCGCTGTTCCAGACGCCCGAAGAAACCGCGCAAATGGCGCTCGACAACAATGTCGATGCCGTGGGCGCAAGCTCGCTCGCCGCTGGGCACAAGACGCTGATCCCCGAACTGATCGGCCATCTGAAAGACGCAGGCCGCGCCGATATCAAAGTGGTCGCAGGTGGCGTGATCCCGCCCGCCGACTATGATTTCCTCAAGAAGGCAGGCGTGCAGGGCATTTACGGCCCCGGCACCAATGTTGTCGAAGCGGCGGCGGATCTGCTGCGCCTGTTGGGGCACAACATGCCACCTGCGGGGGATGAGCTGGAGGCGGCGGAGTGAACACCCGCCACAAACTCCGCATGGCGTTCGTCACTGTCGTGCTGCTGCCCACCTCGTGCCTTGCGGGCAAGTCCGCTTCCGATCAGCTCGACGCGCGCACGGATGGGGCAATCATTGCCAGCGGGCCCAATTGGTACGAAAACCTTCTGTGGCTCATCGCGCTGGCGCTTATGGTGGTCTGGGCATGGGCGATGAACCGTCTATGGAACAGCAAGGACCAATAATCAGCCGCCGCCCACTCGCACGACAGGAACCGACCCGATGACGCAAAGAATCGAAACGCTCACCATTCACGCAGGTCAGCAGCCTGACCCGACCACCAATGCGCGGATTACGCCGATCTACCAGACGGCAAGCTATGTCTTCAACGATGCCGAGCATGCCGCGAACCTGTTTGCCCTGAAGGAATTCGGCAACATCTATTCGCGCATCATGAACCCCACCAATGATGCGCTGGAACAGAAGATCAGCGCGCTTGAAGGCGGGGTCGGCGCGGTGGCGGTCGGTTCGGGCCATGCCGCGCAATTGATCGCCTTTCACACGCTGATGGAGCCGGGCTGCAACATCGTGGCATCGAAAAAGCTCTATGGCGGCTCGCTCAACCAGATGGGCGAGAGTTTTCGCAAATTCGGCTGGGAAACCCGCTTTGTCGATGTCGATGATCCCGAGAACGTGCGCGCGGCGATGGATGACAACACGCGCTGCGTGTTCATCGAAAGCCTCGCCAATCCGGGCGGCGTGGTGAGCGATATCGAGGCGATTGCCGATGTCGCGCACCAGGGCCAAGGAAGTGGCGGCGTCCCGCTGATCGTCGACAACACCATGGCCAGCCCGGCGCTGTGCCGTCCGTTTGAACACGGCGCGGATATCATCACCCATTCGACCACCAAATTCCTCAACGGCCACGGTAATTCGATTGGCGGCGTGATCGTGGATTCGGGCAAGTTCGACTGGAAGGCGCAAGGCGACAAATTCCCCAGCCTCACCCAGCCCAATGGCTCGTATCACGGCGCGGTGCTGGTCGATGCGCTCGAGCCGATTGGCCCG
>Ga0209578_10003744_pt1 | contig 11372 bp, 13 predicted proteins | sample tdAd472_FD_187127 | JGI IMG/M metagenome (GOLD analysis project Ga0209578, IMG submission 187127) | Marine sediment microbial communities from the Atlantic coast under amendment with organic carbon and nitrate - tdAd47.2 (SPAdes)... | ecosystem: Environmental > Aquatic > Marine > Coastal >...
GTGCCGAAAAACAAAAATCTGGAACATGGGCAGCTAAATCTGCCGCACAGAACATCGCATCGCTAACACAGTTACTCGAAGTTGTTTCCGACATTCCGATCCAAGCTATTAATTCATCACATGCCCGAACGTGGAAAGACACTTTATTGTGCCTACCCCCCAACGTGGGTAAAAAACCTATGTTCAAAAACTTATCCACCACGCAAGCCGCAAAGTGTAATCGTGGCAGCACGATTAGCATCACGACCTTCAACAATATTCATACGCGGGTGAGTGCTTTTTTCTGGTGGGCGCACCGAAACGATTATATTACCCGCAACTACTTTGAGGGTTTAAAGGTGCGCGAGCCTAAAAGAGCCAGAGAAAAGCGGGCAGCGTTTTCGGACAGCGACCTACAGAGCATTTTTTCCACCCAACAATATATAAAACACTCATATAATCACCCCCATTACTACTGGATACCGCTGATGGGACTCCACACAGGTGCCAGATTGGAAGAACTCTGCCAGTTGTACCTTGACGATATAAGCAAGATTGAAGAGGTCTGGTGTCTTCAGATTAGAGATCATCATAACGACCAGAAGACCAAGACGGACTCTAGCAATAGAACAATCCCCATTCACAATAAGCTTATAGAATTAGGTTTCCTTGAATATATAGACGCGCTTAAAAAAAGCGGCAAAGAAAGATTATTTCCTTACCTATCGCGACAAAGAGACGGTTATTCTCAACCGGTAAGCAAATGGTTTTCACGGTACCGTGAAAAAATAGGCATGAAGGACATCACCCCACGGAAAGACTTCCATAGTTTTCGGCACACGCTGGCCACCAGATTGAAACACAAGGGTGTTTCGGAAAGTATTACTGGCGCGCTGATAGGCCATTCAACAGCCGATAAAATCACGTATGGACTTTACGGCAAAGATTATCTAATAGAGCAACTTAAAAACGCTTTAGATTCTATTGATTTCACTAACGCTCTAGAAAATGTAAGGGCGTACTCTTGATTGATCCAGATCAAAAAACCAAATAATGAGGCTCTATAGGTAATTAGGGAGGGTGTAGGGATTCTTTACATTTTTTACGGGTACAAGCTGCGTTATTCATATAACTTATTGTAATTAAACATAATTTATTTGTGGCATGACTCTTGCCTTTTTAACGATCTCTTGGTAAGACAACTGGTACGAGAGTAAAATCATGCTGAATGATTAATTGTTTTGCAGGTTCGGTTGCAGGTCGGTCTGGAACATTTTGTAACCACTTCTCTCGTAAAGGGTTTGCATATTGCGGAGAAGAATCCGATCAGGGGGCTCGATCAATCTGGAAGCGTTCGGCAGCCCCTTTTTTCTACTAACGAGTATTTTTGAGGGTTCAAATGCGAAATACACTATTTCTTTTTGCCTTAGCCTTTTTTATTCCTGTGTCATCCCAAGCTAGCATCATATTTACGCTTGAGGGTGCTTCAGGATCCTCAGACTTTACCATGACGGCATCAGGATCATTCGCACACGCCAACTTAGCCGCTTCCACAAACAATCACGGCGAGTGGTTCCGTGTATTGCGCACCGACGAACGGAGGTGGTATACGCCCACAGGATCCCCTTGGAGTGGTGGTATCTTTAATACTTTTCCAGCGTTATACGTGACCCCTGGTACTAGCGGCACCATTGCATTTGACATAACGGGGGACGTTACATCGACGCACACGTTTAACGACCTACTCAAAACTGACCAGTTATGGTTGCCTTTCGACCAATCAAATACTCTCGACTGGCCAAGTGTTGGTGGGACGGACAGCATTATGATATTCGCGTCTGGCTCGATAAACTTCACCTCAAATATAACTTATGATGATCTAAACCCAGGCACTTACACCCTTAACCTTCCAATGCAAGACGGGGTGCAATTTGTCGTCCAGACACGGACAGCCGCAACCGTTCCTGAACCTTCTACCTTAGCCCTCGCGACTCTTGGCCTATTGTCGTTGGCTTTTTTTGTGTTTGTGGGGGCGGTAACGCGAAGGCAAAGCCGAGCATAAAGCAGAATGAGCACCCTATTCTGCAACTCCATCGATGCGGACATAAATTGCTTAGAGGTAAAGCGGTCAAGAAAAGAGTATCTACACCTAGTCGTCAACTGTCCACCGAGGACACTTAATTTTTTTAAGTTTCGGTGCCGCTTATAGAACATTAGCGCCATACAATAACTTACAATTTGTCATATTAAATCTGGACCGGTTTGTCAGGCTGCCGGTTTTGGTCTGATCTAATACAAAATAATCAATGCCCGCCCACATTTATCTGAGTGCTCTCCGGTTGCTTCAACAACACATACTACTTGTGCAGAAAACGCTATAAGGAGATTACATAGCCACCCCAATCTCGATAAATGAAGTTGCCCCATCGCGGCTAACCACTATGTGGTCAAGCACTCTCACATCTATGTATTCAAGTGCTGTTTGTAACCTTTGAGTAATAGCTTTGTCATCTGAGCTAGGCTCAGTCACTCCGCTTGGATGATTATGAGAGAATATAACGGCTGCGGCATTAAGTTCGAGGCAACGCCTAAGGATAACCCGAGGGTAGACGGCAGCGGCATTTATTGTCCCGTGAAAGAGGCTCTCAAAGGCCAGTAGGCGGTGCTGGTTATCTAGGAACAGACAGCTAAATGTTTCATCTTTATTTTGGCTTATTTGTAAGCGGCAATAGTCTTTCACTGCTCCTGGGGTATCGAATACTGCCCCATAAGATAATTGGTTTTCTAAAACGGATAAAGCTGATTTGATTAGCGCTTCGTTGCTTAGTGCTTGGTGTCTCATAGCCTATCTCCTGTGGGTATTGTTAAGGCAGTTCACCAAGTGACAAAGCGCTGAGTACTCAGCGCAAAGGGCTAGGACGAATAGGAGGTACCATTTGGAGAATGATATACGTGAAATATGGGCAGAATTGGTTTGAGATTAAAATCGGGGGAGGGGATGGCTTGCTGGATTGTGGGTAAGGAAATGGACCTTGGGATACACCATAAAATAATCAGCGCATTTACCATATGAAAATATTTTTTATTATTTTATTCACGACTTATACGAGCAATATCAGTAGGTTAATTAAATTTTCCAAAAAAAATTTCTTAAAAAAACAACGCAGCATAATATTCTGCGATATAGTAATTTTTATAAAATGTGCCATAGCGGGCAGAGCAGCGATTTCCTGCCTTGACGCCTCGAACCCACGGGGGGAGCAGTGTGGATAGCGGTCATAGATGTCATACTGGTTTTTACTTAGAAAAAAATATAAAAATATAAAAAGAGCGCAATTGCACAACGGATATGACTGCTATGACAGCACAAAGGCGCAGTAAAATACCGCGCCTTTGTGGTTAGCTTCATAGCTCGCCAGCCCCACTGAAACCGATCAGTCCCAAGTTATAGACTGCCCCATTTTTTCTGCAAAATAAGCTCTACATTCATCAAGAGGTGGTACTTGGTAGTATCTTGCTCTGCCCCCACGATCACTAGGCCTAGTAGTCTGAAGATTGGGGACCCACTCCTTTAACTCACGGCCAAAAACCGATTTACCCTCCGGTCTGATATTCCTTGCCCTACAGCGGTTTTCATAGCCCTCATACACTGCTTGGACAGCCCCTTGTTGATTCCAATCAAATGGATCTAAACCGGCTATTGCCCGAGATTCTAATGGGGTATAACAACCCGTTTCCAAGCACTCATACCACCAGGCTGGAACTGAGCTAAGCGTGCGTAATTTCTGGTCAAAAAGGCCTTCAGTTTTTGGCAGTTTTCTAAGATTAACCTTCGTGAGATCCATTTCTGTCAATAAATACATGAATGCCTCACGACCACCGTTGTTCAGTTGTTCGGTGATTGCCTCAAAGTACTTGTGATCCTGCATGTGTTTGTCGCCAACATTCAGAACCAAAAAACGACGTTCCTCCCCCCCTGCGGGCACCACCCACGAATTATTACTTGCGATAATTACTCTGCTGTAATTAGACACGGTGATAGCGTCAAGTCCTTTCCTTTCCAGCATTCGGGTGGGTTCAGTGATTAACGCTTTGAGGGCCCCTTCGCTTTGCTTATCCCCACCCCAATTGACTTCGTCAGCAAAAATCACTAATGATTGTGCTTGGTGGCCGTTGAATTTTCCGGTTAAATGCGAAGCTTGGCTAACATGCGCATAATGCGGCGATACAAGTGATCCCATGGCATTTGCAAAGATACCCTTCCCGGTACCCTGTTTACCCATCAGCACTAGAGCAACCCCCGGAAGTGAAGATGGATTTTGAATGATGTCAGCCATCCATGCCAGAATATAATCGTAATGTTCGCTATTCCCGCCCGCAATATTCGTTTTTATATGGTCTAGCATCAGTCCACAATCACCCTTAACCGCCTTGACTGGGAAACCTCGGAACGTGTTGTAACTATCATCACAAAAGCCAGGCTGCTGAGCGGGGTCAAACACTAGCTTATTCAGCGTCCTACGGAAGGGGCTTTCAATCCACTTCGCTATAGTCTTCTTTCTCGAAGCGTTAAATTTTCGAAAATCAGTTTCGGTCATAAGGTCATAGTTCAGCTCGTTGCCATCATTGAACTCGCGCAGTACACGCACTTTGCCAGCAATTGAAACCATTGCGTGTTGCTCATTAATCATTTCAATGAGGTTTTGTTCGGCAGGATTGTTCCGACAATGAGTCTGGTACATGCTACTGACGGTACTCACTATTTTATCGTCATCCAGCGGGGGGGTATTTGTACAATTCCAGCCACGCGCTATTGCTAGAACTTCTTCCTCACTCTTACCCTCGGCAAAATATTTACCACATAGCGATGTCAGTGCGTTGGTGCGCTCGCCATCCCCCTTTGGCTCAAGATAATTTCTCCCCCCCGCTAACCGATTGTTTAAGTCAGGCGGTGTACTGCTCGATTCGTTTGCCGCTTGTAAGAGAATACCTGCGGTTATTCCCCGTTCTTCATAAGTTTTAATGGATTGCATGGGAACCTCGCAATATGGTTACTAATTGTGGATTCCTTTTATTATGAAAAAAGCCGGGTAGCCGCATCACGCGGGGTAAATCGCACACTGACGGATCACCATTGCATGCGCTAGCCAATTTCTTCTGTACCGACCTGAAATCTTCTAGTCGTATATTTTTTACAAGCCAATATGCGTGATAACGTCCTGAGCTTGAATTGACTACAATATCTGGTGCACACGGTGCTTCTGATAGGCTATTTAGCGGCGCACCGTCTAGATCAACAAAACAGGCCCTCACCGCCACTATATTTTCAGCCTTTCGGCCCATTCCATCTGTTTCGTTAATTGTAACGAATACCCCACCCCCCTGTTGGTTATAAGCAACTAATTCATCGCTATGTTCCGAAAGTGACCCGTAAAGTAATCTGGCAGGTAGTGATTTGTTCTTTTCACCAAAAAGCTGAAAGCAAAACTGTTCTGCGTCTTGATCCAGTTGGTGCAAGAAATCCTCAGCCATATTGAGGTCTATTTTTATATTATTGATATCAGTCATTGGTTTGACTCCAAAATATTTAGAAGCGTTTCAGCGCCTTCGATAATGCCATTCAGGGGTGCTCTTAGCGCCTGACGTACGCTAGGAGAATCAACGGATGCTAAGAGTTGGGAGCAGGCATAGGACAGATTTAAGATACGCTCAAACTCAGTGTGGCATAGCAGCAAACCTCTCTTAGCAGCTTTGCAACTTAATGGCTTCGTTGCTTGATTCCTGTCCTTACAAAGTTCTCTATTTGAACCATTAGAGCTGGGGTTCAACGTACTTTCATTGTCCTGATGAGCCATTCGCCAATAGTCCTCATCTTCTTGTAAAGAATCCAAGTGGAGATAGTCCACTCTTCCATCTTCATATTCACCGCCGTAGATTTTATCAAGCATTAGCTTGCCCTCCCTCGTTGGTGTCTTCAGGTATTACGTCCCAAGCTTTTTCCAGCTCAGTCGCTAAGTGGCGAAGATCTGAAGCGGATGCTAAAACCTGTTCTCTCAACCACAGCCTATGGTTTCTGGTCAGGTAATGGTAGATTGGTGTAATTCCAAGTCCTTGAACAGCGGCAAATTCTTCCCTGCGAATTGCTGCGTTACAAATTGACTTGGTGGAACTGGATATAGCTTCTGCCGCAATCAAAAGCTGTTCGCAATTTGCGACTGCTAAATAATCGTGGCCAAGTGAGTCTTCGTAAAAATCGTGGAATATATTCATATCTATTTACCTTTTTGTTCGTTTTTAAATTCTGCCAAGGAAATGGCTTTTGGTAGTGCATCAACCCAATTGTTTAAATCGCTTATTTCGTAAAGTACGGATCGACCAATGGTCCTGAATGGTGGAGGCTCAGCTTGTCCCTCTGTGACTCCGTAACACCTCGCATGGGCAAGGTAGCTTCTGGAACGTGCTATATAATTGGCTGCATCTCTTTCGTTTAGCAGTCGGGGATTAATTGGGGCATTAACGCGCCCGCTTTTTAGGTTGGCCATAGAAGGCTCCTTATTAAAATAGTGAATGTAGCAGCACTACAAATTGAGCTGCGTTGTTTGTTGACGCACTGCCGTGTAAGAAAACTTGTAGTGGGTCAAAGCTCTATTCTGAAGGAGTTTGAAATGGGCTGTTTTGGAGAGTAGTGCCCACAGCTGCCTGATCGTTAGAGTAGATTGACAATAACGCATCTCGAATTGGGGCTGCTTGGTTAAATAATTGGTACGAACGGGAGGGAACGGGCATGTAAATCTTAAAGAAACTATTTCTAAAATTACGCTGAATAGTCGTTCGATTATAATGACAGCTGTTTGATGGTATTAAATTCCAAAGTGCTAGATGTGAATATTAAACATTTCGGCAGGAGACTTTTAAGCAGCGACACCCGGGGGGGAAATAACTGGCGTGCGCGCTAGAAGTTAATGTTGTGGACATCTAAATCACTATTAGATAAGGTACAAATCTAGGTACAAACCAACCCCAAATCACTAGGGGTGGTTGCTAGTGAAGGCAGCGCTGTTAAACACTACTCAGGATCGCTGTTATCGTCCCGCCCGCTGGGCTGATAACGGTTAACTCAATAAGCGGACCTAAGCATGTAGAGCCTCGAGCGGCGGACTGACGGACGCGGGTTCAAATCCCGCCGCCTCCACCAAACTCGGGAACACCTTAAACCATTCCAGACCACTGCAGCCCAATATTAGCAAGGGCTGCGGAGGTGTTCCTTATTCCCACCCTTTGGTCTGTAATGGTCTAGATAGGCCTCTATTACAGCACTCAATTAGCACAAATCACACGAATTTAGCACAAGATAACGTGCATCGTGCGGTTGCGGCTACCCATCATATTGGTACATCAGACTGCCAACGTTTCAGAAAAAGAGTATTTAACGCTCACATTGGCCTAGCACCAGTCCTTGCTAGAAACTATCTCTCTATTGTTGAAGAAAAAAACCTCCATGAAGCGAATGCAAACCTTAAAAGGATTGATGAACGCCTTCAGATTCATGATTTAAACTTGTCATGGCCTGATCGCGAGCTAAAACAATTCGCCAAAGAAAAAGCAAACATCTGCATTCAAATTGCAGCATCAGCGCCAGATTACGAAACAGCGCTCTGCCACCTCAAAGAGTTTGTGATCTGTTACGCAATAGACGTTCCAAAACCTGAAAATCATCAGGGTTTAATATCAGCTTGTATTAATCGTATCCAAAGCAAGAAATGGTGGATTGATCAGCTTCGATTAAAACAACGCAGAACGATCGAGAGCGTTGCCCGTGAATTAGGCATAGTAAGCAAGCACAAAAGTATCTATGCAAGTCGGCACGCCATTGATCGGCGAAGCGAACAGTGCTCTCGTAATAATAGCTATTTGGAATCCACTCAAATCATCAATGAGGATGGGGAGCTTTTTAGCCTGAAAGAACTCAGTGATAAATCTGTATCAAATCCTGAGGTTAGGCGTGCGGAACTTATGGTTCGGATTCATGGTTTTCAAACCGTCGCTGATCGGCTTGGCCATGTCGCTGAATTTTATACTTTGACCACACCCTCAAGGATGCATGCCTTTCATGCTAAATCTGGGAAGCCAAATCCAAAATTTGATGGCACCAGTGTACTTGCAGCCCAGAAACACCTTTGCCACGTTTGGGGCCTCGTGCGCTCCAAATTAAACAGAGAGGGTATTCAACCTTATGGCTTTAGAGTTGCCGAGCCACACCAGGACGGTACACCACACTGGCATTTTTTACTTTTCATGCCAGAAAATCAGCGCTCAAGGACTAGAAAAATATTCCGTCATTATGCGTTGCAGGAAGATGGCCATGAGAAAGGCGCAAGAAAGCATCGGCTCAAAATTGTCAAGATAGATAAAAGCAAAGGCAGTGCCGCCGGGTACATCGCCAAATACATTTCAAAAAACATCGATGGCTATGGGCTTGATCAGGATCTTAATGGTAATGATGCAAAGCGTTCAGCTATTGCAATTGATACCTGGAAAGCAACCTGGGGAATACGGCAATTCCAGCAAATAGGCGGGCCGAGTGTTTCCGTTTGGCGAGAATTACGCCGTCTCTACAGCTCACAAGGAAAAATGGAATTCGCTCGTCAAGCCGCAGATGCTGCCGATTGGGCTGCGTTTACCATGACGATGGGCGGCCCTACGATGCGCCGTGCAGAACGCCCCATCCATCTTGAATATATGCCGCAAGCCACCTGTTGCCCGGAGACTGGAGAAATCAGCAATGGCCATGTGGGGCTGTATGGTGAGCCAAAGAAAGACAAACTGATTGGTCTTCGAGCTGGCCCTATCTTTGAATGCACCCGGTGGAGAAAGTGGGAGATCCAGCAATACAGCGCACCGCCGGCAGCGAGGCAGGAGGGTGGATATCCACCGCCCTGCCGCGCCGAAGGCGCCTTGGATTTATGTCAATAACTGTACGCAGGATAACAACACAAGAAACAACACCGAAAACAACTAGAGAACCAGAACAATGAATGAAGAAACAACGATTTCTGAAATAGGAGATTGGGATCCCTCACGCCATTTCGATCTAGAGGAAGCGGTCAACCTGATTTATCGAGTCGTCGTTAATCGACCCAAGAAAAAATATAAGAACATAAAAAACATGCCTGTTGAAATGCTTGGCTTTGTGTCTGGCGTGCTGACCTTAAATGACAATATAGAAGTTGTGGTTAAGCTCTATGATGGTGTGTATCAGTTTACCAAACCGGAGTTTGAAGAAAAATTTATGCTGGTGGAGGCAGATTAGAACCACCGAACTTGCAGCGAAAGTCAAGGAGGAGCTTCCAGACGCTCCTTGACTGCCACGGTGCAAAATACCATGTGCAATGGGTAAATACGACCAGAGGGAGCCATTTACCCATGATTACAAATGCTATTGCATTTCATATTTAATATACGATATGATATTTAATACATGATATGAGGTGCAACATGCTGTTACCAGAACTTAGCGATGAACAAGTGGCGACTTTAGAGAAATCCATCAAAGAATTTAGAGGGATTTCAACCACGTTAGAATCGGCTTTAGGTGCGCTGATCATTGGCAATAAACTTGGGTGGCGGGTACTCAAGATGTGCCACAGCTCAGCAACACTTAAAAAGTATGAAAAAATATTAGGCATCAAGTACGAAGATATATGCCCCGAAAGAACAGAATTATCCAGAAAGAATTTTGGCATCGTAGCCGCCGATAAACTCAAAGCGTTTTGGGCTGTCGCTACTGGAAAGCGCTCGATTAAAAATAGAGCTGATCTGAGCTCTCCTGAAGAAGTCGAAAAGCAAGTAGATAGCGAGATCAACAAGGATACTACCGATGAACAAAGTTAGGTCTATACGGTGGGCATCCATTGAAAAGATCGCTGAAGAAACAGGCCTCAGCATTGAGGCTATTAGGGCATACAAAAAGAAGGGATTAATCCAACATAAGGTTCATTGGATTAAAGCCGCTAATAAACGAATCATGATAGATAGGGTGAATTTTGAGAAATGGCTAGGACGCCCAACGGAATTAGCATAAGAGGGAATAGCATCCAGCTTTCCTTTCCTCTGCATGGCGTGCAGTGTCGTGAAACCATTCGTTGTGGAGGAACCCCAACAAAAGCTCAGATTGAACAATCGAAGAATAAACGCCAATCAATTATTTATGAAATATCGGTAGGCACCTTCAGCTACGCTCAACATTTCCCCAATAGCAATTCTAAAGCTGCAAAGCAATTCAGAAAGAACGGTAAAACCGTTTCAGTAGAAGAGGCCACCATTGAATGGTTTAAACGGGCGGAAAAACGATGTGCGGCTTCTACAATAAGAGATTATCTAAACATTTTAAAATGTTACATCATCCCCGAATTTGGGGCTTATAAGCTCGACGAACTTAGACCCAGCGATATCAAAAATTGGATGGCAAAAGTTCAAGGAACAATTACCAACAAAAGAATTAACAATATATTGATACCGCTCAGACAAGCATATAGAGAGGCTTACGAAGACGAAATCATAGAAAACAACCCACTAAGTAGAGTTCGGAATCTACCTATTAACACCCGCGAGCCAAAACCTTTTAACCTAAATGAAATTGCAAAAATTCTAAACCAGCTAGATGGACAAAATCGCAATTTTATTCAGTTTGCTTTTTATACGGGCCTGAGAACGTCCGAGTTAATAGGTTTAAAATGGGAAGATGTCGATATAGAAAATAATCGTATTCACGTTCGCCGAGCCATCGTCCGCAACAAGGAGAAGTCTACAAAAACCTCATCTGGATTGCGCACAGTGGACTTATTACCAGATGCGAAAGCAGCCCTTACAGGTCAGAAGCAACATACAGAGCAAACTAGTGAGTTTGTATTCCACGACCCTAGATCAAATAGTCGGTGGAAAGATGATCAAGCAATACGGAAAGTAATATGGACACCCGCATTAAAATTATCTGGTGTAAAATACAGATCGCCGTATCATACGAGACATACATACGCTTCTATGATGCTAATGAATCGCAACGATCCAATGTATGTAGCACAACAAATGGGACATAAAGATTGGGGCATGATAAGGACTAATTATGGAAGATGGATATTGAATGACGGGTAAGCGCCGACTATTAATAGAAACACTTGAAAGTTCGCCGATTTTGGATGAGCGATTTATCAATATTTCTGTCATTAATGTTAATAAAAATACCTGGGAGTTTTTACCTGATCAGGGATCTCTTTCTGTAGTATTTAAAGCACATGATCAAAAAACTAACTTCCCGGTTGCTATTAAATTTTTAGACCCTGAAATGCCTCCTAGAGTGGCTCAGTACCGCTATCCATGTTTCAAGAGAGAAGTTG
>Ga0209578_10003745_pt1 | contig 11369 bp, 10 predicted proteins | sample tdAd472_FD_187127 | JGI IMG/M metagenome (GOLD analysis project Ga0209578, IMG submission 187127) | Marine sediment microbial communities from the Atlantic coast under amendment with organic carbon and nitrate - tdAd47.2 (SPAdes)... | ecosystem: Environmental > Aquatic > Marine > Coastal >...
GGAGCCGCCCAGAACAACAGCGTCCCGGTCTTCGAACTCGCCGGACAAACGGGCAAACTCAGCGATTTCGGTCGGGCAGACGAAGGTGAAGTCTTTCGGGTAGAAGAAGATGACCTTCCATTTGCCCTCAAAGGAATCCTGCGTGATCGGCTCGAAAGCGCTCTCGCCGTTTTGTTCGTGCTGCATGAATTTCGGCTTCACACCGGTGACAGTGAATTCGGGAAGCTTCTGGCCAATACCGAGCATGTAAATCTCCTGGGTTGTGTTGTGCTGCCGGCACGGTGGGGCCGGTCGCCCCTTCACTTGCGCAGTTCGGCGAAAAAGAAAAATTGATAATCCCAGAAAGAGATATAGAAGGAATCTATGATTATCCCGACGCTTCGACAATTGCAGTATCTGGTGGCCCTTGGAGAGACGGGATCCTTCTCCCGCGCGGCCGAGGCGTGTCATGTCACGCAGCCGACACTTTCCGCCGGAATCAAGGAGCTGGAAGACATGCTGGGGGTCAAGCTGGCCGAACGGGAGGCGCGCGGGGCCAAGCTGACCCATGCCGGGCAACTGGCCGTCACACGTGCCACGGCGCTGATCAATGATGCCCATGCCCTGGTACAGGCCGTACAGAGCGCCGGCGCGCTGCTGACCGGCCCGTTCCATCTGGGCGCCATTCCGACGATTGCACCTTTCGTGCTGCCCGCCGCCGTGCGCGCCCTCAGCGAGACCTATCCGAACCTCAAGCTCTACCTGCACGAAGACAAGACGTCCCGCCTGATCGACCAGCTGCGCACCCGCACGCTGGACGCGGCCCTGATCGCCCTGCCCTGGGATGTGCACGGCGTGGAGACCCTGCCCCTGTTCGATGACGAGTTCCTGTTTGCCGCACCGGTGAATCACCCGCTCGCCAAGAAAAACGGCCTGTCACCGGAAGACCTCGCGAATGAGGACATTCTGCTGCTGGAAGACGGCCACTGCCTGCGCGATCACGCCCTGTCGATCTGCCGGATGAAAACCGGCGAGAACAAGGGACAGGTGGCCGCGACATCGCTGGGCACACTGGTCAACATGATTGCCGGCGGCCTGGGTGTCTCACTGCTGCCGAAGCTCGCGACGGATAATGGCCTCTCCACCGGCCCGGATGTGGCCCTTCGGGAATTCGTCCGCCCGGTCATTGGCCGCCAGATCGGCATCGCCTGGCGCACCGGCAGCCCGCGAGAGGCCGATGCCCGCAAGATTGGCGAGATCGTCAAGTCGGCTGTCCGGCACTAGCGAGGCCAGCGCGGCTTCTCCCTATCCAAAAATCCTATACCGCCGCACAACCCGACTTGACGGGGGCATGGCCAAAGCCTAACCACATAACACGTTATATAACTGATTATGGATTCTCCCCCCCATGGCACACGATATTCTTCGCGACGTTGGCTATCTCGGCCTCGCCAGCCGCCTGAAGCGTCTCGCCGACAAGCTGCAGGCCGACGCGGTGAGCGTGTTCGATGCCCGCAATTATTCCATTCAGACGACGCACTTCCCCTTGATTGCGGCACTGGAGGCGAATGGCCCGCTCAGCGTCAACGCCGCCGTAGAGGCAACCGGCGTCAGCCAGCCGGCCATTACGCGCATCCACAATGCCCTTCAGAAAATGGGCCTGACCGATACGCGCCCCATTGAAGGCGACAATCGGCAGAAGGAAATCTTCCTGACACCGGCAGGCGAAGCCCTGGTCAGCGAAATGCGGGCAAGTTTCTGGCCTGCCGTGCGCGAAGCCGCTCAGCAGCTCTGCCTTTACCCGGAGCATGATTTGCTCTCCGAAATCGCCATGGTCGAAGACCGCCTCGCCGAGCAAAGTCTTGCCGCTCGTATCGAACAGACCGCCAATCCGGGCGGGCTGAGCATCGTTGAATATACCGACGCGCTGGCGCCACACTTCGACACCATTTCCCGCGAATGGGTGGAAGACATGTTCCGGCTGGAACCGGAAGACATCGCCATGATTGAAAATCCTCGCAGCAAGGTCATCGACCGTGGCGGCACCATTCTGTTCGTTGAGGACCCGGAACTCGGGATTATCGGCACCTGCGCCCTGATGCCTGCAGAGGATGGCGCGTTCGAGCTGACCAAGATGGGCGTCCTGAAATCCGCGCGCGGTCGCAAGGCGGGCGACTTCCTGATGAAGCAGATCCTGCGCCGCGCCCGTGAAATGAAACTGCGCGAACTGTTCCTGCTGACCAACACAAAATGCGACACGGCCATCCGCCTGTATGAGAAGTACGGCTTTCGTCATGATGACGACATCATGCGCCGCTATGGCCACCGCTATGAGCGGTGCGACGTGACGATGTCCTACGCTATGCCAGCGATCTGAACTTGCCGGACATGAAACATGAAAAAAGCGGCCCCGAAAGGCCGCTTTTCTTTTTCCCTTTAACCTCGGTTTGTAACCTTGGTGTGCCTAGCTGGCCTCACGCTCTGCGCGGACGTCCAGGTCATATTCGCGGACCTTGCGGTACAGGGTCGATCGACCGATTCCCAGTCTTCGGGATACTTCACTCATGTGTCCGTCATAGAAATCAATCGCATACTGCAGAATGTCTCGTTCAATATCCTGCAGGGCACGCAGTTCGCCATTCTCATCCTTGATCGGAATCGGGCCTTCGCCTTCAGACGACGGCGCCATTTGCGGCGCGCTCTCTGACGCAGCCGGGGCGGCCGCCGACATGGCCGGAGCCTCCGGCAAGCTGGCCAAATCCGGCATTTGGCCGGAAATCTGCGGGAAATCCTGCGGGCGCAGCATGTCGCCCTCGCACAGAACAACCGCCCGGAAGACGGCATTCTCCAGCTGGCGCACATTGCCCGGCCAGTCATAGGAATACAGCAACTTCAGCGTATCATCTGCCGCACCGGTGACCTTGGCCCCCTCGCTGGCATTGAAGCGAGAGATGAAGTGATCCACCAGGGCCGGAATATCCTCGCGCCGTTCACGCAGGCTCGGCATGTCGACCGGATAAACGTTCAGGCGGTAGAACAAATCCTCCCGGAAGGTCCCGTCCTTCACCTGCTGGGCAAGGTCGCGATTGGTGGCGGAAATGATCCGCACATCCACCTTGGTCGGACGGCGGGAGCCAACGGCATCCACCTCGCCTTCCTGAAGCGCACGAAGCAATTTTACCTGCGCGTCCAGCGGCAGTTCGCCCACTTCGTCCAGGAACAGGGTGCCGCCATCGGCCTCTGCGAACTTACCGAGGGATTTGGTCACAGCGCCGGTAAAGGCCCCCTTCTCGTGACCGAACAGGATGGATTCGACCAGGTTTTCCGGGATGGCCCCGCAGTTGACAGTCACAAAGGGTTTTCCGGCACGGCCTGAAGCGCCCTGAATGCAGCGGGCAACAACTTCCTTACCCACACCACTTTCGCCGAGGATCAGCACCGGAATGTCAGATGTCGCCGCACGCTCTGCCAAGCGCAGCACCTGGCGCATGGGCGGGGCAGCTGCGATCATGTCGTCAAAGGCCATTCCGCCTTCAGCCTTTCGGGCCAGGCGCTTCACTTCTCCTGACAGGGACTGCATCTTCAGGGCATTGCGAATGGAGACGACTACGCGCTCGGGATTGGCCGGCTTCACGATGAAGTCGACGGCACCACGGCGCATGCTCTGCACAATCGTGTCGATACCGCTTGTCGCTGTCAGCATAATGACCGGCAGGTCCGGGCGCTTTGACGCCAGGCGCTCCAGCGTGTCCATACCGGACATGCCGGGCATGGTCAGGTCCAACAGCACGACATCAATGCCGTCTTTGGGGTCAGCCGCCAGCGCAATGCCGGCCTCGCCGTCCGGTGCGGTACGGCATGCAAAGCCAGCCTTCTCCACAGCTGCCTGCAGCAGGCGACGCTGGGTCGGATCGTCATCAATTACCAGGACCGTCTTGGCCATGTTCAGTATCACCCTTTCCGTATCCGGAGCAGGCGGGACGCTGGCCGGACATGCATATTTTTTGACGCAATACGAAACACCCCCGTCCCGTATCGTTACGCCCCGTTCTGACACATGGGTGTGGAATTACGGTTGAATGGAAGGATGAAATTTCAATCAAATCCTACGCGTACACTGATATGCCAGCGCGCCCACAAACCGGGCGGGCACCCGTAACCTGCATTAATTTTGCGACAGACAGGAAGTTTTTGCTCCTGCTGCCTGGACAAGCAGACAGCGGTTACGGCAGCAGCATTGGAAATAAACTTTTGGTTGGATTTCAAGATTTCAGACCTCATGGTGAAATCACGCAATCTGTAGTCATGACTACAGAATCTGAACTCCCATACAGGCTGGCCATGTCAGCCCTTTTTACTTTCGCCGCCAAAACGAACTGTCCCAAAGGTTGATCCGGTCCATTTCCATATCGCGAATGCGTCTCATCTACTCCATTTTGAAGTGAAAATCTTTTGGGTCTGACGGTATCGACAGAGCCAGAATTTACGCCTAAAGGGCCAGGTCTGGCTGGGGGTCAGGGTCCAGATTTGGACCGCGTCCCCTGAGGAATTGGGACCCGGTATGATGCAGGACAGAAAAGGCAAGCGGGCTGTCTCCGGCACAGGAAAGCCGCCCCAGAAGGCTGACATTGTGGGACAGGCCATGCGCGAGACATTCGACCGACTTTCCCAGGAACCCCTACCCAAGCGTCTTAGCGACCTGATGGACGCCCTGAAGAAAAAAGAACAGCAAAACAGCCGCGACAAGAGCGACTGAATCGTCTCGGTCCTCGCCCCGCGCGTTCCACTCCAAAACAGAAAAACCGCCGAACCCGGATATGAAATATCCCGGCCCGACGGTTCCTGCATGATCCCCCAGCAAGTGCTGGACGGAAATTCAGAGCCAGCCTGTCAGCCTGCCCTGGAGAGAGTCACCTCGCTGACGCCCGTGAGGCTTCGGAGAAGGTCCGCAGGCAGCGTGTCGGAGAAGACGACACCCACCACCGGGCCCACTCTCCAGCGCACCTTGCAGTGCAGCCTGGACGCCGGGCCGCCAGGGCCCGTGCGCACCAGAAGGTAAAACGTATCGGCAAGCCCCGGCCACTCGCCAATTGTGAGGGCAGCGCCGTCCATGGATATGTTGCGGATGACAACACTGCGCGCCTGGCTCATGTCTTCCAGGACGACACGCCCAGCGACCTGCCGGTGGACCCGAAGGCTCCGGCGCAGATCGACGGGTGTGCCATCCTGATCGAGTTCGAGGGGCGTATCCTTGCTCATACCCAGCCTATGCAGTAGCCGGCCAAATCGTTCAAAAAAACTTTTTCAGGTCCGCGGACGAACGTGCCTATCGTTGTAAATACTGCAGCTCAGGCGATGCCACGAGTCGAGGTCGGGAAGGCTTCCACCTCCTCATGATCCTCATTTGCCGCGTCTTCCGTGACGCGTCGATGCGACGTCTCAACCGGCCGGCCATAGAGGAATCCCTGCCCATACTCACAGCCAATTCCCTTCAGGAAGCTGACATGCGCGTCATCCTCGATGCCCTCCGCCGTCACCTTCAGGCCCAGATTGTGCGCCAGTGTCGTCACCGTCCGCACGATCGTGTCAGAGGCCTCGTCATTGCCCAGCCGGACGACGAAGCTCTTGTCGATCTTCAGCTTGTCAAAGGGCAGTTCGCTCAAATGCCGCAAGCTGGAATAGCCCGTACCGAAATCATCCAGAGAGATGCGGATGCCCTGGCTCTTAAGCTTCATCACCATGGCGTGCGCAGCCTCGAAATTCGCGACCAGCGCAGTCTCGGTGATCTCGACCTCCAGCCGGCCCGGCGCAACACCTGTCTCAGTCAGCGTCGCCAGGATCTGCTCGGCCAGCCAGTCATCGTTCAGCTGCAAAGACGACAGATTGATCGCCATCGTCATATGTGGCGGCTTGAGACGCAGCACGAGACAGCCCTTCCTCAGTATCTGCAGGAACAGGCGCGAGATCAGGCCCGACTGTTCTGCAATCGGAATAAACTCCTCCGGCATCAACAGGTTGCCATCTGAGGCGCGGCAGCGCGCCAGCGCTTCAAAGCCAATGACTTCACCGGTCTCCAGATCTATGATCGGCTGGAAGTAAGGCTCCATACGGTCATCGATGATCGCACTGCGCAGCTCGCTTTCGATCATCGCGCGCCGCTTGGCAGCCTCTTCCATGCCCGGCTCGTAGAAAGAGATTGAAACGCCGCCTTTGTTCTTGTCGCGATACATGGCGACATCTGCGCGGCTGAGCAAGCCCTCCTCACCGAGGTGTTCATCATCGGTTTGCGACACGCCAATGCTTGCGCCGACAGAGCAGACGACATGCTCCAGCTCAAACGGCGCATTGAAAATGCCCGGCAACTGGTTGATCACATCACTGATCGGCGGGTGGTAAGCAGAGCCCTTCAGGATCACCACAAACTCGTCACCGCCCATACGGCACACCATGCCCAGATCGCCCACCAGATCAACCAGCCGCTCACTGACAGCCACCAGCAGCAGGTCGCCGGCATTGTGGCCATGCAGATCATTCACGCCCTTGAAGCGGTTGAGGTCCACGCCGACAATAGTGACCGGCGTTGTGGAAGCATTCTTTAGTAACTTCTTCAGATGGCTCATGCCCTTGCGGCGATTGGCCAGGCCGGTCAGCGGGTCGTGCAGCGCAATGCGCTCAGTTGCTTTCTCGGCCTCCTTGCGGGCATTGATTTCCTGACGCATTTCCTGGGCCCGCCTGACCATGAAGATCAGCATGGCGAGCGGCATGATCATCATGACGACGAGCATTTCGTCGATTTCCCATGACTCATGCGTGTCAGAAAAATTCACAACATATTCAAATGCTTCGGTCACAACGGCCGCGATAAACAGCAATATGGCCGAGACGGTGAGGATCACGGCATCGCGGCGGGCCCGCCTTTGAGCGGCCTCAATCTTCTCTTTCACCCGATGCGGCATAGAGAGCAGCCCTTCCAGAATAAGTGCCGCAAGGTAAGCAGGAAGGGTAAATTCGGCGTTAGGCACATAGGCGCAATTGCTTGCAAATCAGGACCCAGCTGCAAAAGCCCGCTCAGGCGAGGTCCAGCGCCCGCAGCACTGCGCCCTGATCGAAATAGGGCCGTTCGCAGATGATCCGGTCACTGCCGGGCGCGAACTCGAAACTTGCGGCCATGCGCACACGGAAGCTCCGCCCCGTCGGCGCGATCTCCCTGTCCCCTACTCTCAGGGGGCCGGTATGTGTGCCGGTCAGCCAGAATTCGACCAGCACCGTATTGGCCGCCTCGTCAGCCGCGATGGAGATGATCTCATTGTCCTGGTCCGGAAAGGGCGTGCGCGACAGCTCGAAATAGCGCCGCACCGCCGCCTCCCCATCAAACACCTGCCCGCCGCCATGCATCTCGTACCGCGGATGCTCAAACGTCGCGATCACCGCATGCCAATCATGCGTCACCTCAAGCGCCATATGATTGCGAACATTTTCTATGCGGGCGGTAGTGAGGGGATTCATGGTGTTTCCTCCAGTCGGGTAGCTATCCCGTAACAGCATATGCCGCTTCAATCGCGCTGCCGTCAGACTCGCTATATCAATCTGCGGCCTTGCTTTTTCCATGTAAACGGGATTTTCTGTGGTTAACAGGGGCGCGTCATGGAAATTATCAAGCCGGAAAGGAAGCTATACCCATTGGTATGGCGCTGGCTTAACTCGCAGTTCTCCCATTCGGAACTGGTTCCCAGTTTCCCGGGAAGGGCTCAGATTTTCACGTCCAATACATCTCAAGCACCCGCAATTGATGGCGGCTACTGGTCAAGGCCAGACTTGGCAGCAATGCTATATTCCCGTGCTCGGTTCGTCCCAACTCTGACAGCATCTCTCTATACATTTGAGATCAAGACATCGGACGGCATATCAGACTCTTCCGTATACGAGGCGGTAGCTCACAAACGTTACGCCAATTACTCAGTCCTCGTTTGGCAGGCCGAACCGAAGGACACAAGAAACAACGGCATCTTCGAATTATGCAAATATCATGGTGTGGGCGCCGTCACCGCGGAAGACCCATCAAATCCGCACGACTATGTCGTACATGTCGCTGCAGAGCGCTCCGAAGTTGATCCATTTGTTATTGATCAATTCGTAGATCGTCGGTTCCCCCGCGAAACGCGGATGAATATGGAAAAGTGGCTCCAGGAGATGGGCTGGAAAGCGATACCCCGGGAGGGCATCATTTGAAGAAGATCGCGATAGCCAACATGAAAGGTGGGGTGGGCAAGTCTACCTCTGCCATGATGTTGGCAGACGTCCTGTCACATCATTACGAGAAGCGCGTTTTACTCATCGATTGCGATCCGCAGTCTAATTTGAGCCAAATGATCTTGAGTTTTCCGGGGTTGAAGAGTTCAAAGGCAGCGGGCTGCACAATCACCGACTGGGTAGAAAGCTTTGGCAATGGGACAATGCTGGGGCACAGCCCCACCCCTGACATCGATGCCGCCAGAACGATCCAGTCGAATGTATCCGCATTGGAAAGCCTTCGAATGAACAATCCACGCCGCAGGAGCGGACAGATTTCCATTTGGGCTGCGACACCAGATCTCCGCTTCGCAGAATTGGCTTTCGACCATCTCTACTTCGTCGCGGGCGACAGGGCGTCTCCTCGCAATGCACTGAATGCGCTTTTGCAGGATGCTCTGGCCTCCGTTGAGTCACAATTTGATTATGCCATTTTTGACTGCCCACCCGGCTTCTCCACTCTCAGCCAATCTGCGCTTCTTCAAGCTGACCTCATCTTGTCCCCTCTCAATATTGACAGGGTATCTCTCTGGAGCCTGATGAATTTCTGGAAGCAGGGCCTTGAAGAAACGCTCTCACTTGGCGTTACCCGCAGGTACGCCTTCCTGACAATGGTCGCGGGCGGGCATGGAGCCAAGCGGGAGAAATTGAAACTGAGAGAAGACCTCAGACGCTTCGCAGGCACATCAGTGCTGGAAACCGAAATTCCCTTCTCGGTCCAGGCTCTGCGATTTGTCCGGCGCGTAGACGAGCAATCCTATACCACGTTCAACCACAAATATGGCGGCATAAGAAAGACTGTAGAGAGTTTCGGCAATGAAGTTCTAAACTTGGTCTACTGACGATATGGAGTTCACACATGACGCACAATGAAATTGACGCCCAGAAGGCAATCAACGGTTTCCTCGCAGCCATTCGAGACGCAGCGGCAGAGAACCCGGCATTCAGAGCCAGACTTATCGAGGCCATGCAAGTTACAGTTCTCTATGAGGGGCAGGAACAGTTTCAAGGGGCGAACCCAGCCGTGCAGGCGGCCCGCTGGTCCAAGGATGCTTTCTGTCGAATCTGGAGCAGTGCAAAAGTCACCGAATTGAGAGCCGCTCTCAAGGAAAATGATCTGGCGACCGCAACAGATATGAAGGGTATGAGGAAGAACGATCTCGTCGAACTCCTTTATAAACGCGCATTATCACGCGCTGAGGAATTGCGTCTGGCATAACCACCTCCGAACACAACAAGAACACCCTAGACAGGTCCCCTCCCCTGCACCATATCTGGCGGATGGCTCCTCCCCCTCCTTCCAAGGGCGTTTCTGAAGCGCCCAGCGTGTTCTCGCTTGATGGCTTCGCCCGCGATGCGGCCGGGGCCCTGCCCTCTGACAACTGGACCCCTCACCGGCCGGACCGTGACTGGGTCAAGCTGGAAGGCGGCAAGCGCTTCAAGGTGCATTCCGAATATGAGCCGGCGGGCGACCAGCGCACCGCCATCCCCGAACTCGTCGACGGCATCCAGGCCGGCGAGCGTGACCAGGTCCTCCTCGGCGCGACCGGCACCGGCAAGACCTTCACCATGGCCAAGATCATCGAGGCGACCCAGCGCCCGGCCCTGATCCTCGCGCCGAACAAGACCCTCGCCGCCCAGCTCTATGGCGAATTCAAGTCCTTCTTCCCGGAAAACTCGGTCGAGTATTTCGTTTCATACTATGATTATTACCAGCCGGAGGCCTATGTGCCGCGGTCGGACCTCTACATCGAGAAGGAATCCTCCATCAACGAGGCGATTGACCGGATGCGCCACTCGGCCACCCGCGCCATTCTGGAACGCGATGACGTGATCATCGTCGCCTCCGTCTCGTGCATTTACGGCATCGGCTCGGTCGAGACCTACACCTCGATGACGTTCAAGCTGGAAGAGGGCCAGCGCATTGATCCGCGCGCTGTGGCCGAACAGCTGGTCGCCAATCAGTATACGCGCAATGACATGAACTTCGTGCGCGGCACCTTCCGCGTGAAGGGCGATGTCGTGGACATCTTCCCCGCCCACTATGAGGACCGCGCCTGGAAGCTCTCCTTCTTCGGCGACGAGCTGGAAAGCATCACAGAGTTTGACCCCCTCACCGGCCGCACCATGCAGCGCATGCCGGCCATCAAGATCTACGCCAACAGCCACTATGTGACGCCCCGGCCGACGCTGAACCAGGCGATTGAGAAGATCAAGGCGGAGATGAAAACCACGGTCGCCCATTTCGAAAAGCACGGCAAATTGCTGGAGGCCCAGCGCATCCAGCAGCGCACGCAATATGACCTCGAAATGCTCGCCGCCACCGGCAGCTGCAACGGCATCGAGAACTATTCCCGCTACCTCACCGGCCGCAAGCCGGGCGACCCGCCGCCGACCATGTTCGAATACCTGCCCGACAATGCCCTTGTCTTCACCGATGAGAGCCACCAGACCGTGCCGCAGATCGGCGCCATGTACAAAGGGGACTTCAGCCGCAAGTCGACGCTGGCCGAATATGGCTTCCGCCTCCCCTCCTGCCTCGACAACCGGCCGCTGAAATTCGAGGAATGGGACGCCATGCGCCCGCAGACGGTGCACGTCTCCGCCACGCCCGGCAGCTGGGAGCTGGACCGCACCGGCGGCGTGTTCACCGAACAGGTCATCCGCCCCACCGGCCTGATCGACCCGCCGGTCGAGGTGCGCCCCGTCTCGAAGGATGGCGCCAACCAGGTGGATGATGTCATGGCCGAGGTGAAGGAGGTTGCCGCCAAGGGCTATCGCAGCCTGATCACCACGCTGACGAAAAAGATGGCGGAAGACCTGACGGAATTCCTCAATGATCATGGCGTGCGCGTGCGCTACATGCACTCTGACATCGACACGATTGAGCGGATCGAGATCATCCGTGATCTGCGCCTGGGCGAGTTTGACGTGCTGGTCGGCATCAATTTGCTGCGCGAGGGGCTGGACATTCCGGAGTGTGGTTTTGTCGGCATCCTGGATGCGGACAAGGAGGGCTTCCTCCGCTCAGAGACGAGCATGGTGCAGACCATTGGCCGCGCGGCGCGGAATGCCGATGCGCGGGTTGTGCTCTATGCGGA
>Ga0209578_10003751_pt1 | contig 11364 bp, 16 predicted proteins | sample tdAd472_FD_187127 | JGI IMG/M metagenome (GOLD analysis project Ga0209578, IMG submission 187127) | Marine sediment microbial communities from the Atlantic coast under amendment with organic carbon and nitrate - tdAd47.2 (SPAdes)... | ecosystem: Environmental > Aquatic > Marine > Coastal >...
GCTGTGTGCACTCATCCTGGTGATCATGTTCTCGCAAAAAAGCTAAGTAACAACCTCCCCAGTATTCTCCATCTTACCTCCCCTACACCTGAACAGAATTTCAGCACAAGCAAGGGATGGGCTTCCCTACGGGGGTGGAAACGAGAGAGAGCAATTTAGTCTGCCGAACGTGGTATTTTCGAAACAATAATGTCGTCATAATAGCCCACAGCCTGATAGCTATTCTTATAATAGTATGATGTGTTGTCAGAATCTGTATGAATTCCTATCCCACCAACTCTCTGATTTGGATACGTTCCAAATGCTTCTTTGAAGTCCTCAAGAATATTTCTTTCTTCTATCCTCCATTTATATAAATGTGAACCGCCGTTCTCGAGGACAAACATCTTTACAGTTTCGGTGTAAGGACTAGATATTATGTCCCCTTTCTTTTCGTGTACCCCATTACCCCACACGTAAAGAATCACATAATCAGGGGGATAGACGCCATAGAACAATTTGATAAAAGAGTGCTTGATTTTCTTCGTAAAAGAAGCCCTCTGTGGATCGTAGTCGAATATTATTCCCAGCGACACCGAGAAGTCGTTCCCCTTTTTCGTATAGGCGTTTCCTTTCTCTAAGATATTTTCTGCCTTCCACTTCCAGGCTATGTAGGGATACTCTCTTGGGTCAAACCCTGCAATTTTATAGATAACCGCAGCAGACCCATTACTTTCAGCCCTGATATAGACATTATTGCCATCTTCAACTGGGCTATATTGCGTTAAGGCTTTCGTCCCACGGAATCTCAGTAGATGCCATCCTTTGGGAAGAAAGAAGCCTTTATCTCCCTCTTCCGTTGCCATGGAAAAGCGGTCGATAATTAGTTTGTCTCCATCTTTTATAAGTCCTTCACTCTCTTTTCTATCAACTGTTAAGGTTTCTTTAAGATCGACCTTTTTTCCAGAAGAAGAGGTACTTACGAGGAGAAGCCAGAAGATCACAGAGGCGAGAATTATCATGGGTATGTGGAGAAATTTGGAAAACGTCTTCGAACTTTCCCATAAAGCTTTTCGCATTATTGCTATTCCTTTAGCCCGGATATTTCATGAATTACTTGCTGCGACCACGGATATGGTCGTCCTTCCAGGCGTCCTCGGTTGTCGGTCCCTGCGACGTACCGTTCAGGTACGCCTCGGAACCAACACCCTGCGGTTGCCCGGTGGCACGCCCATCTTTGCGGTCTCGCGACAGCAATTCATGAAATATCCGGGCTAGGATGGAACCCTTTTAATTTGACAAGATTTTCTTCATCCCTGGCCAGGTTCCTGGCCTGATAATCATACAGGCAATTTGCCTGCCAGAAACAGTATGGGAAGGGGCGTTATGGCGAGACTGACCAACAGGATGTATTTTGGGAATGGATACAACCTACTCATTCCGGTGATCAAGCCGATGCCCCCGCCCCCACCAATTAAGGAGTTGCCGGGAAGGTTTAAGGCGATAGCAATCGTTAAGTAGCGGTGTTTTAGTAGGAAAGGGATAACCTTCGAGGGAGCGGTTCTCAACAGAAAGTTCAATTTTTCCTCAGAATTTAAAGGTTCCAGTTGGAGCACCAGGTCCTGGGCTTTGTACAGATGTAGCCACCCCAAGAAGCGGGCGAAACCATTGAGAGGTATCAATCTGCCAATGGTGAAACTTAAGGACAAGGACAAGAGAGTGCAGAGATACACCAGGACAATACCCCTGGTTCCGAGCATAACCATCAGTGCTAGGCCAAGTTCGATACCAGGCACGAAGGGAAGAGCCATCCAAAGTACATAAACTACGATGGCAATCCAGAGCACAGTGATCATTAGATGCTCATGTTCGGGCCAGAGCTGAAAGTTGATTTGCTCGACCACCAAGCTACCGCCATAATTCACTAACACCAGAAACCCGACAATCAGCGATATCTTAAAAAAACGCCTGATTTTCGGCGTCTCAGCAGGTGCTTGGCGAACCTCAGACATAATGATCACTTCCCTATGAATGCAGAGCCATATTCAAGCTAACATCCTCTATTCTTTTAAAGATCCCGTGAACCAGTATTCCCTAAAAGTGGTCCAAAGCCATCGCTCCTTGGTCCATGAATAGGTAACATCAAGGGTGCCATCTTTCAGGGTGCCCTTCCACTCCATCTTTCCATGCGTAGGACTGACGGTCACAGCCTGAAAATGGATAGAATCACCCTCTATTGTCTCAGTATAAGGGCCGCTCTTAAACCCATATTGGAAACAAGCGGACGAAGTGAATTTACCGTCACTGAAGCTCAATACGTCCTCATGATCGACCTTTTTGCCTTTCTCCCCAGTTGGACCGACGAATTTTTTCCCGTCAAGAACTCCTGAAGCAGCTGAGGCTGCTTCCACCCCTTTTGCAGCCGAGAGAGAGACAAACGCCACCATCAAACCAAACAGGATGACTTTGGAAAATCTAAGCTGAGTTTTCATGGTGACCCCCTCCTCCTGTGTGGCTCCGTAGCCGTTTTTCCTTGGCTGGTACTAGTTTGCTATGAATCTCCCAAAAATAACTCTGGAAAAATGGTTTTCAATTCGAAAAACCACCAATCCACTAGGAATTCATTTCCATACAGTAATTACTGTTTCTCAATATTCAAGTTTTCGGAGAATTAGGGGTAGGATTTAGCGTAATGTGGCGGCTGTTTTTGGTCAGGAGAAAAGTGTAGGTAATGATGAGAAAAGCAAACTCACCTTTAAAACGCTTATATGTCAAGAAGAACCACTAATCATGAATGCTTTAGCCATGAAGGGGATACCAGCTTCATATTATTCCAAAAAGCTCGAAGCTGTCCTTAAGGAAAAGGACAGCAAAAATCAAAAGTATTACACCTAGAAATCTGATTGTGTAAACGTAATTCCTGCTTTTTAGAAAGAAACGTGATTTTCCCACCACTATAGCCACCAGCACTTTCGAGCCCACAAGAAACACATAAAAACCCAGTATAAAAAGTGATGCCGAGAATAGACTAATCTTCAGCGCTTTCAATACCAGAGGTGCTCCAATTGTAAACCAAAACATATAGGGGCTCGGGTTCAAGAAGTTTGCGATTACGCCTTTTCTGATTGACTGGGGTTTTGCCTGCTCGACATCAATATCAACCCCTCTAAAAGTTATGCTCTCGTAGCCGAGATAAGTGAGAAATGCACAACCTAATAAGGAAACTACTCCCAGTACTGGTAACATGTTTGAGAACCGAGAGAGAACAAGTATGGTAATGAGTACAATCGGGAGGTCCGTCAAAAGAGGTGCAACGGATACTTTAATGCCTTCCTTAATATCATGTTTCAGGGTTTCAGAAATCACCAATGTTAACAGAGGTCCTGGCGATAGACCGGCGCTGAGTCCAAAGACGACTCCTGAAAACAAGAAAGTAATTTGTGGTGCCATGGGATCGTAAAGACTCCGATAATGATGAGAAATTCTTAATCCGACCACCAGAGAAGGGTATTGTAGATTAGCACACCGGATCATAGACCGGTGGGGCGGGAGATACAACAAAATATTAAGATTAGTCGACTAGAACAGTGTAGATTACATCCCTTAATTCACACTTTGCTGAAATTTACACTGGCACAAGATATTGCCAACTGTCAACAAGGTAGAAAGTGAGTTGGGAGCAGATAAAGAGATTTCAAGACCGTGGCTGGTGAATTGGGGATACCGATGCTGCTCTAATCCCTTGTGTTGCTCAAGCCGCTGAACTAAGATTTGACAACAACCAACTTCTCAAAAGGCGCAGCATGAAACATACAGACTTCAATAGAACTTGTGAGAGTCCTGCAAGGGCGACCTTGTGGGCTGGTGCTGTGCGCCAGGAGAAAACTCTTGCTTCATGCCCCATTACTGGCTTACCTCTGGTGGTGGGGCTTTTTGTTTTTTTTCTTTTTTCAATTTTCGTTTTTCCTTTAGACTAAGCTGGGCCGTTTTCTGTTTTTCCCTTTTGCCTTTGTCTTTTTTCCCCTTATCAGCCATATTTGTTTCTCCTTGCTTGAAAATAACTTGCGGGGGTGAACCCTATGTCCACCCCAACCAGTTGTTTTACTACTGCAAACCCGATGCCAAGAAAAAGCCCCCACTGACTCACTGTCCAAAAGCCAGTAGGGACTAGGTGGTAGCGTACCTCTTGCTTGAGGGCTAGGGAAACGCTACCAAGTAATAACCTACCACAAGATAGACGGTTGTGAAATAGGAGGACACTATGCCAGATACAGAAATAATTAGAGAAGCTGTTCGTGATCCTTATAATTCTGAGAAATTGGCATCCGCACTTACTGAGATTGTTCATTTTATAAATGAAATCTATGTACGCCTTGATGACCTTGAAGATGAAATTGAAGAGTTGAAGTAAAAAGTAAACAAGCAGAAAAGAGATCGGGGGATTGATTTTCCAATCTGCGTATATCCACACCAGACCTATTTTTACAGGGGGCTTTAAAAAAAGTCCTCTTTTTTTGGCTTCTTTTTAGCCACCCCCCTTGACAACGTATGTTAGCATGATTATAATATCTATAACGCTAACACATAGAGGGAGGGACGATATGGCAACAGTTTACCTGAGAGAGTTTCCTAAAGACCTGCACAAGAGAGCAAAACTGCAAGCAGTGAAAGAGGAAACCTCACTAAAGGGAATCATCATCAAGGCACTAGAGCAATATCTCAAAAAAGTTGGGGGGTAAAAGTGGAGGAAATTAAAAGACTAAACCTGACAGCCACTGAGTTAGGCAAGTTTTTTGAGCGAGAACTGAAACGATTGGGTTGTGACGCATATCTGGTTTTTTACATGAAAGAAGATACTTCCCACACCATGCTAAAGGTGACACTTGAACAGTTCCCCAATCTAATGGTTCCCAGTTTTCTCGCTCATCCTGATTTGGTTGACCATATGGTGGGAGCATTATTGATGGCAAGTGACCAGTATGAGCAGGTTCAAGTCGAGGAAGAACCAGTACACTAAGGGGGTGATCCTAGTGGGAGATGAAAAAATAACTGCATGCCGTGATTGTGGGGGAGATGTAACAATTGTGCATGCTTACTGGGATGAGGAAATCAGGACAATGCAGGAAATAGTGTGTTGTCTAAAGTGTAACTGGCTTAGTCATCCGGAATATATCACAATCAAACCCTCACTTGACATTGCCATTGAAAATGGTGGCCCCAGTGCTCACGTTCATTACACATGGGATGATTTACCAGAGAGCATAAAAGCTAGGTTTCTAAAAAAAATATCAGAAGAGTAAGGGGGTGAAAAAATTGGGAGTCAAAGTCCGAGAAAAGAAGAAAGGTTCTGGTGTCTCTAGGGTAGATGGAGAAGAGGCCCTTGCCCGAGATAGACAGTGGAGCAAAGAAACCCATTGGCAGTATGAGAAAGGACGGTGGTAGTAGATGAAAAAGACAGAACTGGCAGAACTTGTGGGCTATCACGTGGATGATATCTACCCCCGGTTGTCGAGGCGAGGGAAGGTTGTTGTCAAGGGTTTCAAGCGCTACCTTGTGGATACGAACAAAAAGATCTTTGAAGCAGCGGCACAGAGAGCATCAAAGGACAAGGTGCGGGGCACATATTATCCTCTGGTTCCTGAGACGATTCGCGAGATAATGCAACACGTAGGGAAGGATGTAGAGAGTGTCTCTCGGAAAGATCCAAAGTCCAAGTACCATATTTTTAGTCTCTTTGTAATTTGCGATAGCCTTTATTGCATGGGCTGTTTTGAAGCTTCCTACCTGGAAGAGGAAGAACAGAAGCGGATTCAGGGACAGTTGGAAGGGTGGTTAAAGGGTATTGAAGAGATAGTTGAAATGCACCCTGAGCTGCTAGAAGATACGTCTTCTCTGGAGGCATACCAGAAAAGCTTAAAAGATATAAGGACAGCCTTAGATGATTCGGACACGGAAGCGGCAATAAAGGCATCCGAAGAGCTTGAGAAGAAAATTGAAGAGTGGGCACAAAGAATAGATGAGGAAGGACGGGAAGGGTGGAAATAGAAAGCCCCTCGACACTCTGTCCAGAATCAAGGGGCTTATGAAATCCCCACTGACCGACACTTACCACCGTTATGGGTGGTCGCAAGCCTATGGGGACTTAGGGCTAAAAAGCCCGTTCTTCATAGTCCGAATAATAGGAGATGTTGCTTAACTATGTCAATAGGTAAAATCACCACTTTTGAGATTTACCGGCTGGATCGGAAAGGAAGGAGCAAACTGTAGATCACATCCCTTAATTTACACTTTCAGCTTCTGAGGACTCGGCACAAAACTTAGTATGATCCAACCATCGACCCATCGATCTGTACTGCCTCCTTGCATAAAAAAACAGGGCCATCTCTGACCCTGCCCCTTTAGCAATGTGTTCGACTATTACTTTGCTCCCGCCTTCTTGAGTATTCGCCCAACTTCGTCATGATGGGTTGTTTCTGCATATCCTAAAGCAGAGAGGCCTTCGTTATCTTTCTCATTGATCTCAGCCCCTTTCGCCAACAGTGTTTGAGCCACCTGGATACGGCCCCCATAAGCAGCGTACATCAAAGAAGTTATCCCCCGTTTATTTTTTGCATTGACGTCAGCTCCTTTATCGAGAAGGGCAACTACAATGTCGTTGTGGCCGTTTAGTGCAGCATACATCAAGGCTGTTGTGCCACTAGTAGGTAGTTTGACATTCGGATCGGCACCCTTGGCCAGCAAAAGTTTGACGGTTTCAGTGTGACCGCTTCTTGCAGCCCCGAATAAAGCGGTAAATCCAATGCCATCCTTCACATTGACGTCAGCACCCTCAGACAGCAGGGCCTCCACACCCTTGGTATCGCCGTTGAACGCTGCGTCGAGGAAGGCCCTGTTTAGCGCCGTTGTAGCACCAGTACCGGTAAAGGAAGTGAAGAGGATCATCACTAAAACGGAAACCATCAGTACCGCTTGCCAAATAGTCCTGCCTGTGACCCTTTTTAGGTTCGCCATAGGAATTTCCCCTCAATCTGTGGTTATCTTACCTACCTTAAGATCGGGGACAAGAGAATGTTTGTCAATACAAAAGACTACTCTCCCCGCGTGAGCGCAGCGGTTTTTGTCGGTGTAGACATGCAACGTTAGGGTAAATAATGATGTCATTTGGATTATTGATTCTTGGAGGACTTATACCATTCCTCAACCGCTGAGATGACGGTGGGGCAGGGGGCCTTTTCGCCTGTCTTGGAAGTGAACAAAACCGCAATCACAGCGGCTGGGCCAATAAGCGCGGCCCCAACTCCCTTGCCAAAGGTCTTGGAGGCTCGCCTGGTATCGACTTCAATAGAAGGATCGGCAAGAGTCCCACTCAGCCTGAACTGCTTCGCTAATGTACTCAAGCTAATGCTGCGTTTCATCTTCTTCTTGCGGGCTCCCTCCTTTGGCACCGGTTTAATTGAAAAGTCTAATTTTTCCGTAGTGAAATTGACCTCCCCTTTACTCAGCACAGTCATGTCTTCCGAGTCGAACATCAAGGCGGTGCTGCTTGCAAGCCCGTCCTTGATAGCGAAGCCGCTGACGATACAGTTCGTCTGGGTATATTCAGTTGCTTCCAGAAAAGGGTTGAGCAGCCGGGGGAGTGTTTGACTAAAGATACTGCCTAGCAGATGGATGTATTTGTTGTATATCTGTCCTTCGCCGATGATAAAGCTGGATTTGCCATTCAGTCCGGCCATTATTGAAGCCACCGAATTACCCTGTCCCTCAACATCGACTTGTATGTCCACCTCACCCTCAGCGACGTCTTCTAGACCCAACTTTTTGAGCATTCGGTCAAGATCAAGTTGATTAATCTGCAGTTCCGCTTGCAATGCTGCTTCTTCGCCCTGCACGTTTAAGTCTATTTGAGCATCCAGGGTTCCACCACCCATGGTTGCCTCGATTCGCTCCACCATAAGGTGCCCCTCATCCAGCACCATTTGGAAAGCAAGGTCATTGATCGCCAAGCGCGGAAGCAAGAAAACTCTTGCATTGAACGTAAGCCTGGCATCAGCGTATTTCAGAACATCCAATGGCAGGTGATCGCCTGGTAAGATCTTGTCGTTTTTTTTCTTTGACTTACCCACCGGTTCTTTTGGTCCTGAGATCAACTCCGATTGCGACAGAACGGGTCTGAGGTCCAAATTCTGGGATGAGAGGGTCGCGGTAAACCTGGGTCGCTTTTGGGCCAAACTCAGCTCCGCTGAACCGCCCAAGTCACTGTCTCCGAAGGCAACCTTAAGGTTAGAGATTTTGTAGGTCTCGGGTGCGATATCAGAGAGCCCGAGGCCAATTTTGAAGGGTCCTACGTCAGGCACATCGCTCATAGGAACGAGTCGGGCAACTTCTGGAATTGACCGCCCCTCAAGGTGTAGGGCGAGATTCACGTCTTTGAGATTCATGACGTCTCGTACACTTCCGTCTACGCTGACGGTCGTGCCGGCCGTCTTAATGGTCAGGTCTAATGGCCAAGCTTGCTTGGAATCTGCCAGTGCATGGATGGGACCCAGTGTTCCTGCGAACTCCAGAGGAATGTCGTTGCAGGCTCCTTTGAACTCCACTCTGAGAGGGCTGTCGTAATCTTTAGATGTGGACCTGAGAGTCTGTCCGGTCAAAACATAGGTTCTTGCTGATGTGCCGTCTTTATAAGTTATTCGGCTGTTTTGTATAAGTACTTGCAGCAGACGAACTCTCGGGAAGCGGGCATTTTTTTTGTCTTTAGATTCTTGAGACTCTCCTCCTCCTTTGGTTTCGAAATCGAGATTAGATTTACCTGAGCTGTCAGTCTCGACCAAAATATCAGGGGACACAAGGAGGATTCTCTTGACTGCAATTCTCTTTAGAATCAGCGGTAAGAGCGCAATCTGGATCTCGAAGCGTTTTAGCTTTGCCAACTCAGGCCGTGAGCCCCAGGTGGCGTTTTGAAAGCTCACGTCTTCCACCACCAGGGTAGGCGACAAACCAACCTCGAGATCGATGTCACCAGCAAGAGTAAGCTTCCGGCCAGTAGCATCTTCTACTACTTTAGCGATACGCGGTTTGAATTTGTTGTAGTCGTATGCCGAGAGGATAACGTATGCTGCCACGATAATGGCGATGAGCAAAACGGCGGCAATTCCCACTATCCGTTTCCAGCGCATTGCAATTCATCCTTTTTTACGGTTCGCCACTTCTTACAGCACTACCTCCTAGGATTTCCAAATACTTGAGAATTGTCAATAGTGATTAGCGGTATCTTGGCAATTTGGAGAGTTACATTATCGGAGAGGCGAAAACTTTTCTTGAATGTTAGTCCGGCAGGACTGTACCCTAATGTTGCAGACCTACACCGGACAAAATCGCTGCGCTCGCGCCATAACACACCATCTGCGGCTGTGCTCGCCCCGGACAGGCTATCACGTACGTCAAGTACGCTTCAACCTGTCCGAGCCTGCGCGCAGCCACATCTGGCGCACTCTGGCGCGTTTTTCCTCGGTGTAGGTCTGCAACATTAGGGTTTACCCTCATCGACGTAATCTGAAAGCTCCTGGGCTTTAGCGAGATCTTCTCTGTACCGACGATCTTTTCCTATCTTTAACCACAGCCCTGCTCGATATTTGTATAAAATCGCATCCAGCCAAACCTGGCGGTTTACTTCTAAAGCCTTGCCGCAGTCCTTGATAGCCTTGTCAATGTTGCCCTTTTTTTCCCAGGCCCTTGCCCGAAAGTAATAAGCGTTAGCATCATCTCTGTCTATTTTTATGGCCTTGGTGCAGTCGGCGATAGCCTGGTCATAATCGCCTTTCTTCCTGTAAAGGTTCCCTCGAAAGTAGTAAGCCTTAGCATCATCTGGGTTTATTTCTATGGCCTTGGTGCAGTCGGCGATAGCCTGATCATAGTCGCCTTTCTCACTGTAGAGGTAGCCTCGTAAATAGTAGAGATTAACGTCACGCTGGTCTAATTCTATAGCCTTACTGTAGTCGGCGATAGCTTGGTCATAGTCGCCTTTTTCTTCCCAGGCGCTCGCACGTTTACGGTAAGCCTCAGCATCATCCGGGTTTTTCTCTATGGCTTTCGTGCTGTCAGCGATCATGCTGTCATAGTTAGGTGAACATCCGGTAATCATTGGGCTCAGAGCGATTAACAGAGTCAAGGTTAGCGTAATGATAATATTTTTCATCTCATATAACCTCGAAAATGAAACCATATCTTAAGGATTATTTTTATTCTCAGAAACTCGCCTATAGTAGCCTTCAACTAAAATCAGAATAGAAGTAACATAAAGATCCTGTCAAGGGGAGGCCCACCATCATTTATGAAGTATTTGCCTTTCGTGATGAGGGCAAGCCCGCCAGATAGCCCAAGAAAGCCAACGCTGGGCAACCTAAATAGTTGCAATCTCATGCATTGTTATCTTTTGGCATCACTATCGCTAATCAAGTTGAGTACAAGCGGCGAGGTAATGGGGAGCTTCATCCCCATGGTGGACCCGTTTTTCCGTCGCCTGAAGACCGAGGGAGAGAATTGGTGAGAATGAAGCGCAAAGGTCGGCTACTCTTAGTGCTTGGAATTGTTTTTCTAGTCCTGGCCTGGGGAATCGCTTGGTCACAAGTAACTGAGCGGGTGAGTGTGGACTCAGCGGGCAACGAAGGAAACAATGCCAGCGCTGCCCCCTCCAACTCTTCTGATGGCCGGTACGTGGCCTTCGAGTCCTTATCCACTAACCTTGTGGCTGGTGATACCAACGGGAAAGTTGACATCTTTGTTCACGACCGCGATGCAGATGGGAACGGTACATACGATGAGCCCGGTGCCATCTCCACCGTCCGGGTGAGTGTGGATTTAGCCGGAGTCCAAGGAAACGGCGACAGCAATTCCCCCTCCATCTCTGCCGATGGCAAATCCGTGACCTTCAAATCTGATGCTTTCAACCTAGTGGCTGGTGATACCAATACGGCTCCTGACATCTTTGTTGACGACCTGCAGGCGGCAGCCGGAGGAGGTGGCGGTGGCGGGAGTAGTAGTGGCGGTGGTGGATGCTTCATCTCCACCGCAGCCGATGGGTCCGTTGTAACAGGAGAGAAATGACGCGGGGACGCGGAGAAACGGCGAGACGGAGATTAGAAGGACAGCAGGCAGCAGGCAGATTGCAGCGGGCAGAAAACCACTAGGCACTAGGGACTAGACACTAGGCACTGTAAAGCAGGCAGTAGGCAGAGCGTTTCAGCTTTTTTATTTTTCTTCCCTGACACCTGACACCCGACACCTGAAACCCTCAATTCTACAATCCCACATCTCACATCCCAAAAACTCAACTCGTTGAGATCTCTGGCTGTGCCAGCCAATATGGATGAATCAGATTTTCATAGA
>Ga0209578_10003752_pt1 | contig 11363 bp, 12 predicted proteins | sample tdAd472_FD_187127 | JGI IMG/M metagenome (GOLD analysis project Ga0209578, IMG submission 187127) | Marine sediment microbial communities from the Atlantic coast under amendment with organic carbon and nitrate - tdAd47.2 (SPAdes)... | ecosystem: Environmental > Aquatic > Marine > Coastal >...
CCGGGTGCGCGCGTACGACGAAAACGGCAATGAAATCGAAGTGATTCTGACCGCTGATGGCGACGACACAATCGGTGCAGGTGCGGATTCCAACCAGGTCACTGGTGTCGGTTCGGACAATCCTGACGAAATCGGCGGGTCCGTTCTTGTAGAAATTGCCGGACCAGTGGCACGTATTGAAATCGACTATGACAATTCGGCTGCGAATTCCCAGCAATGGGCTTGGGTCACCGACATTCATTTCGAAGCCGTGGCCGAAGGGTCCTGGGATGACATTGTCAAAGCGGGCGATGGCGATGACACGATTGACGCCGGGCATGGGTCCGACACGGTCTTTGGCGAAGGCGGCGACGACACGATTTATGTCGGTAGCGGAGACATCGCCGTCGGTGACTATTCAGCCGGTGACGGTGTCGGCGGCAACAACAACGACGGTGACGATACTTTCATAGTCAACCCCGGCCAGCTGATCGGTGGCGGCGGGGCCATTGCGATTCACGGCGGCGAGGCCGACGACGATAGCGACTATGACATCCTCGACTTCAACGGACAGCTGGTCCTGGGTTCGATCGTCTACACCGAAACGGACGATGCGGCGGGCGGGCTTAGCGGGTACGGCGAATTGCTGGACGGCACAATCGTCACCTTCACCGGCATTGAGGAAATCATCTGTTTTGCACGCGGGACCAACATCCTTACGGACAGGGGCGAGGTTGCGATAGAAGACCTTCAGCCCGGACAGATGGTTGCCACGCTGGATCATGGGATGCAGCCGCTGCGCTGGATCGGATCTCGCGTGGTTTTGGCCGAAACTCGGCTTGCCCCGATTGTGATACGCGCCGGGGTGCTTGGGAATACCCGTGATTTGCGGGTGTCGCCGCAACACAGGATGCTGATCCGCGGGGCACAGGCGCAATTGTTGTTTGGCGAGGATGAGGTTCTGGTCGCGGCCAAGCATCTGACGAACTGGGATGGTGTGTTTGCTGAAACCGATGGCGAGGTCGAATATTTCCACATGTTGTTCGACAGCCACCAGATCGTTTTCGCAGATGGCGCCGAATCCGAGAGCTTTCATCCCGGGACCGTCGGAATGGGCGCGCTGGAACAGGCGGCCCGCGACGAAGTGCTTGACCTGTTCCCCGAACTGGCCGCTGATCTGGGCGCTTATGGACCGACGGCGCGCATGTGCCTGAAACAGTACGAAGCGCGACTGGTGGTTCACTGACTGGGCGTGCCGGCTTGGGGGGCCAGCCCCCCAAGACCCCCCGGAGTATTTTTGGCGAAAAGACGACGGTTGACGCCGGTCAGCGGCGGGGCCAGCCGCAACTGCGCCACTTGTCGTGAAACGCGGTCACACACGGTCACGCGCATCTATGGCGGTTCGCGTTTTATTTGAGACATCGCGGATCAGAAATCGCGTTCAAAATCCGTAACTTGCTGATTGAGAGGCAGAGAATTCTGATTCAGGTTAAACGCGAACTGCTTTAGCGCAGCGCCCGGCCTTTTACGATTGCATCCTTTCCGAACTTTGCGCGGATCGCATCCGCCGCTCGTTCGGCCTGCGCCCGTTGACCGGCCTGGGGGTCCAGCAGGTCGCCCGAGATGTCAGCCTCGGTCGCGCTGACAAGATCACTGATCCCGACGCCGATCAGACGGTAGGGCCCTTCGTCGCCGACCCGGTCGAACAACTGGCGCGCTGTGCGGTAGATACGATCCGCTACCTGAGTTGCGTCCGGCAAGCTGATGCGCCGGGTCAGAGAGGTGTGATTGGCGCGTTTGAGTTTTAGTGTCACGATCCGTCCGGCCTTGTCCTTTGCCTTGGCCCGGTCGGCAATTTTTTCGGACAGCCGCCAGATATGGCCGTCGAGGATATCTGGGTTGGCGGTATCCTCGAAGAAGGTCGTTTCGTTGGAAATCCCTTTCACTGGCGCGTTGGCCGACACACGGCGACGGTCTTCTCCCCGCGCTAGATGCCAGAGGCGGTCGCCCATTGCGCCGAACCGCGCGCCGAGGTCCTTACGCTCCCACCGTCTTAGGTCGGCGAAGGTGCGGATGCCGACGCGCACCAGGCTGGCTTGGGCGGCGGGGCCGATGCCCCAGATCATGCGGACCGGTTTCTGGGTCAGGAAGTCGTGGGTTTCGCCTTTGCCGATAATCGAAAAACCGCGCGGTTTATCAAGGTCACTGGCGACCTTGGCCAGAAACTTGTTGTGGGAAAGGCCGATGGATCCGCCAAGGCCCAACTCGTCCTGCATCCGGTTCACCAGCCGCGCCAGCATCACGGCAGGCGGCGCGCCGTGCAGTTTTTCGGTCCCGCTGAGGTCCATGAACGCCTCGTCCAGGCTGAGTGGCTCGACGACCGGCGTCAACTCGTCCATCATCGCGCGGATCGCCTTGGAGGCTTCGACATAAGCGCTCATCCGGCCTTTGACGACCGTCGCTTCGGGGCAAAGCTTCAGCGCCTGGAACATCGGCATGGCCGAACGCACGCCTTTGATCCGGGCGATGTAGCAGGCCGTGGTGACGACGCCGCGCCGCCCGCCACCGACGATGACGGGCTTGTCGCGCAAGCTGGGATCGTCGCGCTTTTCGACCGAGGCATAAAAGGCATCACAATCCATATGGGCGATGGTCAGATCGAACAACTCGGGATGCGACAGGATGCGCGGGCTGCGGCAGCTGGGGCAGCGGGCGGCCTGATCGAAAGGGGTCAGGCAATCTCGGCATAGGCTCGGCATGGGGACCAGTTTATCGAATATCGCGCGGCGCGCCCAGAGGGCGGCGTGTGGTTGGTGACATGCAAATGATCGGGCCAATGATCGGGTCGCGCTTTCGCATTTTACGATATTGCGCTAGGCTGCCGGCCGGATGAAAGGCTTTGCGATGGACCAAAAAATCGAATGCCATACACCGAACCCGGACCGCCAGGGCACGACGCGGATTGCGAAGTGGAAATATGACCTGCTGCACAGCGCAATACTGGCGGCTTTGGACGGGTCTGGCGACGATGGTCTGACCTTGGCTGAACTGAAGGACGCGGTGCGTGACAGGATCGATCCTGATGACCGAAATCGCCTTGGATCGCTTGGCTGGCACCTGACAACCGTCAAGCTGAACATGGAGGTTTCGGGCGAAATCGGGCGTGTCAAAAACAGCGCACCGCAACGGGTGGTTTTGGGCTAACCCTTTAAATTCGCTCGCTCATACCCCATGTGATTGCCGATAGTTTTGGGAGAATTGCATGAACATCGAAGACATCCTGTTGAATTTCCTTGGCCAGAACATCGTTCTGTTGCTGCTGGCCGCGCTGATCATCATCAGCGTTCTGCTGGGCGTGCGGATCGTGCCGCAGTCGATGAAATTCGTCGTGGAACGCTTCGGGCGATTGCGCAGCGTGCTTGGGCCGGGGATCAACTTTATCGTCCCGTTTCTGGACCGGGTTGCGCATAAAATCTCGATTCTCGAGCGTCAGTTGCCGACCCACAGTCAGGATGCCATCACCGCCGACAACGTGTTGGTACAGGTGGAAACCAGCGTGTTTTACCGCATTATCGAGCCGGAAAAAACGGTGTATCGGATCCGCGACGTGGATGCGGCGATTGCCACGACTGTCGCCGGGATTGTGCGGGCCGAGATCGGCAAGATGGAGCTGGATGAGGTTCAGTCGAACCGCGCGCAGTTGATCGTGCAGATCAAGTCTCTGGTTGAGGATGCCGTCGACGACTGGGGGATTGAGGTGACGCGCGCCGAAATCCTCGACGTCAATCTGGATCAGGCGACGCGTGATGCGATGCTTCAACAGTTGAATGCGGAACGTGAGCGTCGCGCGGCCGTGACCCGCGCCGAGGGTGAAAAGCGTGCGGTGGAACTGAATGCGGACGCCGAGCTTTACGCCGCCGAACAGGCCGCCAAGGCGCGGCGGGTTCAGTCCGACGCGGAAGCCTATGCAACCGGCGTTGTGGCGGCCGCCATTCAGGCCAACGGATTGGAAGCGGCGCAGTATCAGGTGGCGCTGAAACAAGTCGAGGCATTGGCCGCGTTGGGTGACGGCGAGGGTAAGCAGACCGTTGTCATCCCCTCGGCCGCGATTGATGCCTTTGGCGATGCGTTCAAACTGCTGCGGGGGAACAAATGATCTGGGCAACCTGGTGGGCCTGGGGCGCGGTGGCGCTGGGGCTGGCAATTCTGGAAGTTCTGATGCCGACGCAGATTTTCCTGGGTTTCGCGATTGGGGCGGCGCTTGTAGGTGGGGCATTCGCGATCGACTGGCCGCTGGCCGCCTTCATGGCGAATTCGCTTCCGTGGACACTGGTAATATTCGCGGCGTGTTCGTTGGTGTCCTGGCTGGTTCTGCGCCGGTTTTTTCGGCTGCGTACGGGCAGCGTGAAAGTCTGGGAAAGCGACATTAACGACTGACGGACAGGTCGCCTCGGGCGGTTCGCACCCGCCGGTAATTGGCAGCACCACCACCATCGTCAGGATCAGACTGTCGCGGTATTTCCGCGCGCCCGCAAGCCGCGCGGGATTGGTCGAACGGTTGCCGCCCGCAGACTCTGCTTTTAGGGTCCGCCCGGGGCGCACAATCGAACAGGCGGATAATGGCAGGCATCGATGGCAGCGCGACGCGGGATCTGGACGATCTGTTCTGTCGGCTGGCGGATCCAGTTGCCGCAACCGAAGAGGTGTCGGATGCCGATATTCCGGCGCTGGCGAAGATGGCGTCATCGCATAATGTTTCGACGATCCTGTATCGAAAGATAGGCGGTGCGCGTCTGGCAGCGCTGGCACCCGAGTTGGTGGCCGAGGTCGAAGGGCTGACGGCCATGACACTGCGCCTGGAATCGCTGCTTCCTGGATTGCGCGCTGCCTTTTCCAGCCGCGGGCTTGACCCGATAATCGTCAAGGGACCGGTTTTTGCTGAACGCCTTTATCCCGACCCGGCTGATCGCCCATTCACCGACATTGATATTGTAGCCAGCCCAGAGGACTTTGATGCAATTGGCGGAATCCTGACCGATCTTGGTCTGTATCAGCATGTGAAGGATCGGTTCGACCGGTCCGAGGCCAATCAGGAACAGAAATGGATCAGCGATGCAGACCCAAATCTTCTGATCGAACTGCATGGGGATCTGGTTCATTATCCGGGCCTCCGCCGACGGGTGCGGCTTGGCCACGGCGAACTGATGTCGCTTGGGTCCGGGTCTGCGACGGCCCTGTTTCTGACGGCGGTGGCGCATGGGGCGCTGGGGCATAAATTTCACACTTTGCGCCTGGTTCTGGACGTGTTGCAGGCGTTTCGCGCGCTAAGCGATGACGATCGGGATGCGCTGCTGGATCGCGCGAAATCGGCACGCCTGTACCTCGAAACACTGCAATCCCTGCGGCTTATCGCGACGCTGTTCGGTGACGCGCAGGCCGCCGAGATGCTGCGCACGGCTGCTGGCGCTGGTGCGTTGTCCAAAGCGTGCATGATCGCGGGACGAGATGTCCTGTCGGCCCCTGACGCGGTATCCTCACGCGTGCGACGGCATGTGTTTCGGCTATTGCAACGATATGCGGCGCGCTAGTTATGGCTGCGCCGCTGACCGCCGTGGTGTTTTCATCGGGTCTGATACACTCAGCGCCTGCGCTGGCAGGCTGGCTGGATTCGGGAAATCGGATCGTTGCGGCGGTGTTTCCCGCACCGACGCGGCGCCGCGTCCAACGCTCGATTCGGTACGACCGGCCAGGATCAATCTGGTCCACTGCCGGTATCCTCAGGCGGAATGCGCCAGATGCCGAGGTTCACTTTGTCCCGGTCCCCGGGCACGAGGGCGCGACTACGAACTTGCTGGAAAGGCTGAAGCCGGATCTGATCATTTCTTCGATCTGGATGCGGAAGTTTCCGGCCAGCCATCTTTCACTGGCGCGCCTTGGTGGCGTCAATATTCACCCGGCACTGTTGCCGCTGTATCGCGGTCCGGACCCGATCAACGGCATGATCATGGCTGGCGATATCGAAAAAGCCGGGGGTGCCACGCTGCACCTGATGAGCGAGATTTTCGACGATGGCCCGATCATCGCAAAGATTCCGCTGCCGCTGCCGTTGTGGCGTGACCAGCCGACGATGCGAGTGGCGATGGGCAGCGCGATGTATCAACTGGTTCGCGATGATCTTTCCGGCTGGCTGTCAGGGGCAGTGACGCCGCACCACCAGCCGCCTGGCCATTGGCCCAGCAAACACGACACCCTGACTGATCTGAGGTCCGATTGGCCCGCCGAGCGGTTGTTGGCAATCTCTCGTCTGTTGCTGGCCGGTTCTCGTCGGCGTCGGACGCTGAAGACGCCAACGGGCGAATTCGCGCTTCCGCAGATCCTGCGGTGCATGGGCCCGCCGACCGGCGCGCCGCCCGAAGCCACTGCAAACCGGCTGAGGTTTGATTGCGCCGATGCACGGATTGAGGCGACCGGGCGCAATTTGGTCGCCATCGCGCTTCAGCGGCACCGCAACAAATTGGTGCTTAGGCGCAGTGATCCGTTGACCGGGCTGCGGTCGATCCAAGCCGGATCAGATTGAGCGGTGCGGCGTCGCCTTGGCCAGCGTCGCACCGAATACCTTTGCCGCGGATGCCAGGCCGTCGGCGCCTTCGGGGACCAGTAGCTCATACGCCGGAACCGTTCGGATCAACTCGGTCAGGCGATCAAGTGCGGCAAGATCGCGGGTTCCAAGCCCCTGCGCGCTGTGGCGCACATTGTCCGACACCAGCCGCGCCAGCGCCTCGGCAGGCGGAATCTCACGCGCCTCGGCATCAGGGCCGGCCCCGCGCGCCAATGAGAATACCGCCCCGACAGGACGGCGGACATGGGGCGAGATTGGCATGTGATCGGCGAGCTTTGCGAGGGGCACCGAACGTTCATCGCGCCTGGACCAATCTGCCAGACCATCAAGCCAGGGCAGCATCGCGACAGTCTTGCGGTGCACATTCGGATCGCGGGCCAACCCCCAGACCGACAACCCACCCCCGCCTTCGGTGTTTGACAGGACGGCGGCATCGTCGTTGGCCATCGCGTGCCCAGCGTGCGCCAGTGACAGTGTCGTCGTCGTCTTGCCGGTGCCGCTGGGCGCGAAGATCAGCCCATAGGTCTTGCCTGCAAGATCCGCCAGGCAGGCGGCATGAACCAGCGTCTGCCCGGTCAGCGCGATCGCTGAATCCAGCGCATGCATCGACATATTGAAGCTGTCCGACATGCGCGCCTGGTCGATCAGCACGATCTCGGCCGTTCCGGACGCCTCATCCACTTTTAGCGAGACCAGGCCGGGTTGTATGAACCAGGTCACCGAACTGGCATTGTAAACGGCCACCGGTTTGCCATCTTCGCCAAAACCATCGTGTAGCAGATCTGCGCCCCCGTCCGGGGCCATCGGCGCACCGCGCCTAAGCGTCAGGGTCATCGCGACAGAAGCTTGCGTTGCCGGATCGTGGGGCTGCAACATGCCGTCATAGACGGCGGCGGCCCAATCGGGCGGACCACACACGTCAAGTGTTGCGTTGACCAGATCAAATCGGGCGCGGACAGGCATTCTTTCGGGGGCGGTCATGCAGGTGTGGGCCTCGGGAATTCCATCAGGTCGGTCATGCCGTCCTCACGGTCGCTGATCACCGGCGTGTCATTCAGACAGACCCAGCAATGGGCATCCAGCTTTTCAGTGGCAAGCGACTTTTCGACCAATGCGAATTTGAGCACCGGATCAAACCCCGCCTTGCGCAGGTACTTGAAACCCAGCAGTCCGCCACGCATGCAGCGGCGATGCCGCATCAGGATCGGGTGTTTGACCGACCGGCGCACCCGGCGGACGATGAAATCAGCGCTGACGCCGTTCCAGCGCGGGTCAGGCGCAACATCGGCCCAGGCCAGTGCAACGCTCAGGTCCGTGTCACCGATCTGATAGGGCAGTTTGCGCGCGTCCAGCCAGATGTCCCATCCCAACGCGATGCGGCGCGCGAAGGGCAATTGACCGGATCCCTCAGGCACCTGCACCGACGACAACGCCGTCCTTGGCCAGCGGTGCAATCATCTCGATCAGATCCGGGATCAGGATGTCTGGCGTAACCTCAAAATCATCCGTCATCCGGGTGGCGATGTCGGACAGGCTTGACGTTCCATCCAGCCGGCCAAGAAAATCCATCGCCGTTTCGTTGCAGGTATAAATCTCGCCCGTTGTCGTCATCAGAACGACGCCCGTTTCGCCGACCGCGCGCATCGTGGCACTTGGCGAAAGGCTGAGGACCGAGGTTTCGGCGATCTGGGTCATTGCGGGTCTCCTTCTCGGCGGGAACTTATCCAAGCCCCTTGCGTCTGGCCAGTCACAAACGCACCCAATATGGTTGACGTTCCATCAAAGGTTTTGGATCGGGATGCTGTGACGCTGGATACGGGAATTGATGGCTTGCTGGCCCCCGGTTGCCGGCTGAGCGACCATCGCACCGGGCGCGCGCTGGATCGCGATGCCCTGATGGCGCGGTCGCAAGCCTGTGCAGCCGGATTGCTGCAAAACGGCTGCCAGCGCGGTGATCGGGTTGTGATCGCAATGGCTGATCCGCTGACGGTGATCATCACGCTGTTTGCCTGTTGGCGGGCAGGGTTGATTGCCGTGCTGGTCAATCCCGCGATTGTCGCGGCTGAGCGGCACCGCGTGACCGCGGCGACCGGCGCGGCCCTTTGGCTGGATACGGACGATGATCTGGGCGGTACTGCAGCCGCAACAATGGAGCCACTTGAACCGCACGATCCGGCGCTGATCCTGATGACATCGGGAACCACCGGCGTGCCGAAGGGTATCACACTGACGCTGGGCGCGCTGTCTGCGCGGGTTCACAGAAATGGCTCGCAGATCGGCGCGCCGACGTTGGCGCGTACATTGTCCGTCCTGCCTGTGTTTTTCGGACACGGGCTGATCGGGACAATCCTGACTCCCCTGGCGGCGGGCGGCCATGTCATCTTGTGGCCGACACCCGCGCTTGGCGAATTGGCGCAATTGGGCGACGTTCTGGATCAGACACAGGCCGGGTTCCTCAGCGCGGTTCCGAGTTTCTGGAGGATGGCACTGCGCCTGTCCCAACCGCCCGGAACGGCGCTGAAACAGGTGCATGTCGGTTCGGAAGTGCTGAGCATGGAACTTTGGCAGGGTATCGCGGATTGGTCCGGAACGCGCAACGTTCTGAACATGTACGGGTTGACCGAAACCGCAAACTGGGTTGGCGGCGCGGGTCTGGATCAGGCGGGCGGGAAAACCGGCTTCGTTGGCCGCCCCTGGCTGGGGGATATGGCCGTTCTTGATGAGGCGGGCGTGATCATCGCATCTGGTTCTGGCGAGGTTCTGTTGCGCAGCGACGCCTGCATGGCTGGCATATGGGGCGATCCGAATGCGACCAAGGCCGCGTTTTTCGATGGCTGGCTTCGCACCGGTGACCTGGGGGAAGTGGACGACGCGGGCCTGACGCTGAAAGGGCGGTTGAAGTCGCTGATCAACCGGGGCGGCGTCAAAATTCTGGCCGAAGAAATCGAACAGATGCTGGAGCGCCACCCCGATGTGATCGAAGCCGCAGCCTTTGCCTTGCCCGATCCGGTGTCCGGCGAAGCGGTCGGAGCCGCCGTCGTCATGCGCAAGGATGCGGACCTGCCCGTGGATGCGTTGCGCGATTGGTGTCGCGGCGAAGTCCGGGCCGAGGCCGTACCGTCACGGATTGCCATTCTCGATACGCTCGTGCGAAATGATCGTGGTAAACTCATGCGGGATGCGACGCGCGATCTGGTTCTGGACACCGGATAGTTGGGTCAGCGGCCCTGCAGGCTTCGAAAGCAACAGACTGACCGATGAGCTGGATAAACAAACCCCGTGACCTGCACTTTGATCAGGCGCTGCAGACCGACAGGTTCGAGTTGCGCCCGCTCAGCCTGTGGCAGGCCTGGCGGCTTGGTGCAAACAACTGGCTGGACGATCCCGAACTGGCAAGCGCGATCACGGCGGCGCCTTTGCGGCGATCACAATGGCGATTGTTCCGGCTGATGGCAAAGCCAAACGGGCGCACGCGATTTACATATGGGATATTCCCGCATGGCTCGGACCACGCGATCGGGGTCGAATCGGTGCAGCTGCGCAATTATCGGACTGCGCATCTGGCGGTCTTGATTCATGATCGTGACTGGTGGGGCAAAGGCGTGGTGGTCGAAGTGCGCGGGCGCGTTATTTCTCATCTATTCGAAAGCGATCGTGTGGGGCGCATTCAGGGCCAGGTTGAGGGGCGGAATTTCGCGTCGATCTTCAACTATCGCAAACTTGGTTTCGACCATGTCGGAACCTTCCACCAATGTATCTGGAGCACGGCTGAAGGCGCCCCGGCCGATCATCTGCTGTTCGAGATGATGGAAGACAATTGGCACAAGCGGGGCGCGGCATGAGCGTCGACGCCGCGCAAGCCCTGGTGGCCGGGGCGCTGGGCCGTGATGGTGTCGCGCCGACCGATGGAATTGCCACGCTGGCCGAGTGGGACAGCCTGGGCCATATGCACATCGTTCTGGCGATCGAGGCTGCGCGCGGGCAGCAGCTTTCGCCCGAACAGATCGTCTCGATCGGCACTGTGTCGGATGTGGCGGCCTGCCTTGATGAGTGATTTCCGCAATCGTCAGTTGTGTCCTTGCTGGACACCGCAAGGCAGCTGGGTCATGGATTGGTGTGTCTTTTACGAAACCTTTAGTAGGTGACCCGCCGCATGGCCGAAATGACGGATCCGGTTGACATCTTCATCATCGGTGGCGGCATCAACGGCTGTGGCATCGCACGCGACGCTGCCGGTCGCGGCCTGAGTGTTGCACTGGCCGAAATGAACGATCTTGCATCGGCCACGTCTTCCGCTTCGACCAAGTTGTTTCATGGCGGTTTGCGGTATCTGGAATACCTCGAATTCCGGCTGGTCCGCGAGGCGCTGATCGAGCGTGAGAATCTACTGGTTGCGATGCCGCATATCGCCTGGCCGATGCGCTTTGTCCTGCCCTATCACAAGGACATGCGGTTCGAGGGGGAGACGCCGGTATCGCGGATGCTGTCGGTCGTGATGCCCTGGCTGAAGGGGCGTCGGCCCGGTGCGATGATCCGGGCGGGCCTGTTCCTTTATGACCATCTTGGGGGGCGAAAGATCCTGCCCGCGACGAAAACGCTGAACCTGCGCAGCGATCCTGCCGGTGCGCCGCTGCAGGATCAATTCGTCAAAGCCTATGAGTATTCAGACTGCTGGATCCAGGATTCGCGGTTGGTGTCGCTGAACGCGCGGGACGCGGCAGAACGGGGCGCACGGGTCATGACGCGCACCAGGGTCACTGCGGCC
>Ga0209578_10003760_pt1 | contig 11352 bp, 5 predicted proteins | sample tdAd472_FD_187127 | JGI IMG/M metagenome (GOLD analysis project Ga0209578, IMG submission 187127) | Marine sediment microbial communities from the Atlantic coast under amendment with organic carbon and nitrate - tdAd47.2 (SPAdes)... | ecosystem: Environmental > Aquatic > Marine > Coastal >...
AAGACCCTCACCCGTTCGCTCGAAGTCGCCGAGGGCCTGGAAGCGACCCAGCGCGACGACCTCGGCCGGGGCCTCGTCGCGCTGCTGGCGGAGCAGGGCCAACGCACCCTGCTCACCCGCGAGCTGTTCGCGGGCAGCGTCGATCGCACTTGGATCGCGGCGGCCCTCGACTCCCAGGGCTGGCTGTTCGGCCCCCAGGGCCTGACCCTCGAGGAGCAGCTGCAGCTCGGAACCGCGCTGGCGGAAGGCCTCCAGCGCCGCTCCAACGCCGGAGACCGGCTGGCGCTGATCGCGACCCTCGAGCCGCCTGCGCGGCGGCGCGGTGTGCTCAGCGCCCTGGAGGCAGGCGCTCACCCCGAGCTCGAGGCCGGGGTGGCCGAGCTCGTAACTCAGCTCGTCGAGGAGGGCCGCGCAGACGCCGAGCTGCAGAGCGAGTTGCTCGACTCGCTCGCCCTACGCCTGCGCCGCGCGCAGGCGACCGACCTCTGGACGCGGGTCCGACTGGCGAGCGCCTACGCGCGCCTGCTCCCGGCTGGCGGATCCCCGGCGGCCCAGCTCGTGAGCGACGAGCTCGAGCGCGCGGTCACCTTCGGCGAGGGGGACGAGCTCCGCGCGGCCGCCCTCCGCGGCCTGAGCGCCTTGCCGCCGCAGCTGCGCGATCCCGCGTTGGATCGACTCCGCCGCACGGGCCAGGCCCTCCCGCCGCTCGAGTCGGTGGAGTGGGAGTAGCCGCGGCTCAGCGGATCGTGTGCCGAGCTCTCCAGATCCGGGGCTCCTGGAAGTCCGGCGAGGTGCTCCTCGCGGCGTCGCGGATCTGGCGGCCCAGTTCGTAGAAGCCGTTGTCTCCCCAGATCGAGACCGTCTGGTAGGCGTGCTCGTTCTGCACCAGCAGCAGGCTCAGGCTCTTGCCGTCGACGAACACGTGCCCCAGCAGGCGGTCGTAGACGTCGGGGTCGTCGTTGTGGTGGATCGCGACCTCGCTCGCGTTGCGCAGCTGCGCGCGGGTGAAGTCGCTGGCGCGCGAGGCCTGGGGCTCCTGATTGCCGTCGAAGGTGCGGCTGCTCTTCTCCGGTGTGTCGGCGCCGATGAAGCGGTAGGTCTGGCCGCTGACCCGGATCGTGTCGCCGTCGTTGGCGTAGACGCTGCGAGGGGCGACGCGCACGACCTTCTGCCCGCGGTCGATGTGCACGAACACCGCGCTGGCCGCGGTGTTGTTGCCCTCCTCGGATTCCTGGACGGCGTCGTCCGGATCGACGATCAGGCCGACCCAGTAGTCCCCGGGGGTCACCGAGCTGGGGACGTCGAGCTCCACGGTCTGGCTGTCGCGCTCGCCAGGTGCCAACCCGTCGCTGAAGCGGAAGCGGTGCAGCTCGCGGTCGGAGGTGGTCACCGACTGGTTGGTCGAGAGGTAGATCGCGTAGTCGCAGGCGCCGCTCTCTCCCGAGCCCTGGTTCTGCAGCTCACGGCTGAGCTCCAGCCGCCCGCCGACCCGCGCGGTGCGGTAGCGGGTGCTGACCGCCGTGGCTCGCAGATCGGGGAGCCCCGCGCTGCGGACCTCGAGGGTCGCCGCGGCGACGAGCACGTTGTTGTCCTCCCGCTCCTCGGCGATCCGGTCCTCCGGGTCGACCACCAGCAGCACGCGGTAGGTCCCCTCGGCGAGCGCGGGCACCTGAGCCGGCACCCGGCGCGGACCCGAGGCCGCCTGGGCCTCGAGCCCGCTGACGCTGCCCTCGAGCAGGCGCGCGTCATCGGCCGAGGGCCGGGCGTCGCGAGAGAGCAGCACGCTGTATTTGAAGGCTCCCGCCCGGGCGAGCCCCGTGTTCTCCAGCGTGCGGGTGATCCACACCTCGTCGCCGACCCCGGCGCTGCGCACGTCGAGCTCCAGCGCCCGGGGCTCGAGGTCCGGGGGGGCGGCGGACGAGACCCGCAGCGCCAGCGGGTCGCGGCCGGTCTGATTCGACTCATCGACCTCGCTCACCGAACCGGCGGGGTCAACGGCGACCCCCAACACGTAGGTGCCCGGCGCCACGTCGCTGGGGAGCCCGACCCGCAGCGAACGTCGGGTGCGCCCGCTCAGCCCCGCCGCCACGCGCCCCCGGGCCAGCTCGCGATCGCCGGAGGTGATCCGATCGTTGACCGAGAGGTAGACCGCATACTCGAACTCGGGGCTCGGCTGGCCCTGATTCTCCAGCTCGACCTCGACCTCGACCTCGACCCCGGCCAGCACCTCGTGCTGGCCAGCCGCCACCCCGGGGACGCGCAGGTCGCTGCCCTGACCCGTCCACAGCGGGCGCGCGTCGTAGGCCACGTGATTGCCCGCGTTGGCGTCGTTCCCGCGGGGGCTCAAGCGCGCGCCCACGTACCACGAGCCCTCGGGCGCCGACTGCAGGTCGAGGCCAAAGCTCAGCTCGCGCTCGGCGCCCGCCGCCAGGGTGGAGACGTTCGCCGACCCAACCCTGCGGTCCTGGGTGCTGATGGTCTCGTTGCGCGACAGGTAGAGCACGACCTCACCGCCGTCGCTGGAGCCGAGCCCCAGATTCGCCACGGTCACCCGCGCCCGGTCGCCATCGACGCGCACCCGGCGCAGGGCGAGGTCGGGGCCCGAGCTAGGGGTGAAGCGCAGGTTCGCCGCCGGGAGCTCGCTCTCGCCGGGGCCCACCCGCTGCCCGTCGAACACGATCCCGATCTGCGCGCGGAGTCCGTTCCAGCGTTGGGTGCTGCCGTAGTGCAGCTCGACCTGCCCGTCCTCGTGCAGCTGAATCTGCCCGTAGAGGTAGGCGCTGGTGTCGCCCTTGGGCGAGACCGAGTCGAACTCCACGACCCAGGCCCGGCGGGGGGCGGTGCCGAGCATCCCGACCCGCACCTGGTCCACGCGACCCTGGTCGCGCACCTCGAGGTCGGCGGCGAACAGCTCGACCCGCCCTCGGGTCCCCAGGCTCACCGCGCCGTCGGCGTGGACCCGAACCCGGTCGTGGCCGCCGAAGCCGGGGAAGCGGAAGGGGAGGCTGAACTCGAGCTGCTCGGCGTCCGCCGGCGCGCTGGCGCCGTCCCACACCACGTGCGCCCCGTCGGGGAGCTCCTGCATGCCTCGGGCGAAGCTGTCGGCGCTGTAGGACTGCGCGCCGGCGACCCCCGCCACCAGGAGCCAGGTCGCGAGCGTGCATACCGTCTTAGTCAAGGACCACCCTGCTTTCCCGCGCCGGGGGCTGCCCCCCGGGCGACTCGGTCTCTGGCGCGACCCGCACGCTCAACTCACCCCCGTGGGGGGCCTCGTCGAACTCGAGCACGGCCACCTCGCCGTCTGCGACCGCCTCTGCGCCCTCGGGGCGCGCGATCCGAATGCTGCAACGACCTGGGCCGGGGGTCGCCTCGAGGGTGGCCCCCGCCTCGTAGAGCGTTTGCCCGGGCCGCACGCCCAGGAGCCTCCAGCCCTGCGGGAACGCGACCTCGAGGGTCAACTCCCGCCAGCCACGGCTCAAGGCCACCAGGCTCAGCGGCACGCGGCGAGCCCCGCTGCGGGTCGCGGCTGGGGTCCCGACCAAGGTCGCGAAGCCCCCGCCGGCGAGGGCCAGGTCTTCGGGGTGCCGCCCTCCGTGGCGCACCCCGGCGGCCACGGACCCGCGCGGCTCGTGGCCCTCGGCCAGCCGGTCGCGAGCGGCTAGCGCGGCGAGCACCCCGCCGCCGCGGGCGCGACCGAGGTCGACGAGGGGCTCGGCGTCCGCCGGCTGCTGCGGAGCTTCGTCGACGTCCTGCGCCGCGGCTCGCGGCTGGCCGGCCGAGGTCCGGGTGCGCAGCTGGGGCTCCGCGGTCGGGAGCTTGGCGCCCGCGCTCGCGGCGCGCCGGGCTGGCAAGTCGAGGCCAACCAGGAGGGTGAAGCAGAGCATGGCCAGCGGCGCCGAGACCGCGGTGACAAGCAGGGTCCAGCGCGCGAGGAAGCGCTCGTCGCCGGTGAGCTTGCGCAGGGGCTGCGCGATCCGACCGCTGACAGCGCGCACCAGGCGCACGCTGACGCTGCCCGAGGCCCGCCGCGCCACGTCCAGCGGCTGCTGCTTGGCCTGGAGCGGCAAGCGCCCGCCCAGCCGGGCCGAAGTGCCGCGCACGTCGCGAACCTCACCCAGGAGGTTGGCTTGCAGCGGGGTCAGCCGCTGGGTCTCGTTGGACGGGCGCCCGCGCAACCCTGCCCGATCCCGCCCGCGCCCGCTCACCGGCCGCCGCCCGCTCTGCCGCAGGGGCTCGAACTGCAGGCTTTGGTAGCGCGCGGTCTTGGCGCTGCGGCGGGGATCACTCACCGAGGATCCTCCGGGGAAGCTCGCTGGGGTCGCGGCGCAGCTGCTCCGCCAACGCCCGCAGCCCGAGGTCGGGGTGCTCGCGGGCGACCGCCTTCAGCAGCGCCGCGGGGCCCACCCGCGCCAGCGCGGCCAGCGCCAGGCGCTGCTCGTCGGGCTCGCCCCGGCGCACGAGCTGCAGCAAGGCGTTGGCCTGGGCCTGGGCGACGGGCTCGGCGCTGCGCGCGAGGGCGCGGATCGCCGCGGCGCGCACCGGGGCCCGGGCGTCGCCCAGCCCCCCCTGCAGGTGGGCGTGTGCGCCCTGGCCCATTTCGCCCAGCAAGCTCAGCGCGCGCACCGCGCCGGCCTCGGGTCCGGCCAGGTCACCGGCGAGGCTCTGCATCGCGTTGGGGTCCACCGCCCGCAGCGCCTCGGCCGCGGGTTGCAGCGCCGCATCGTCGGCGCCGACCTGGCGCGCCGCGCGCAGCACACTCGCCGCCAGCGCGGGGTCGCCGATCCGCGCGCAGAGGCGGAACAGCTCGGGCGCCGGGCGCCGGTCGAGGGCCAGCCGCAGCCGATCGAGCTGCGCGCCCGTGAGCTGCAGGCGCTGGAAGCCGAGCAGGTCGTAGGCCGCGTCGGTCGCGATCCGGGCTTCGGGGGCGCCGAGCTGGACGAAGAGCGCGTCTTGCAGCGCGCCCGCGGGACCGTCGAGGCGCGGCAAGCGCGAGCGCACGGCCTCGGCGTAGGCGGGGCCGCCGTCGGGGATCCGCTGCCAGTCGCTGCCCAACGGCCGCCAGCCGCGGCCGTCGTGGCTGAGGAACACGAGCCAACGCTCGCCCACCGCCCAACTCAGCGGGCGCTGGCCGCGTGGGAGCCACAGCCTGGCGCCGAGCAGCGAAGCGCCCTTCAGCGCGCCCTCCACGTCGAGCTGCACCCGCGCTGCCTCCACCGCCTGCACCCGAACCTGGGCCACGGCGTGGGCGCTGTCGCTGAGCGCACCGAGGGTCACCTGGGTGCGGTCCACGACCCCGCCCTGGGTGGCGGCGCAGGCGAAGACGGTCAGCAGGAGGAGTCGCGCGTGCATCAGTGGAGTCCGAGGTTGCGTTCGAGGATCAGCGAAGAGTCCGAGCCGAAGGCGGTGCGGTGGTCCGAGAGCACGGTCCGGCTGAGCGCCGACTGCATGACCCCGCGCCGATCGCTCTCGTCGTGGTCGAGTCCGACCGAGTGCCCGACCTCGTGGGCGGTGACCACCGCGATCGCGTGCGCCCAGTCGGCGGAGACGTCACGCACCCGGCGGAACCGGCGGTCGTCGCTGCTGCTCCCGTCACCGAGGGCGTAGGAGCCGTCGAGGTAGCGCCGGTCGCTGGCGCGCAGCGCCGGGCTGAGCCGGCTGTCGCGACCCCAGATCACCTGGGTGAAGATCCCCAGCTCACCGTCGCGGCTGTTGTCCTCGGCTCGGCGGTTCCCCGGGTCGAGGTAGCTGACCCCCAGGGTGCTGGTCGTGTCCGCGTGCCGACCTCCGACCGCCTCGCGGGAGTGGTCGCGCCCGACGCGACCCTGGGGTCGCTCGCTGCTGAACGAGACCTTGAGGCTGACCCCCACGATCGGCTGCCCGCGCTCGTCGAGGCCGAACTTCTGCCCCAGCTCGCTGAGCACCTGCGCGATCACCCGCCGGCGCATCAAGCGGTCGGTCTCGGCGTCCCCCGAGGCGAGGCCGTGGCTGCGCAGGTCGGCGTCGAACGCGTCGCGGCGCAGCTCGAAGTCGATGTGCCACACGTCCGTGTTGGCCCGCTCGGCGAAACGCTCGGGGCTCAACGCTTGATCGACCTGGGTCCGCAGGGTGTAGCTCGGCTGCTGCTGGCCGTAGCCGGCGACCTCCACGCTGTAGAGCCCGTCGCTCGGGGCCCGCAGGCTGACCTCGGACTCGCGCCCGCCGCTGGGGGCGTCGTCGTTGAAGGCCAGCTGCGCCCCGCTGGGGTCGCGCACGGCCAGGGTCGTGTCGCCGGTGGTCTCGGTGAGGAAGGTGTAGACGTCGCCACCGGTGAGCTGGATCACGAACGCGTCCACGTCACCGGGCTCGCCGATCTCGCCGCGGATCGCCGCGCCGTTCCAGGCGGTGCCGCTGGCCGCGTCGTCGCCGTGGTCGTCGCCCACGGGCTGCGGCGGCGCGGTCCCGCTGGAGGCCTTGTCCGGAGTGGCGCGCAGCACGTAGCTCAGGGTCCCAGAGCCGTAGGCCCGGACCTCGATCCCGTAGGTCCCGCTCTGGCTCGGCGTCAAGCTCAGCCGGGAGTCGAGCCCTCCCTGGGGGTCGTCGTCGTTGAACGCGACCTGTGCGCCCGACGCGTCGAACACCCCGAGGGTGCTGTCGCCGGTGGTCTCGACGGTCACGGTGTAGTCGACGCCTCCGCGGAGGTCGACGCGGAACCAGTCGCGATCGCCGGCCTCCTCGATCTCGCCAGGCTGGGGCTGGTTCACGGGGACCGGGGTCGCGTCTGCCAGGGCGTTCCCGTGGTCGTCGCCGCTGGCGTTGCCCGCGGCGGTCTGCAGCGGCGAGCCGGGCAGGCGCACCTCGCCCACGTCACCCGCGCGGGGAAAGGAGAGCGGCGCCAACCCCAGCGGCTGCAGGACCCCCGCGGCTCCCCTCAGCGCGGGCAACGCGATCCGCACCTCGTGCGCCGCGGGCAGCGGCAGCCGCGGAGAGAAGGTGAGCTTGCAGCCGTCGACGGTCCAGCGCCCGCCCCGAAGGTCGTACCGTCCGCCCGGGTTGGGGTCCTGGTCGAGGTAGACCTGGATCCCGTCCGCGTCGCCCTCGAGGGGCGCGCTGAGCGTGATCACGACCTGTGTCTCGCTCCGCACCGCGTGAGCGACGCGCAGCTCGGCGGACGGGGTTGCGCCCGCCGCTGTGGATTGCGGCTCCTTCCGTGTGCTGGTGTGACCCCCGCAGCCGAAGCTCGAGAGCGTGACCCCAACCAGAAGGAGGCCCCCGGACCTCCAGTGCACCTTCCCGTCCCTTCTCTTCCAGGCCGGCACCTAACAAGCGGAGGTCCAAGGACTGCGCCGCTCGAGGAATCCTTTTCATGAAAAGGCTTACATCCGTATCGACACGACGGAGACAAACCACCGATTCCCCCTACGCGACCCACCGAGACGTCTCAAGGCCTTGAGCAAGAGTCGCTTAGCCCAGGACTCCCCAAGCCCGCGAGGGGGCTGGGAGCGAACGCGCCGTGCACACCGTGCTCCTGGGGGGCGAACGGGGTGCGCAGTCCTGGCGCAACCCGTTCCAGCTCCATGCGTTGGGGCCCCCCCGATCTGGAAACCCCCCTCGTACCGACCCCAGAACGCGGTGCGAATGCACCGCGTCATGCGTTAGACTCCGCGGCTGCAGACGAGGAGGAGACGCGATGAAGCGGGCGTGGTGGGTGGTCGGTGCGCTGGTCTTCGTCCTCGGTGTGGGGCAAGCCCAGGAGCCCAAGCCGCAACCAGAGCGGCGGCAATCCGCCCGCGCCTGCCTCCAGACCTTCATGGATTACATGGAGCTGGCCAAGTCCGGGGACGGCCGCGCGTTGCTGGTCGCCGTCGAGTGCCTCGAGCTGAGCGAGGTCCCCGAGCCGCAGCGCGAAACCTTGGGACCGCTCTACGCGGGGCAACTGCACGCGATCCTCGGCCGGGTCGAGTTCAAGGCCAGCGAGGTACCCAACGCAGCGCAGGGCCCGGCGCACGTGCTCTACCTCGACCCCCTCGGGCGAGGCGCGGTGATCCTCGAGCGGATCGACGAGGGCTGGCGATTCAACGCGGCCACGATCAGCTCCTTGCCCGTGCTCTCGGCCGTCGTCGCCGAAGCGTCAGGACCCCTGGAGGAGGTCGAGGCCGAGGCCGGTCCGAAGTCGGCCTACGAGTGGATCCTGCCTCACGTGCCGCTCTCCCTTCGCGGGCGCGCCTTCCTCCTCGAGCACTGGCAGTGGTTGGGCCTGGCCTTGATCTGGCTCACCGGGCTGCTCCTCGACCGGATCGGCATGCGGATCCTGCTCGCGCTGACCCTCCGCGCGCTGAAGCGGCGCAAGGTGCACGTCGACAAGGCCGTCGCCCGCAAGAGCGCACGCCCGTTCGGGCTGCTGCTGATGTCCGTGTTCTGGTGGGTGACGGTCGGTGTGCTGGGCCTCCCCGAGAACGTGCACTACGTGGTCGTGCTCGCGATCCGCTTCGTGGCCGCGGCCTCCGGCGTGTGGGCGCTCTACAGCCTGGTCGACGTGATCAGCTCGGCCCTCGAGAAGCGCAGCCTGCGCACGGCGAGCCGCTTCGACGACCTGCTCGTGCCCCTGGTGCGCAAGTCGCTCAAGGTGTTCGTCATCCTGTTCGGGCTGGTGTTCGTCGCCGACACCCTCGACTTCTCGATCTCGAGCCTCCTCGCCGGCCTCGGCCTGGCCGGCATGGCCGTCGCGCTCGCCGCCCAGGACACGGTGAAGAACTTCTTCGGCTCGCTGACGGTGGTCCTCGATCGCCCCTTCGAAGTCGGCGACTGGGTGCTGATCGACGGCGTCGAGGGCAGCGTGGAGGAGGTCGGCTTCCGCAGCACCCGGGTGCGGACCTTCTACAACTCGATGATCTCCCTCCCCAACGCCAAGCTGCTGACCGCGACCGTGGACAACATGGGCGCGCGCCACTACCGCCGCTGGAAGACCACGCTTCAGGCCACCTACGACACGCCGCCCGACCGACTGGACGCCATGTGCGAAGGGATCCGCGAGCTGATTCGACGCGCGGAACTGACCCGCAAGGACTACTTCCACGTCTACGTCACGGCCATGGGCAGCTCGGGGATCGACATCCTGATCTACGCCTTCTTCGAGACCCCGGACTGGAGCCGCGAGCTCCGCGCCCGCCACGAGCTGATCCTCGCGATCTTGCGCCTGGCGAAGAAGCTCGAGGTGGGGATCGCCTTCCCCTCGCAGACCCTCTACCTGACCCGCCCCTCCGACGCCCCCGAGGAGACCTTCGACACCGCGGAGGCCCTCGACCAGGGGCGCAAGCTGGCCCGCGAATTGATCGGCGCCGGGGCCGAGACCACGAGCCACCCCGCGCTGCCCTAGGCGGCGATCCCGCCTCGATCGCCGCCCTTTGCTTCTCTGTCACTGCTCGACGTGAGACGCAAGCGGAGCGCAAGCGGGTCGCCCCGTGGTCCAGGGTCGGCACCCCGGCTAGACTGCGGGTTCGAGTGGGGAACACGACCTGGCCCGCGAGTTGCTGCTTCCCCACGAAACCAAACCAGAGCCCTCAGCCCGTTGGGGGTGAGCCCGAGCAGCTTTGCTGCGTGGGCGAGGGGCCTCGGAGAGGCCCCCAGAGAGCAGGAGCTTTCATGACTCGACACCTGATCCTCGCCGGCCTGCTGTTCGCCGGCCTGGGCCTCGCGCAGCCGACCGACGACGCGCAGCTGCCCTTCCGCGACGACCCGAGCACCGGTGAGCGAGTCCCCCTGTTCATGCACTCGACCACCTTCATCGACAGCAGCCTCAGCAGCGGCTGGGGCCGCGACGCGGTCGAGATCGAAGCCGCGATGACCGTGCGGAACATCGACGGCAAGCGCCTGTTCGGCATGCTCGAGTCCCGCGATCGGCGCAACTTTCGCCGGGTGCGCCGCGCCAGCCCGGTCGAGGCGTTCTCCCTCGGCTTCGACTTCAACGAGATCCCCTGGACGTCGGAGGCCGAGGCGGTCCGCGACGGCTTCGTCCCCGGGGAGGGCTCCCCGACGGTGACGCCTTACGTGTGGGTGACCATCGAGGGCGACCGCTTCCCGATCGACGAGGAGCGCAACCGACGTCGGCTCGACCTCGGGACCGACATCATGGACGACATCTACTACGACAACGACGAGTTCCTCCTGCTCGACAACGCGCTCTCCGTCCGCGCCCGCAAGCGCTGGGACACCGTCGACACCATGCGCCGGCTGCTGATCGCGATGAAGAAGGAGGGCGGCGTCGACGAGTTCGGCATCAAGCGCGCGGCCAAGATGGACCAGCGCGCCGACAGCCCTTCGAACCAGGCGATCCGCACCCTGCACGAGGCCGTGACCCGGGGCCACGTCAGCTGGGGTGGACGCTCGGCGGCGCTGGAGCACGTCTACACCTCGCTCCGCGACCGCGGGCTGCTCGGGTCGACCCAGAGCTACGAGGACGTGCTGGTCCTCGAGCCCAAGGCCTTCCTCCGCTCGGTGCGCAGCCGCTACCACCTCAACGAGGTGCAGATCAGTCGCCTGCAGAGTTTCTACGAGCTCGGGCGGCAGCGGGTGCAGTCGCTGCTGGCCATGTCGCGTGAGGCGCGCCAGGACGGCGCCGTGCCCGCCAACCGCGAGGCCGAGGTCCAGGCCTTCGAGGCGGCCGCCCAGGGCCTGCTCGACGGCGACCTGATCGCCGAGCTGGCACGTCCGGCCCTCGCCGAGCTGGGCGTCGTCGACGCCAGCGTGGCCGAGATCCAGAGCCTGCTGCCGACCACGCCCGGGATCGGCCGCTCCAGGGGGCTCGAGGACGTGGCCGAGCGCGAGGTCTTCCTCTTGCAGCGCAAGGCGGTCGCCGAGGCCACCCGCACCGCCTTCACCCAGCTGAACGGAATGCTCGACGCTGGCGGCGGCGACACCGTGCGTCGTCTGATCACGCGCACCGTCGACGCCACGGACCTCCAGGAAGACAGCGTGGAGTTCTTCACCCTCTGGGCGATCTCCGAGGACTCGACCCTCGGCCCCCAGCGGACCCTCGAGCGCTACGTGGAGCTGCACGAGAGCATGCTCGGTGACGCGGCCGCCCTGGCCCGCTACAACGCCTACGGTGAGGCCCAGCGCGCCGACGGGAACGACGACTTCGAAGACTTCGAGGCCCTCGACCAGGACGCCTTCGACGCGCTGCGCTTCCCCCTGCGCAACGAGCAGGTGCGGATCTGGAACCGCCAGCTCAAGGCCGCGGGCTCCGTCGCGCTCGGGCTGTGGTTCGACGAGGCGCGCACCTTCTACGTGCCCGACTCGCGCCGCTCGACCGGGAACTTCTTGATCGACACCATGGACTTCGCGTCGATGTACGAGCCGACGGTGTTCGCCGGGGTG
>Ga0209578_10003763_pt1 | contig 11350 bp, 15 predicted proteins | sample tdAd472_FD_187127 | JGI IMG/M metagenome (GOLD analysis project Ga0209578, IMG submission 187127) | Marine sediment microbial communities from the Atlantic coast under amendment with organic carbon and nitrate - tdAd47.2 (SPAdes)... | ecosystem: Environmental > Aquatic > Marine > Coastal >...
GTATGCGTTACAAAAAGGAAGAAGCGTGAAAATAAATAATACAAATAATTTGTTCATATTGACAATTTTAAATAAATTATTGTTGGTTTGTTCGCCTAACGCCAAGCTAACCGGCGCAGCTTTGCTGCGTCCTTGCTTGAGCGCCTTGTTATGTTTTATTGCTTATTCTCTGTGCCAAAACCAAATAGATAACCTGCTATTGCACCTAGTATTCCGATTGCAGCGGACTCAGAACTTGGATTTAGTACGGCCAATATACTGGCGAACGTAGCAACGATAACAATGCCAGTTATTCGTACATTAAAAGTACCGAAGCCATCTTTCATGTGTGAGAACACTTTGACAATGGCAAAGACCCCGAAGCCAAGTACAGCTAGAATAGCTATACCTCTATTAACATCCATTTGGGATAGCACCTTCAAAAATTCTTCCACAATTTCTCCCTGAAAACATAACGCAACAATAACCGGCGAGCGTCGTTTGCGCGTCCGGCGCCGATAGGCGCGTAGTTGATTGATTTGTTAGGAATCAACATACACTTTGACTTTGTTACTTTTTTCGTATTGCACATCACTCAAGTTAGCGCAGTGAAATTTGAAATTATAGGAAGATGCTGCTTCTACGGCTGGAATCCAATGTTCGCATTTATGGAAGAAATTTCCATTATCGTCAAACAAGTCAGTACTTACTTTAACGAGCGTAGCTTGCTTATCACGAGGATTGTTTATGGTTCCATACACTTCAAGGATATAACCATTAGACCGTAGTTCTGAAAATGAAATGTCCAGAGGTTGAGGGAAATTTCCCTTTTGAATTAACGTGTACCAGCGGTCCGATCCAGGCTCCACGTACTCAGTTTTGTAGCCTTGCACAATAAATAAGTATGAGGATGCAATGAAGCCGATGATGACTAGCGCACCGTTCTTGAATAGTGACTTCATAGCGATACCTAACGACTAAGCTCACTGGCGTGGGTGGAGCGCAGCGGAACCCACGTCCAGTGCAGCACCTTGTTAGCATTCATAATCAGAGTGGCGAATCAAATCACATGCCCAGCACATCGCTTCTGGGTATTCATCGCAATCCAGTACAAAATCCTGCCCTCTTGCTACAGACTTCAATACCGTTCGGTCACCTCGCGTCTGCCACCGCCGCAAATCTGCATGATATGTAAGAGGGTGTCGATCTCCACCGGGACGGAACCAACTCGGAAGCTCCCAAGTGGTTACGTTTTCGGCATCTGATGCAGTCAGCTGATGGCTTGGTGAGAAACGCGAGAAGACGCCTGCTCCTGGAAGGCTTGCAACCAAGTCATCGATTCGTAGTTGAGGCTTCGCAATGTAAACGGCGTTATTGGGATCATGGCCTCGATTGAAGTGCGGGTGGTATTCTGCCCAATCGTAACCATGTGGCCGAGCATCCCCAAGATGCAACACCTCTGCTACCTGCAACCATCCCCAGATTACGTGACATGGCCGACTATCGCGCTTCCACGTATATGATCCATTCAATTGTTCGACGCTACGGAAGAGTCCGAAGAACAGGAATAGGTCACCCGATCCAACTTCGTTATTTCGGAGGTGACTTTGGGCTTGGCCGGTCTGCCCGAAGATCGGTCGCCATCCTCGTTGCCGTGGAAGGCTGTGCCGAACGATGTCCGGATCGATATGGGCACGGTACTTCGAGGGAATGCGCCCTCCAGTGAGTTCCTCGACAAGCGGGCCAATAGAGCCGCCTTCGTATTGTATCTCCCCGTAGCTGACAACCGATTTTTTGTCTGGAATGGGCAAGGAAACCATCCTACGATCCGGGAAGATCGGGCTCGGCACCCCGCCGGAAGCTGAATCGAATCCCTTTCTGCTGAGAATCAACTTCATGCTTTCTGCTTCCATGACATGTCATTGCGCGGCCATTTCGTTGGTGGTGCGCTCACCCCTTGAGGATACGATGAGATTAACCCCAGGAAGTCGTCAATGGTTTCTATGGAAAACCGATTCTTATGCCCCCGCGCCACCTTCAGTTCTTCCAAGTAAGGCGGCAACTCCGGCCCGGAAGGCCCGAAGTAGTGAAACCTTCTCGCTATGAGAACATGGACGCCACCCAAATCATGGGCCTTCGTCGCGGGGTTCTCTTCGTCTCCGTGTGAGTGCATGGAACGTAACTGCTGGAAATCGCCATCCTGTAGTGGCTTGTAGATGTTATCCCCCGCCTTCCAAACCACTTCGCCTCGGGTGTAGTCAGGTATCTTGTCGGAAAAACGTTGGTCGCGAAAGTAACTCGCGTAGTCAATAATCTCATCGACCTTCATACCAAAGACTACGCGGTTCCCACTGGCTTTCGGGCTGAGTCCTACGATCCAATCTCCAACCTGCGCGGCGCGTCTAATTGCGGGCTTGCAATTGGCAAGAGTACAGCAACCCCAGAACGGATTGGGCGAAAATCCTGTGTCATGAGTGACGACGTAGGAAAAGAGCTTCACGCTCCGTGCCTCCTTGAATGCTAACGCTGAAAATAAGCGGCGCGCTTTAGCGCGTCCGGTGGAGGCCCGCCAGGGCCGCAACGTACTTGATTGATTTGTTATGTGTTTTTGGCGATTTCACTTTCCCAGCTCTCTTCGACATTTGCGAGTATTTCGCAATCGCAGAAACCACCTTGCTCCGCAAGCCAAGGCAATATTTCCTCTCTGTTGAGATCCATGCTTGCCAGAAATGAAGAGGTAATTTTCGAGCTATGGTCGCAGCCTTCGATTTCTAGCTGGACATCTAAGTGGTCGAAGAGCCTGCCAAGATCTTTCAACGAAAGCGGCATTTCTTCGATGGCCTGTTTCGTGTCTTCGGCCACCATTGCCTCAGCCAAAGCGGCACGTCTCCTTTTTCCTTGATTAGATGGCACAGCCTCTCCTACACATAACGCCTACATAAGGGGCGCGCCGCTTTTGGCGCGTCCCAGTGAGCAAAAGCGAACGAACTTGATGTTATTGTTAGGCATACGATGCACGGTTACTCAACCAACAACAAGCAATGCCAAATAGCCATAAGAAGAAATACTCAACTGCTGCGCCCAACCAAAAATGGGAATAATGGATGGAGTTCATTAATGATTCCCATCGTGTGTAATTCCGGGATCGTTCAGCGATATATTCTTGCGCCTCCGAATATCGTAGTTCATTAACAATTTCCCAGTCTACTGGCGCGAAGTAGTATGCCCCGCCGGTCGAGATTACTTGGTGAACAATAGTTGCCAGGGTCGCTACTATTGCACTTCCGATTATTGCCGATTTCCAATTCATTTATTTTCGATGCCTAACGCTTAAATAAGGGGCGCGCAGCTTTTTGCGCGTCCCAGTGAGCGGTAGCGAACGACTTGATTTTCTTGTTATACGCTGCCAAATGCTTCGTGATATTTAATAGTACCTTGCCTTCCTTTCAATGCATTTTCTTTTATCTCTAACACCATAAACACATCATCAGGAACATCATACTCTGACTTTATGCCGTACTTAATTGATGGCACAAAGCCGAATTTAGGATAATACTCAGGATGACCAAGAACAACGATTGCATCATAATTCTCATCTATACATCGCTGTATTCCAGATTTTATAAGTGAAGAACCAATGCCTTTATTTTGCAAATTAGGAATTACCGCCATCGGCGCTAAACCCATTAATTTTAAACCTGATGTATCACCTATCAACTCAACAGGAGTGAATAGAATATGCCCACCCAGCTCATTATTTTTTTCATATACTAATGAAATGTTTGTAACGCCACTATTTCTAAGAGCATTTACAATGCTAGCTTCTTCTTTTGTACCAAATGCTTCTGTATTGACTTTCCAGATACCATCAACATCAGATTTTTCTTCTGCTCGAATGCTCATGTATCCTCCTTTTTTTGCGTATAACGAAAAGCTAAGGGGCGCGCGTGTCCTTGCGCGTCCCAGCGAACAAAGAGAACGTTCTTGAGCGCCTTGTTATATTTCAAGTTCACCTCATTATCTACAAATAACCAGACCATGAAACGATTGACCATACTCCCACTACGGACAAACCATTAAGAAAACCCAACCATTGAGAAAGTAATAGTTTCTTTGATGCGCCCGATGGAGTTCTGATGATCAGCAGAACTATTAGAAATAGGCATGTAAAAACAGCGATTAAGTTAGCGAAATACCCAACGATAATAGCAATCCCAGCCAGCCATCCTGCATCGAAATTCGATCCAATAACAAATGCGGTGCCGCATATGATATTAACTACGCTAACAAGTATATGGTATGCATTCATTTGAAATATAACGACCTAATAAGCGGCGCGCGATTAATCGCGTCCGCTTGATTACCTTGTTATGTTTGATATGTAGATTCATCTTTTTTTAATTTAGTTGGTTTGAACACGCCAAAGAAAATCAAGATTAGTACAACAATGCTAGCCTGGTAATAATTCGTTGCACAACGAATGAGCCAGATCGCAGGGAAAAGCACCCCTAAAATTTGCCATGCGTTAATTAGATATAGCCGTTTACGAGCTTGATTTGATACTAATGTACTTACTATCAGCTCCAAGATAAAAAGTATTGGGGGTATGGCAAGAACATAATAAAAGCTGATTGAATCGAACCAAGCCAGTAATTCAGAGATCATCAATTCTCAAAACCGTTTAAAACATAACGCCCAGCTCAACTGCGTAGCAAGCTGGCGTGGTTTTTGGCACAAAAAGCATGGCAGTTTGCGGAGTCAGATTGAAGCTGTTTGTTAGCTGTTTTTATATTTTAATATTGGTTTTGAATATTGGATATACACTATTGAGATCCTCTAAGATTTCGTTAACTAAACCTGCCGCATCATGTAATGTATCTGGTAAAGGTGACTTCTTAGGATATCGGTGCAACCTATGTAAAGGGTTGCCACAAGTTTCAAAAGATGTTTCACGAATAGCTCCCCAAGTAATATGAGAATAGCCAGAAGTCCAAGAATAATATTTGTCATAAGCAGGTTTAACACCTGCTTTTTCACTCATTTTTCTAAGGTCAGACCCACTCCAACTTCCAAGATTTATATTAATAAACTCTTCCCAAAGGTCTTCACCAGCTATTCCTTCAATAGTTTGAGTATTAATATATTTAGGGGCATCCATTAGTTCATCAAAGCGAAGTGCGTTGAGTTTAGCCTGCCCTGCACCATATGTGCGCCATTTTTTCCATAGTTCTTCATCTCCTTTATTAAGTAAGTACCTTAAATTAATATGGCTCTCAAGAATTGTTCTTAAAGCTAATCTCCCAAGAATTCCTGTATTTACACCACTACTCAATAATTCATCTAAAATTGTTAAAACATAAAATGCTATACCAAATACACCGTCATGCTTTGCATCAATAGCTGTAGTAGAGTGTGTGTCATGCCAGTGTTCTTCTAATTTAGAACGAAGATCAGTTATATCAGAGCTAGTAAATTTTATATCTTCAAAGTTACTTTCTTTAGTTACAGGCAGTTCTAAACAAGGGGTATTTCTCCACGCAGAATTCCAAAAATTATTCGACCAAGTTAAGTCTTGCTCAATAAGTGGGTTTTGATTCATCTCGCTTGCTCGAATTGAAGGACGGATACTTCTCATATCACCTTCATAAGGATAATTTATCCACTGTTCAACCATTTCTCTTGGAGCATGAAATTTACCAGAAACTACTTGTAGCATAACTTTTAACCATCTACAGTCAGTTGCTTCTTGTGATTGATGGGGTAAACACATACCAATAGCTATCATTAAAATATCAAGATCTGGCTCAGTATCTGGCAGATATTTAAGCCATGACTCTTTAGCAGGCAGTTGTTCAAATAATTTTAAAACGCTTAAAGCAGAAGCAGTGACAGGGTTAGATAATAAATATTGAATAAACTCTTCTCTGAGGGGTTCATCTAAGTTTGATATGGAAGAAATTGTTAGCTCAGACAACTGTTCTTTCAACTCATGTTCAGCAACAAAATTAATAACACGTCGGAATTCTGATATAGCGAAATCTTGATCATTAATAACCCGAATTATTGCTGCCCACAACATTTCTGGTAAACGTTCATTGGACCATGACGAAAAGGTTATTTTGTCACTAATTTGAGCAAAACCAGATTGAAGCTCTTTACCAACTCTTTTGTGTGAAAGTAAAGGAGTCCGATTTTTACCACTTTTAGATTTGTTCTTTTTACGTTTATTTTTACTTCTTGGCATATTTATGTATATCCATATAAATCGAGGAAGCTCCGAAAATAGCTAACGCCGTGGTCAGTGGGCCAGTGTAGCGGAACATTTTTTATGGTGAAATGAGCGTAGCGATACCATAAAAAATGCGGAGCGTAAATGGCTCCACTGCACCACTTTGTTATGCGATACACATGCTCGATCCAATAATTAATCAGAAAGTGATTTTCATTTTTCTTTAATTTCCGATTAATCCAATGCGCTTTCGAGAGATTTTGGCTTTATTATTACTGTCTGTGCTTCGTAGTCAGTCTCAAGCTCAAACCAATCCATTGGATCGCTACTTGCTTGAGTCAAAACGATAACATTACCGTTTATGGTTTCAACTGTAAGCCGAACGGCATCTACATTTTCCAATAAAGGAATCGACACATCTTTGCCCCACACTATTGATCCACTTTCAGCGTTGTGTTGGACCCTTTGTGTCAACTCCCGAAAATCAGTCCACGTTGCGGTTCCTTTACATTGGCCGCGTCCATCCCTTGAAAGCCACCCTCCTAACGGATTTCTCACGCAGCTACCATTATTTCTGATCGTACAGTTATAGCTAAAACCGTTAGCAGTAACGTTGCGAAGCCCATTGCAAGAACTGCTTTTTCTGGAATGACAGCTAGCCTTCACAGTTGGCGTATCTATCATCCACCCGGTTTGAGGAGCAAATGGAAACGTCTTGTCGCGACCACCTTGACAATGATCATTTGTGTGTACAAAATCTTGAGATCGATTCCTACGCTCGATCACTTTCTCTTCTCTAAACATTGAAAAGCTGTAGGTTCCAAGCTTATAAGGTATTACATAGAGCGGCACTTTATAGGCCCTTTCTTCTAGCTCTTTTCCAAATCCAAGAAAGCGCTTAATGCCCTCCAAAAAACCTGTGTTCTGATAAACTGTCAAATCACCATATATCGCGTCTACGCGACTTTCTGCTTGAAATATATTTTTTGGGCAGTTGAATACAAGCTCACTTTCACTTTTTCCTGCTGCATCACATGCAGTGCCCGATATTTTAAGTTTTGGTTCACCCGTCCCAAGCAAAATACCCATAGCCTTAATTTTTATAAAATCTGAATTGAGACTTCCTCCAGATTTAATGAATGAAGGTTTATACTCCGTTACGAGCGGAGTCTTATCTGCAAACGGTAAAACCGAGAGAGCATTTCCAGACTCTCTCACAACTTTCTTTATATCCTCTGCTGCAACCTTTTCGGTCTCTTGGAGCTTCTGTATGGATACGTTCAAGTCTTCGAAAAGCCTTTTTTCCGATTCATTTAGCTCTTCGAATGTTTTGCCGATTAAGTTTTGCCCAACGATGTCTATCTGATCTATTAGCAGTAGCCCAGCTTGTCGCCCCTCGAATAAATTTCTGCTTACCGCGTCATCCATGTTTGCAATTACATCAGATATCGCCTGTTTAAGATCACTAATTATACCGCTAATCGCACCAGTTAAGAGAACAGCACCTGCAGCATCTGGAGCTGCAATTGCAATTTGTGAAGTGTTTAAAGAAAGTAACATCAAAATAACGTATACAACTTTTTTAAGGCTCATCCTAAATCCCCCAAAGTTTAAATAGGAAAAAATAAAGTTATCTGCTGGGCATTTTCATTTCAACAAAAATTGTAATTAACGATTTATCATCAATGTCTTTCTGATCATATCTAGATCAATCATGATTGCATGAATATATAGAGTGAACGATTTGTCCACTCGCATAACAGTGAGTAGACGTCAAAGTGACGTGTTGTAACACGTCACTTTGATATATAGCCCTCTAACCAATAACTTCACTTCATTCATCGTGAATACCTTAAAGCAAAATAATTTATAATAGCGTCAGCAGGTTAGGTGCACTCGCCTAAATTTCCACCAAATTCCGCAGATGACTAACAACGCGGAAATACGTCATACGCTGAGAGTTTACGTTAAGATTACAAGCACGGCTAATTTAGTCTGACAACCGCATACTGCAGGGCTGTACCATGCCAGATTCAACTGCTACAAAACCTAAACTCCTGGACCAGGTTCGCGACGCTATCCGCGTTAGACATTACAGCATTCGCACTGAAAAAGCATATGTAGACTGGTGTCGGCGGTACATTCTTTTCCATAAGAAACGCCACCCGGCAGAAATGGGGGAATCCGAGGTTTCTGCTTACCTAACCCACCTGGCTGTTGATCGGAAGGTTGCGGCCTCTACTCAAAACCAGGCATTAAATGCCCTGGTATTTCTGTATTCAAAAGTACTCGAATCACCGCTTGATGATATTGGTACTACTGTTAGAGCAAAGCGACCTGAAACTTTACCGGTGGTGCTCTCTAAAATTGAAATCAAAAAGGTGCTGACAGAACTCGATGGCGTGCACTGGTTAGCAGCTTGTTTAATGTACGGGTCCGGTCTGCGCTTAATGGAAACGATGCGCTTAAGAGTTAAGGACGTCGAATTTTCAAGACGGTCGATCATTGTGAGAAACGGTAAGGGTGCCAAAGATCGTGTCGTTACCCTGGCCGATCAACTCATTGAACCTTTAACGGTTCACCTACAACAGATGAAAGTTCTACACGACAGAGACCTGAGTGAAGGATTTGGATCGGTCTACCTGCCGAATGCACTGGCAAGAAAATACCCAAATGCGCCCACGGAATGGGGCTGGCAATACGTTTTTGTTGCCAACAAACGGAGTACTGACCCCCGCTCAGGTGAGGTGCGCCGCCATCACTATGGCGAGCAAGCCATTCAACGTTCGGTAAAGGAGGCCGTGAAGCGCGCTGGCATCATTAAACCGGCCAGCTGCCACACGTTACGGCATTCATTCGCCACCCACCTATTAGAGAGCGGTGCTGACATCCGTACGGTTCAGGAGCAGCTGGGCCACAAGGATTTGCGCACTACGCAAATCTATACTCACGTGCTGAACCGAGGCGGCAATGCGGTGCGTAGTCCACTGAATGATCTTTAAGCGAATTAGTCGTTCAAACTGAAAGGCGATTGAGAACCCTCGCCGACAAACTCTCTGGGGCGCATGGGAAGGCCGCTAAGTAAGGACGCCCTTCGACAGGCTCAGGACGAACGGCGTATTAGGGACTGCGAAAAAGCGATCCCCGAGGTGTTTAACTTAGTGCCATTCAGGACGAACGATATTTTAGCGATTGCTAAAAGACCATCCTCGATGCGCTTAAATTCGTCCCATTCGGATCGGATAGGTCATCCATAATCATTGGCCTGAAGGCTAGCCAGAGAACCATAGCCTCTTACTTGCGGCTCACTCGTAGTGAGTCCAGAGTCGGAGAATTTTCACGCTCTTCTGCTGTTCAAGCACCTGGTAAACCAGTCTATGCTGAATGTTGATACGGCGGGATAGAGCCCCCGATAAGTCTCCGACTAACTTTTCATAAGGTGGTGGGTTCTGGTACGGGTTTTCCGAGATGATGCGCAATAACTCCTCGGCTTTATTCTTTAGCCCAGACGACGCCAGTTTTCTCGCATCTTTCTGCGCTTGCCTGGTGTAATAGACATCCCACATCACCAGTCCAGATCTTTACTGCACTCGTCGAGCTCGGCGGCCATTCCTTCACGGATTGACTCTCGCATCCCCGGTATAGAGACGAGATAGAGGGTCTCATTAATGGCGTTCCAGTCTTCTTCAGAGAGTAGCACCGCGTTACCACGCTTACCGGTAATGGTAATGGGCCGGTGGGTTTCTGAGGTTTCATCGATCAGAGCATAGAGCTTCGATCTTGCATCGGTCGCGTTGACGGTGGACATGTTTGCGCTCCAAAACAGCCAGCGTACGGTTATGCGTACGCAATGTCAACACGTCTTGGAGCCCTTAAAACGCCTTAATCACCGGGTAATTGGATACCCTGTTCAGTGGTCTTTAAACAACCTTTAACTTAAGACAGGTCACGCGGCCGCTGATAGCCCCCTTAACCTGGCCATACCCTGCCCCACCTGCTAACGATGGAAAATATTCAATGCTTCTTCTATCCGGGGCAAAAAGTCTTCGTTCTCTCGGGTTAAATGCTCCCGCTGCAAGCGTTCAAACTGAAAGTCGACTTCGACCAGGCGGTCGGTGTCACTAATTTTTTCAGGCGTTGGCAAAAAACCAGCCAGCTCTGCCCACCACTGTTCGGTCTCTTCGTGGTCGAGCGTGAGCCGCTCGATCATGCCGTCGAGAATTAAATCCTGACCTACCAGTAGTGGGAACAGGCACTGCTCTTCGTCGGCGTGGTTCAGGGTGTTGGCACGGGTGTAGTGTTGATGCAGGTCGACGGCCTCGATGGCAGTGGCCTCGCCAACGACCTGGTGGCTGATTTTAAATCAGAGCTTTAACAACCGCTCGCCGATGGCCAGCAGGTTATCGTGATAGGCCCGAATCACATCCAGGCCATCGCTAAAATTGGTGGCGGGTTCGCTGTATTTAAATTCCATAATGAATGACCGCCTCAGCGCATTTTCACGTATTTGGATCGCACTACCTGATAGGGACGACCCAGATAACCGATGGGAGCGGACCAGATGTGCACCAGTTGCGAGAAAAGAAACAGCAGTAACAGGGTCAGCCCGACAAACATATGTAACTTAAACATGATGTTAACGGAGGCCAGTAACTGCGGATCGGCGGAGAAACTGATCACGCTCGTGCCGCCGTGCGAAGCATCAGCCAACCAAACAGGCTACTGCTTGAACGAAGATACCCGCCAAGTGAACACAAAATTGAAACTGGCAACTGATCTGATTTTAGAATTTGGCAGCTAAAGAAGCCGGCCCGGGCTAAATCGAGTAATGCCATAACAGCAAGGATTAACCCGCAGCGGGAACAGCGCCCCCAGAGGGCGCGAGCAGTGCCGTTATCTCCGGCACACAAGAGCCACAGTTTGTGCCCGCCTTGAGCGCCTGACCGATCTGCTCAGGGGTGGTGAGGCGCTGTTCGGTGATCGCCTGGGTCAGGGTGTTAATGCCGACCTGAAAACAGGCGCAGACGATACGCCCGGGATCGACACCCGGTTCTGCGGGCAGACCGGCCAGCAGGCCGGCGCGAGTTCGGGCGTTGAGCGCTGGCTCGACAAAGCGACTAAGCAGCCACTCTCTGGAGAGCC
>Ga0209578_10003764_pt1 | contig 11349 bp, 8 predicted proteins | sample tdAd472_FD_187127 | JGI IMG/M metagenome (GOLD analysis project Ga0209578, IMG submission 187127) | Marine sediment microbial communities from the Atlantic coast under amendment with organic carbon and nitrate - tdAd47.2 (SPAdes)... | ecosystem: Environmental > Aquatic > Marine > Coastal >...
CTCCCATGGGCAGTGTTGCCATGATGGGTGCGGTGTCCCCAGACTTGAATACCGTGGTTTGCGTGTGAAAGTGGATGGTCATCGTGTTGTCGATGAGCTCGCGGTCCTTCGCCCAGTCACCGGTCAGCCACACCGGCTTGCGCTGGAGCACGTCGGTCTCACGTTTTCGGAGAAGCTTCTTCTCTCGCATCTTGCCCCGAACAGCGGCACAGATATTCACGACGGCTTCGTGCGATGCGGCGACCGCGACGCTGGTCCGCTTCGAAGCGATGGCGTCGCTGACACGCTCGGCGGTCTGTTGAAGGACGCCCTCCTCGTCGCCGACCGGCGAGGCCTGATTGCGGTAGACCATCCTGCGAACGACATCGCTCGCGGGAGCGTGGTCGATGCTCTGGAGGTCGTTCTCCATCGCATCGCGTTCGTCCTCGGCGACCCTATGTTCGATGCTGCACATCCCACGCTCGCGGAAGAGTGCGAATGGACGGCCTGCTTCGTACGAGCGGGCCGAGCGGTCATCACCGAGCAGCACGGCTCTGCACTTCCACTTCTTGACGAGCTTGAGCAGGTCAGCCATCTCTCGCATGCCAAGGCTGCCCGCATCCTCGACCCAGAAGACCGAGTCTCGCTCAGGGGTCAACTTGGGCTTTGCCAGCAGGCCATCGCCGCGTTGGTCTTCGAGAAAGTGCCGGACGGTTTGCACTCTTCGGCCGAAGAGGTACCGCTGTTCCATGGTCTGGCAGGTCCTTGACGTTGCACCGAGCAGTATGGTCTTTCGACCGTTCTGGGCGAGGCCATCAAGCGCTGCGGTCGCGAACCCAGCACGGCGGTTCGTTCCGCCGTACTTGACGATTGTGACCACGTCCCGTGACGCAAACAGCTTCCTGAGAACCGACTTGTCCCAGTCGCGGAGCCCGATGTTGCCTCTCGAGAGAACGAGCTCGGGCCCAAGGTTGGTCATGCACCGATGAAGCCCGAGACGGACGAAGTCGATGGCTTTGCGCTCCAGAATAACATCCAATCTGTTTGCGAAGAATGAAACGCCTTCGATTTCAACGTGCTTGAGGCTCTCGCTCTGGAAGATGGCAGCGGTGGCTTCTTCCGGGGACACGTCTCCCAGCCCGTGCTCAAGTACAGCGGCACGCAGGTCGAGCAGGCTGACGACCGCGTCGCGTGCGAATACCTTGGCGGCCCCCTCCTTGAGGGCGGCCCGGGCCTCGGCTGTGACCGGGGCGGTCTTGGGGTCCGGCCGCTCCGCCTGGCCACCGGCACGCGACCACCATCCGCCACGTGTCTGTCGCTTCCGCTGCAGAGGCAATTCCAGCTGACGCCCGTCAACGACACGGACCCGCGGGTCCGTCTCGGGGCTTTCGCTCGGGTCGCCGTCTATCGCCGAAGAGGCACCGGTGCGAGAGCCGGCCGCGTTCCTCCCCGGTCCCGACGGCCGATTCCAAAGCGACTCCGACCCAGGATTGTGGCGGCTTTCCGATGGGCCGAGCTCGTCTTCATCGGCCGCTGCGTTATGACCTTGACGCTCGGACTCAGGCATGGTCTCGGAGCCGTCGTTGTACCACCCGTCAGGCGGTGACTCGAAGCTCTGCTGGGTCCACTCCTCCCGGGCCCCCGTCTCCTTGGCACGCTTTTTTTGCTTGGCTCTGCGTTGCTGATGCTGCTGCTCATCTCCCTGATTGTTGAGCTCCTGGTCTTCCGGTGGAACGCCCATAGCCTCGGGCGGCTCTGCGGAGGAACTCTTCTGACCATGAGAGGATGAGACGCCTGGCCGGGGTTTTGGACTACCCAGTTCAATAATCGCGGCGAGTTCTTCGGGCTTGAACCGAGCTCTCCACTTCTCCTGAAGCCGCTCCCACTTCAGATTGCCGAGCTTTGCCTCCCGGGTCCACTTGCCGACCCGGTCCTTCGCCTTGGGGTTTTCGATGCCGAGGTCCTCGACACGGTCGTTGATGAGCCGTGTACGGTTTGAGAAGGTCGCAACATACCGTTCGAGCCCGCTCAACTCGAATGACCGTTCATTGAGCGTGATGGAGTAGCCCGCGTCCTTGAGCCGCTTCGCAAGCCGAGCCGTGAACGCTCCGTCGAACAAAGCCACCCGGTCACGGATGGGCTTGATATTCAGAGCCTTCCATTTCTTCTCAGCGGTGTCCCGCGTGACGTTGAACACGACGACATGGACATGCAGATGCGGGTCGGGCACTCCGTTGACCGGGCGGGTCGTCCGGTGGACATAGGCCGCGAATGTGAGGTTGCCGGTGGTGCGGCTTGAGTTCCTTCCGCCCTTGCGGATTCGAGCAGCCGCGAAGGTCTCGATTTCGGCCATGGTGTCCGAGACCGCGGCCTCGACGTGTTTCTGGATTGCCCGGTCGTCACCACAGGCGTACATCACCGACACGGATTTGGGCACCGAGAAGGTGAAGTCCCAGGCGGCAATCCGTTCTGTGTTGGTTCGTTGAGTGAGCCTGTCGGTCGTGCCGGGCCGGAGGTTCTTCGCGAGGTCCTGAAAGTAACGGGCCTTGACCTCGCCAGCGAGCCGAAGGTACTCGGCCCCGAGCCCGTCCCACACTCCGGGACTCTCCGTGCCCGACTGGTAGTACAAAGCCTTGTTCGGCGTCTCGCCGAAATAGCGACAAAGAGCAGCAGCGGATTCGAATGGCGTGATGCGCAGCATGGTCACGGTCCTCGACTGTGTCGGGGACCGAACCGGCCCGGAATTCCAATGTACAGAGTTTCGCTTCGGATTCAAGCCCGAGCGGCCTGTCTGGACTTACCTGAGCCAGCTACGCCACACAGCAGCACGATTCTCTTAAGTCGGGCAGTCGGCTACCACGCCAAAAACGACATCAAGAAGCTCGTGGGCGGTCTTCTGGACACGCTCCAGCACGCACGCGAGCTGTTTCGCGTCACCGCCGTACGACTGGATGTAGTCGCTGCACGCCGTGCCGACTTCGAGACCTACCGCGATGCAGACCGTGTGGGCAACGGCCTCGGCCTCGAGCTCCCGCGTGGTCTTGTCGCCACGCTCAGCGGATTCACCCTGATGGAGCAGCTCGTGGGCGAGCTCGTGGACCAGCGTCGAGAAGGTCTCCGCCTCGGTCATGCCCTCAGCGAGGGTGATGTGGCCGCCCCGGCTCACCCCGTTCGCTCCCCGGAGGCCGCCGAAATCCACGGTGATACCGACGGAATCCGCGTGAGCGAGCAGGGCCTGCAACGCGGTGCCCGGGTCGCCCTGCACCGAGGCCGGCTCGGGAAGGTCGTCGCCGTCGGTCTGAGCGATGTCGAACACGCTCGCCGCCCGGAAGCGGAGCACCTTCTCGGTGTCGCCGGAGTCGGACTCCTTCTTGAGCATCATGGGGGCGATGATGGTGATGCTCTTCTCGCCCTTGCGGACTTGACGGCCGAGCTGCTGCCAGGCCCGGTACCCGGCGACACGGGTGGCTTCGGGCCGCTGACTGAGAATCAGCATCACGTTCCCGAACGAGTAGTGATGGAACTTCGAGAGCATCGAGAGGAAGGCTTCGAGGGTCTTGCTCTTGCCGGCGTTGAGCTCGTCGGTTAGCGATTCGATGGCGTCGTCGATGCGTTGCTTGGCGTCCTGGGCCTTGGTCATGGTGCGTGCTCCTTGAGGGTCCGGGGCCGACGCGGCCCGGTCGCCAGACCTCCCGGGCCGCTCGGAGCCGGAGCCGGGGAGCACACCGGTCGACGATGAGACAGCGGCCGCCGCGGCCGCTCGGGTCGCGGGGCTCATACGAACTCCTGCAAATCGGGGTGAATCAGCCCGCTGACCCGCTCGGCATCGGGCCGGAGCCGTTGCTCTTCCCAGCGGATGACATCGCTCAGCCGGGCGTAGCGAATCCGCCCGCGTTGCTCGAAGGGCAGCTCCCCGAGGAGCATCGCGTCCACGACGGTTTCCCGACGGCACCGCTGCATCTGTCGTATCTGGTTGACACTCAGCCACCTGGGCAAAGCGTCGGTGTTGAGGTCGAGTTCCTGGCCGGCGGGCCGCGGCGTGTCCCGCCGCGACATCGAGCTCATCTCGCCCCGGCGGCGGGCCGCTGGAAGACCAGGCACGTCTCGTGCTTGATGGGCAGGTCCCGCATCGAGGCATACACCCTGGAGTCGGAACGACAGTTGTGCTGGGCTTTGATGATGACCGAGGTCAGCTCACCCAACGCCGGAGCCATCGCCGCGACGTCCGCGGCAAGTGGGTAGTAGCGGCCCCGCTTGCGAACGTCACCCACGAGCACCGCGAGCCGACCTCCCGGCCGAATGGCGTCTACGCAGCGGGTCAGACAAACCGTCAACGCGACGATGAATTCCCCGTACTGTCCAAAGTTGCTGAGGTCGCGGACGTCATCGGGCCGGTATCGGATGATGTCCCAATACGGCGGGTGGACCCAGATGAAGTCGAAGTTGCCGGGCATGTCATCGGTGAGCAGATTGAAACCACGACGTAGGTCGCTGCCCCAGTACCTCGCCGGCGAGAGGCCGTGGTAACGGAGGTCATCCATCACGTCGGCTGTGGTCCCGGAGCCGAGCATCGGGTCTGCGACCCGCTGCGGCCGGTAGTGATGCACCAGCTCCTTAAAAAGCCCGCCGTCGCAGTTCCCGCGGAACCGGGCGTCGCCCCAGCGGTTGTTCCGCCGTGGGAAGCTGACGAGCGAGCTGAGGCCATTGGTCCGGCCGCATTCGTTGCGGGTCGCCCGCTCGCGATTCCTCGTGTGGCGTGATGCCGTCGAGTTCGATGGTGTCTGTGTGCTGATTCCTTTCATTGTCTGTATCCGTGGTTGACGCGGTAGGTCCCATTGCCCGCCGCGTGGTTGAAACCGCAGCCGCCGAACGCCGCCACGGCCTGTGCCTCGTGTTTCCCGTCTTCAGCGACGGCCGGGCCGAGAAGCCCCGGGGCGACGCGTCACACGCACTCGTGAACACCGGCCCGGTCGACCAGCATCCATTCGGTCCCGAAAGCGACCCGCGTGTACAACGCGACGAGTTCGTACCGGTCCGTCTCGCGGCGGTCCGGCAGCTTCACCTCGAAGCGGTATCGCCGGTCCAGCTCCAGCCCGCCGAGACGAACTGTGTCGGCGAGTGTGTCGAGTAGGCGCTGCGTCCGCCGTTCCACCATCTCGAAATCACCGAGCGGGTTCTCGACGTTGATGAGCAGGTCATGGGCCGACTGAGCCAGCCCGAGACCAAACGGCAAGCCGGCGGCCTTGGCCCGGTCCGACAAGTCGTGAAAACCGATGCGTCGAACCTTGCCCGTTACGTCTCTGCCGTACCCTTTCACACGAATGTTCAGCATGTCTCTCTCCTTCATTGATGCCCCTCCCGAGGCGGATTGATGTCGTTGCGGCGTTCAGTCAGACACTTTGGTGAGCGTCGATGCGTCAACGCCCCAACGACTTCTCGACAATGCCACAACGCCACAACGATGTCGAGACCTACCGAACGGTTGTTCGACAGTGCTTGACAATGCGGTGTTCATGTGCATTCAACGGATAGCGGCTGCACCGGACTTCATGCTGCCTCTGGACTCACCAGCGGACCATGTCGATACGGCTCGATTCCCGTCCTCGCCCGGGCGGCAAGTCGGAGCCCCGGTCACCATTCACCTTCTCCAGCTAAACACGCGAAACAAACACCCCTCCGCTATGACTCGTGTCGACCCACGATGGCCGCAAGCAGCAGTGACCGAATCCTGTCCTCGAAGCGGTCGAGTTCGTCCCGGCGGTCGTTCGGTGGGCGGTATACCGGAGCCGCCCGCTCTGCCTCGGCGAGGAGCTTGCGTTCAGCATCGATGGTTAACTCGATGAGAGGTCGGAGCAGATGGCTCGGACTGACAGACGCGTCGAGCGTGTCACCCAGTCGTGTCACCAGTCGCAAGAACCGCCGCTTCTCCACGGAAGTAACCTTCGTCCTGAGCGTGGACGTGCGGAGCACGGTGGGCCGCTCGTGTGGCCGATTGCCTTGTTGTGAGAGCTCGGCGATGCGAGTCGAGTCGAGTGGGCTGTAGAGCTGGTCCTTGTCTTTGATTCGCTTAGCCACCTTGCACCTCCCGTTGATGCGACCTGAGCCGGTCCTCCACCTCGGCCCCCAGTGCTCGGAACTGGTCCGCGAGCTTGTGGTCGGGAGCATGGGCAAGCACGGTCGTGCCCAGCCGCTGTGCCTGAGGCACCACCGTGGAGCGGTGCAGCGTCGTGTCGAGCTTGCGGGAGTCTCCTGAGCCGTTGCCCCCAAAGGCGTCGTCCACGTACGCGACGAGCTGCCGGGCGAGCTTGGTGCGGGAGTCCACCCCGCCGAGCAGCACACCGAGCAGATGGAGCTGGGGGTTGGCGTGCCGGCGGGCGGCGGCGATGTCATCGACGGCTTCAGCGAGACCGGCCACCGCCAGCGGGTCCGGCATCGCGGTCAGCAGGAAGTGATGGGCCACCGCGTACGCCGCGACGGCCGGGGCCGTTGCCGTGTTGGGCGGTGTGTCGAGGATGATGATGTCGTAGTGACCCCGGAGCGTCCGCACCGGCTCGTGCAGAATCTCGCTCTTGGCGATGAACTTGCTGCGTTCGTTCAGTGCGGCGTCGAGCTGTTCCAGCCGGCGACGCGACGGAATCAGGTGGACGTCCGCGGGGAGCTCAACGCCTTCCTCCTGGCCGGTGAGCACGACGGAGAGGGGGTCCTCTCCGGCGGCGAGCACCTCGTAGGTCCCCATGAAAGCGTCGGGTTCGACACCCAGGTGCTTCGTCGCCCCGGCATTGATGTCGAGGTCCCAGACCAGCGTCCGGTGTCCCCGTTCGGCGAGGGCGTGTGCGAGGTGTACGGCGGTGGTCGTCTTGCCGACCCCGCCCTTCTGATTACCGACGGCGACGACGATCGCCCCCGGCGTGGTTTCCAGTCCGTTCATGCGTTCTCCTGTGGTTGGTTCGAACACCCGTTCGACGGAACGGCGTCGTCGCCAGAGTGCAACAACGCGTCGTCTCGCGGGTGCCAGGTCAAGGCTGCCACAGAAGCACTGCGGTTGGCAAGGGGCTTCAGAATCACTGGCGATGGAGCGTCATCGCCTCAGCGCCCGTTCGGCACGAGCGAAGCTGGCTGACCCGTGCGTGCAAAAGCCCGCATTGCCAGAACTACGTCATGCATCGGATGCTGAAAGGAGCGACGGGCCGGAACGCGGCCCGTCATCGAGAGACACACATACGCCGGGGCCGGCGAAGCGTGACAAAATGACCGTACTACACCGGTCGTTCAGTGGTCAATGCTTCCATGCCCCGCGTCAACCACGGGGACCCACGATGAACACGACTTACGCGACCGGCCGCGAATGGCACGTCGAGACCGAGAAGCCGCGAGGCGGCTACTGCATCCTCCACGCCGACCGAATCCTCTTGGTCTGGCGTCACTTTGCAGAGGGCGGTCTCCAGCTCCGGGACGTGCGGGTCTGGCTGGCATGTCACGAGCTGGTTGCCAGGCGATGCGGCTTGGCCAACGACCGCAAGCCCGCGTACGGCCTCGAAGAGCTCCAGCGGTTGGTGGGGGGCGTCGGCGGACAGCATTTGCGGGCTTCGCTCCGCCGACTGGAACGCCACGAACTGCTTACCTTCGACGAACAGAGCATCGAGACCAGCCCCGGTGACGAGCCTCGCGGGCGGTTGGTCCCCGTTCCACGTCCGCTTCTCAGGATGCTCGCCACGTCACGGGGGAAGGCTCTCATCGCAACGGCTTTGGGGCACCTGCTCCGGTGCGTGTTCTATAAACGCGGCGTCTGCCGCTCCGGCGGTTGGTGCAGGGCGTCATGGGTCGCCGAGAGCTTCGGCATCGGGCTCCGCTCGGTGAAGGAGTCCCGAGCACGTCTCGTAGCACTGGGAGTCCTCACGCCGGTTGAGGCGGACCAGCTCCGTCTGAACCGCTATGGCCGACCGGTGGTCGTGAGCTTCACGTGGAGCCCAGAATCCGCACGGCCCCAGCAAGTATCCACAACCAGTTCCGCACCCCCTAGAGAACAAAAGAAACTCTCCTTACGGAGAGTTGATCACCAGAAACCCGCCCGAGCGGCGGTCCCGGCTGGTGCTCGAATACGAGCCGAAGCCCCGAACCTCAACGACGTGACGGAGGCTGACCTCAAAGACCCGTGGCGGTTGGCGGCGTTGTTCAAGCAAGCGAGACTAAGAGGGTGGGTTCGAAAGACCGAAGCCGATATTTTAGCGGTGTATTCTGCCGCTGCGCACGCTTGTCGAGTTGGAGGACGACCTGGAGCGTTGTTTCGATGGATGCTGTTCCAGGCGTCCTACTCAGCGATAAGCTGTGTGGACGAAGACCGCGCAAGGCAACTACTGACTCGACTTCGCCTTTGACATCGCAAGGTCCCTTCTCTTGCGTTCCCCCCTGCCATCAAACAAGTGTGGATACCGTGCCTTGAGGGTTTCGATTCCTTTGGAATGCGATGCTTCAAGTTTGAGCTGGTCGCGAAAGAACTCATATCGCGACCGTGCAGAATTCAAGACTTCCGCCCATGGGTGGATCCAGACGCGAACTCCATTGTCTTGGTGAATACAGCCATCGGGCGTGGCATCACTCGTGGCCTTTCGCTTCGCGAAGGTGTCTAATGAGTTTCCCAGTAGGACGAAGTTCCACTGACACTTCTGTGTGTCGAACCGCTCGTCCTCCGCCACAGTGAACGCGTACCGCTCGATTTGTGACACCTCTTCTTGGCCGAGCTTGAGGCTTGGACGCTTCAGCTCAATGACGAGGTGTTCAAAGCGGTCTCTGTCGATCTTCCGCCGGCGGTACACCATCAGGTCCGGCACGCCGTCCTCTCCGGTAATCTGCTTGATGTCTGTTTCGGTTGCGAGCTCGTCACGACCGAGTAGCTTGAGATGCTTCTCGAGAAGTGTCCGGAGCCCGTCATCATCGACACCTAGGGCGTACTCCTCGCCCAACAACCAGAGCTCATGCACCAGTAGCCGGTGCAGTTGAGTCCGTTCAAGAAGCCGCTTCTTCCAGGCCTTCTCGAAGAGGATCTGCTCGAAAGCTTGTATGACATCGAGACGGTCAGCGACCACCTTTCCAGCTCGGATCAGGTTCGTCAGGGGCGTGCGTTCCAGAAGCTCGGCGAATGCGTCACGGTCCTCTTCACCGAGCGACACCACCTCGTGAAGAATCTTCGTCAGGCTGGTCGGGTTCGTTTCGAGGGCTTGCTTCACAAGTGCAAGCGTTAGTTTCTTGTTCTGCGTGTCTGTCTTCTCGAATGATGGATGCTGGTCGTTGATCTGAACCGCGACGATGTCAAAGACCTCGCGCTCAGCGGCCGCCAGCGGGTCTGTCGGCTCGTCGGCGTACGGGTAGATATCCTCGTCCTTCCAACCCTGAACGACAGACGTGGACTCTTCCGCGAGCCTTCCACGTACGTACTCTCTCAGTCGGTCCTTTGCCGCCTCGACGAGTCGCTTGACATCGCCATCTAGGTCTTCGGTGACGAACCGAGCCGAGTCGGCCCACCCCGGAGCGGCTGGGGTGCGGATGTAGGCAGTGAACTCGATGCCCCGAGCCTGTACGCCCGCTGGGATGTCGTGAAACGAAAATCCTTGAGCATCACAAATGTGCAGTCGTTTGCCGTCGGGCTTGAACTTCCATTCGAGAATCTGGAGTTGTGCGGGGCCCAGCGGATCCTTATCTGGAAGTACATCAACCGTTTCATCCCGCTGAACCAACTCGCTGACCTGGATCTGTCGACCATCCCAGAACAGGGCAACGCCCGGATAGCTAGTGAGATAGGACGCGAACGTCTCTGCGAGTTTCTCTCGCATGTCTTCACGGGCAAGAGCTTGGTGTCCCTTATCTATGCCGTCGAGACGAACCGCCGTTCCTGTAGCTCGGCCGTTGACTGACTCTGGTTCGCTAGCCTCGTAGTAGTCCGCAGAGTCGCGTGTGACCTTGATCGTGTAGGCCAGCGTCTTATCTCCCTCGCGATACTTCGTGTTCCAGATGGCCGTCGGGCACAGCGAGAGCGCCTTGAACCGTCCCTTGCCTTCTCGGCCGTGGTACGTACGCTGGTCGGGGTTGACCTTCCGCTCCACCTTGGTCGAGTTTCCGATCGAGCCAAAGGCCCGCTCAAGGTCGTCAGGCTTGATGCCAGGTCCGCCATCAATGACTTCGAGTCGGCTAACAACACCAAGATCGATTTGCAGCTTTACCTCGACGCGGTCGCCGCCCGCGTCCAAGGCGTTCCAGATGAGCTCTTCGATGGCCTTCTGCGGCGACGTGCCCATCAGCCGCTGCACATGGTCCCGACCAACCTCCACCTTGCGACGGTTCATCCTTCACTCCATTCATTTAAGCTCGGCCGTGATTCGAAGATTTGATTGGTTTCCGTGCTGGCGCGAACGACACGAGCCACGAGGTCTATGATATGCCCTTGTGCCCGTTTCTTGGACTGTTAGAGGGCGAGTGATTCTGGCATCATGCGGCCTCTGTTGGGAGGTCGATTCGATGAAAAAATCAAGTTTAACTGACGAGCAGATCACGTTCGCGTTGAGATTGGCTGTTGCTTGGACGCATCGAGCCCGCGAACAGCCAATACGCGGCGCAATGCGTATGCGGAAATCGTGTAAAGGCGGCTACGGCAGTAACTCACTCTCGAAACTGCCGCCAAGAGCACCTATTGCTCAGCCCCCCCCGTAAACGGATAGCTAGAGAGTGCGAGAATCTTGCGCCGGCCGGACTGCCCAACTGGGGTTTTCGGTCGTCACCCACTCACCAACCCCAAAGCAGAGAATGCTGAAACCCGCCCCGGACGCCGTCAAGGGCTTCTATCCGGCCCTGTCCCAATAAAAAACAGGTCGTGTCCTTGGGACACGGGCCTGCCATGCTCCCAGATCTGAACCGTTTCAAATGGGTAGATCCGATGTCGCGTGCCGGGCGGGCCCGCGGGGAGTGTCTAACACCCGCCTGCGGGATACGCCGATGAGTTCGTTGCGGCTCCGACCGTTTCTCGACACCAACTCTCATGGGCCACGCGGAGCGAAGACCAGGGCGGGCGACACGAGGCGTACCGCCAGCGGAATACTTACACGGGTTGTGGATTGTTTACTGGAGGAAGATCAAACGCATACTCATCGATGTGGCACCAGCCTCGTTCGAGCAGCACGGGGATGCAGGGGTCGATCACGCGGTACAGGGCCTGAAGCCCATCGCGCCGCCTGCCAACTACACCGACCTCGGCTAGGCGTTGCAACTGATTTGAAATGGCCTGCACCGTCATCCCTGTTTCGTCTGCGAGGTCACCCACGCTGAGCTCGTCAACCCGAATCAGGGCGTGGAGCAGACGGAGTCGGGTTGGATGGGCCAAGC
>Ga0209578_10003765_pt1 | contig 11344 bp, 5 predicted proteins | sample tdAd472_FD_187127 | JGI IMG/M metagenome (GOLD analysis project Ga0209578, IMG submission 187127) | Marine sediment microbial communities from the Atlantic coast under amendment with organic carbon and nitrate - tdAd47.2 (SPAdes)... | ecosystem: Environmental > Aquatic > Marine > Coastal >...
GCGGCACGGACGGAAGCAATAGTTTTAATCTTTTCGGTATCAAGGCGGATGCGCGCTGGCAGGGCGAGCGTGCGCTGACGGAAACCATTGAGTTCGAAGATGGCGTGATGCGCAAGCAGCACGCGACGTTTCGCGCCTACGCCTCGCCGGCGGACAGTTTTGCCGATTACGCTGATTTTCTCAAAACCAATCCGCGCTACCGGGAAGCCCTCAACAGGGCTGCAGACGCACCGTCGTTCGCGCGTGCCCTGGCTGAGGCGGGATACGCCACAGACCCTGATTATTCAGGAAAAATCAACAGGATTATGGGTGGCGAGCGGCTCCGCGATGCGCTATCCGGTATCAAGGATTCTGTGTCTGAGCCGTTAAGCTGATCACGAGGTGAATTAACATGCCGGTTGCCAGCTTGATCCACAGTAGAATGCGGGAGATTGTATCATGGCGGTAGGATTGCTCGGAACGGCGGTCTCCGGTCTGCAGGCGTTTCAACGCTCCCTCTCGGTCGCCGGCCACAACATCAGTAATGCCAACACCGAAGGCTACACCCGCCAGCGCGTGGAGTTGGCTACCCGTCAGCCCGGTTTTTCCGGTCAGGGTTATATCGGCAACGGCGTGCAGGTCGAGGGCGTCAAGCGCCTGTTTGACCAGTTCGTGGTGGATCGTCTGCGCGATACAAGCAGTTCAGCGTCACAATACGAGACCCTGTTTCAGTTCTCCGAACGCGTAAGCAACATTCTTGGTAACACCGATGCGGGTCTGAGTGCCGGCCTGGAGAGTTTCTTTGACGCCGTGCAGACCGTTGCGGATGACCCGGCTTCAATGCCCGCCCGGCAGCTGCTGCTGGCCGAGTCTGATTCGCTGGTCGCCCGCTTCCACAACCTGAACAGTCAACTCGCGTCCATAGGTGAGGAGATCAACGCGAATCTGGGAAACGTGGTAACCGAGATCAATGGTCTGAGCGCGGCGATCGCCGATACCAACAAAAACATTGCGGAGGCCATCAACCAGGGCAGTGGCGAGACGCCCAATGATTTGCTCGACAAGCGTGATCAGATGATCAACCGTCTATCCGAACTGGTTTCTGTTCGCACCGTGGAGCAGGATGACGGTTCAGTGAACGTGTTTGTCGGCAGCGGGCAATCACTTGTCACCGGCTTTCTTGCCACACCTTTGCAGACTGTTCCAAATGACTTTGATTCCAGTCGTACAGAGATAGCGATTGTCACCAGCGGAGCGACAGCGGTTATTTCCGATAGCCTGTCCGGCGGCAAGCTGGGCGCTGTCCTCGATTTTCGGGATCAGGTGCTGAGTCCGGCCGAGAACTCACTGGGCCGGATTGCAATCAGCCTGGCAAGCGAGTTCAACCGGCAGCATACGCTGGGTATGGATTTTGATGGTGCGCCGGGGCTGGATTATTTTGCCATCGCCAGTCCGCAAGCCGCTGCCAGTACCGCTAACACCGGCGCTGCAACGGTTACCGCGTCCTTCGATACTGCCAATATGGGTAGTCTCACCACTGCGGACTATGTGCTGAGTTTTAGTGGCGCGGCCTGGTCACTGAACCGGCTCGGCGACAATCAGGCGGTGGCCATGACCGGCAGCGGCACCGCCGTGGACCCCTTTGTCGTCGACGGACTAAGACTTGAAATCGCCGGTGGTGCGGCAGCGGGTGACCGTTTTCAGATTCGGCCGACCCGCAGTGGCAGCTCTGCCATGGACCTGCTGATCAGCAATCCGCGCGAAATCGCTGCTGCTGCACCGGCGGCGGCAGCGGCGCCCGGTGATAACAGCAATGCGCTGTTACTGGCCGGATTGCAGAGTGGCCAGACCATGGAAAACGGTTCGACGAATTTCCAGGGGGCCTATGGCCAGTTGATCAGCAAGCTGGGTACACAAACGCTCAGCGCACAAGTCACCGCCGATGCGCAGGGTGCACTGCTGCTGCAGGCGCAGGAATCACGTGACACCCTGTCCGGCGTCAACCTCGACGAAGAAGCCGCCGACCTGATTCGTTTTCAGCAGGCCTATCAGGCCATTGCGCAGGTTATTTCGGTGGCCGACTCCACTTTCCAGACATTGTTAAGCGCTGTTGGGAGATAGAGATGCGTATCGGTACCTTGCATATGTTCCGCCAGGGCGTCAGTTCAATACTTGATCAGCAGACCCGCTTGCTCAAAACCCAGAACCAGCTGGCTGTCGGCAAACGTATTGTCAATCCGAGCGATGATCCGACCGGTTCGGCACAGCTCATCGGTTTGTCGGAAACAACGAAAACCACCGCACAATTTCAGCGCAATATTCTTGCCGCACGCACCCGGCTTGAGTTGCAGGACAGCGCACTGGGATTTGTCGGCGATGCCTTGCAGCGTGTCAGGGAACTGACCGTGGCGGGGCTCAACGATACAAATGGAGCCGACGAACGGATTGCCATCGCCGCTGAAGTCCGCCAGCTTGCCGGTCACGTCATGGGGCTTGCCAATCGCAAGGATGGCAACGGCCAGTATATGTTTGCCGGCTTCCAGGTTCTGACCGTGCCGTTCAGTGAAACGGCCCCGGGGGTCTTCAGTTTCGCCGGGGATCAGGGCCAACGCCAGATTCAAATCGGACCGGGACGCCAGTTAGCGGACGGTGATTCCGGGCAGGCCGTATTTATGGATATTGCCGACGGGGGCGGCGGCTTCGAGGATATTTTCACCACCCTGGAAAACCTGGCAACAGACCTCGAAGCCAATGCACCGAATGGCAGCAGTCTCGAACAGATGGACAGGGTTATGGATCATCTGCTGGGGTTCCGAGCCACCGCGGGCGCGCGATTGAATGCTCTGGAAAGCCAGGAAAACATCAACGGGGCACTGCTGGTGCAGCTCGAGCAAACCCGCTCGACGCTCGAGGATCTGGACTATGCCGAGGCCGCCACCCGGTTGAGCCAGGAGAGTGTTATCCTGCAGGCGGCGCAGCAGTCGTTTGTAAAGGTGCAGAACCTGAATCTGTTCAACTTCCTGTAGGGGCGGTCAGGGGGCCGCGCCTGCAGGGGGATTGGTCATCCTTCTCCTAAAGGTCGATAAAACGCGCGACAACCCTTTTGTCGATTTCGCTGCTGCGGCGTATGGCGATAGCGGCAATGTGTTCCGCGGTGGGTTTTAACAGCTGGAGTTGCCAGTTATCCCGCCGGTCTTCGATATCCGGGTGAAATGAGACTTCAACAGAGTTATCATTATTCACCGTAAAAGTCAGTTTCCGGGTTGGGAAGGAAATGCCGATACCTCTGGCTTTGACGTAGGCTTCCCGCAGGGTCCAGCGGGTGAAAAAGTACTTCAGGTGGGCCTGGCCCTCCAATCGTCGAAGTTCCCGGCACTCAGCCTCCGAGAACATCCGTTGGGCGATTCCGGACGTTGCGTGTCGAGCGGTGATTTTTTCTGCATCAATGCCGCAGTCATCTTCCAGGGTCACGACGCAGCACACCAGTCCAGCGGTATGCGTCAGGTTGAAGCGCAGTGGTGGAATACCAGGGTTGCAGATTTCCGGCCGGCCGTGCTCACCGTGTGAAAAATGCCAGTCCGCCGGTGGTAGGTCCATATAGGACGACAAGGTCCTGCGTACCAGCGCATGGGATACTAGATATTGGTGGCGGTCTGCAGGGAAACGAAATCGTCGATACCTGTCGAGTTCTTCTTCAGAGAGTATCGCCGTCAACCGCTGCAGCATTTCATCATCCCGCCCAGACTCAGCGACGGTACACCATACATGCGCTTCCTGATGGAGACTATGGGTCAGCATTGGTGGGTCGGCCATGAACCGGCATTCTGTACTTCGGCAATCATGCTGTGCGCGCTCGCGGTATCATCCCCGCCTCATCTCTAACAATTTTATTAAATACCTTTTGTTTACACTCTGAAGGTACAATCAACACATTGAAAAGCATCAAGAATTAATCCATTCTCTTCAAGGAAACTCATGTATCGTTCTTTCGCATCCTTCCCAGTGTTCATGGTCATCTATTATGTGGTAACTGCGGTTTTGGAGGAATGGGAACATCTCTCTCAATCAGTGCCAAAGCTGCAATCTCTGAAGTATGGCCCCCGCAACACTACATTCTATGAAATCACCCGGAACAGGATTTGGTTTTACACTCCGTAATATTTCAACCAGAGAGTGTTCTCTCGCAAAGTCATTAATCTTATTTACATTATTGTTATCGGCATAAATAGATGGAAGCTCATTGTGAACAACTGGTTACTCGAGTCTTTGGAATATGCTTTCAGTGAGCGTGTATTGATCAGAATTTCTGAACGTGGCAATTGCATGTCTCCATTTGTATTTATCGGTTCGCTCCGACAGAGATTGATACATACTCAGGTCAATGAGTTTCTGTTCTTCAAGCCCCAGCAAAATATCATTAAGCGTGCCATTTTGCGTGTCATCGATAAGCAACACATGATCGTCTTCAACAAGATCAATACTGTTTTTTAGGTCTTCAGTGATTGTTTTCTCTTTTCCACCGTCGTAGTGAATTAAATCAAATTTTCTACCATTCAATTCTTGAATGACTTTAGTTGAATCGCCTTTTATTAATTCTAATCTTCCAGGAAAACGCCTGTTAAGATAACTAAAACACTCCTCTGTGTAAGCATGTTGGCATGTGTCAATTACAGTGATCATGGTTTCGCGATTTGCCAGGAGCATTATTAATGCTGAATGTCCGGCGTTGAAACCGATTTCAAGTACGTTGTTTCTACCTTTAATCAGGTGGATAAGGTTGCGTCGTTTTTCTTTAAGACTGTCAGAAGGCATAGCGTTGATCGCATCCTGTACATTCACATAAAAAAGATTCCCATCTAAAAATGCAGACTTTTGTTGTACTAAAGCCAGAATATCCCTCAGATATGGTCGAGCAGTTTTTTCAATATGATCAAGTTCTTCATAACCCGAGAGGCGTTTGAAAACCATTAAGTTCTGTCGATGATTTATATTCTTACTATCACATGCCAGACGAATATTCCTGGTCAATTCATCTTCAAAAATCATTCCTCGTTTTAAAAACTCGGCCTTCCAGTCTTCCTCATTCCGTTCCGCAATATGTCCATGACCTCCTTGTCCAACTCTGGCGCCGGAAAACACGATCCAATTGGATGTATGGGAGACCAGGAAATCAAACAGGAAGTCGTGTTTTTCTCGCGGTATATGCTCCGCGACCTCGATTGACATCACTAGATCAAACTTTCTTTCCAGCGGCTGCGGATGTTTATCCGAAAAAAGATCGATGGCGACTTGCGTAGGTCCGCCGGGTGCGTCAAAGACACCGCCCATTGGTTCGGGTTCTATGCCGAGCACCGTCTTTACATCGAGCTGTGTCTTGAGAAAGTGGCAATACAGGCCCAGACCGCATCCGAACTCGAGAATACTCGCAGGTTTGAGGGTGCGAGCGATGTATTCTGCCATCCCATTGTTGAAATTGGGTCCGTAACGGGCCAAATGTTCCTCCGCTGTCCAATGGGTTCTCTCGCAATCGGCGGTTTTTGGCAGAGCGCAGTCCACAGAACTGCCGAAATTCTCTTCTGAATGCTGGCCATTTTTGTCGATTATTTCTAGCACTTTTGCCGAGAAACTCTGTTCCTGCCAGTCAGCGGCAAGCAGGCGGCAGTCTGTTCGCTCAAACATGTCAAGTTTGCTTTCTGAATCCTTGTCAGATAGCAGGTGTTTTACATAAGCATCGTGACCTGGCATGTGCAGGCGTTGAAACAAGTGATGGGGAAGTAACCCCACCTTAAGTTGTTGGTCACGGGATAGACCGGAAATCATATCCTTGAAACAAAGGAATCTTTGACCGTCATAAGTGAGCGTATAGGAATGTCTGTGGCTGCTGTCCCAGTTTATCTGCCTGCGCTGGATGACCTTATTGAGCGAAACCTGATCGTCGCCACTTACTGCAACGTCTGAGCTGACTTCTTCCATCAGGGCGAGCGTCTGGGCGCAGCCCTTCATGTAAAAAAGGCCGCAACAGAAGACGAATCCCTGTGTCTTCACAACATCAGAAGGCCAGACCGTACCCGAGGAGGCAATGATATGGTGATCGGATGCACCGAAATATTCAGGAATTGGATTGCGCAGCCAGATCGCGTCGGTATCAGAGTGGATAAAGTTGATGTCAGCGGCACACAGGGTGCGAAAAATTTTTATTCTCAAGGCCCATAGATTACTGAGGGTTCCCTGCAATGGCGAAAGAAAAGAGGGGAAACCGCGTTCGCTTAAAAACGCGTGAATCTCCTCATCAAGAGAAACGACGAAATAGTTAGTGATCCCCAGGCGATTCAGGCCAATAAGCCAGTTCAGGAGTACTTCCTTATATCGGTGATCCGAAAAGGTCAGCGCGATTGTATTGTTGTCTTTCCTGGCGATTGCCAATTGCAATAGCTTGCTTGTGTCCATAAGTGTGTACTGCGCGTTAAGACCGTGAACAGTTGATCGAACGATGCGTTGACTCTGATTGCCCCAGGGATTGTGAGATGCAAGTCCTGTTCCAGAGTGCGGTCTGTTGCCGGGCCGGGGTGCAGTCACTTCGAGCCGGATCCTTTATAGCGCTGGCAATTGATTGCCGGCGTCCAGGGGCGGTGGTCCGGCCGGGGAGGGGCGGCGTCCCTCGATCCGCCGTAATTTTGACGAGGCGTCTGGCTGAATCTGTCAACACATTGATATTCAGTTATAAATAATCTTCTCTTGCTTTGGTATACGGCTTGCATAGTCCTTGTGAGGTGTAAAGGGCGCCGAAGGTTCCAGGGTGCGCGCCCCTATGGACTGACATCACGCTGAAGGGTACTGACGATGATTATTTGGTTGGCTTCTTATCCAAGAAGTGGCAATACATTTTTCCGGGTTCTGCTCAATAGCGTGTTCGGAATAAAGACCTATTCCATCTACGATGACAGGTCTGATATCGGCGCGGATAAAAAATTATCGGATGTTGTCGGCCACGAGTTTCTGCCCGCCGGCTTTAACCTGGAACAGGCCAGGGCTTCTGAACAGACTTATTTCATCAAGACGCACGACGGCCCGGAAAATAGCCGCGACGACAAAGTCATCTATCTGCTGAGGGATGGCCGCGAAAGTACCCTGTCTTATCGCAGATACCTCATGGACTATCATGGTCAATCCAATTCACTGAGGGATATGCTGCGCGGGCAGGCTCTGTTCGGCGCCTGGGGTCAGCATGTGTCAGCCTGGAATCCCGGGGGGCGGGAAAATACCTTGCTGGTTCGCTTCGAAGAGCTTATCGCGGACCCGCAAGCCTCTGCTGATGCGATAGGCGAGTTCACCGGGTTGAAACCGGTCGCACGAGAGATACCCACTTTCAGGGAACTGCAGGAAAAAGGGCCTCAATTTTTTCGCAGCGGCAAAACGGATTCCTGGAAGAACGAATATTCACAATCCGATCACTACGCTTTCTGGCTGAAAAATCACGAACAGATGATGAAGTATGGGTATAGCGTTGACATGCCCGAACTGTTTGAAACAACAGCCGGGCTGGGAACTTTACTCCAGGTTATATCCACCGAATACGAGCATTCAGCCAACCAGGCGCTGACACAAATAAAGTTGCTGGATCAGCGTATCACCAGCATGCAGGCAGAGCAGGCTCACGATCACGGCAGGCCTGCCAAGGATACAGAAGCCAAACCCATCGCAGTGGTTGCCAACGAGCAGGGAGAGTCCTGTTTCAAAGATGGAAAGCTGGATGAGGCGCAAGAACGGTTCCTGCAGGCGATTCACGACGATCCCGGTTTTACTGACGGGTACAACAATCTGGGCGTGTTGTGGTGGACCAGGGGGGATGCTGCAAAGGCCCTGGAGTTCCTGGCGGCTGGCTTACGATTGGATCCGGATCACCGTGACTTGATAGTCAATACAGCGGAAATACTCAAAAGCCTTGGCAAGGCTGACGATGCAGCAGCTTTGTATGAGGGTTACCTTGATCGCAATCCGGTGGATACCGCAATGCGCGGCATGTTGGAAGATCTCAACACGCACCCTTTTGATCAAACTCAACAAGCGCTGGATGCACCAATTAATGACCCTTCGCCAGGTTCCGCCGGCCTAAACGGGAAAGCGGATAAAATGACCGGCCGGGTCACCATCGCAACCAGTATTGCGCCCAAAGAGCTGGCTAAACAGAAGCGGGCAATACAGTCGTGGTTGGATCTCGGTTTTGAAGTCATATCGCTGAATATTCACAAGGAGCTGGAACTGCTGCAGCCGGAGTTTCCGGATGTGAAGTTCGTGCCCGCCGGGCGTAATGGTACCAGGCTTGCCGGAAAGCCCTACGTTTTTGTCGACGATGTTCTGGCGGCTTTGCAAAAGACCGCTTGTCGAGTTGTCGGTATCGTCAATTCCGATATTGAACTGCGTGCCAATCCGCAACTAGTCGATTACTTGCATCAGGCAGCGACAGGCAGCTTCATCTGCGCCTCACGTATCGATGTGGCGCAGGCTGAGGACAGCGATGGCAAGCTTTATCATCGTGGTTTCGACTCCTTTTTCTTTGATCAGAGCATAGTGGACCGGCTTTCGAAAACGAAATTTATGCTCGGTGTGCCCTGGTGGGATTACTGGTTTCCTTATGCCGTGATAGAGCAGGGTATCCCGGTTAAACGCCTTGAAACGCCGCTTGCTTATCATCTCAGGCATGAAATCAATTATAACAGTGGCCACATGATTCGATTCGGCGACGAGTTTGTCAGTCACTGTGGGAACGCCGATTTCGCTGAACTGTTTCGGCAATGTGCGGGAACTCCGCTCGAAAACCGACGCCTGGCGGTTCTGGCAGACAGCGTGCTTGAATACCTGGCGAGAAAAACCGAGCGGCTGTACCTTCCGGAATCCGTGTCGGGCCATGTCGATCGAAATAAAACCGTGCCCGGTACACCGAAAATATCGGCAATTGTTTCAACCTATAGTTCGGAGTCTCACATTGCCGAATGCCTGAGCGACCTTGTCGATCAATCAATCGCGGATCAAATAGAGATCGTTGTCATCGATGCAAACTCGCCGCAGAACGAGCGCGCAGTGGTGGAACGTTTTCAGGCCAGGTTCCCGAACATCCGCTACCTCAGAACCCCGACACGAATCGGTATCTATGCGGCCTGGAACATGGCGGTAAAACTTGCCCGGGGAGACTACATAATAAGCTGCAGTACCAATGACCGTTTGCGGTTCGATGCCTGCGAGATCCTGGCGAGGACCCTCGATGAGAACCCGGATGTCAGCCTGGTTTACGGCAACAGTTTCCTGACAAGGGTGCCGCATGAGTCATTTGCGCGTCCGACGCTATGTGGCTTGTACTCCTGGCCTGTGTTTGATTTTGGACAACTCCTGGATCACTGCATGGTGGGTCCACATCCGATGTGGCGGCGTTGCGTACACGATGAGATAGGGTATTTTAATGAAGACTATGTCGCGCTTGGCGATCAGGATTTCTGGTTGCGCATGGGCGAACGGAACAAACTGCTGAGCCTGCCGGATTTCACCGGTCTGTACTATGTCAGTGAAGAGTCTATTACCGGTGATGCTGATCTGACGCAGGTCGAAGCGGACCGGATCCATTCCCAATACGGGTGGCGGCACCGGTACGCCAAATGGTTCGCCGAGCGCAACAGGCGCGGAATAGCTGGTGCTGATCCCGGCGATGGGCCGGTGACACAGATATTCGTGCTGGCGATGCAAAATAGCGACGCCATGCTTGCCAACACGCTGGATTCCATTGCCAATCAATTGAATCAAAACTGGCGCTTGACCGTCCTCTCTGACCGTCCCAGTCCGGATGCGCTGTTCGAAGGGGAAGCAAGGCTGGCCTGGGTGCAGTGTCCCGAAACAGAAACCGTAACAGCGATGCTGGATCAGTTGGTCCTCCAGGATCATTCATCCCAGTGGGTTTGCCTGATTGATGCAGGCGATCAGCTGGAGCCGGCGTTTCTGAGCGATATACACAGGTATCTGGCCAAGTATCCCCACTGGAAACTGGTTTATACCGACCATGACCTGGTGGATGCCAACGGTGATCTTTCTGATCCCTGTTTCAAACCGGACTGGAATCTGGAATTACTGCGCTCGACTGCGTACATAGGGAATTCATTCGTCGTATCCCGAACTGCGCTGATGGAGAGCGGTGGTTTCGGTGTTCATGAGGAGGCGTTGCATTACGACCTCGTCTTGCGCACCCACGATCAATTTGGCGGTGATTCCATTGGTCATGTCGCGGAGATTCTGTCACACCGACATGTGGATCAGATTCAAAATGATGACCGCATAGCACTGGATCAGCAGCAGTATACCCTGGAACAGCATCTGCAACGCTGCGGTTTGACGACACTGGTAAGAGAGGGTATGTCGAAAGGTAGTTTCATGCTGGATTACCAGCCGGAATATCTGCCCAAGGTCAGCATACTGGTCGAGGCGGGAGGTTCCATGGACAGGCTCTCCAGCTGCCTGCAGTCAGTGCTCACCAAAACTGAATATCCCGCTTTCGAGGTTTGCGTTCTGATCAGCTGCAATGTGCAGGCGGATATCAGCGGGAATCTGGAGAGGCTGGCAGCAGCCGATGCAAGGCTGAAGCTTGTACCGGTTGATCGCAGCTTGCAGCTTGCAGACGGGGAATACCTGGTCTGGATGAGAGAAGAGATTCTGGTGCTGCAGCCTAACTGGCTGCACCGCCTTGTACACGTTGGTGCCCGTAACGATGTCGGTGTTGTCGGTGCACGAATTGTGGACCACAAGAAGACCTTCGTTGACGGCGGTATCATGCTGGGGACGGGTGAAAACGGTGTGGGGGTTCGTTGTCACACAGGTATGCATATGACCTCCCCGGGCTACATGGGAAGGGCACAACTCGCCCAGGAAGTGAGTGCCGTATCCGGTCTGTGCATGCTGGTCAGCAAGGCGGATTTTGAAAAAGCGGGCGGCTATGACCCCCTGCTGAGTGGGGCATGGTATAGAGCGATCGATTTTTGTCAGCATATTCGCCGGCAAGGTAAACGCATCATCTGGACACCGTATTCAACCCTTATGTATTGCGGGGATCCGGACGCGATCGAAGGGTGGAAAGATGGAGAGGATCAGTACGGCGATGAAGCGGAAGTGATAGTTCAGCGTTGGTTGCCGGAGTTGGCCGGTGATCCCTCATACAACCGCAACCTTAGCCGTGCGCGCAGTGATATGGCGCTGGAGATCGATACCATCCGGGGTTGGGACCCGGAGGTTGACGTGGAGTTGAGGACGCTTGGGTTCGGCGTCGGCTCGTATGGATCCTGGCAGTATCGGGTTAAGCAACCCCTGGATGTTATGGCGCGGGAAGCGG
>Ga0209578_10003767_pt1 | contig 11338 bp, 7 predicted proteins | sample tdAd472_FD_187127 | JGI IMG/M metagenome (GOLD analysis project Ga0209578, IMG submission 187127) | Marine sediment microbial communities from the Atlantic coast under amendment with organic carbon and nitrate - tdAd47.2 (SPAdes)... | ecosystem: Environmental > Aquatic > Marine > Coastal >...
CATCGCGCTTGGCGGCGATGATCCGGCGGGCATCCATCCGCTAACCCTTCCCCAGATGGTCGGCGGTAAAGGCTCCGGGCAACAGGTCGGCCAGCGTCATTCGCAATTCCGCGCCGCCGGTTGTGGCCATCAGGACCGGTACATCGCCATCGCCAAACTCGGCCAGTTTCTGGCGGCACCCGCCACAGGGGGTGACCGGGTGGTCGCTGCTGGCAATGACGGCGACCTCGGCGATCTTGGTCTCGCCTGCGGCAATCATGGCCGCGATGGCGCCGGCCTCGGCACAGGTGCCTTCGGGATAGGCGACGTTTTCGACATTGCAGCCGGTATAGACTGCGCCGCTTGCCGACCGCAGGGCCGCCCCCACCTTGAAACGGGAATAAGGGGCATAGGCGTTGTCGCGGATGCGCCTTGCGGCGTCGAGAAGGTCCATGGCGATCCCCTTTGTGATTTGCGGGGATTTTGTGACCAATTGGTCAAAGACGCAAGCGCCCTTTCTACCTCACCGGCAATTCGGCGGCGCGCCTGTCAGGTGAGCCGCGCCTGTTCGCCCAGAACGAAGCTTTGCATGGCCGCCAGCCCGGCATGGACAATGACACAAAGCCGTTCGATCTCGGCGGGATCTTTTTGATGGGCCGCGGTGTTCAATGCCTTGGCCGATGCGACCAGCGCCTCTGCCCCAACCGCTCCGGCGAGCGAGCTCAGGATATGGGTTTCCGACCGCAAGCGCGCCATGTCGAGGGTCTTTAACCCAAGGCTGATCCCTTCGGCGGACCTGTCGATATCTGCCAGCATCTTGGTCAGGAACTCCGCCGCGAACTCAGGGCCAATGGCGCCGAGAAGCGCATCGAACACGCTGCGGTCGACGGCGTCGTCCGGTTCCGGGGTTCGACCGGATCGGGCCGCGGCAATGGCACGCTTGATGGGCCGCCCCAGATCTTCGATCCGAAGGACCGGTTTGGCCAGAATGTCATCGGCACCCGCGCGGCGGATCGTGTCGCGATGTTCAGCCATGACATAGGCCGTGAGAGCGATAATCGGGATCTCTCGGCGGCCATCGGGCATGGCGCGGACGGTTCGAATGACCTCGATACCGGTCATGCGCGGCATCTCGATATCCAAAAGCAACAGATCGAACGCACCGCCATCGAATATTTCAAGCGCCTCTCTGCCATCGGCGGCAACCTCATAGGTGGCCCCCATAGCCGCCAGCATCCGCGTCGCCACAAGCTGATTGGTGAGGTTGTCTTCGGCCACAAGGATGCGCAGACCCGACAGGTCAACCCGCTGGGCCGGTTCGGGTTCGGCCATGCCCCGGCGCATGGTCCGGTCCTTCCAAACCGCCGCTGGCAGGGCCAGTCTGGCCACCACGCCGCCATCCCGGTGATTGGCCAGAGAGAGGGTCCCCCCCAATTTCTCGCTGAGGCTTTTGGCGATGAACAGGCCAAGGCCGGAGCCCGGCTTGTCGGAGTCGCTCGGACGCCCTTCAAATTGAAACAGGCGGGCCTCGGCCTCATCAGACAGGCCGGGTCCGTGATCGCGCAACTGAAACACGAGGTCCTTTGCGGCGTTCGTGTCCACCGTCAGGACGACCAGGCCATGTTCCGAGAATTTGCAGGCATTGCCGATCAGATTGGCAAGGATCCGCTCCAGCGACAATTGGTTGAGCGTGACCACCGCTGGAACATCGGACCCCGATTCCAGGCGAAATGTGCACCCCATTGCCGCCGCGGCATCTGTCCAGCGCTGCCGCACCTCATCCAGGAAGGTCGAAAGGACCACATTATCGGCCATCTGTGCATTGTCCCTGGGGCCGCTGGACTGACCGGTCAGCACCTCGTCAATCAGCCGTGCCAGAGACTGCCCCGCCGTGACGGCCCGATCGAAATGCGCCCGCGATTGCGGATCGAGCGGCGACGCATCAACCAATTGCACCCCGCCCAACACATCCGACAACGCCGCGCGCAAATCATGTGCCAAAAGCGACAGGCGCTCGGCCTCGGACAGGCCGGTTGAGGTTCTTTCAGACGTCATGCTGTAGGCACCCACTTATCACACCCAAAAAGACCTTATTTTACCCTCGTCTAGGCAAGAAGCCCCTGCAATCCGTCCTCGGCTTTCCCGGCATCAAGACAGATCCTTTGCAACTGCGCGACATCCACGGGCATTGTGACATGGGCGTCGCAAAGCCGCCGCTCCGGCCCGCCGCCAAGGCCGATAATGCGCGCATTGGGAAAGCGTTGGCGCAAGCTTGATACAATGCCGGGGCGGCCTGCGATCTCGGCCAATACGGCGTCGGGACAGGTGTCAGGCGCGCCACCCTCAAGAACCCGGATGCCGCCTCCTTTCAGCGAAGCTGCACAGATCGCCTGCAAGGATTGCGAGGCGCAATCGACCAGAATGGAGCGACGATCGGCGGTGACTTCGGGGGCGGGGAATTCGACAACCATGCTCAACCGGCCTGACGTCGAGGCGCCGCGGGTCACTGTTCCGCCGAGCCCTTTGATCAACGCCAGAGCCATTGCGGGACCGAGAGCCTCGGCCGCGAAATCGCCGGTGCTGTCTTCTTCTTCGCTTTTGAGCGCGCGGGTCAGCCAGATCGCCTCGCCCGTCGGTTGTTCCCAGGCGATTTCGACCCAAAGCCGGGCGTCGCCACCGCCTGCGTCAAGCGAGATCCGGTCCGAGTCTGCCGCCTCGATCAGGTGACCGACCAGATGGGTCAGGGCCTGACGCAAGCGCGCATAATCGCCCAACACCATCGGCGGGCAACTGTCCGAAATCCGGATCGTGATCCCCGTGGAATGGGCCAGCGCAACCGGCGCGTAAAGCGCCTGGATGGCCGACAACAGCGCGCTTGGGGAAAAGGGTTTCAGATCGGGTGTGACCTGACCGTCCTGCAAGGCCCGGAAATCCAGCATATCTTCCAGAAGGCGGGTCATCTGTTCACCGGAGCGGGCCGCCTGTTCCAACAATTTGTCTTGCCGGCGTTGAAGCCCGCCTTCGCGGATCAACGACAACAGCCCCAGAACACCATTGAGCGGCGTGCGGAGTTCGTGGCTCATCATCGCAAGGAATTGCGACTTGGCGCGGCTGACATTGTCCGATATCTCCAGAAGCCGGCGATTGGTCGCGGCGAGTTTGCGGAATTGCTCGGATTCCCACCAGAACAGCGCGATCATCACGAGGCTGGCGACCAGCGCGATTCCGCTCAGCCAGGGCATGGCGTTGGCGCTTTGAGCCAGACTGGCCCGGCGGGCGGCAGCGATGGCCTCTTCCTGCAGAAGCACTCGGTTGCTGAGCGCCCGAAGCCCCGTGCCATAGGGCGCAAACAACCGCTGGAGGCGGCGCACGGTCTCGACATCCTGATCCGTCAGCGCAACAATGATAGGGTCGTATTCTTTCATGGCTTCGGACAGAGCGGTGACCGCGCCGAGATCCTGGTCATAGCCGCGCAACCGGTCGCCGACCGCGCCATGGTTCCATTCCGCGAGACGGGACCACAGAATGTCGAACCGCCGGTTGATATCGACCGCCGTGACATTGCGCCCGTCCTGACCGAAATCGGCCAGATTGCGTTGGAAGCGCAGCAATTCAATCTCAAGCCGGGAGGCGCTCCACAAAGCATTGTTATGGGCGTCGACGCGGATATCGTTCAGACGCTGGCCTGTCAGACGCACCCCGGTGGCCGCCAGACCCATGGCGGCAATTATGAAGATCATGGCAGCAACCCGGGCCAGGCGCGACCGGCGGATCACCAGAACTCAACCTTGACCAGTTGCCAGATCAAGCGGCCGTTATAGACAGGATCCTGCAATTCCTGATGGTCGTCGGTCGGATAAATCAACCAGATCGGACCCCGATCGCGGCGCGACAGGGGTTTGCCATCCACAGTCAGAGCCAAGATCACGTCATAGGCGTAGAATTCCGACACCGCGACATCGACATGATAGTCATTGACGGCCGTCAGACGCACCTTTTCGGCGCCACCGGCCCCATAATGTTGCAACAGATCCCGCATCAACGGGCCGCGGAAATTCCTTTGGCCATCGACGAAGTCATTCCCTGTGACGATTGTCACCTCACCGAGCGCGGAAAGGTCCGACAATGTCAGGTCCGTTTGCGCGCCCCGCCCCACCTTGCCGATGGTCAGTGCCACCTCGGCCGCCCCGGCCACGCCCGCTCCGAGCAAAGCAATTGCCGTTAAAAAAATGCTGACGGCTCTGAACATAGCTTCCCTAACGTAAACCATTCCCCGATTTCAGCTTACACTTGGTTATCCACAACCAAAAGTAATGAAATCCAGAGTAATTTCCGCTGATTTCAAGGTATTTCGCCCAAAAACGCAGGGGCGCCATGCGCGCCCCGGTTGTGGATAACACATAATGTCAGGGTCAAAATGACTGGACCAAAACCCCAAATCAGGCGGCGTAACCCAGGGTTTTGAGGGCTTCGGCGATTTCGTCCAGGATGGCAGGATCGTCGATTGTGGCCGGCATTTTCCAGGGCTTGCCGTCAGCAATGGCCACCATCGTGCCACGCAGGATTTTGCCTGAGCGGGTTTTCGGCAGCCGGTCGACGACCACGGCCAGCTTGAAGGCTGCAACCGGGCCGATCTTTTCGCGCATCAGAGCGACGCATTCCTGCACCACCTCGGCCTCATCGCGACCTGCCCCGTCTGTCAGGCACAAGAACCCAAGCGGAACCTGCCCCTTCAGCTTGTCATCGACCCCGATCACCGCGCATTCGGCGACATCCGGGTGCCCCGCCAGAACTTCCTCCATCGCGCCGGTCGACAGGCGGTGACCGGCGACGTTGATCACGTCATCGGTGCGCGCCATGATGTAAAGATAGCCATCCGCGTCCTTGTAGCCTGCGTCACCCGTCTCGTAATAACCGTCGAAGGTCGCAAGATAGGACTTCCGATATCGGTCCTCGGCATTCCACAATGTCGGCAGCGTGCCCGGCGGCAGCGGCAGCTTGACCGCGATGGCCCCAAGCTCACCATCGGGCATTTCCTTGCCGCCTTCATCCAGGATCTGGACGTCATACCCCGGCATCGCAACGGTGGGCGAGCCAAGCTTGACCGGCAGATGCTCGATCCCCATCGGGTTGCCCGCAATGGCCCAGCCGGTTTCGGTCTGCCACCAATGGTCGATCACCGGAACACCCAGCTGCGCCTCGGCCCAATGGATCGTGTCCGGATCGGCACGTTCGCCCGCCAGGAACAACGTCTTCAGACAAGACATATCGTATTTCGCGATAAACGCGCCCTTGGGATCAACCCGTTTGATGGCCCGGAATGCAGTGGGCGCGGTGAACAGAGCCTTCACCCCATGATCGGAAATCACCCGCCAGAACGTGCCCGCATCCGGGGTGCCGACCGGCTTGCCCTCGAACACAATTGTGGTCGAACCCTGGATCAGCGGCGCATAGCAAATATAGGAATGCCCCACCACCCAGCCGACATCAGAGGCGGCCCAGAAAACGTCACCCGGATTGATGTCGTAGATATTCTTCATCGTCCAATTGAGCGCCACCAGATGCCCGGCGGTCGGGCGGACCACGCCTTTGGGTTGACCGGTGGTGCCGGACGTATAGAGGATATAGACCGGATCATCGCCACGGACCGGCACACACTCGGCCAAAGGCGCGTCGGCCTGAAAGGTTTCCCAGTCGAAATCGCGGCCAGCGATCAGGTCGGCTGGCTCCATGTCGCGTTGGAAGACCACACAGAATTCAGGCTTGTGCATGGCCAGTTCAATCGCGCCATCCAAAAGCGGCTTATAGGGCACGATGCGGCCCGGCTCAATTCCACAGGACCCGGCGATGATCGCTTTGGGTGTCGCGTCGTCGATCCGGGTGGCCAATTCATTGGCGGCGAACCCGCCGAACACCACGGAATGGATCGCGCCGATGCGGGCCACCGCCAGCATCGCGATCACCGCTTCGGCAACCATCGGCATGTAGATGAGGACGCGGTCGCCCTTAACCACCCCTTTGGCCGCCAGCGCCCCGGCCAGACGGGCGGTTTTTTCCTGCAACTCGGCATAGGTGATGCGGGACACCGACCCGGTGACCGGGCTGTCATAGATAATCGCGACGCGGTCGCCGTGACCGGCCAGAACATGGCGGTCCACAGCGTTGTAACAGGTGTTGACCTCTGCGTCCTTGTACCACTCGTAAAGCGGCGCATTGTCGGAAAACAGGGCTTTTGAGGGTGGTGTCACCCAATCAATCGCCTCGGCCTCTTTCATCCAAAAAGCCTCGGGGTCGGATTTCCAGCTGTCATAGACTGCGCTGTATGGCATGGGGACATCTCCTCGACATTCGTCGCCTGACCCGGCCGCGCGAGAAATTTCCGGCGCGCGGATCGCTTTGTTCATTCCTGATGTGACCCCCGTCCCCGGTCGGGGAATCAACGCCCTCATTTACCTTGTTCAAACGTTGAATTACAGGGAAAACTTGTCGCCGGAGGCATCGTTCAACAGGGGTTTTCAATGGCTGAGCGGGCGAGCGGGCCGCAAAGTCAGCAACCGTTAGAAGCTGCAAGACCGCGCCTGTGCCGAAGCCGGGCGGCGCCGCCAATCCCGGCCTCTGGCGTGGCGTTTGAGCGGACCAGCCAACGCCGCCAATCACCTTAGCCCTTAGGCGTAGTTTTGTACCGGCGTGCCTGCCAAAGCCGAGATGTTCAACAGGCCGCGCGCCGTGATCGAGGGGGTTACGATATGCACCCGGTTGCCCATGCCCATCAGGATCGGACCAACCTCCAGCCCGCCGGCCTTGGCCTTCAGGGCGTTGCGCACGCCGCCCGCCGCGTCCGTGGACGAAAACACCAGTACATTTGCCGCCTCGGAGAAGCGCGCATTGGGGAAAACGCGGGCGCGTTCGAACCTGTCGAGCGCAGTATCGACCGGCATCTCACCCTCATAATCGAAATCGCGCGGCGCGCTGTCCAACATCTCCAGCGCGGCGCGCATCCGCTGGCCGCTGCCGGTTTCGAGATTGCCGAATTGCGATTGCGAACAAAGTGCGATCTTCGGTTCAACCCCGAACCGGCGAACATGCCGGGCCGCGCCGATCACCGAGGCGAAAATCTGATCTGGGGTCGGTACCGGGTTCACTTGCGTGTCGGCAATGAAGAGCGGCCCGTCTTCCAGAATCATCAGACTGAGGGCCGCAATCGGGTTCAACTCACCCTCGGCGAGGATCTGCCGGACATAGTTCAGATGCCAGAGATATTGCCCGAAAGTGCCGCAAATCATGCTGTCCGCCTCGCCGCGATGCACGGCGACGGCGGCAATGGCCGTCGTGTTGGTGCGCATGATCGCGCGGGCGAGGTCGGGGGTGACGCCGCGACGCTGCATGATTTCGTGATATTGGCCCCAGTAGTCGCGATACCGCTGATCGCTTTCGGGGTTCACAAGTTCAAAATCCCGGCCCGGACGGATGGACAGGCCGCAACGCTCCAGCCGTTGATTGACCACCTCGGGCCGGCCAATCAGGATCGGTTGATCGACCTGTTCCTCGATCATCGCATTCGCGGCGCGCAACACCCGCTCATCCTCGCCCTCGGCGAAAATCACCTTCCGGCAGGCTGAACGGGCGGCATCGAAAACCGGGCGCATGATCATCGACGACTTGAACACGGTCGAGTCGAGATCCGCCTTATAGGTCTCAAGATCGGCAATGGGCCGCGTCGCCACGCCGCTTTGCATAGCGGCGCGGGCGACCGCACTGGCGACAATCCCCATCAGGCGCGGATCGAACGGTTTCGGAATCAGGTATTCCTTGCCGAAACTCAGCTGCTCCCCCTGATAGGCGGCGGCGGCCTCGGCACTGGTGGTCAGGCGCGCAAGCTCGGCGATGCCTTCCACACAGGCAATTTGCATTTCTGCATTGATGGTCGTAGCGCCCACATCGAGTGCGCCGCGAAAGATGAAGGGGAAGCACAGGACGTTGTTGACCTGGTTCGGGAAATCCGAGCGGCCCGTGGCGATAATCGCCTCGGGACGGGCCTTGCGGACATCGTCCGGCAGGATTTCCGGCGTCGGATTGGCCAGCGCGAAAATGACAGGACAGCCCGCCATTTTTGCGACGTGATCGGGGTTGAGGACACCGGGGCCGGACAGGCCCAGAAACAGATCCGCACCCTCGATCACCTGATCCAAACTCCGCAGATCGGTCTTATGGGCGTAAGCCGCCTTTTGCGGTGTCATATCCTCCGACCGGCCGTCATAGACGAGGCCATGAAGGTCGCACAGCCAGACATTTTCCCGTTTGACACCGAGTTTCAGGAGCATGTCCAGACAGGCAATCCCTGCCGCCCCGCCGCCCGTGGACACGACTTTGATCTCGGAAAACGCCTTGCCCGCGATCTTGAGCGCATTGGTCGCCGCAGCGCCAACCACGATGGCCGTGCCATGCTGATCGTCGTGAAATACCGGGATGTTCATCCTCTCGCGGCAGAGTTTTTCGACGATGAAGCATTCCGGCGCCTTGATATCTTCAAGATTGATGGCCCCGAATGACGGCTCCAGTGCGGTCACGATATCGGCCAGCTTTTCGGGATCGCTTTCGTTCACCTCAATGTCGAAACAATCGATATTCGCGAATTTCTTGAACAGGACGGCCTTGCCCTCCATCACGGGCTTGGCGGCAAGGGCACCGATATTGCCCAGGCCCAGAACCGCCGAGCCATTGGTGACCACCGCCACAAGATTGCCGCGCGCGGTATAGCGCGAGGCCGTTGCGGGATCGGCTTTGATCTCCAGACAGGCTTCGGCCACGCCGGGTGAGTAGGCCAGGGACAAATCGCGCCCGTTGGCCAGGGGTTTCGTCGCCCGGATCTCCAGTTTGCCGGGCTTCGGCTCTTCGTGATACCGGAGTGCATTTTCACGCATCCGGTCAGCGGCACGGTCTGGCATGGACGACTCCTCTGCTTTCAAGACCTATGGTTTAACGTTAAACCATTAGAACCTCAATTCCTGAAAGCCCGCGAAACACCCTTTTTCATTCCCTTCAAATCGCGGCTTAGCTGCGGCGGGCCTGGCCGATCAGGGTGAGGATGTTTTTCGCGGCTTCCGGGATATTGGTGCCGGGTCCGAATATCGCCTTCACACCGGCCTTTTTCAGAAACTCGTAATCCTGCTGTGGAATGACACCGCCGCAGATCACCAGGATATCCTCGGCCCCTTCGGCTTTCAGCGCTTCGATCAGTTTCGGCGCGAGGGTTTTGTGCCCTGCCGCCTGGGACGAGATCCCGACGACATGGACATCATTGTCGATGGCATCCTGCGCAGCCTCCTCCGGGGTCTGGAACAAGGGGCCGACATCCACGTCAAAACCGATATCGGCAAAGGCCGTGGCGATCACCTTGGCGCCGCGATCATGGCCGTCCTGGCCCATTTTCACGACCAGCATCCGCGGACGGCGGCCTTCGGTTTCGGCAAAAGCTTCAACGTCTTTCTGGATCTGGGCAAAGCCTTCGTCGCCCTCATACGCCGCGCCATAAACCCCGGCCAATGTTTTCACTTCGGCGCGATGCCGTCCAAATGCGTTTTCCATGGCGTCCGAAATCTCCCCTACGGTTGCGCGGGCGCGCGCGGCGTCCACGGCGCGCTCCAAAAGATTGCCCGATCCGGATTTTGCGCAGTTTTCCAATGCTTTAAGAGCCGCATCACACGCAGCGCTGTCGCGGACGGCCCGAATCTTGTCCAGCCGGGCGATCTGGCTGTCGCGGACAGCGGAATTGTCGATCTCGCGCACGTCGATCTCCGGCTCTTTGGCCAGGCGAAACTTGTTGACCCCGACGATCACGTCATCGCCCCGGTCGACGGCGGCCTGGCGGCGGGCCGCGGCTTCTTCGATACGGAGCTTCGGCATGCCACTGGCGACGGCTTTGGTCATGCCGCCCATCTCGTCCACCTCTTCGATGATTGTCCAGGCGGCGTCAGCCAGTTCCTTTGTCAGCGCCTCGACATAGTAAGACCCGGCAAGCGGGTCGACGACATTGGTCACACCGGTCTCATTTTGCAGGATCAACTGGGTGTTTCGGGCGATTTGCGCCGAGAATTCCGTCGGCAGAGCAATCGCTTCGTCAAAGGAGTTGGTGTGCAGCGACTGGGTGCCGCCCAGAACCGCCGACATCGCCTCATAGGCGGTGCGGACAATGTTGTTATAGGGGTCTTGTTCCTGCAAGCTGACGCCGGAGGTCTGGCAATGGGTCCTGAGCATCAGCGAGCCCGGCTTTTGCGGATGAAACTCCGACATGATCCGATGCCACAGCAAACGAGCGGCCCGGAGTTTCGCGGCCTCCATGAAGAAATTCATGCCAATAGCAAAGAAAAATGACAGGCGGCCTGCAAATTTGTCGACATCCATGCCGGCCTCGATGGCCGCTTTCACATATTCCTTCCCATCTGCCAGCGTGAAGGCGAGCTCCTGCACAAGGTTCGCCCCGGCCTCTTGCATGTGATAGCCGGAGATGGAGATCGAGTTGAAACGGGGCATTTTATTCGAAGTGTATTCAATGATGTCGGAAACGATCCGCATCGAGGGTTCCGGCGGGTAGATATAGGTGTTGCGCACCATGAATTCCTTCAGAATGTCATTCTGAATTGTGCCCGACAGCTGTTCCTGGGAAACGCCCTGTTCCTCCCCAGCGACGATGAAAGAGGCCAGAACCGGGATCACCGCGCCGTTCATCGTCATCGAGACCGAGACCTGGTCAAGCGGGATGCCGTCAAACAGGATCTTCATGTCTTCCACGCTGTCGATGGCCACACCGGCCTTGCCGACGTCACCGGTCACACGGGGATGATCGCTGTCATAGCCCCGGTGGGTGGCCAGATCGAAGGCCACCGAGACGCCCTGCTGTCCGGCGGCCAGGTTTTTGCGATAAAAGGCGTTGCTTTCCTCGGCCGTGGAAAACCCGGCATATTGGCGGATCGTCCAGGGCCGGCCGGCATACATCGTCGCGCGCGGGCCACGGGTGAACGGGGCGAGACCCGGCATTTCGCTGGTATCTGCGGTGACATCCTCGGCGGTGTAGACCGGTTTCACGACGATCCCCTCCGGCGTCTGCCAGTTCAGCTCGTCCAGCGGGCGGCCGCGCAATTCCTTTTCGGCCAGAGCCATCCAGTCGGTTTTCCGATCGGTCATTTTATCCCTCATCTCGCAATATGTTGTTGGGCCGGTGCGGCCCCGGCATTTGTGGTGTACAGGCCCAAAGCCCCCGCCTGATCGCGAAACCATGCCAGATCGCCGGCATAGCGCGCGTTGAGCCGCGTGGTTTCGGTCTGGTCGAAGACGCGAAACCCATCTGCGCCCATCTCATAGC
>Ga0209578_10003773_pt1 | contig 11330 bp, 7 predicted proteins | sample tdAd472_FD_187127 | JGI IMG/M metagenome (GOLD analysis project Ga0209578, IMG submission 187127) | Marine sediment microbial communities from the Atlantic coast under amendment with organic carbon and nitrate - tdAd47.2 (SPAdes)... | ecosystem: Environmental > Aquatic > Marine > Coastal >...
CCAGTACCGGTGTGTTGATCTCGCCGCCGTAACTGCCAAGATCTGAGTAACCCAGGTCGTCGGCAACGATCACGAGAAAGTTGGGTCGCTCGCTCTGTTGGGCGAATGCCGTGCCCGTGCAAAGGAGCAGAACGCCCGAAGCAATCCATAGGCAAAGCGACATGATAATTTTGCTTGCTTCCTTTGCGAAAATTTGTCGTGTAACAACTGAGCAGCTGTCTAAGTCTTGCTGTCGCATGTTCTCTATCTCCAAACTTTTATGCGGATTCACCGTCAATGAGTAACTTGATGAAAGTTGATGCCCCCCGAATTTCGGCACCTCTTTCACACAACGTTCGAATGGCCTCTGCGCCCGCGTCGTCAGCAAACATCAGTTTCGAGAGGTCCAGCACGTAGTGGCTCTCCATCGACTCACATACTTCCGAAAGTTGCGTGATTGCAGGACCTGTCAGTCGACCGGCAACGTGTAAAACAACGTCAGGTCCTTCGGATTCGATGTCGATGCGGATTTCCATTGCTACTTAGCAAGAGAGCAAGTTATGTGCCATGCGGCGACGGGGAGACCGGGAGCAGTACCAAAGTCTTGATAAAGGTCAGGATTCAATCGCGGAGCCGAGGCAGCGCTGCGAAGGAGTGGCATCTGGAAGGACGAAATAACGGTCTCCACCGGCCGATATTTCGGCAAACACAGATGTCATTTCGTCCAGATCGAACTATGCTTCCAATATGGCAAAGGAGAGCAACGACATCCGCGGTGCCCAATCCTTCTTCGGGCTGGTCAACGATGTATCGGCGTTGCTTGTCGGCGCCCGATCAGCCGAGATTGACGTAGCGCTGGATGACTGCCTGGCGAGGCTTGGTGAGTATTTTGATGTACACCAGGTTGCGTTGGGCCAGATTTCAAGGTCAGGCGAGCTCCTTCCCTCTCTGCGCATGTGGGGCAATGCTCCCGCCGTCAACTATCTGATGGTCGACCCGCCCGGCCCGGAGGTGGTCGAGCATTTTGCCCGCAACGGATCGGTGATCTGGAACTGCCTGGAAGATCTCGACGAGCTTCCAAAGTGGCGTGAGCACTGTCGACAAGCCGGGGCCGTGGCGGGATCAATGTGGTTACACCGCGATTTTGGATCTCACGTTGAAGGGATGGCGCTGTCCTCGCCCAGTTCGAAGGTATGGCCGGAAGACACGGTCGAATGTCTCGGCGCGATCGGCGGCGTGTTGTTCAACGCATTTTACCGTCGACGGGCAGAGGCCGAGACGGAGCAATCGCATCGTCTGCAGGTAGTTATCTCTGACGTTACCGCAAAAATGGTGTGTATAAGAAATGACAGGATGGATGCAAGGATTAACGACGCGCTTGAAAAGATTGGCAGAGTTTCAGACGCTGACTTATGCGTTTTCCTGCTGAGCAATTATCCCAATTCCGACATTTATGAGGTAAACCACGAGTGGTTCGTTGATGCCGTAGGCGGACCTAACTTTGTCGGTATCAGCCTTGCCGATACCTATCCGTGGCTGACCAGGCACCTGGAAAAGAGGAATCGAATCCGTTTCGACAATTCGGACAAATTCGCGCCTGAAGCACCAGCCAAGGTCGAATTGTTTGAGCGAACCGGCATCCAAACGATGGTTTGGCAGCCGTTCCAGGTCGCAGATGGAAGGTACGGTTACCTGGGATTGGCTAGTGTCGACCGCGGGCGGGAATGGTCGGACAGTACCTTCACGCAACTAGGCTTCTGCGGGAATATTATTGGCGACGCAATCGCACATCAACGCGCGCACTTTACCCTCGAGCAAGCCTTCAATGAGATCCAGGCCCTGAAAGAAAGGCTCGTGGTAGAGAATGAAACACTGCGGCAAGAAGTCGATGTGTTGTACGCCGACGATGAACTCATCGGGAGGAGCCACGTTTTTCGCACCGCCATTTATCAGGCGGAGCATGTGGCACCTACAGATTCGACCGTGCTGCTGCTGGGCGAAACCGGCACCGGCAAGGGTCTCATAGCTCGCAAAATTCATGAGCTCAGCGGACGCAGCCAGCGCCCGATGATTACTGTGAACTGTGCAGCCCTCCCGAGTTCGCTCATTGAGAGCGAGCTTTTCGGGCATGAAAAGGGTGCGTTCACTGGCGCAACAAATCGAAAGCTCGGGCGCTTCGAGTTGGCGGACGGAGGCACGATTTTCCTCGACGAAGTCGGCGACCTGCCCACCGACCTCCAGGCCAAGCTGTTGAGAGTTCTGCAAGATCAGGAGTTCGAGCGGCTCGGATCAGCGACCACGAGAACCGTGGATGCACGGGTAATTGCGGCGACTAACCGGAATTTGGACCAATTGATAGAGCAGGGCGATTTTCGGGCCGATCTATACTATCGACTTGGTGTATTTCCAATTCGTGCCCCGGCGCTTCGCGAACGCCGTGGCGACATTCCGTTACTCGTTTGGTTCTTCATTTCCGATTTGCAACATCGGCTCGGCAAGGAAATCGATGAAGTCTCCGTACAAGCGATGGATGCCCTTACTGCTTACGCCTGGCCCGGAAACGTAAGGGAGCTCAAGAATATTATCGAAAGGGCCATGATCCTCTCCCCGACCTCTGTCCTGCAATTGGACGACTGGTTCTCCGGGCACATCGAGCTCACGAATAATTCTCTTCAGCCCCTCCGGCAGAGCGGTGAGACCATCGAAGAAGTTGAACGAGCACACATGGAAAGAGTGCTGGTGGCGTGCGACTGGAAAATCCGTGGAGAGGGCGGCGCAGCCGAACGCCTCGGACTCAAGCGCACCACCTTGCAGTCGCGAATGAAAAAGCTCGGTATCCAACGGCCGAGAGCCTGACGGGTCAAATCGAGTGCCGATATTTCGGCCGCGAAAGCAGGTCCCCTCGACGCGGTTGTCAGACATCCTCTGTAAATATTCGTTTATATCAATGCGATAACGCATAAGTGTGCGAAAAAATTTCCGTCGGCACGCATTTTGCAGCATTGGACGTAACTGGAACCAAATCCGGAGGCATCCAAATGAACCTCTTTTCGAAATGCAGATTGCTCAGCGGCTTTTCTTTGCTGTTCGTTCTACTCACAGGCGCTGGTATGCAGGCGGCGGTCGCTCAGGAGGACCAGCCATCGCTGAGCGTGTCTCAACAAGAGGTCGCAGAGCTCAAAGACCTGCTAGACCAGGCCAGGCAGGAGAGAATAGACGCGGCTGTTGAGGGAAATAAGACCGGAACCGACCCGCGCGACTTTTCTCTCAAGTGGATGCCTTTTTATCGATACACGGAGCTGGAAAACGGACTGACGCAGCAAGATCTGACGGCGTTCGGTACTGTTCCGTTCACCCGTCGACTTGGAATGTTCTTTGAAGTGCCGGTTGCCCAGTACCGTGATTTCAGCGATGTGGCGGGGGTCCCCTCGGGCACCGACGCGATTGGCATCGGAGACATCGATCTCAAGTTTTTGTGGAACCCGGAATCCCTGGGCTTCAACTACGGTAAAGACGGAAAAAAGAGCGGCGCTTGGCTATTCGGTACGGATTTTGTATTACCCACGGCGACTGATGATGCACTGGCTGGAGACTCCTTGCTGTTCGCACCGATAGTAGGCGTTGTCGTGGACATGCCTTTGCATGGTTTTTTCGCAATGTTGAATCTTTACTTCGTCGATGTGTACAAAAAGGACTCAGCGCCCGATACGTCGCGGTACGTTGGACGATGGTTCTATATGCAACCCTTGACGCCACCGGGTAAATGGTGGGGTGGCCTCTATCTAATGCCTGAATTTCAGCCAATTTATGATTTCGAGACCGATGACTTTTCCTCTTGGATTGGTCTTGAGTTCGGCAAGATGGTGGCCCCGGGAAAAATCGCTTATATCAAACCCGGCTGGGGCATCGACAATTCAGAACTCATAGACCGAAAGAACACGTTTGAAGTTGGATTTCGGTGGTTTTTCTAGTGAGATGCATGACAATCGGGCTCTGACCCCTTTTTCTACTCGGGCCCGGTCGTAGTTTCTCCTGGCAGTTCTGATAGTCGACAGGATCGCCACAAATTAACTTGAAAAGGCCGGCGCTTGCCGGCCTTTTTTGTTTATATTGCCGTATCCGACAATTGGAGGCAGTTCCATGTCCAGGCCGTTGTTTGATTCCCATACCCTGGTTTCCAGGGCAGTTTTCGCCGCCATATCCGCAATCGCACTTCTCGCCACAACTGACGGTACCGGTGTGGCGCTGGCGCAGGATCCAGACACCGAGCGCCCGAAAATTGGCCTCGTCCTCGCGGGCGGCGGCGCGCGTGGCGCGTCGCACGTTGGTGTTCTCAAGGTGCTCGAGCGGGAGCGTATTCCGATCGACTATGTTGCAGGCACCAGCATGGGCTCCATCGTCGGAGGTATGTATGCGGCCGGAATGTCGCCGGAGGAAATCGAGCGCCAGATGGCGGCTGTTGACTGGGACGGTGTTTTCCACGACAAGGTAGACCGAGAGGACCGCTCATATCGTCGCAAGACAGACGATAAACTCTGGTTATTTGGCGCCAAACCCGGCTTTTCAGAGGGCAAGCTGAAGCTGCCACCTGGTCTGGTGCAGGGTCAGAAGATCGGCTTGTTGTTGACGTCGCTGACATTGCCGGTTGCCGAGATCAAGAGTTTCGACGATCTGCCTATCCCGTTCCGGGCCATTGCGGCCGATATTCAGACGGGCGAGAAGGTAGTCCTGGATTCCGGCGATCTCGCGAAGGCGATCCGGGCAAGCATGGCGGTCCCCGCAGCATTGGCACCCGTGCACTGGGATGGCCGCCGCCTCGTCGACGGCGGGATAGCCAGCAATCTCCCCGTCGAAGTGGTCAAGGACATGGGTGCTGACATCATCATCGCCGTCGATCTCGGGGAGCCCCTGAGTGAGCACGAACTCGGTGAGTCGTTGCTCAGTATTGTGGACCAGCTGACCGGAATGCTCGTTCGCGACAATGTCGAGAGGGAGCTCGCGATGCTGGAGGAGTCGGATATCCTCATCCTGCCGGACCTTGGCGATATCGGCAGTGGTGACTTCGATCGCGTCGTCGAGGCGATCCCACCGGGGGTCGTTGCTGCCGAGTTGAAGCTTGGAGAGCTTCGTCGACTCAGCATCAGTGCCTCCGAGTACGCTGCACACGTCAATGCGCGGAACAAACCGCGCACGGATATGCCGGTCATCGAGTTCGTCAGATTCAAGAACAACACCAGCGTATCCGACGAATTCCTCATGGGGCGGCTGCAGACAACCATGCGCGGCGATCCCGTTGTCGGCAAGCCGCTCGACCCGGAGCATGTCGAGCAGGCGATCAATGAGTTGTATGCCCTGGATATTTTCGCGCATGTTGACTACGAACTGATTGAGGAAGACGGCCGCTATGGTTTGCAGTTAACCGCGATCGAGAAGAGCTGGGGGCCTAATTACATCCAATTGGGTGCCAAGTGGAATTCCAGTTTTAACGGTAACGGTGTTCTTAGCATTGCCGTCAGTTATCTCAAAACAGAAGTGAATAGCTGGAACGGCGAGTGGCGAACCGCAGTGGCGATTGGCGACGAGCCCGGCTTTTTCACCGACTTCTATCAGCCTCTCGGCAAAGGCGCAGATTGGTTTGTGGGTGGACGAGTTGTCGGACAGCAATTCAATATCAATGTCTTCGAGGAGGGTTCGAACAACGTCGTGGAACAATTCAAAATCGGCCGCATCGGCGCCAATGTCTACGGCGGCCGTGAATTCGGTGTGTGGGGCAGGGCGTCGCTGGGGTATTCACGTGGTGGGGGCAATCGTGAGATTCGCATTGGTGACCCGTCAATTCCCGATCAGGATTTCGACATCGGCGAGGTGGCGTTCCTTCTGGAAGCGGACCGGTTGGACAATCGCTTCTTCCCCAAGACCGGACACGCCGCATCCGCGTTATACCGGTACAGTGATACGTCGTTTGGCGCGACGAGCGACTTCGAGCAGGTCCTGATTGCAGGCAGCATCGCGCGGTCACATGGGCGCAATACGTTGTTCTTCTATGGAGACTACAAGAGTACGATCGAAGGAATTGCACCCCCGGAACGCCTGTTTCGTGCAGGGGGACTCTTCAACTTGTCAGGCTTTGAATTTAACCAGCTCAGCGGGCAGAACTTCGCACAAGTGGGCGCTGTCTTTCGCCGCGATTTCATCGACCTGGGGCTTATGGAGGTGTCGGCCGGGGTAGGCGTCGACTTTGGTAATGTCTTTCAGAGTCGAAGTGACATGAGCTTCGACAACGCCCTGCTGGGCGGCAGTGTTTTCCTGGGTGCGGATACGTTTCTTGGCCCCGTGTTCATTGGTTATGGCCTTGCCGAGACAAGCGACGGCACATTCTATGTGTCGATCGGAAACGTTCGAAGTGACCCGATCTTACAGTGATAGACGGTTGCAGGATTTCTAGCGGCTGAATCCGAGCGTGAAGCGGGCGAAGAAGTCGAGTTCATTGCGCTTGCCGGATTCGCCAACGAGCGCCACCAGGTCCCTGCGCCCGCGAACACGAAAGTCCAGCGCCAGGTTTCGGCGCCTGCGCCATAGATAACGGACCTCGATGAGTTCCTCGTTGTTACGATATTGGGGGGACAATAGCCAGCCTGCGCCTGTCCGGCCATAGTTGATTCCGATACTGTGGTCTGGCCACAGGTCCATCAGGCTTGCGGCGAAGTTCCACGCGAGTCCATCAGCGTCTCCTTCACCAGGTAATCCGGCAGCAGCGCGAGTTTGAGTTTCCGGCGCATAGCCGATCTCGGCGGCAATATTCCAGCGCCTGCCTTTGGTTCCGAACGGCCGGGCGGTCGCCCCGCGAGTGACAACACCGACATAATCCTCGAGCGGGCCGGTTTGAGTGCCATCTTTCATTAGCGCGCTCGGCAGATAAGAAATATCGAAGCCTCTTTGCGTGAATGGCCCGAGTCGATTTTGGGTTTCCCAGGCGAAAAAGTGGCTGACTCTCGCGTCGCTGTCCGAAAAATCGAGTGGCCCTCGTCGCACGCTACTCGGCCCATCGGAGGAGTTGTGCTCGGCGATAAAGTGCAGAATCGACTCGTCCTTCAGGTGATAGGTCCCGTGCACCCCATCGGTCCAGTTGATGTTGAAGCCGTTGCCATTATTGCGGTCGAGCGATTTCGCGAAGACGCCGGCGCGCGCGACGAATTTCGTCTGCAGTCGTCCGAGAGCAATATCGAATCGCTCTCGTCGGAATACATGCAGGTATAACTCGTCAAGGGTGATGTCGCCCTCATCAATGCTTGATCCAGTGCTGAGATCCGGGTCGAGCGTGGCGCTCGGACTACAGTCGTCACTCGTACAACTCGTCGCGATTCGTCCATTGCCGGTAAGCCACTCACTGATGCCGACAGAGCCGCCTATGCGAAACCGGCCGCGCCAGTTTGATTCTGTAGTTGTTGTGCCGTCGAGCAGATCCAAGTCTGATTTCACATAGCCGATACGCAGGTCACCTTTGGCGCTCCAGCCCTGTTCGATCAGTTCCCCGACAGTCTCACGCGCGGCTTCGATCGAACCGCTGGAATCATCGAGGGAGCCGCTCATCGCATCCTCAGGTACGGCGAGATCGACCTCGGTGGCGGCTTCCTGAGCCATTGCTGCCAGGCTCAGGAATAGAGCGGGGAGGACCAGTAGTGGGTCGGACCAATGTGACTGATTGATTTGACGCAACATTTGCACTGAATTGGTTGTGCATACGCACTTAATTCAGGCATTTTGGGCAGAGAATTGGGACTTTGCAACGGCTGGAATTCGAAAAAGGGCTCTGACCCCTTTTCCTAGCCAAGCTTCTGCATCAGTCGCAACAAGACCGCGTTCGTCCAGCCGAAGCCGTCCTGCACCTCGTATTCGCCGCCGGTACCCGCGAGGCCGCTGAATTCCACGTTGTACTTCTCCAGCAAGCGGCCGTGCTCACGGTAGATTGCAATATTGTCCTCGACCCAGCGACTGGCGCCGGCCTTCGCCTGATCAGTGAAGCCGTATTTATTCAGCCCACAGAATGCAACACACTGCATGGGTGCCCAGCCGTTGAGAAAAAGGGGTCAGAGCCCTTAATAATCAAAGCGCGCGTGTTACGGCGCTGCCGTGCCTGCGTGGAGCGCCAGGAACACAGTGCTCCAGAGCTGAACCGCATTGGACTCGGTCAGGTGACCTTCGCTCTGACCAAAGGGAGTGACGACAAACTCATCCCCGTGAATGGCAAACGACCATAGTTCCGAGTTAATGATGTCCTGGCTGGCCGTTATGCTCTGCCAGGTCTTTCGCCGGGCAGTCTTCAGGTCTTCGCGGAGCGCTGCGGAGAGATCATTCCGGCGCAATTGAGTATCGAGACCGGCAATTATCAGCGCTTGTTGCCACGACCAGACGACTGTGCCGTGGTAATGATTCCGCGTGACCAGGGCTTGTACTTCGGCGTCAGCAAAAGCCGGATTGGCAGACAAAATCCCCACGGGCGTCGCCAGCCCGGCCGGAAAATTTCGCGTTACGTTCGCGACGATGGTCTTCAGTCGACGTTCTGGCCTCTGCAGAAAAAGCAGATCCGCCCCGATGTCGGAATGCATAACCGGTATCGGCTCAAACCGGGCATCAAGTGCCACAGCATAAAAGCTCACGTCCTTTTCGGGGATGTCGACAAAGGGGTAGCCATGCTCCCGGGCATAGGCGACCAGTCTTTTTCTCACCTGTTCCGCGGTGACGGAGACTTTGAAATACCTTGCGGCATTTGCCTCCCACACAGCGGCCATCCGGGCCAACTCTTCCCGAGAGGGCAAAGAGTCTGTGTACCCATCCAGCAAACCACTGCCAATTATGTCGGCGACAGCGTGCAGGGCGGCAGGCATCAAGACAACATTGACGTCATAAGGATACCGGCCACCAGCCAGGCCTTCCTCGCTATCGCGCCAGTTCCCGTCATTGAGTCCATCTTTGATGGAAATCAGATTGGACCGATCCGGTTCGTCCGCAAAAGCAGATGCCTGTCGCACTACGAGGTTCAGGTTCTCTATCAACTTGTTTCGTAATGGCTCTTGCGTTCTTGTGTGGCCGGACAGAAATTGCCGTGCCCGATCAGGGCCGAAGGTTTCAATATAACCGGTGAGGACCGGTGCCAGCATCAGGTTATCGTCGATCATGTCATAGTCGTAGATCGGCACAGCCGTCGCTGAATCGCGCTCCGCCATGTTTCGGTAGACTGCGAGTTCCCCGATTTCTTCCTCGTGAGCTACTTCGCCCTGAACACTGATTCGTTCAAGAACGGAGCCGAGGCCGATCTCAGCGGCCTCAGCAGTCAGGATCGGCATCAGCAGGCGGACCGACAGAAGCGTATCCCGCCCGAAATAGGTCAGGAACCGCCACGACCCGGCCAGCATCTTGTTTTCGTAAGTCAGGAACGCCAGTGACTTTTCAAGAGCTTGGTTACGTCCGTTGCCGTCGATGAGCAGGCGCGCGACAGAGACAGGCGCCTCGAGCGGGTCCCCACTCGCGGCCGCAACTCTTATCTTCAGGGACCCATCTGCATTGGCTACAAAACTGATGCCATCCTCTGTTTGCAGATCGCCGGCCAGTATTTCCACATCCATGATGTAACTGGATTCCTCGTCTGGCCGTTCCCTGAAAAAGCGGACTCGGTTACCGTCAATACGCACCTCCGGCTTCCCGCGCGGTGGCAGGCTGGTGTAATCGACAGCCCTGCGCAGAAAGCGGATGCTGCCGACGTCGGCCTCCTGCAGGGAAAGTTCTTTTGCTTCAATAACGATATCGGCCTGCATACCGTAGAGGGTCCGCCCCGCCTCATCCGCGCGTTGGATGACCTGTATGTCGCTGACAGATCCCCAAGCCGGATCATCGTCGGTTTTCTTGAAGAAAAGGGCGGCGCCACTGTTACCCGCGGGAAAAGCCACGATGAGCCTCGGCGCGGGATGCGTGCGCAGATTCAGATGCCCTGAAATTCCATTCTGCCGGATGAAATGATTTTCAGACTGTCCTTCCGAAATGGAGAAGCGCAGGTCGGCATCCGTTATGTTCGGGCGTTCATCGCCCGGCTCGGCGCAAGCGCCGAGAGCCAGAAAAACAGAGGCAAGAAGAAGCATGCGAAGCAGTCTGCCCGCCTGAGTGATCATTCTTTCCCGAGCTTGTGCATCAAGCGTAAAAGCACCGCGTTGGTCCATCCGAAGCCGTCCTGTACTTCGTACTCGCCCCCGGTTCCCGCCAGGCCACTCGACTCCACGTTGTACTTCTCCAAGAGGCGGCCGTGTTGCCGGTACACGGCAATATTGTCTTCCACCCAACGACTGGCTCCCGCACGGGATTCCTCATGAAACCCGTATCGTTCCAGGCCGCAGTAAGTGATCCACTGCATCGGAGCCCACCCATTGGGGCTGTCCCATTGCTGGCCGGTGTTGTAATTACTGGTCACCCAGCCGCCAGCCTTGAGGAAGTCGCGGTGTATACATTCCGCAACTCGATGCGCTTGCTCCGGCGTCGCGATACCGAAGAACAGAGGGTAAGCGGCTGCAATGGACAAGGTGCCGGTTGCCTCGAAGTCGGGCAATACTAGGTCCATGAACATTCCTGACGCATTGTCGAAGAAGATCGTCTGCAGCAGATTTTTTCGTTTAGCGGCACGCTCTTCATAAAAACCAGCATCGGAAGAAGATCCGTGCGCTTTGCATACTTTCGCTATCGTCGCCTCGAGGTTATAGATCAGCGCATTCAGGTCGACCGGAATGATCTGTGTCGCCCGGATCGTCGCCATCGACTCTCGGTCCGCAAACCAGCGCGGGCTATAGTCCCAGCCTGATTCGGCGCCCGCCCGCACATCGCGATAGAGTTCCTCGGGATCACGAGACACTTTAGCGGCGAGCTCGACGTCCTCGGCAAAGCTTTCCTGGCGCGGGATTGCTTCGTCGTCCCAGTAGCGATTGAGAAAACCGTCCGGGCACATAACAACGCGTCGATGTGCGGAGTTCTCTGCGGAGAGAGTGTCAGCACCGGCCATCCAGAACTCGTACTCGCGTTTGAGTTGCGGCAGGAAGCGGCCGTATACGGACTCGTCCTGCATGACATCGGCCAACAGCTCGACCATGAGAGCAAAGTACGGCGGTTGTGAGCGAGAGCAGTAATAGGTGCGATTACCATTCGGTATGAATCCGACTTGGTCGATCAGGTAGGCGAAGTTGTCAACCATGTCGCTGATAAGGTCGACGCGACCCGAATCGGCGAGACCGAGCATCGTGAAGTAACTGTCCCAGTAGTACACCTCGCGGAAACGTCCGCCGGGCACAACGTAACGGTTAGGCAACGGAATG
>Ga0209578_10003779_pt1 | contig 11317 bp, 9 predicted proteins | sample tdAd472_FD_187127 | JGI IMG/M metagenome (GOLD analysis project Ga0209578, IMG submission 187127) | Marine sediment microbial communities from the Atlantic coast under amendment with organic carbon and nitrate - tdAd47.2 (SPAdes)... | ecosystem: Environmental > Aquatic > Marine > Coastal >...
CCCGCCACGATTGCTCACACCCGGCCCAATCACCCTTGCTCACGATCGGCGGCTCAATAGCGGCGAGCCACTCGGCAACAATCGGCGCAAGCGGCCCGCGTTTGGGTGCGTCTACTTGTCGTCGACCCGATAGAATCTCGGCGTAGATTTGGGAGGCGACTCTTCGAGCTTCCGCAGGATCTCTCGTTCGCGTCGAGATCTTGTGATCTTTGCTCTCGTACCAGAACCGGCATAGCAAGACGCCCGAGCGCTTGTCTTGGATGATGCGGAACCCGCCGTTCCGTTTTCGAGCCATCGTATCACTTCCCTCCTGACAAACATGACCCGGCGGCCGATGCGCCTCTCACTGAGCGACGGTCGCACATGCTTGTCGAAACTGTTAGCGCAAACCCCCGAGAGCCGGACCGCTTCGAGGCGGTCGATCAAAATCGGCCCGTCGCCTCGTCCCTGGAAACCCGCTGCCATTACTCGTCCTTCATGCCCCACATACTGTTATCGGTTTTGCCCCCGAAAAAGTTGCGCGAGCGGGCCCGCAGATCGGCCGCGTCTCACGAGCGGCCGCGAGTCGGACGCCACGCAAACGACTGACATCACTCAACATTCGGTCACCTGGGCGTCCAGGTTCGCCCTCTTAGAGAAAGATGGGGCAAGGCACTCGACGAGGGCCGCAAGCGCGGCTTGATGAAGTTCCTCGAACTCTGTCGCTCCAACCTCGAGTTCCGATCTGGCACTCGGGTAGTCGAGTCGATCTCTGTAGAGTGCCAGCAAGACCTCGCGGTGACGCCGTTCGGAGAGGTGCACCACGCTCTGTTCGACGTGTTCCTGTTCGAGAGTGTTTCCTAGGAGCAGCAGCTTCTGCACCGTCTCAACGCCCGCTTTGTGATTGTATGAGATGCGGGTCTTGCTCCGATTGAGCAGTTCGCAGACCTCGCTCTGCGCCAAACCATCGACATACATCAGGCGCAGGACCTGGCGTTGCCGTTCGTCGGGAAGCAGCTTGATCGCGGCGCGCACTGCGTTCTTCTCCAGCCTGCAGCCAATCGCCGTGAACGGGTCGCTGTGGAGCTCGTCCGCTCCTTCCTCAACCCTGTGCCCCACGTAGTCCTCGGTGTGCACCCCCCCGACGACGTCCTCTTGCTGCCGCGCAATTGCGGCGTTCTTCTTCGCCGCGCGGTACACGCCGCGTGGAACGCCCCCTAGGCCCGCAAACGCTTCCTGTACCCTCCGCTGGACGCGGGGGAATGCGAACGTCTCGAAGATGGCGGCGGATCGATGCTTCCGATCGAACTCCCGATGCGCTTCGAGCAAGCCGAGACGCCCCGCTGCGATGAGCTCCTCACGCGCGTCGGCCGAAAGCTCTAACCCTATGGTCACGCGCTTCACGATGCCCCGGACGAGCCCCTCCCCGGCGTTGATGATCGACGCCGTACCCTCCACCGGGACTTGGGCCATCGACGTGTTTGAAAGGCGCACGCTTGGTGGTAACCCTCGTCTCCCTTGCTCCCCGGTATCGTTGTCAGGTGACGTGGCCGCCTTGCCTTGCGCCGCTTCTGACACGAGACGGCCGAGCTCATGCTCGGCGGTCGTGGTCGTGCGCCCCACCATCTCTTCGAACGCGTCAAGAACCTCTTCCGCATCGGGACGCTCCTGCTGGTCTCCAGATGTGAGCCGGGCCATCATCTGTGCAAACCCGTCCGGCAGGTCGCTTCGCGATGCGATAATTACCTGCTTCACATCGGTGCGACCTCGAACCGCCAGTCCCTCCTCGATCGTAGGCGACGGAAAGAGCCTCTTCCCGATCGCCGCCTCCGTCATCGTGACCCCAAGCGAATAGAGATCGCTCGAGGCACCGGCCCTGCCGTGAAAGACTTCGGGGGCCACGTACGGAAACTTACCCATAAAGGCGCGTGTCCGCGTTAGAGCCAAGTCGTCGCCCAAGATCCGAGCGATGCCGAAATCGCTCAGCTTACACTCGCCCGTCTTGCTGAGAAGCACGTTGGCGGGCGTCACATCCCGATGAAGGACCCCGTGTCGATGCGCATACTCGAGCGCCGCCGCGACATCGCACGCCACGTGCATCACGACGAACGACGGCAACAGCCGCTCCTGCCTTCGGCACACGTTGAGCAGCTTGGAAAGGGAGACGCCGTCCACCAGCTCCATCGCGAGGTACGGGCGACCTTCGAGAATCCCCGTGTCCACCACCCGCACGATGTTCGGGTGCTCGAGCTTGGCCCCGATCTGCGCTTCTTGCGAAAAGCGTTGGAGGAATTCCTTCTCCTTGTCTTCCGAGCGCCCAAGGAGCTCAGGAAGCACCTGCTTCAATGCGACCCGAAACCCGTGGCCGTTCGCGTGCGTGCGCGTCGCTTCGAAGGTCTCGGCCATTCCGCCTTGGCCGAGTTTCCGACCGATCACGTATTTCGTGCTGTCCGTCACTCGACCTCCGCCTTTTGAACGGTGATCTTCCTGCTCTCCCCGGGCGCCACCTTCACGTATTTCGGTTCCTCGGGATACTCATCGCCGATTTGTACCTTGTGTGTGCCCGGCCGCACCGACCGCCGAACCGGGGCGCGGCCTACCTTCTCATCGTCGATCCAGACGTTGCCCCAGGGGTCCGCGAACACTCGCAAAAGCGCGCGCTCGCGTTTCGCCACAGCTTCTGGCTGGCTCTGCGCACTCTCATCCACCTCTGACGCGGCCGTCCCAGTACCAGGCGCGGCGGCCGCCGCTCCGACCGGCTCGGTCGTGGGCTCTTCGGCAAGGGTGCCCCACTCAGGCTCCGCCAAGACTCCCATGCGATCGGCGACCCTACTCTGCGCTTCGTTTGCGTTCTCGGCGGCGCCCCCGCGGCCCATCACGATCCCCGCGAACCCGACCACGGCCAGGAGCGCAAGCGCACCGAGGAGCGCCCTTCGACGACTCTTTTTCTTGGGCCGCACGCCCGTCGGTTGGAGCGGTTCCGGGTTGTTCGCGACCTCGATGCCATCGGACGCGACATGCGGGGCAGTCATCGTTTGGAGGTCCCCTTGGATCTCCCGCACCACGGCACCCAAACGGCGACGCTCGCTCCGACTCGCGCCACACGTCTCGAGCCGGAGCTGCACCTCGCGCGCGCTCTCGGGCCGATCTTCGGGGCGGCGCGCCAGCATCTCCTCCACCAACGCATGAAATTCGAGCGGGAACCCCTTCGCCGCCTCCCGGAGGGGCGGTCCATCCAAATGCCCTTCGCAGATCTTCTTGATCAGCTCGTAGGAGTTCGCACCCACGAAGGGCGGCTCTCCGACCGAAAGCTCGTAGAGGACCGCACCAAGCCCGTAGATGTCGCTCTGCTCGCTTGCCCTGCCCCCCACAATCAGCTCCGGCGCCAGATAGGGCAGCGTCCCCTTCACCTCCCCCTCGACCGTGAGCGAAGCCGTTCCGTGAGTCCCGACACGTGCCAGGCCGAAGTCGGCGAGCTTCACGACACCTTCGACGCTCACCAAAATGTTCCCGGGCGTCACATCTCGATGGACCACGCCTCGAATGTCGCCGTCGCTGAAGGAATGCGCGTACTGAAGTGCCGCTGCGACGCGGTTTCCGATCCACAAGATCTGTTCCGGCGTCAACGTCTCCTTTTGGCGCAACACCCGCAAATCCACACCGTCGACGAACGCGAACACCACGTAGGGCCGATCGGCCTCGAGGTTGTGATCTAGGATGTCCACCAGGTTCCCATGCTGAAGTCGCCCGGCAATGCGCGCCTCACGGACGAACAGCTCCCGACTTTGGGGGTCTTCGGCGCGGTGTGCATGCAGCCACTTGAGGCACCCCCTGCCTTCGGTGCCGTCGTCGCCTAACCAGACGACTTCAAACGTCTCTCCGGCTCCGCCGACACCGATGCGTCGCACCACTTGGTACCCGTCAATCGATGCTGGAATCCTTGAGGCGGGGGCGGCGTGACCCTCGGAAACCTTCTCTTTGTTCGACCTATGCAACACCAGAGCGCATTCCCTTAACCCCCGCAGTAGTCTTCCTCGGCTGTGCCATTGGCATCGCCGCAGATTGAGGCGCTGCCCGCCGCTTCCTCAAGGCATTGGCTTCCATGAGCACATTCATATGTGCAACGAAGCCCCACGGCCCCGACCTGGCGACAAATCCCACCGGGTGCGACGCAATCAAAATCATCTCCGCAGCCCTGATTGTCGACGAGAGCTTGCACAGCCTCACAGCTCGTGAGGTCCTCGTTCACTCCGCAGTAGACGGCGGGCACCGCGCCCGACAAGCTCTCGCGTGCGTCTGGCAGCAGAAATGCAAAGGGCTGCGTGCATTGGTCCGGTCCAGACCTCCGGAGACAGAAGCCCCCGCGAAGCGGCACGTTTCCAAACTGCATCGGCACGCACATGAACGTCTCCATGCAGTCGCTGTCCGACACACAGGCCTCGCATTCTGCGCGCGAGCCGCGGACGATGTCACTACAGGCTCGCGTCGCTGGATCGCAGCTCCGCTCCCCGCAATCCATCGCCTCCGTTGCCGACGCGCACTCCACGCAAAGCCCTTCGTCGGCGTCACATCGCGGCAACCCGTCAATGCCCCCGCAATCGACGTCTTCTAGGCACGGCTCGCAAATCCCAGAGCTCGGGTCACATCGCGACGCCTCCTCGAGCGGGCAATCAAGGTCGTCCTCGCATTCGGGGTTTCCCATCCCGCCGGTTCCGCCGAGGCCTCCGTCGGGACCCACGGGCACGCATTCTCGTCCCCCGCTCTCGAAATCGAGGATCGCGGTTCCTTCGGGACAGCTCACCGTCTCGCGCGCGCAACTCGCGCCTCCGGCAAGCATCGCAAATCCGATCACCCAGAGCCCCCGATTCATGGTCGTTTCTCCTTCCTAAGCCCGCTCACCAATAACCCGACTCCACCACCGAGCGTCACCGCACCGACTCCCACCAACGCGCCCGCTGCGGGCGTGCTGGTCGTGTACTCTGTGCACGGGTTTCCACTGGCGCAACGATCGCCAAACCGGCTCGCCCCGACTCCGATCATGGTCGCCCCGGCTACGGCCAACACCGTGCCGACCGCGACCATCCATGGTTTGCGCACCCTTCGGGGCTCGGGCGATTCCGCCCCTTCCTTCTTCGACAGACGGACCTCGAAGCGCAGCGGCTCCACTGCACCGCTCACGAGCGCCAGCTCCTCGGGCACGTAGCCTTCTGCGACGACGCGGATCACATGCTCTCCACGCGGTAACCGAACCGATAGGGGGAGCCGCCCGACGAGCTGACCATTATCAAACACCACCGCCCCGGTCGGCGCGCCGACCAGCGCCACTTCGGTGCCTCTTCGCTCGGGCCATCCGGCCAAGACTTCTTGCACGGCTTCTCGGACCCCCTCGCGACACGGCAGCGCTTCGCAACTGCGCTCCGCGAACACCTGATCGAACGGCGCGGGCATCGAGGGGTCGACTAGCCCAATCGCCACCACCGCTCGCTCACGAGTGGGTGACCGGTCCCAGACGGAGACGTAGGCCCCCATCGGTATGCCCTTGTTCTGAAGCCAAGTTCGCAAACACCGATCGTCCCGCGCTTCACAGTGCGTGGCCTTCTCTACAGAAAGGCCCGCAGCCCGGAGCTCCTCAACGACGCCGGCTACCGCTTCGCGCGCCTCTGAACCCTCCCCTTCGACGACCACCACGCCCACCGTAGGGTCGGCCTCCGCCGAGGCGCTGCCGGCCCGGAGCGCCCACGTCGTCATCAGCACTAGTGCCCACACCACACGAGTCATGGTGCACACCCAATCTCGTAGAACCGCATCAGAGCAGCATTCTCGTCTGCGCCGACTACGAATACCCTCCCCTTGTGGGTCACTACGGCGTCCGACACCGGAGGCGTCAGGCTTTGCAGACTCTGCAATGTGTCGCGGGCTTGAATCGAAAAAACGTTGCCCGCAAGAAAAACCCGCCCATCGGCCGCCGCAACCCGGCGACCGTAGATGGCGTCGCCGCGCCGGCCTCCTTGCCCGAACTGAAGACGCCGGTCGACCTCCTGCAGATCGACGCCGAGCGAGTAGCGCCAGAGATCCCACGCCGTGTACCGGCCGACCACCACAAACTCGCCGAAGGGATCACGCACCATCGAAAGGTGCACGTCGACATCCGCGCCCCGAGGGCTCTTGGTGAAGACCTCCCCGACGCCTTCCTGCACGACGGCGAGCTCGACATACGGCGATGCGTCATAGGCCATCACCCATTTGCCTTCATGCGAACCCGTCGCGGGCGCCAAGACGCACTGCGGAACGTCGCTCCCGTCGCCGTTCACACTCTTGAGGGACTGGCTTTCCCCTTCTTCGAGGGACGGACTGTAGAACTGCACGAACGCTTGCCTCGAAGGCAAGTCATCGACCCCAGTGAAGCGGTGACCCCAAGCGACCCCCGTTTCGGTCGCGGCGATACAATGCGACTCCCACACCACGAAACCGAGGAAGAACGGCGTACCGACGGAGTCCACCTCGCGCAAGTCCACCAGACTCACGCGCACGAGCTCCGGTCCTTCTCCGAACGTGGGTTCGTCGGTATTGGGCGGCATTGCCACGTACGCCACATTGTCCACGACGGCGACGTCGAGCGGTCCCGCGCGCAATCTTGTAGACCAACCGCGCGTCACCGACCGGACCGGACCTTGGACCACCTCACCGTCGTCGGACAGCCGATATCCGTAAAGCCGGTACTCGCTCTGACCCTTTACCAAGGCGAAGACGACAATCCCGTTGCTGGTCGACACCGCTTTGAGCGTGTGGACGTACTCCACGGACGGCGTCAGAAACGGCAAGTCCACCGACCCGAGATCCACCAACGCGCTCACCGCATTGTCTATTGCGCCGTCGCAGTCATCGTCGACCAAGTTGCAGGACTCCGCCGGTGGCGGGCAGTTGTCGATCTGACATTCGTCTGCACAGACGGTCGTGGACATGCTGCCGCACTCCGTCGTGCAGTCGACGACTTCGCCGACCGCGCACTCCATGAGCGGACCGTCGTCGGCCATCCCACTGCAATTTTCGTCAAGTCCGTTACACGTCTCTTGCGCGACCGGACTCACCGCGTCGTTTTCGTCGTCGCAATCGAGGGCATTCGAGACGGTCCCCTCGGGCTGGAGGCACGACTCCACGATCGGCCCTTGATCGCCGAATCCGTCGCCGTCGAGGTCCGGAAACCAGGAGAGGGTTTCGGGATCGTCGTCGACCACGCCGTCGCAATCGTCGTCGATGTCGTTACATTGCTCAGGCGCCTCTGGATGGATCGATGCGACCGCGTCGTCGCAATCGCCGCCGCGAACCACAAACCCGGTCTTCGAGCACCCGGCCGTGACTTCGAGGGGATCACCAAAGCCGTCTTCGTCCACATCCCGGTAGAGCACCACGGGCTCGGCGCAGTCGGCCTCTTCGATCTGCAGGCACTGGTTTTCCACCCGAAAGCTCCCGGCCGGACAGTCACCGGCCCGGCATCCGCCGATGAAAAAGAGCCCTGCCAGCAATCGGGGGATCATGCTCCACCTCTTCGAAACGCTCATCAGAAGGTTCCTTTCACCGAAAGCCCTGCCCCGTTCGCAGACACTTGGACCTCGCGGCGCCGCCCAAGCGACCATGCCGGCATGAACACCATCGGAACCCCCATGCTCAGGAGCAGCACCCCGCGATCCATATCCTGCTGACCCGGGACACACGCAGGCGTCGTCACGACATCGGCTGGGCACCGATCTGCGATCGCCATCGACGCGATCCCGAAGCCCAGCAAACCGGCACCGATGCCGCCCGCGGTCCATGCCCACCATGGCACCGAAGCCCTCGGCCGATACGCGAACGCGAAACCACTTGATGCCAACACGCTTCCGAGCGGCGCCGCGACCAACACACCAAGTCGCGCGTCCTCCCACGCGTCCCGCGCTTCAGTGAACTCTGGGGTGCCGGGCTCGGTCGCTTGAAATCTGTTCCCGAGCTTGACCCGCCACGCATAGAGCCCCGCACCTGTCACCAAACCCGCCACGCCGACGGCCGCCTGGACTCCGCCAAAGACTCGGCGGGTCCGTCCGTCATCGCGAAGCGCTGCGCCGCGTCTGCTCGCCGTCCCGGGCTCCGCAACTTCGTACGCAAGAAGGGTCACCGCGGCCATCCGGGCATCCTCGTCGTCTTGGGCCTCGAGCGCGCCGACGAACCCCGCGTCGCGGTCCACTCGAACCACGCGCTCCGGCTCCACCAAGAGCACGGTCTGGACGCCGAGCATTCGCGCAAGCCATCGCCCGTGGTCGTCCGTGTGGCGCGCCATCACCTCGTCGGACACGTAGGCAAGGTGCGCCTCGGGCTCAAGCCCGAGCGCCGCATCCAACGTCGGGTCGATGTACACCGTCTCGTCCCGCTCGAGGTTCACGTGATGGACCCGGCCCGGCCGATTCTCTTCGCACTCGACCTGCACGCGATACTCGCCTGGGACAAGCTCCCCCATTGAAAACTGCGTCTCGCCGAGATGAAGGCCATTGAGCCTCACGAGACATCCACTTGTGGGCGACTCGACCTGGAGCCGCACGGCCGCCTCTTTTCGCCGGGCGGCGTCGACCCGCTGAAGCACCCCCCGCACGTCCGGCGTGTGCAACCCGAGCGTCGGTTCGATGGAGGGGACAAGCTGCCGGCACGCGCGGGCCTGCTCCTCCGCTCGTTCCGTTTGCCCGGTCTCCCAAAGACTCCGGACCAAGTAAAGGCAGGTGTCGAGCACTTTCCTTGCGCGGCCCGCTTCACGGTTGAGGGCTTCAATCGCCTCCTTGCTGATGTCCTGCACGGCTTGAAGCGACACGGCGGCGCGGGTGTAGTTTGAGAGCGTGAGATACCGACGGGCCTTTTCCTGATGCGAGAACCAGCGCTCGAGCTCTTCGGGCAAGAGCTGCCGCGGCTGGACGCTCCCTTTGCGCGCGACGGACTGCGCGGTTGCCGCCGTGCTTCGGACGTTTGGGCCGGCATTCTTTCGAATTGCAGCGCTTCTCTGGAACAACGGGTTCGCTTCAACGGCGTCGCCGATGATGGCCGGAATCACCACGACCTCCCCGGCTCCCTGCGCAAGCGCGCCGGTCGCGCCGGTGATGAACCACGCCAGGAGCACCACCAGGGCCCATGGGGCCAAGGTCGGTCGCATGAGGTGCTTAGCGCGGACCATGCTCCGCCTCTTTTGTTGTGCACGTGGGTTCCCCCACCCATCCGACAAACCGGCTACCCCAGTAGAGCTCGCGCACCGACATGCACGTCCCGTTGAGCGGGGGTGCACCGCCTTCGAGCATCACAAACGGGAGCTGGTTCACCTCTTGATCGGCGAGCTCGACCCTTGCCTGATACACGACGGCGCGCCCGTCGTAGACGCACGCGACGACGCCCTCTGTGTTGGATCGCGTCATGATCGACGTCTCGCCGGTCGCGAGGGTGCGCACGCCGACAATCGTGGCGCCGGGCTCGGGGTGTTTGTCGACGCATACGCGCGCAGGCGTGAGAATCGAGCCGATTTGGTCGGTCCACGCCGAAACGTCGGGCTCTACGGCCGGGGACTCGGCAACGACGCTCGAGTGCGCGCAGCCTGTCCATGCCAAGACCAACACGAGGACCCTCTTCATGGTTCGACCTCGCTTGGCTCGACGCGAAGATCCTCTAGCGTGTAGCCCTCTTTGAGCCGGGCCTTCACCCAGCTCGGCTGGAGGCCGACGCCACTCCAGGTGGCAAGCGTGTCCTCGGGATCTCGGAACTTGGTTTTCCGGATCCGGCCACTGTTCTCCGATTCGATCCATCGAGGGTTCACGAACTCTTCGAGCTCTCTACCCTCGTCGAGGTAGTCGCGGAGCCACTGGGCCCTCTGCGGGATCTCGCCGGCGTACCGTTTCCCATTCCAGACCGAACGCGGGTCGTCCGGGTCCTCGTACTTCGCCGGACCGCCTTGCATCTCGTCCCGCCAGGCCACCCAGGCGGGATTGATCACCTCGCGCATGGGTCGGCCCTCTTGCATGCGCCTCTTGAACCAAGCGGGCGCCTTGCCCTTCCCGTCCCAGACGTGAAAGCCCCCGCCTGCGCTTCGATACATCGCCGGCGCTTGGCCGCCTTTGCCCTTGCCGAGGGCTTCCTGGCGCGCCGTCACGTACTGACGGAGCACCTGAAGCTCTTCGGGACTGAGCTTGGTGAGCGCTGCGAGCGCCTCTCGAAGTCTTCCTTCCTCCTCGAGCGTCTTACCCATTGATCGCCTCCACCACGGTCCACCCCATCAACGCGCCCCAGCTTTGGAGCGTGACTTCCCTCACCGCGTTCAGGTTCGTGCCGCGGGCAAACCAGAGATTCGCCGGTGCCAGCACCACCTCGGCGCCCTCGAGCGCGCTTTGAAGCGCGGGCCACCCCACGAACTGCTCAAAGCAAAGGAGAAGCGCCGCTCTCCGTCCTTGAATGACCTCCACACTCGACCTGAGGAGATCGCTCTTCACATGCCGCGCATGCCAAGGCGCCCACATCCCAATCGGAGCGGGCAGCCGCTGCGACCAGAAGTAGGGTTCGCCTTTCCCCACCACGCCGACACCATTGCGCTGGCCTCGGGCATCGCCTTGCATCGCGCCGACGACCCACACCGTCTCGCGCTCGCTCTCTTGGGCCTGCAGCGCCCACAAGCTCGCGGTGCTCGGAGTCCACGTCCCACCCACTCCCTCGGGAAACAAGACCACATCGGCGTCGGACATGGACGTGCGACGCCACGCATCGGCCGCCATGTCGTATTGCTCGGCGGGCGACCGATCCCCGAGCGCACCGTATCGGGTCGATACGCCTGCCCAGTTCATCGATGGCGCCGGTTCATAGTTCCCGCACGCGAGTGCCGACACGAGCGCCAACGCCGAGGCCCATCCGGGCCACGTCTTTTTGTCCGGCGCCAAGAGGCTCATCGTCACGACCAAGAGCCCGAGAACTCCAAGACCCGGCATCGCCGCAGCGCCTCCAACCCACGGGTTGACGCCGCTCAGCAGCCCGATCGGAGGCAACAGCAAGACGAGCCCAAGCAGGATCCCATGAATCACTCTCGATGAAGCACGGGTCGCGAAGCTCGGCGCCCAGAGCACCGCCCAAGGAATCGCAAGAAGGAGGCTCACGCCGACCCACACCAGCACGCCTGCGCTCGACCAACCAGTGGCGCTCCCGAAGAACATAGAGGCCCCGCTGACGAGGCCAAAGCTTGCCGCGCCGTAGTACGCCAACCCGACGCCGAGGGCTTCACCGCGCGACCGACTCCACCGCCAACAAAGAAGCACGCCAAGCGCGACCGGAAGGCACTCGAAACGGCCAC
>Ga0209578_10003780_pt1 | contig 11315 bp, 21 predicted proteins | sample tdAd472_FD_187127 | JGI IMG/M metagenome (GOLD analysis project Ga0209578, IMG submission 187127) | Marine sediment microbial communities from the Atlantic coast under amendment with organic carbon and nitrate - tdAd47.2 (SPAdes)... | ecosystem: Environmental > Aquatic > Marine > Coastal >...
TGTATTTTCAACCGCATTAAGAAAATTCTTAAAAGAAGAATCAAGCAAGTATCGTTAATAACTAAGCTAGGAGCTTAAACAATGGCAAGAGGTTCAATTAATAAGGTAATCATTATAGGTACTTTAGGGCGTGATCCTGAAGTAGCTTATTTACCTAACGGCAATGCAGTATGCAAAATCAGCTTAGCCACTGATGAAGGTTATAAGAACAAAGAAGGGCAGCAAGTAGAAAAAACTGAGTGGCACAATGTGGAGGCATTTGGGAAGCTTGCGGGAATTATGGGTGAATACCTGTTAAAAGGTCACAAGTGCTACATTGAAGGTAAGCTTCGTACTGATGAATACGAGAAAGATAGTGTTAAGCGATATTCGACTAAGATCATTGCTAATGAAATGACCATGTTGACCGCTAAGTCAGAAGGCGCACCAGCCCAGCAGGCACCGCAAGCAGCGCCAAGTTCAAAAGGCTACTTCTTTCAAGATGGTACAGCTATGAACCCTGAGCAAGCGCAATACTATATTGGCCGAGGCGTTCAACCATGGCCAAAAGGCACTCCGCCGCCAGTAGTATAGTGATTTTAATTAACTTAAATAAAGAGAAAAACATGAAGTTATTGAAACTGATACTTATCTTTGCCCTTGGCGCACTAGCAATTGGCGCGACATTAAACTACACGCTTATTGGCTTGGATTGGCTTTTTGACCTAGGTCTTAAAGAGGCTGGACATAGTAATATCTTAGACCTTTTAGTCGCCTTACATGCAAAGGGTGTTCTTATTCTTCTTGTTTGGCCACTAGCTGGTGTTATTTCTGATTATTACGAAAAGCTAGTAAGCAAGTAACTCTCCCGCCAGCTTGAAGGCGTTTAGTTGACGTGTGGCCCGCATGTTTCAAGTAGGGCAGATTAACCGCAGCATTAACGGGCGGCTTGACGTCCCTTTTAATTATTTGTTATGTGTGAATTACGGGAGAAGGTAAATGAAAGTAGGTTTTTACAAGACAGGCATGGGTGATCCAATTAATTTTTATGATGTTGATTCTGACGATGTAATTGAAGAAGTGGCAACGGATTTTGCTAATGAAGAGCATCAAATTGATGAGGCTAGTGATATGAATTTCTCAGTTTATGTCGAAGATGATAGCGGGGCTATTCATGAAGTTAAATTCTACACAGAGTACGATCCGAGATTTGAGGTTGAAGCTGTAAGCAAGCTAGGCACATAACAAAGCGATACAGGGCGGCACGTCCCTGTTATCAAAGTGTTATTGAAATTGGTAGTTTTGGCCACTGCTTACCCTTAAGTAACCATTAAAATAGCGTCATCAACTAAGGGGGAATAAGCATGGAATTAGTACTACGCAAAAGCAACACAGAGGAGTTTAAGCTTTGGTCGGGTGTGATCGAGGATGAAACAGATTTAAATATTATAGCTAACAACATTCTAGGCGCTTTCTATATTACTTATGAAATAGAAAACAGCCTAGGCATTATCTGTACGGTCTGGATTGATGACAACGAGATAGTAGATGGCCAAATCAATGGCCCGGAAAGCTTAAAGGCGTATTTAGAAGGTTTAGCAGGAATTGACGAATAATGGACATTAAAACAGCACAAACATTACACACAAACTTAACCAGTTGGCTGGCGCATCATAGCTTATTACTAAACGCCTCTATTGCGTTTAACGTAGATTTTCAGGCTTGGGTGTATCACTTCGATAACCCGTTAACGTGTATGCCAGAAGATCGCATGATTGGTGAATCGGTAGATGAGCTAGACATACGCAAGAAAATCCAAATCATCGAAATCAATCATATTCATGATGTGCGTAATAGCCTAGCAACAGAAATAGACGGTCCGGACGACCTTACCAGTAGCCAAAAGGCAGGGCTTAACTTTATTGGTATTGATTACGAAAAGGTGTTGTCATGCTGAATAAAAAAGATGTGGCTGATATACAGCTAGAAAACAGGCGGTTACGCCAAAAGCATGAGGCGGCTATTATGTCTCTTGAATTAGCTCGAAAAGCCGCGGTGTGGCGCAGGGATAACGAGCCGGATAGGTTGGTTTGGCATGAGCTGGTCGCTAGTTATGACCACTCTATAGGGTTGTTAACTGGTCAGCGTGAAATTAAGGTTTAACCCCTAAATCAACTGAGAGGAGCGTATCGACGAATCCGCTGCATTTATTTGTTATGTTTTTATTGTTTGCAGGACATAGATATTACCCACTGGGAGGGAGTCAAGACTTCAAGGGTATATTTGAAACTATTGAGGATGCAAAGCAATGGTTTAGAGATAATAAGGAGTCTATTAGTGAAAGCTATATTGATTTGTGGGCTGATGTTTTGAATGCTAAAACAATGGAGAGCGTGGCCTATGGGTTGATAGATGAGTCGCCATCAAGAGATGAAGCAAAAGAAAAGTGGTACTCAAATGTTACTGAGTACCTTGAAGATTGGTAGAAACATAACCATTTTATTAAACGGCACAGCTTTATCGTGTCCGTTTTAATTGGCTTTTATACGGATTAATTGGAGGTATTGAAATGAGTGGTTATTTAGATTTCAAAAGGACAGGGCACAGAGAAGTCGATGAAATACTTGAAGCTATTGAAAGAGCTGGGGATGGGTTTCACCATACATCGCAATGGGATGATGATTTGGGTGGCGGTAAATCATACATTGATATTATTGATGAAAAGATTGAAGCAGCAAGGAAAGCATTAAGCACATAGCAAGGATATTCAAGGCGGAACGTCCGTGATATAGAGGTGTTATAAATATAACCAAAACCATGGTAAAATGCCTAAAACAATCAAAAGGCTTTTATCATGGCTACAACAACCGCTAAAAAACGCAGTAAAAAGCGCGCACCTAAAATTGCTGGGGCGGGCGTAGATACTCGAAAGAATAAAAAGAAAAAGGCTCGTTAAAATGGAATTATGGCAATTAAACATTATTGTCGTTCTAGTTATTGCCCTGACCACTAAAAAAGATATGGCGGTTATAGCAAGCGCCATAATGATTTTAGGCTGGCTGGTGACACTGGGTGATTACTCTCAGGCTCAAGCATCACTACTGTTTTGCGGGCTTAACTCGCTTTTGGCCATTATTGCCGCTGCGTATAATCATGTAAGACATTGCAATCTTTCTATTTTGACATCTATATTTGCCACATTAGCCACGCTGGCAAATCTCATACAAATGTATGATGCCTCCATTCTACCAAGTATAATGACAGCGGCCCTTGGCTGGTTATTAGCCTTGGCGCTAACTCTTATGGATGGAGACAAGGGGCTTGTAAATGGATTTATGGGGGATTTGCGCGCTACTATTGGGCGCATCGTTTACAGCCTTAGCCATTACTACAACAATAAAGGCAGTCATTAGGCATGCAAGGCGCAGAAAACAAACTAAACACGTTGAATGATTGGGCGCTTTACCTGATTACACTGGCTGGCGGATTTGTATCGGAACACTGGGCAGAGTTGTTTTTCATTACGTTTGGGGCAATACACGCTTTTGTTGCGCTGGATAAATGGCGATACGAGCGAAGCACTAGAACTTAACTGATAGCCCTGTATTAAGAGCGTTAACCATGAATATACTTTTAATACCTATCTCGAAATCTTTAGTTTTAATTGAGTATATAGGTATTTTGGCGTAAGCCATGGGTAATAAGGTCGGCTTATAGTCGCTATCTTCGACATATGACCCGGTAATGGCTTTTTTATCGTAGCCATAAACAGCGCCAATGCCGAAATAGTCAAACTCATAGGAAAGAGTGTAGTTTCTTATGTCGCTTTTTTGGCTATTGATATAGGTTGAGGCTGCAAGGCGGTTATACCTAATACCCATTAGCTTGTTTTGGTTGTTAGCCGGGTTCTTTGCAAAGTCTTTTTTAGGTGTCTTGCCCTCGGATAGCTTGGCATGAACAGTATGTAGGCCATAGTACAGCTCAAAGTCGCTAGCTATAGAAAAAGACGGAAGAAGTAAAAGTAATAATAATCGCATAAGTGCTCCATAGTTATTTAAACTATAGTTAGTGCAGTGATATAGTCAACAAGACACAATAGGTTTTGTTTTTAGCTAGCCTACTGGTGGCCATGCTTGTGTGTTAGCTATATATTGAAATCCTCCAATATGCGCGCACAAGTGAATAACCAGTAAGACCAAGGCGAAAGCCTCTTATGCTAGTACCCCCGCTAGTGGTCGAAAAGGGGGAATTTATTTTAACTAATAGGATGAATAAAATGCACAATATAAAGATCATAGCTGACAAGATACAAAAAGACGGTTTTATCGAAGCAGAGTATCAAGGCTTAAATATTTTATATGATGGCCAGTGGGAAACTGAGCACGACACCGCAGAAGATTCATTCTTAAGCTTAGTGGCCATGATGGCATACGCAGAAGATGAAACAGGTTTAAATCTTAGTTTAAGTCGATTAGGCGGTGAACTGGATGAGCCTGTATTGAATTATGGTGATAAGTTTATGATTAAAGCCAATACGGTTCACTAGGGGATGTAAGTTATGAATGATAAATACTTAGTGGTGAAAGGCAGTGACTTTATAGGTGATGACTTTGAGGAGTTATCAGCAATAAAAGTATCCCTATCCTCATTGATAAGCAATGATAAGCTTAGGGCCAAGCTAGATGAGTATGAGTCTATGGGTTGGCGATTCGTAACAGTTACCAATTTTGGCTGGGTAGGTGTTGAGTTGTTATTTGAAAGAGTGGCGAGCTAATGAGCATGCAAGGCAAGAAGATAGCTCAAAATAATATGGCTATAGAAATGGCTAATGTATTAAACAAGTTAGCGGGATTAAGCAATGGCTAAGGCGCTAACTCAAAAGCAGGAGAACTTTTGCCGTCTGTTTGTTGAGTTGGGTAATCAGTCCGAGGCATACAGGCAATCATACAACTCAAATGCTAAGCATGAGTCAGTAAACCAAGAGGCTTCCAGAATGATGGCACTCCCTCACATAGCCTCAAGGGTGGAAGAATTAAGGAGAGATATAGCAATGGCGCATAATATTACGGTTGAAAGCTTACTGAGCGAGCTAGAAGAAGCGCGCACGATTGCATTGACCTGTGAGACACCTCAAAGCTCTGCGGCTGTCACAGCGACAATGGGAAAGGCTAAGCTTTGCGGATTAGATAAGCAGGTAATCGACCATAACGTTAAGATTGTAGATGATGGCTCTAATGAATGGTAAACCTCGCTTTATTTAGAAAGCACGTAAAAGAGCATTCCCCCGCTTTTGTGCCATTGTTTACAGATCAATCCCGCTACCAGATTGCATGGGGCGGAGCGGGTAGTGGTAAATCGCACATAGTGGCGCGCAAGAAGTTATATCGCCTACTGTCAGAAACCCAGTGCAAGCATAATATTCTAATTATTCGTAAAGTAGACAGAACCATTAAGCGTTCTGTTTTTGCGCTTATGAAGAATATTATTTCTAAGTGGGGGTTGTTGTCTGAATTTGATATTAACCAGACTGATAAAACCATGATATATCGGCCCACTGGTGCGCAGTTCATGTTCAGCGGGTTAGATGATGTTGAAAAACTTAAATCTATCGAGGGTGTGACATCCATATGGGTGGAAGAAGCGACCGAGCTAACCCAAGAAGACTTCGAGCAGCTTGATTTACGTCTAAGGGGCAACACAGGTGCGCTCAAGCAAATTATTCTCACTCTAAACCCTATCAGTGATCAGCATTGGATTAAAAAGGTATTCTTCGACAGCCCCATTCAAGGCTGCTTCACATTAAAGACAACTTTTCTTGATAACTCGTTTATAGATGACGAATATAAGATGGTTATGGAGAATAAGAAGCAGACCAATCCCCGCTATTACAATATTTACGCTTTGGGTAATTGGGGGACGGCTGAAGGGCTTATTTTTAATAGCATTGAGCAGCGATTAATTAGGCCAGAAGAAATACAGGGGCTAGATTGCGTTCAGGGCTTAGACTTTGGCTACACAAACGACCCTAGTGCATTCAATCAAACCTATGTCGATTGGGACAATAAGCGCCTGTTGGTATTTGATGGGTTTTACGAGAAAGGCATGAGTAACGCTAAGATAGCCCAGTCCATAAAAGATATGAGAGCGCACAAAACAAAGACAACCGCCGACAGTTCGGAGCCTAAATCTATTGATTACATCAAAGGAAAAGGGGTTCGCATTGAAGGTGCTAAGAAAGGTAAAGACTCAATAAATATGGGTATAGATTTCTTGTTAGAGTTTGAGATCGTTGTTAATGCTCATTTGGTGGAGTTCAAAACCGAGTTTGACAACTACGCTTGGGCAGTGGATAAGAATAAAAAGCCCCTAAACAAGCCTGTGGATGACTTTAACCACTTTATTGACTCGCTACGCTATGCGGTAGAAAGACTGGTTAAGCCTAAAATTAAACCCGTATCTATATCCTTTATGAATTAATGTTAAACTGTACAAAAAATAACAGGTTCCAATTATGACCGTTACAGCTACACATCCAGAATATGACAAGTTCAAACCTATTTGGCAGCTAACCCGTGATGCGGTTGAAGGCAATCCAGCAATCAAGAAGGGTGGTGTGAAATACCTGCCAGCGGATTTTGCCAAGAAAGACACAGATCGCTATTCCGTATATAAGGAACGCGCCTACTTTATGGGTGTGACAGGCCAGACTCAAGACGCTACTTTGGGTATGGTATTTAGAAAGCCGTCATTAGTTGAATTGCCGCCAGTACTTGAGGTGATGGCTGACAATATAGATGGCACTGGCCAAAGCTTAGAGCAAGTAGCCAAGCAAGCCGTTAAAGAAGTAGAGGAAACAGGGCGATATGGATTCCTAGCGGATTACCCGACAGCAAAAGAAGGTCTAAGCAAGGCTCAAGAGCAGGCCATGGGTTTACGTCCTTATATGGCTACCTATACAGCCGAATCCATTATCAACTGGAAGACAGAAACCATTGGTGGCAAATTAATGCTAACGCTAGTGGTCTTGGTTGAAGAAATAGACAAAGCTGAAGATGAGTTTTCCCATGAGTACGAAAAACAGTATCGTGTCTTACGATTGCGTAACGGTGTTTACACCCAGCAATTGTATGATGATGCAGGCGACACCATCACGGAAGAATATGCGCCAAGGGCTGGCGGCTCAACTTTAGATCACATCCCTTTCTATATTGTGGGGGCGCTTAACAATCTGCCTTCTTGTGATATGCCTTTGCTTTATGATATCGCCATTGTGAATATTGCCCACTATCAAACCACGGCGGACCACAGAGAAAACCTATTTGTGCATGGTCAGCTAACAATGGGTATTACAACCGAGCTAAACAGTGACGAGTTTGAGAATGCAAACCCTAATGGCGTTGTGGTGGGTGCTCGTGAGGGTTTATTCCTTGGTGAAAAGGGCGGGCTTCACTCGCTGACTGCCCCTGAGTCATCTAGCTTGCGCACTGGCCTTGATGATCTTAAAGAAGAAATGCAACAGCTAGGCGCTCGCATGTCGCAAAGCAAAGGGCAAAACGAAACAGCCGAGGCCGCACGAATTAATGCAGCCGCTCAAACAGCAACGCTTTCAACGGTCGTGGCTAACGTATCAGACGCTATGACGGAATGCTTAAAGACAATGGCGTTATTTGCTGGCTCCAGTGATGATGTGTTGTTTGAGCTAAATCAAGACTTCTGGCAAACAAGCTTAGACCCGCAATTGATTGCAGCGGTTAATAATTTGAATCTATCTGGCACTATTGCTAAGGCTGATGTGCGTCACATGCTGCGAGCTGGGAAGATTGAATTACAGGCAGAAAGAACCGATGAAGACATTGAAAATGATGTCGCAAACGAGCTATTAGACCAGTAAAACCATGGTGTGATACAATAAAGAAAAGCTATCGCGGGGCGGTGGCTTATTAATTTTGTTAATAGGGTTAACAAATGCCAGAAGAAAACACAGAAGTACAAGAGCCTAATACAGAGGTTCGTCAATACAGTGAGGCGGACGTACAAGCTTTACTGGAAAAAGAAACCGCAGGGTTAAAATCCAAGGTTGATGAATTACTAGGCGAGAAAAAGTCAGTAGCTCAAAAAGCTAAAGATGCAGCGGCGCAGGCCGAGCAGGATCGAATCAAGCGAGCCAAAGAGGCCGAAGACTTTAAGAGTTTGTATGAATCAAGCGAAGCTAAGCGCTTAGAGATCGAGCAGGATTATACTGGCTTTAAAAACTCGATTCGCACAGAAAAGCGCAACCATGAAGCGTATAAGCTAGCCAGTGAAATGGCAGAAGGCGCAAACATTGAATTATTGAGTGAGTTTATCAGTCGCCGTTTAGATATTGGTGATGATGGCAAGCTACAGGTTCTTAATGGTGAAGGCTCCCCAACGGTGCAGACCATTAAAGACCTTAAAAAAGAATTTGAAACATCCGGACGCTTTGACGCTTTGTTAAAGGGTTCGGGTTCAATAGGTGGCGGGGCCACTGGTCGCGGTGATACTGGCAGAGCTAGCGGAACTGGCAAAGACTTGTCAAAAATGACAAAAGAACAAAAAATCGAATATTACCGACAACAACGAGAAGGATAACGCCCCATGGCTACCAACGATATGATCATCTTTAATGATCAAACCCAAACAGTTGCAACAGAAACCGTTGCTCAAGCATTAGCGGCTTTCAATGAAGCATCTGGCGGTGCATTACTGCTAGGCTCACGCTCTACACTAGGCGACTATGTAGAAGAAGCTAGCTACAAAGCTATCTCAGGCTTAGTTACGCGCCGTGATGCTTATGGCACTGGTGATTTAACACCTAAGCAAATCGAACAGCTAAATGACATTAGCGTTAAGGTTGACCAATCAATTGGCCCAGTTGAATGGACGGTTGAACAGTTCGCCCGACTAATGAAATCACCAGAAGAAGCTGGCTTGATTATTGGTGAGCAAGCAGCCGAGGCAATGATTCAAGATTACTTGAACACCACGGCAGGCTCACTGGTTGGTGCAATTGGCAATCAAACTGCACTGGTTAATGATTACTCTGCTACCGGTACGGCTAAGCTAGTAGAGCTTAACAGTACTCGCGGCAAGTTTGGTGACCGTCAAATGGCTCTGGTCGCTTGGTTGATGCACTCTAAAGTGTTTACTGACCTAACAAACGAAGCTATCACCAACACCAGCCAGCTTTATAACATCGGTAATATCCGTGTAATGCAAGATGGCTTGGGTGCTCGCTATGTTGTTACCGATGCGCCAGCGCTAGTAGTTGCTGGCTCACCTGATAAATATAACAGCATTGCGTTGGTGGCAGGCGGTGCGATGGTTGAAACATCCGCGCTTCTAACCATGACACAGCCGCAAGCAGGCAAGGAAAACATGGGTACAATCTGGAAGGGTGAAAGCTCTTTCGTAATTGGCTTAAAAGGTTATTCTTGGGACACTGCAAACGGTGGCAAGTCACCTACAGACGCAGAGCTTGCTACTGGTACGAACTGGGATTTAATCGCCAGCTCTACCAAAGACACAGCAGGCGTAATGCTTATTTCTCAGTAAGCTATTGAGGCGGGGTAAAACCCGCCATTCAAAAAAACAGGTGATAAAATGACAGATAAAAAAGAAACAAAGAAAGTTGAAGGCGGCACAGTGGTTGCGGAAGATAAAGAGAAAGGCATTCTTTATGTTCAGCACCCAGTTACAGCAGAGCAGAAAAAAGACCTTGTTAAAAAAGGCAAGATTGTAGATGCTCGCTTCAAGCCGTAACACTCAAGCCCTTCGGGGCTTTTTATTTTCAGGGGTTAAGAAATGACTGCAGCTCCGACCAAGCAGATTTTAATGTCTGATATGTTCACATCCAGTAATGATGTGGATAGTAGGCGCTTAAAAACAAGTGCACAGGACTCAAGCTACGCAGACGCGCTTAATGATCAGCGATTTATTGTGTCAGCAAGTGTTTCCGTTCCCGCTAGCAATTACGCATCATTGAATATATCTAACAGTCTTGATTACGGCCTGATTTCAGCAAGTGTGAACGGCGAATATGAATTGTTTGTAACCGATGAGCATTCTACAGGTGTTAGGGATGGTGAGTTTCTAGCGATAAATAAGAACTTATCCTCCTCTGTTGACGGGTTTGGAAAAGGTGTTATTTATACGCCACCAGTCACAAGTGGTCGATTTATAGCGGCGGGTGTAAAGCACATTGATATTAATGCGGTATGCGATGAGTCCTCAACACCATGCGTTACAGTCAAAAACCATACAGCAGAAGCCCAAACAATTATTATTATTGCTGAGCTTTTCGAGTATGGCGATAAACCAGATGCTGAGCTGATTTTCTTTGGTGCTGAGCAGGTCTTATTTAACGGGGAAGAAGTTTATGTCTAGGGAATTAAAAGCGAGTGATAGTGTTGGGCTAGATAGCTCGGTAACTGGTGAATTGAAGCATTATGCGCTGGCAAATATCTGTCAGGTATCTATTACACATCCAGACCCAGCTGTAACGGTGAGTGTAACTGGCACGGGTGATGATGATTTAAACCCTGCCTTAGGTGGCTTTGTTAGTGTTAATAACGCCTATACTGAATCTCTTAAAACAGGCGGTTTATTTACCGTGCTTGCTGACGGGCGTGTTCAGGTTAATAAGAGCGGTTACCTAGTTATTAATGGTTACTCAGACATAAGCCATTCAAGCAACGGCACGACAGTTGGGGCTGCGTTTACTATTGAACGTGGCGGCTCTACAGTGTTTAGCCCTAGATCGGTTCACGCTAGAATGCCAAACGCCGGAAATATCGGCAATCTATCTGGTGTTGGCTCTTTGGCCGTGGTCAATGGTGATATAATCGGCTTAGCGCTTGCGTCCGATGTGACGGGCAGCATTAGCATTCGCGCTAGTTCGCTAGTATTTCAATTTATGGGTGAGTAAATGGCAATCATAGGCTACGTAGAAGAAACCGACTTCACAGCTTACGCAGCGGCGCGAGGCATTACGCTTTTACGTCCTGTATCTGAGACGCTTACACAGGCTTTGGATTATATTGAGCTGCAAAGCTATTCAGGTGAGAAAACAGACCCTAATCAGGCTTTACAGTTCCCCCGTAATGGTGAAACCGAGGTTCCCGCTAATATTGTAACCGCCCAAATGCAAACGGCTTTAGTTTACGATAAAGGCGAAGACCCATTAGCACCTATTGGCCAGAAAGTATTAGAGAAGACCGTACATGGCGCTGTGTCAGTTAAGTACAGTGACAAAGGCGGCAACTCTACCAGTTATGTTCATATTACCGCTTTGCTGCGTCCATACTTGAGTAGTCAAG
>Ga0209578_10003786_pt1 | contig 11304 bp, 7 predicted proteins | sample tdAd472_FD_187127 | JGI IMG/M metagenome (GOLD analysis project Ga0209578, IMG submission 187127) | Marine sediment microbial communities from the Atlantic coast under amendment with organic carbon and nitrate - tdAd47.2 (SPAdes)... | ecosystem: Environmental > Aquatic > Marine > Coastal >...
CCACTTCAATAACTCGCTGGAAGGGCTGATTATCGTCGACATGCGTCTGTGCGATAGCAAGACCGCAATTCGCTTCATGGGCGAAGAAGGGTACAATCGCTTTCTCGATATCCATCGTCTGAAAATATCAGCTTAGGGTTAAACGCTATGAACCGATTTCTGGCAGTCCTGCAGGTAGGGCTGGCTGTTTTGCTATTTATCGTTGCTATTGTATGCCTTGCGAACATGGTGTTTATTGCCATGCTTCGTTCCGAGACTATCTCGGTAGTCAATTCCATTATTGGATTGACTGTAATGATCGTCTTCACAATGGCGCTGGGAAGAATACTTTGGAGGAGAGGAACAGCCCGGCTGCAAGCTGAATCACAAGAGGATTCGGAATCGTCAGAACATCAAGACGTCCCCGACGCCTGAACTTCAGTATGAAAGTAATTAAGCAGCACCAGGGATTTCGGGAACAATACTCCCGTTGTGTAGCGACTATCGGCAAATTCGATGGCGTGCATCTTGGCCACCAGGCGATTCTGGGTCAGCTAAAAGGCAAGGCCTCCCAGCTGGGATTACCGTCCCTCGTTATACTGATCGAACCTCATCCTGAAGAGTTTTTCGCCACTGGCGCCGACCAATGTCCCGCCAGGCTGACAACCTTGGCGGAAAAACTTGCGCTGCTGGAAACCATGGAGGTTGAGTTTGTTTACCTGTTGAAATTCGACCTGGCACTCAGTCAGTTGACGGCAGAAGACTATATCAGGTCAATTCTGGTCGACGGGCTTGGTATCGCAGCTTTTATAGTAGGAAACGATTTCCGCTATGGGCATCAGCGGAAAGGCGATTTTCAACTGTTGCAGAACTCTGGGGCAAAGTTTGATTTCGAGGTTATCGAAACAGCCACCTGTGAAGTTGATGGATTTAGAGTATCCAGCACACTCGTCAGACAGCAACTGGAGGCAGCGGAATTTCCTTTAGCAGAGCGTCTCTTGGGGCGTCCCTATTCCATTTCCGGCGAGGTGGTGGAAGGGCAGAAACTGGGTTCCGAGCTGGGATTTCCCACCTGCAACGTCAATCTGCATCGCCAGCGTATTCCATTACACGGGATCTATGCCTGTGAGATAGAAGTGGATGGAAAGTGCTACGCCGCGGCAGTTAATATCGGCTATCGCCCAACAGTCACAGACCAGGGCGAAGCACTGCTGGAGGCGCACCTGTTGGACTTCAATGGTGATCTTTATGGTCGTCAGCTGGAAGTCGTGTTTCGCTGCAAAATCAGGGGCGAGGAGAAGTACGATTCTCTCGATATTCTGAAGCGGCAGATTGCCCTCGATGTGCAGAACGTCAGGGAATATTTCTCTCGCTCAAACGGTGTATAATCGCCTGTTTATCCGGTGCTTACAGCAACCAGCCGTCAGCGACCCGCAACTACCCGGCCGGATTACAGGCCAGTTTGATTAACTTTTAGGCATGAATTGATCTTCCGATGAGCGATTACAAAGACACTCTCAATCTTCCCAGCACGGCATTTCCCATGAAGGCCAGTCTGGCGCAACGCGAACCCGATATGCTGAAACGGTGGCAGGAGATGGATCTGTACCGGAAGATTTGTGAGAAAAATGCAGGCAAACCAACCTTCATACTTCACGATGGACCTCCGTATGCCAATGGTGACCTGCACCTGGGCCATGCGATCAACAAAACCCTGAAGGATATTGTGGTCAAGTCGAAGCAGATGAATGGTTTCGACGCGCCCTATGTACCGGGATGGGATTGTCATGGGCTTCCAATCGAACACAATGTTGAAAAGAAGAAGGGCAAGGCGGGCCAGAAAATAAGCTATGCCGAGTTTCGGCAGGCTTGTCGGGACTATGCCACTCAACAGGTAGAAAATCAGAAACAGGATTTTATCAGGTTGGGTGTGCTTGGTGACTGGGAAAATCCCTACCTGACCATGAACTTCCAGAATGAAGCGAATATCGTGCGGGCATTGGGCAAGATTGTTGCCAATGGTCACCTGATCAAGGGATTCAAGCCGGTTTACTGGAGCGTGGTCGGTGCATCGGCGCTGGCGGAAGCCGAGGTGGAATATCAGGACAAGACCTCTTTTGCGATCGATGTCCGATTCCCGGTAGTTGACCCGAAAAAATTTGCAACGATCTTCGGTCTGGATCCGTCAGAAGCAGCCATGCCGATGTCTGTCGTTATCTGGACCACTACCCCCTGGACACTGCCCGCCAATCAGGCTGTCTGTCTTAATGCGCAACTGGAATATGCATTGGTCAAAACCCAGTTGAATGACAATGCCGAGCTGATCCTGCTGGCCAGTGACATGGCGGAGCAGATAATGTCCCGCTATGAGGCAAACGACTATGAAGTGCTTGCCACCACTTCGGGCGCCAGCCTGGAGAACTTGAGCCTGCAACATCCCTTTATGGAGCGCCAGGTGCCACTGATTCTCGGTGAGCATGTAACCACTGAGGCGGGTACTGGTGCTGTGCACACTGCTCCCGATCACGGACTTGATGATTTCTACGTCGGCCAGGCCTATGGCATAGGCACCCTCAATCTACTCGATGAGCACGGTGTATTCAGTGAAGCTGCTGGACAATTTGCCGGTGATCATGTCTACAAAGTGGATGAGAAAGTGATCGGCGTGCTGAAGGATCGTGGTGCCTTGGTAGCGGAGGACAAGATTACGCACAGTTACGCCCACTGCTGGCGAACCAAGACACCTCTTATCTACCGGGCGACCCCCCAGTGGTTTATCAGCATGTCGGAGCAGAACCTGCTTGGTGATGCGTTAAGAGAGGTGCAGGACGTCAAATGGATCCCTGATTGGGGTCAGGCCCGCATCGAACTGATGCTGAAAGGGAGTCCGGACTGGTGTGTCTCGCGCCAGCGTACCTGGGGCACGCCGATCACCTTGTTTGTCCACAAGGAAACCCAGGAGCTCCATCCTCGAACTGGCGAACTATTCGAGCAGGTTGCGCAACGGGTTGAACAGGAAGGTATCGAAGCCTGGTTCACACTGGAAACAGAAGAGTTATTGGGAGATGAAGCGGCAAGCTACAGCAAAGTGACCGATACGCTGGATGTCTGGTTTGACTCCGGGGTCACGCATTTTACTGTCATGGGGCAGCGTGACGAATTGAGCTATCCGGCAGACCTGTACCTGGAAGGTTCCGATCAGCATCGTGGCTGGTTTCAGTCATCGCTGAAGACCGCGGTCGCTATGAATGGAACCGCACCGTATCGGCAGGTGTTGACCCATGGTTTCTACGTCGATGCCGAAGGACGTAAGATGTCGAAATCTCTCGGTAACACTGTGGCACCGAAAAAGATCTACCAGGATTACGGAGCTGATATTTTGCGCCTGTGGGTGGCTGCCACCGACTACCGCGGAGAGATGACAGTATCAGATGAAATATTCAAGCGGGTCACTGATGCCTATCGACGAATACGTAACACTGCGCGATTTATGCTGGCAAACCTGAACGGTTTTGATCCGGTCAGCGATAAAGTTGGAGCTGAGGAAATGCTGGCACTGGACAGCTGGATCATGCGAGCGTGCCAGGAGCTCCAGAATGAAGTGGTGCAGCATTATTCAGACTACAATTTCCTCAATGTCTATCAGAAGGTGCATAATTTCTGTGTGATCGAGCTAGGTGGCTTTTATCTGGATATCGTCAAGGATCGCCAGTACACCTGTAAACCCGACAGTCTGGCCAGGCGATCTACCCAGACTGCGATGTACTATCTGGTGCAGCAGCTTGCCAGGATCATCGCACCGATTCTCAGCTTCACTGCGGATGAGATCTGGCGGAACATTCCGGGTGATCGGGTCGAGTCGGTTTTTCTCAGCGACTTTGCCGAAGGAGATCTGCAGGTTGCACAGAATGAACAGTTCCCGGACAGTTTCTGGCAGCAGGTCATGGACGTGAGGGCTGCGGTTAACAAAGAGCTGGAGAACAAGCGCGCTCAAAAGATCGTGGGCTCCGGATTAAGCGCCGAGGTAACCCTGTTTTGTGATGATCAGTTGGCTGATGAATTAGGAAAGCTTGGTCAGGAGCTGCGCTTCGCATTAATAGTATCGAAGGTTCAGGTTCTGTCCCTGAGCAAGGCCGGGGACGAGGTGGCCGATACTGAGCTGCCAGGCCTGAAGCTAAGCATCGAGCCTTCGAAGTACAAGAAATGTGAGCGCTGCTGGCATCACAATGAAACTGTTGGCTCCAGTGAGCAGCACCCAACTCTCTGTGAGCGTTGCATCGATAATATTGATGGTATGGGTGAGAAAAGACTCTATGCTTAGGATTGGCACCCAGTGACAATCGGGCCGCAGGGAAAAGAAGACTCTATGCCTAAAGCGAGCGACTTATGTATGACGATAAATCGATAAAACAAGGAAGTCAGGTTACCCTCCATTTTTCGGTAGCTTTAGCGGATGGTCATGTGGTAGACAGCAATTTTGATGCTGTCCCGGCCAGTTTCAGAGTGGGCGATGGCAATATGCTGCCAGGTTTTGAGTCACAGCTGCTAGGGCTGGCTGAAGGGGATGAGGTAGAAAAATTCCTTAACCCGGACCAGGCATTTGGGCTGATCAACGAAGAAAATGTGCATCGTCTTCCGCGCAGCAGGTTTAACCGATTCCTGGATGATGAATACGAAGAACTGCAGATTGGGACAGTTGTCTCTTTTAAAGATCCAGGGGGATTCGACCTGCCCGGTGTGGTGAAAGGGAAATCCGAGAACGAGGTGCTGGTGGATTTTAACCATCCCCTGGCTGGGAAAGAGATTGTTTTTAAAGCAAGAATAATGAGTGTCATACCCCCGGATACTGACTCGGTCGAAATAAAGTTGTAAGGATCGTTGTGAACACAGTCTTACAGAAACCAGAATCCGTAACGATTAAACTGGCTAATCCAAGGGGGTTTTGTGCCGGCGTCGATCGCGCGATCGATATTGTCAATCGCGCACTGGATCTGTTTGGCGCCCCCATCTACGTGCGGCATGAAGTTGTGCATAACAAGTTCGTTGTTGATGGGCTTCGCAAGCGTGGCGCCGTATTTGTCCATGAATTAAGCGATATTCCCGAACAGGATCAGCGTGGGCGTGCCTCCATAGTTATATTCAGTGCTCATGGGGTGTCTCAGGCTGTCAAACAGGAGGCAGAAGAAAAGGGCTATAAAATTTTTGATGCCACTTGCCCGTTGGTCACTAAAGTACATCTGGAAGTGGCCAAGTTCAGCCAGGCCGGCAAGGAGTGCGTACTCATCGGCCACCAGAACCACCCGGAAGTGGAGGGGACTATGGGGCAGTATGATGGGAGTGCGGGAGGCAGTATCTATCTCGTCGAGTCGGAAAAAGATGTCGCAACACTGGACGTGAACGATCCGGATAGTCTGTCTTACGTAACTCAGACAACTCTTTCCATGGATGATACGTCCCGGGTTATCGATGCCTTGAGAGAGAAATTTCCCAACATCCAGGGTCCTCGTAAAAAGGATATCTGCTATGCGACGCAGAACCGCCAGGACGCTGTTAAGCAGCTGGCACTGGAATGCGATCTCCTACTGGTGGTGGGATCTCCCAATAGTTCAAATTCCAACCGACTTAAAGAACTTGCCGAACGAATGGGTTGCGATTCGTATCTGATTGACAGTGTCGATGAAATCAAAAGGGAGTGGCTGGGTGGCAAGCACAGGTTCGGCGTGACAGCAGGCGCATCCGCGCCAGAAATTCTGGTCCAGCAGGTCGTGAACTTCCTTCAGCAATACAGTGGCAATAGGCCGCTGGAAGTTCAGGGTGTAGAAGAGCACATCGTATTCAGTATGCCAAAGGAGCTACGCAAGAGCTGAATCGATTCTTACTTCCTGTAATTTCTGGAAATGCATTATAACTATCAGATATATATAAATTAAATCATACGATTTTTGTGCCAGTTTCTGTTCGTATACACAGCTCGGGCAGCGTAATACTGGCCAGGTTCGTCTTATGGGAACTTTTTCCTGGTCTGGCCAGTCATTTACTATAATCCTGTAATACTCTGACAAGGGACCTGCCGATGGGCAATATTGACCTGTTCTTCACTTCAAGAAAATTTACCCTGGCGACATTGACTGTTTCCACATTGATGTTCTCATCGGGCAGCCATGCTGATGATCTGGAAGTGGCATCCACCATCGATCGCGTTACTGTTTTTTTGAATGGTGCTGAGATCACGCGTACCGGTACCATTTCAATTCCCTCCGGCGATCACCGTCTTATCATCCAGGATCTGCCTGCTGGGATCGATCCGGCCAGGTTGCGATTAAACGTCGCCGATGAAGATGTCCGACTTGGTGCTCTCCAGTTGGAGGAACGTCATGAGGGTGAGCTGGTCAGCGAGGAAGAGCGACGGATTCAAGCGGAGCTTGATCAGTTGCTGTATGAAAGACAGGAGATCGCTGATCGTATCGAGGCAGCCAATACCCAATTGCAGTTGTTGAGTTCTCTGGCGGATGGGTCGGTTGGCGGTCAACAGACATCGCTTGATATCAGTGAGTTATCAGTTCTGTTGCAGACCCTGTCGTCTTCGTCGATCCAGGCGCGCGAGGTCATTCGCGAAGCAAATCGGCAGCTGGCTGCCAAAGATCAGGAAATTGAACAAAAGCGCTTTGAGTTGTCCCAGGTCGCCACCCGGCGGCGAACGGAGCAGGTTTTAACCGTCGCCGTTACTGCGGAATCCTCCACGACTACTGCAGTCGATGTGGTTTACCCTGTCAACCAGGCCCGCTGGAGTTGGCTCTACGAAGCACGTCTTGATACTGAAGGACGCAGCCTGGACCTGGAGCGTAAGGTATCGGTCACCCAAGGGAGCGGCGAAGATTGGACTGATGTCGAAGTCACTATTACCACCGCACGTCCCAATCAGAATACCCAGACACCCCAACTCAGCAGCGTGTTGGTCGATTTTTACCGGCCGCCTCCAGTCATGTTGGAATCCCGCTCATCATCAGCGGACGTGGAGGAGGTTGCAGTAACAGGTAGTTTTATCCGAAGAAGCGAAGGATTTGCAGCTTCCAGCCCAGTTGTTCAGATCGAAGCCACACAGTACCTGGTCAATTTCGAAATTCCAGGACGAGTAACTGTTCCCGCCGATCGGCAACCGCAAATATTGCCAATCGATCAGCGACAGGGCGAAGTAATCCTGGTGACCCGGGCCGTGCCGGAAATGGACACCAATGCCTACCTGGAAGCACGTTTTACTCTCGATAGTGCCGAACCCCTGCAGGCGGGAGTTATGCAATTCTATCGCGACGGCGCATTTATCGGACGCCGACAGGTGCCAGGCTTTCAACCCCAGGATGAAATCAATCTACCTTTTGGCCAGGACGAGCGGGTTCGCGTGGAAGTGTTTCCTGAGCAGGAAGAGTCACGGGGTGGCGGAACTTTCAGGCGCACTGCCGTGGAAGACCGGCGGGTGCGCTACCAGGTGACCAGTTTTCATAGCCAGGCTATCGACCTGGAAGTGCTGGGTCGCATTCCGGTTGCCCAGAACGAAGACATCGAAGTTGAGATCAGTGACGAGGCAACACCATTCGATGAAGAAGATGTAGAGGGCAACCGAGGTGTGCTGATGTGGCAACGGAGAGCACAGTCCAGTGAGCCGATTGAGATTCTTCATTACTACAGTATTCGCTACCCGGAGGACGAAAGGCTGCAATTTCGTAGTCAATAATGCTGCGAGCTAGCCAGCAGCGACTTATCCTACTTCGTAGAGAATCGTTGGACAAAGACCTTGAGCAGGCGATAGTTTTAGTTTTCTCAACCGCTTAGAAGTTGAAAATCGGTCTGCTGTATTGATGCTGGTAAGTCTCAATAGTTCACCCACTCTTCAACAGTAATTACACTTATAGCCTCGCTTATTGTGATGGGCAACAAGTTTTCACAATAAAAAAGGCGTTGGTGAATTCAGTTCATGGTGTTTGTCTCTGAAGTCTGGGAAGCTACCCTTAACGCTCTTCTTCGCAAACCAGGGAATCCTGCCCTGGATCTACATGGTAGATATTCGCAGTTCTATGAAAATACCTTATGAAATACCGCGCTGAAATCGACGGCTTAAGAGCCCTGGCAGTTCTTCCCGTTATTTTCTTTCATGCCGGATTTTCACCGTTCAGCGGTGGTTTCGTCGGAGTAGACGTTTTCTTTGTAATAAGCGGTTATCTGATCACGACAATCATTATAAATGAGCTCGAGCAGGGAACTTTTTCGCTGATTAAGTTTTACGAAGCACGAGCGCGCCGGATCTTGCCGGCCCTATTCCTGGTTTTATTGGTTTCTATCCCGGCGGCTTATAGGCTATTGTTGCCTGCTGACTTGAAAGAATTCACGCTGAGCCTGGCGACAATAACCCTATTTGCGTCCAATATCCTTTTTTGGCAGCGAACAGATTACTGGGATTCATCCAACGAGTTAAATCCCTTAGTGCACACCTGGAGCCTGGCCGTAGAAGAACAGTTCTATCTACTGTTCCCATTGCTGCTTATGTTTCTTTGGGGAAGGGGCCGAGTAACCTCTTTCCGTGTTCTGGCTCTAATTGGGGCCACCAGTTTGATGCTGGCCGAGTGGAGTGCGAAAAACGCACCCATAGCAAACTATTTTTTAGTGCATACCAGAGCTTGGGAGCTGTTGATCGGCGCTTGTATCGCGCACCTACATTTTTCCAGTCATAGAGGTTATGTCGAGGCACTTTGTTCTCGCCCAGTTAGAGAAATTCTTGCAAGTACTGGTCTGGTCATGATCATTTATTCGATTTTCGCCTTCGACGAAAATAGCCTTTTCCCAGGTGTGATAACACTGATACCTACTATAGGAACAGCGCTTATACTTTTTGCTGCCACAGGGGGTACCCTGGTAGGTAGAATTTTGAGTAGTAAAGTGCTGGTCGGAATCGGCCTGGTTAGTTACAGCAGCTATCTCTGGCATCAGCCGCTGTTTGCTTTCAGTCGTCACATTAGCTCGGAAGCACTTGGTCCCGGGCAGCTTTGGTGTCTGATTCTAGCGACATTCATTATTGCCTACCTCAGTTGGCGATTCGTCGAGAAGCCTTTCAAGAGTGGCGCTTGCTTTGGTAGAGAGGTTGTATTCAAGTCTGCGCTCGCATGTTCTCTTGCCTTTGTGGCAGTCGGGATTGCAGGTCAAAAAACTTATGGATTTGTGGATCGGTCAAAAAGTGAAATTTCGTATAGTGCGTTGCGACAAAAAAACCGTAATAACTTTGGATTAGACCTGGCTTGTGAAGGGTTTTCAGTACACATTATCAACTGTCAGACTAGCGAGGAGCCCGAGATACTTATTTGGGGGGACTCCTATGCGATGCATCTTGTGCCAGGGATTTTAGCCTCAAACCCGAGGGCGAAAATTATCCAGTTAACCAAGAGTGTTTGTGGGCCATTTTTTAACATCGCTCCGGTCATCAGGAACCATACAGCTGAGGGTTGTCTTGCTTTTAACGACCAGGTTCAAGATTGGGTATCGAGAGATACCGGTGTCAAATACGCGGTTCTATCGTCCCCGTTCACTTTCTATGTTGAAGATGGAAAATCTATTGTTCTAGACAGTGGTGTCGTTACTAGCTCCTCGCTAGAGATTATGGATCGAGAGTTCCGAAATACTTTAATCTACCTTGAAAATCTTGGCATTACACCTGTGGTGTTTTCGCCACCGCCGAGCAATGGTTATGCTGATATCGGGAACTGCCTGAGACGGGCAGAGTACTTCGGCAACGATCTGAATCGTTGTAATTTTGCACTGTCACGCAACAGCAACAGCCTCAAGAAAGTTTTCGCCTGGTTACGCAGTCTCAGTAATGAATATAATGTCATTTTTCTCGATGAGCTGATTTGTCCGGAACAAATTTGCCTTGCGCATGATGATTTTACGTTTATTTATCGAGATCATGGGCATTTATCTACTAGCGGCTCCAGCCACTATGGGAAAAAATTCGATTTCTATTCCCTCATCGTGAGTCGCTGAGTACTGAATTTCAGCGAATCAAGATCTAGTGATTGCACTTAACTTTGATTGTCAAAATTGGCAGCGGACCGTGAAACCAGTAGTACGCAGTGGGTCAGCTATTCAATGCGAGAATCACTAATAGTAGGTCAACCGGGCAAGCAATTGAACAGCCCACCCCGGGACCAAGCATGAAGAGCTCGCAGAAATATACACGCTCATTCAACGTGTCCACGAGTCGAAAATGCGAAGAATGCAGAAGCCGTTCAGGTGACGAGGAATCCATACCATTGCTTCTGTTCTGAGCTCTATAAGATAGGGGAAAGTTCGACTACCGGTCAGAATGTGGTTTGCACAGTCAGCGTCAGGCGACGATAACGACTGCTGCAGGAGTCCTGTATCAGTGCTACTGTCCCATCGATGGTGGTGCCATCAAAGCGCTGCCGGAAACGGCATCGTGAAGCATCCAGAGTGTTGTCGGATTCCAGTCGAAAGGTCCAGTCGTCGAACGCTACCTTCTGTATGAACAGATTCAGCGATCGCTCTCGGTCGTTACGGGTGATTGTGACTATGTCGATGTCGTAGAACCCGCCCCAGATTGAATGACTGTATTCCACACCGTAACTTAGTCCGAGGTTGGTGATGTCGTGCCGGAAGCTGATATTGCCGAAGCCTCGACTACCGGTTCGCTCTTCGGTCTGAGTGAAAGGATTGTCAATTTCTGAATCAAACAGGCCTAAAGTTGCGGAAACGATGGCGTTAGGGAGGTTGAAGTTATTCAACCGCAGGCTGGCACGGTTGAACATGCCCCAGCGTTTTGAAGGAGCAACGTTGCCTGTCGCTGAAACTGGCTCATCAGGATCAACAGTCGCATTAATCCTGCCGATATAGTTGTCTATATCGGCGTAAAAGATGCTGCTGGACAGGACGCCCGCATCATTGGGAAGCCGGTATTCCAGCTCGCCTTCGTAGTTCCAGCTTGTTTCCGGTTCGAGCTCAGGATTGCCGGCCAGCGCATCGATATCCCGGTCTTCTTCGTTAGAGGTGGCGGCGAATGCCGAGAAACTCAATTGCGATACCTGCCGTTGGACAGTGCCGCGGAACCGAAAATTGTCTGTGAAATTATAGCGATAGTCGAACGAGGGGCGCCAGAATTGGAAATCCCGCACCTTTCTGACTACTCCGCTCTGGGATATTTCTGAAGTTTCGTAGACGATACTGCTTTCCAGTGAACTTTTGTCATTCAGGCTCCAGTTATGGAAGGCAAATCCCTCATAGCGAATTTCCTGCACGGTGGTTCCCGGATTTGAAGAAGACGGC
>Ga0209578_10003792_pt1 | contig 11284 bp, 10 predicted proteins | sample tdAd472_FD_187127 | JGI IMG/M metagenome (GOLD analysis project Ga0209578, IMG submission 187127) | Marine sediment microbial communities from the Atlantic coast under amendment with organic carbon and nitrate - tdAd47.2 (SPAdes)... | ecosystem: Environmental > Aquatic > Marine > Coastal >...
CTATTTCGCTGTGCAGTGGGCAAGCCGCACCGGCGCAACTGTCATCGCGACGGCCAGCAACCCCGAGGATGCTGAGAGCTGCAAGAATGCCGGCGCACACCATGTCGTCAATCATCGTGACAAGGACTTTGCCGCGTCGGTTCTCCGGGCAAGCGACGGTGCGCTGATCGATCGCGTCGTTGACGTCGAGTTCGGGGCAAACCTGCCCGTCTCGGTGGAAGTTCTCAAAATCGGCGGCACGATTGCCACGTATGCATCGGTCCAGGTACCCGAACCGAAACTGCCGTTCTTCCAGATGATGTACAAGGACCTGACGATCCGCACGATCATCGTCTACGCAATGCCGGACAGCGCCAAGGATCATGCCATCGCCGACATCAGCAAGGCACTTGGGGACGGTTGGCTACAGTGTCGCATTGCCGAATCCTTCCCACTCGATGAGATCGCGAGTGCTAGTGAGATGGTCGAGCAAGGCTCTTGCCGTGGTGCTGTCATCGTGACGATCGACTAAGCAATGGAGGCGCCGCGTCTTCACCAGGCTTTTCGACGCCGATGATCGCTGCCCCGGAACCGAATCTTTGCAGGTCGCTCAAACAGGCAACCAACGTCTCGAAACCGTGAACAAGATCGTCATCCGTAACGGTTGGGACAGGCTGCGCTATGCCTTTGTGTTCGAAGGCATCCTGATCATCGGTCTCGGCCTGATCCTGTCCTTGCTTGCAGACCGTGATTTTCTCGATACGGGCGGGCTCGCCCTGGTGCTTAGCCTCATCGCCCTGTTCGTGAATCTCGTTTACAACTACGCCTTCGACAGGCTCGATGTGTCTTGCGGCAGAGTCCCGACTGAGCGCAGCACATCATGGCGAATCGCGCACGCGATCGGTTTCGAATTCACGCTGGTGCTGACCAGCCTGCCACTGATTATGTGGTGGCTGGTATGGGGCTTCTGGCAAGCATTGGCTTTCGACGTGGCGGCCATGGCCGGTATTGTTGTCTACACCTATTACTTCACGCTTGCCTACGACCGGATCTTCCCGGTACTAAATCCCGCCGTTTCGCCGTAGGCGACATTTACCGACAATAAGTGAAAGTCACAATTGTGACTGCTTGGCGTGACTCTATAGTCGTAGCCGGCAAATCTGCAGGACATTCAGGAAAGCGCCAGGGAGCTGCGTGCCCGGCACGCTGAAGGCTGGTTGCAGGGACGGCCCCAGGGACGGGGCCTTTTACTGCGCCTACCAGCTGGCGCTCAGGTACACGAACGGACCGTGGATGCGGCTTTCCGCATCGCCTTTCCAGTTCGTGTCCTTGATGCCGATGTCCAGCCCGAAGTAGTTATAGGACAGCGCGATGCCGAAATGCCGTGTCATCACAAAGTTCACGCCGACCGCGGCGTTGACGATCTGGCCGTCATATTTGTCGATACTGGCGGACAGCCAGTCCAGACGCACCGTCATCGCCCAGCGCCTGGACAGGGAACGAATGTACCAGCCGCCGATATTGGGCAGCGGACCGGTTGTCGATGCGCTTAGCTCCGCCACCGCCGGTGGATTGTTGTTGATGATCGCCTGACCGCGGATGAAGGCGCTTAAATCGAGCCGGTGCAGGCCGCCGCCGACACCGAATTCTTGCACGTCGTCCCTACGGATCGTGTAGCCGAAGTAGAAGCGGGTAATTGAGACGTCGATACCAGCACTGACTCCGGTGCCGGCGCCAAATGTATAGTCGCCCCACTGAACATCTTCGTCCAACGTTGCTGACTTACTGCCGCCGACCGAGAAGTACTGACCGCGGAACAGCCATTTCTTGCCGAAGCGCCAGCCAAATTCCAGGGACTCGGTCCTTTCGGTGCTCCGGATTTTGAACTCCTTCGAAAGATCGATGCTCCTGTCAAAACCGGGCGCGGAAGCATCGACACCGATCTTAAATGAGCGATCCGGGAAGAAGACTCCGAGGCCGACGGTGAATTTGTCCGACAAATACGGGTGGACGTCCCAGGTGTCCTCGGCGATTGCAGCCATTGGCGCCAGTGCCAATAGCACCAGGGCCAGCCCTGCTGAGCGATACATACGTGCCATTGAGTTCGTCGTTCCCAGCGAGCAAGGGCGGTACATTACAGCGTTTCAGGCCCGCAATCAGCCCTTGTGACCGATTACACCGCAATACCGCCTCCGCTTGGTGTAATCGAGTCGGTCGTTTGCAAGTGCTGCACGCGTACCTTCTAATTGCATGAGCTAGCACGCCACTACAGGGCAAATAATGACTCGTCGACCAGCTTCGATCTTCCTTGCGTTCCTCCTGCTCGCCACAACCACAATGACCCTCGCCGCTCAGGAATCCGACGCAGACTCCACACGACCCAAAGTCGCACTTGTTCTCGGCGGCGGCGGCGCGCATGGCACTGCACATCTTGGTGTCTTGCGGGAACTCGAGCGGCAGCGCGTACCGATCGATCTCGTGGTCGGCAATGGCTTTGGTGGGCTAATCGGCGGCCTGTATGCCTCAGGAATGACGGTGGACGAGATCGACGAGTTTCTGTTCGAGACAGACTGGCAGAATATCTTCAACCCGGATACTCGACGAGAAGATTTGTCGTTCCGTCGCAAACAGGATGATCAGGATTTCCTGATCAAGTATCGAGTCGGCGTCAAAGGCGGCGAGGCACAGTTGCCCATATCACTGGTGCCGAACGAGAAGCTTGCACAATTGTTGCAGTCCGTGACCGCCGACACCAAGGGCATCGAGAATTTCGACGCCTTGCCGGTCCCGTTCCGCACGGTCGGAATGGATCTCCTCACAGGCGAAGAGGTGGTTCTGGATACCGGTTCGCTGGACCGCGCCATTCTGACATCGTTGAGTGCGCCCGGCACCTTGCCCCCGGTGCAGATCGGCGAGAGGACACTCATTACCGGCGCACTCGTGAACAATCTACCCGTCGACATCGCACGCGCATGGGGCGCCGACATTATCATCGTTGTCGACATAGGTTCCTTCATCGCGGGTAAAGACGAGCTGAATTCGATATTCGCCATCGTCGACCAGGTAGATCGCCTGTTACAGCGACGCAACAGTCAGGAAAGCATTCTCTCGATGGTCGATTCCGACATCCTGATCCAGCCGGACCTTGTCCGACGCAAACTGACCGCCGTTGAAAATCCCAGGGAATACATCGAGAGCGGCGCTACGACAACTGCCGGCCTGTCGAGCCACTTCGACGGTATCAGGCTTGACGAGCAACAATTTGCCTCGCTTAGAGAAGGTCGTGTCGCACGCCGCTCGCTCACACCGATCATTTCCGCCATCGAGTTGACCAATGAGACGATAGTTAACGACGAATTGATCCTCGCGCAGCTCTCGCAGGCGCTCGATGAACCACTGGACAAGGAGGCGCTCGATCAGGACCTGCGCAGTATCTTCGGCATCGGCTCTTTCAGCGCCGTCGAGTTCAACTTACGCGACCAGGGAAGCACGTCCGTGCTTGAGATTCGCACGGTTGAGAGCCCGGCTGGTAATCGCTTCTGGCGTTTCGGCATCTCGCTCCAGGACGATCTCGAGGGCAACAGTGCCTACACCGGCTCCGCAAGCATGACCTGGACGAATCTCAACCAGCTCGGTGGCGAATGGCGGAACGTGTTACGAATCGGCGAGCGCCAGCAATTGTCGACCGAGTTCTATCAGCCGATTGTCAAGAGCGGACGTTACTTCGTGTCCGCAGGTGGGAGTTACGTTGAACGCAATGTCAATGCGTTTACCGCCGGAGAGATCGTTGGCCAGGTGCGGGTTCGGGAATCTACCGGCGCACTGAGTGCAGGCCGGATTTTCGGCAACTCCGGCCAGGTGGCGATCGGAGTGTTGCGCGGCACTGGCTCGACGAAAACGAATATCGGCAGTGGTTTTCCGTCGACTGACTTTGATATTGGAGGCTTTACCGCGTCGGCGGTATACGACACATATGACAATATCTACTTCCCGAAGCGAGGATCGCAGGCACAACTTAGCTGGGTGGGCCAGCGCGAGTCGGTTGGAGCCGACTTCGATGTGGATATTGCGACCGGCACGATCGGAACCGCGAGGACCTGGGGCGACCAGACATTCATTGGCCAACTCACGGTCCAGTCGCAGCTCAACGAAGTCGCGGGCGTGCAAAACCTGCTGACAACAGGTGGCCTATTTCGCCTGTCCGGGTACCAGCGGGACGAGTTGAGCGGTCGCCACACGGCTGTGGGCACCGCATTCTATTACCGCCAGCTCCGCTCGAATCCATTGCGCGGCTTCCTCAATGCGGCGCTGTATGCCGGTGCGTCGCTGGAGCTTGGCAATGCCTGGCAGGACTCAAGCCAGGTTTCATTGAGTAACACGATCCTGGCCGGCTCACTGTTCCTCGGCGCTGACACCTTTATCGGACCTGTCTATCTTGCGGCCGGTTTGGCCGAAGGAGGCAAATCCGCGATGTATTTATACGTAGGGCGGCCCTTCTAAAGTCCGATTGTGTGTGAGCTATCTCTGGTGGATGTCTTCCAATAGACGTTGGATATCAAGGTAACTCCGTCACTCGCACTGACCAGCTCTATGTGTCGAAGTGCAAACATCGACCCTCACCGGCCCCTTGGCTCGAGCGGCTGCTTTTTCCGAAAGCGGTCGTTGCTGCAATAAATGAGCGTGGGGTCTAGATTCGTTCCACCTTGCGATCAGTAGATTTGAAACATGCCAGTGCCGGAAAGTGAGATGGGCGGGTTCGATCCCAAGATGACAGGCCCTGTCTCGTATACTTTGCGACCCTTCAGTGGTGTAAATTCCCCATAGGCTTCTGTGACGATGCCATGCCCGTCCCACATACCGTCTGAATTATTAGGCGTTACGGTTTTGCCCGCGCTTTCTCCGGCTAGGGCTAGTTCTTCACCAACCCAGATTTCCCATCTCGCCGCGTAGTAATCTACCTTGCCGCCCATGTACGTAGTGCTAGAAACAGGCGAGGGGCTGACGAACCACCATTTTATCTCGCCCGCGAAGTCTCCTTTAATGCTTCCTTCCCATACGAGAAGCCTTCCGTCGTCATCCATTTTCTCAAGATGACCAACGTATGTGAGGTCGAGTGCACCTGTGAACCGCGCGCTGGGTACAGCGGCATCATCGGCGAATGCTATCGCCCCTGCCAGAGGCATGGACAGCACGAGCAGCACGGACGTAAATTTCCAAACAGCTTTAATCTTCATCTTTCTACTCCTTTTCTAGAGTATCTTCAGGTATCGGATTCTCGCTGTTATAGATTCCGCGAGCGATCTTCCATGAGCCATCGGGCTGGCGGCGCAGAATCCAGATCGAGTTGCCGGTATCTTTCACGTCCTCCCCGCCGCTCTTCGGCGTTAACGTCCAGGTCCAGTGTGCGCGAATGTACGCCCAGTCTCCCGCTACCTCGACCTCTCTTGCATCGCTCTCCTCGTGAAGATCGAACTGCTCGAAATAGGGTGCGTTCCATTGGCGGATTGCTGGTTTGTTCGTCAGCGCAGGTAGGTTGGGTACCATCACTATGGCGTCTTCGGCGAAGGAGCTCAGCCAAGCCTCAAGGTCCCCGGCGATCTGCGCGTCGAATACCCTCTGCTCAAGATCGACGATTGCCTGTACGTCGGCCTGGTGGCCTGCGGAGTCCTCGCCGTCCGGCTCCGGTTGCCCGGTTGCCGGGGTGCAACCTAGGGTTGCCAGGAATAGTGGGGCTGCAAGGATCGTTAGGAGTTTCATTTGCCTCGCCTCGTTTAGGTGGTCAACGCCCCAGCGAAAGGAACGAAATTGCCTTCAACATTGCAGCCCGCTGGAACTTTAACAACCATGCCCCGTTGTTATGCTGCTTTGAGGCCCTCTGACACTTGACCGGCAAAGACAGCATGATGCTGAAAGCTCTCAAGCGGGGTTACCTTCCATTTGCACAGCGCCCAGAAGGGAACACCTTGCACTAGCTCAGTAGCCTCGTCATTTGATGATGCCTCCACTATGAACGCAGTGTTCCTCTCTCCGGACAGAACGCCCCCAGCCAGTATCTTCTTCTGCTCAGTCAGTTTTACCAAAGCCTTCAAGCTAGGCACAACGGCCTGATCAATAGCTTCCGCGAAATCCTTGGGCGCGAAGGCGCCATTACCCATAGGGTCAATCCACTCTGATGTAACTAGATATTGCATCACACAAGCTCCTTTCGTTAAGTTCGGCAGCCCGGCGATCTTGAGGTCCTTCGGGGAGTCATCCATGGCTTCTCGGAGGAAGCGAGGACCCGTGGCTTTGCGTCCCTGACTTTGGTCAGATTTGCTTTTGTCGGATGTAACTACGCTTTATGCGCCGATTGAAAAACCGGGTCAATTCTGGGATGTACCTAAATTGGAGTTGGTCTAGCGAACCTTGAGTGAAATGTCTGCTTTGGGTCACTAGCGGACGGTCATTGTATCCCGAGGGCAGGCGTTTGAGTGTCCGGTATTGGGTGGTTTGCAGACGCTAGAGCGGCAACTATTGGGCAAATGGTCGCCCCAGAAAGTGACGGAGTTTCGAGGGTTGAACTACTCGACCGTCACTGACTTCGCAAGATTGCGTGGTTGATCAACATCCGTGCCACGAAGAACAGCGACATGGTATGCAAGCAACTGTAGTGGCACCGTGTAAACGATCGGTGCGATGAGCCGGTCTGCGTGCGGCATCGCTATGACCTTCATTCCCTCTTCGCTTTCGATACCTGTCTCAGCGTCTGCGAACACGTGCAGCTGCCCGCCGCGTGCGCGCACTACCTGCATGTTGGATTTCAACTTATCCAGGAGTTCATTGTTGGGTGCGACCACGACAACCGGCATTTCCTCATCGATAAGTGCCAGTGGACCGTGCTTGAGCTCGCCCGCCGCATATGCCTCCGCATGAATGTAGGAGATCTCTTTCAGTTTCAGTGCGCCTTCCATGGCGATCGGCCACATGGGTCCACGTCCGAGAAACAAGGTGTGTTGTTTGTCAGCGAAGTCCTTAGCCAGCTCCTGCAACTGGTCGCTCATCTTCAAAGCCAGATCGGATGCCGCAGCCGCGTGCGTGAGATTGGCAACAAACTCCCGCTCACGTTCCACGGACAAGCCTCGATGCTTGGCCAGCATCAACGTCACGAGAAGCACCGACAGCAATTGCGTCGTGAAAGCTTTTGTACTGGCGACGCCAATCTCCGGTCCGGCCTGCGTCATCATGACGAGGTCCGATTCACGAACCATCGAGCTGTGCGCGCTATTACAAATTGTCAAAGAGCCCAGGTAACCCAGCTCCTTGGCCATGCGTAAGGCTTCCAAAGTATCGGCAGTTTCACCCGACTGCGACAGCGTCACAAACAAGGTCTTCGGCGGAACTACAACGTGACGATAACGATACTCGCTCGCGATCTCGACCTGCGTAGGCACACCCGCCAACGACTCGATCCAGTACTTGCCGACACAGCCCGCGTGGTAACTGGTACCGCAAGCGACAATATGAATGTTCTCGACCTGATCGAGCATTTCGGCGGCTTGCGAACCGAGTGACTCAGGCAAGACACGTTGATTCGCAACGCGGCCGTAGAGCGTATCCGCCAGCGCGCTTGGCTGGTCAAAAATTTCCTTCAACATGAAGTGGTCGTACGGTGCTTTTTCGGCGGACGCGCTGTCCCACTCGGTTTCGTGAACCTCGCGTGTAACGGCGTTACCGTCCATATCCACGATTCGTACGCCATCACACCGAATCTCAGCCAGGTCCCCTTGCTCCAGATAAATGAACCGTTGCGTAACGGGCAGCAGTGCGGGCACGCCACTGGCGACAAAATTCTCTCCGTCGCCGAGCCCAACAACGAGCGGGCTCGCAACACGACTTACAACTATGCGGTTCGGGTCTTCAGCATCGACAACCAGCAGCGCGTAGGCGCCCTCGAATCGTTCCACCGCCTTGCCGACGGCGTCGACCAGGTCGAGACCTTCTTTTAGATAGTGATGAATCAAGTGGGCCGCTACTTCGGTATCGGTTTCTGAATCGAACACGTAACCTTCGGCCAGCATTTCGTCTTTGATCGGCTGAAAGTTTTCGATGATGCCGTTGTGAATAACGGCGACGCGACCGCCCGATACGTGTGGATGCGCGTTCGCTTCGGTTACACCGCCGTGCGTGGCCCAGCGCGTGTGTGCGACGCCTATCTGACCGCTCAACGGATTTTTCTCGAGTCTTTCTTCGAGTTCAGCAACCTTGCCGACGGTCCGACTTAGTCCGAGCGAACCATCTTCGTCGACAACGGCCACACCTGCGGAGTCGTAGCCCCGGTATTCCAGGCGACGCAGACCTTCAGTCAGTACCGGAACGATGTTTCGTTCAGCGACAGCGCCGACGATTCCGCACATTCAGGGGCTCTCCAGGGGCATTGATGCACTGCAGCCAATCAGCTTGCAACACTTCGCAGGAATGAGCAAGCCGTGGCCCGGTGGGGCTTAAGTTTTTGTTAAATCACGCCTTTTTGCTCGGTGGTTTCCAGCCTTTGACCGTCAGTTGCTTGCTGCGCTCGAGCGTCAGCTGGTCGTCAGGGGCAGACTTCGTGATCGTCGAGCCGGCGCCTATCGTGGCGCCCTTGCCGACCTCTACCGGCGCGACGAGGTTGACGCCCGAGCCGATGAAGGCACCGTCACCGATGCTGGTTCGATGCTTGTTGATGCCATCGTAATTGCAGGTGATGGTGCCTGCGCCGACATTGACGTTCGCGCCAATATCACAGTCGCCGATGTACGTCAGGTGATTGACCTTGCTGCCATCGGCAACCTTGCTTTTCTTTATCTCGACGAAGTTGCCCACCTTGACGTTGCTGGCTAACTCCGCTCCCGGGCGGAGTCGCGAGAACGGGCCGATCTCACAGTTGTTGCCGGTCGTTGCGCCTTCGATATGACAGCTCGAATGAACGACGACGCCCGCGCCGAGCTCGCTGTCACGGACCAGGTTATTCGCTTCGATACGCACGCCATCACCGAGCGTCACCTCGCCCTCGAAGATGGCATTGACGTCGATGAAGACGTCCTTGCCGCAGGTCAGCTTGCCGCGAATGTCTACACGCGCAGGATCTGCAAAACCTACTCCGTCTGCCATGAGCTCATCGACGAGGCGCGTCTGTAATGCGCGCTCGGCTTCGGCGAGCTGTTTCTTATCATTGATGCCCATTACTTCCACCTGGTTTCCAGCCTTGATGCCGTGAACCGTGACACCGTCGTTTACGGCCATCGCGATCACGTCCGTCAAATAATACTCACCCTGTGCGTTATCGTTCTTCAGGTCCGCAAGCCACGCTTTCAGTTTTGTGCCGGCGCACAATGTCACCCCTGTGTTAATTTCGACGATCGCCTTTTGCTCGTCGCTCGCGTCCTTCTCTTCGACGTTGCCGACGACCTGGCCGCCCTCCCTCAGGATGCGCCCGTAGCCGGTCGGATCATCCATATCGACCGTCAGGACGGCAAGCTCATCCTTGCCCGTTGCGTCGATGAGTGTGCTCAGCGTTGCCGGACGCAACAGAGGTACGTCGCCGAACAGGATCAGGACCTGGTGCTCGTCCGGCGTTTCCAGCATCGCCTGTTGTACGGCATGCCCGGTGCCGAGTTGCTTCGCCTGCAGCGCCCATCGCAAGCCTTCCCCGGGGAATGCGGCGAGCACATCTTCCGCGCCGTGCCCATAGACAACACAGATATCATCAGCGCCCAACTCACACGCGCAGTCGAGAACATGTGCAAGCAGCGGTCTACCCGCGAGTGGCTGCAGCACCTTCGGCAGATCCGACCGCATGCGGGTGCCTTGTCCGGCGGCCAGGATAATGACGCTCAGTCCCAAAGGGCTCCTCCATGAATGACGCCTGCGGATGATACCGCAACTTCGAAATCATTCGACGCTCAGCGCCAGCGGTAGCCGATTTGAAACATGTGGATGGGACCTGAAAGGTCGCCTGCGTCGTCTCCAGGCGTCCACGGGAGCACCGGGTTTTCGTCTCGCACGGTACCGAGGTCCGCGAAGTGCGTCTTGAAGCTGAACATGACGCCACGATTCCTGCCAGGGAGAAGAGCTCTGACGAGCTGAGGTCAGACTGATGCTTTGCCGTTACCGTTGACGCCCAGGTAACGCTCACCACGATCGCAAAGCACCGTAACGACCGTGTGGCCCGGACCGAGTTCCCCGGCCACTCGTTCGGCAGCCAGGATGTTGGCGCCCGACGATATTCCGACCAGCAGCCCTTCCTGGCGACTGACCTCGTGGGCGGCGGCTATGGCATCCGCAGTTCTGATCCGGACGATCTCGTCGATCTCGTCGAGCATGACCAGGTCGGGAATTAAGCCGTCTGCCAGCCCCCGGATCCCGTGACGTCCGTGGGGCCCGCCGGACATGACGGCGGACTCGTCCGGCTCGACCGCGACGATGCGTGCCCGGCTCCCTGCTTTCCTCAGCGTTCTGCCGACGCCCATGATGGTGCCGCCCGTGCCGACACCCATCACGAAGGCATCGATTTCACCTTTTGACTGACGCAATATCTCGGGCCCCGTCGTCAAACGGTGAGCATCGATGTTGTCCGGGTTTGCGAACTGCCGCGGCAGGAAGATGTCGTCATGTGTCGCGACCATCTGCTCGGCCTGCCGGATCGCACGCTGAATATCATCGGCCTTGCCAAGGAGCTCGATCTCCGCGCCGTAAAATTCGATCATGCGGCGCCGCTCGAGACTGGCAGACTCCGGCATGATGATCACTACCCGGTAACCCTGCATGGCACCAACCATGGCCAGCGCGATGCCCGTATTTCCGGACGTCACCTCCATGATGGTCGATCCCGGCAGCAGGTCCCCGCGCTTCTCGGCCTCGAGCACGATGTGGCGGGCGACACGATCCTTGATGCTGCCACCGGGGTTCAGGAACTCAGCCTTCGCGAGTACGTTGCAGCCGGTGGATTCGCTGGTGCGCTTGAGCGGAATCAGTGGCGTGTGGCCAATCGAATCGAGCACACCGGAGGTGACCAGGCAGGTCGGCATCTGGCGAGGACAGTAGACGAGATTGAGCGGCGCGTTCATCGCTTCGTTGTTATCACTCGGAATTGATTGTCCAACGCGGGCAATCGATGCCCCATACGTAGTTGCCGCCGGATAAATGGTAATCTGCGAATTGCTCGTAACGGACACGAAACAAGAAAAACAAACACTATGAGCACCGAGACAATAATTTTCATCGGCGTCGGCATTTATGTTGTGGTGATGCTCGGAGTCGGCGTCTATGCATCACGGCGGACGCACACAGT
>Ga0209578_10003797_pt1 | contig 11274 bp, 13 predicted proteins | sample tdAd472_FD_187127 | JGI IMG/M metagenome (GOLD analysis project Ga0209578, IMG submission 187127) | Marine sediment microbial communities from the Atlantic coast under amendment with organic carbon and nitrate - tdAd47.2 (SPAdes)... | ecosystem: Environmental > Aquatic > Marine > Coastal >...
GGAAGCTGCCTATAAGTCTGACAAGTTTACTTAGGAAACGAGTCTGCTTCGTATACTAATGTTAGCTGCACTGCCTATTAGGGGGCTCCATTAATGAATTGGAAAAAGGGCCGTGGAAAACTTGGGATATTTGATCCGCTAATCGGTTCCTGGGTAGTCGAAACTGATTCAGATATGGGCCCGGTTCGTGTGACACGAGTTTTTACTAAATCGCTCGGCGGTAAATATATTGAGTTACGCGCCGAATGGATTTTTAAGAATTCGCAGTACGAAGAACTAACCTTGTTCGGTGCGGATAGAGATAAAAAACTGAAATTTTGGTCGTTTACCTCGGATGGGAAAAACTCTAAGGGAGAACTGGCTGAAGCTACAGATATACACCCTCAAGCACTTGGATTTGAGGCACAGATGCCGGGAGGTCTTGCTCGACAGGTATATTGGCCAGATTCTCAAGGTGGTTTTTTTTGGATTGTGGAATCACACACACAAAAGGGTTGGAACAGATTTGTTGAACATAACTATGAGCCACAGGAAGTTAGTAGCTAACAAGTAAATCAAAAAGGCAGCAGTATTTGACTTTGGAAATATATTTGAATGACAGCTGTTGTCCGGAAACAGAAGTGAATAAGAGATACTGGAGCTTGCTCGAGGACTCGTCCATCCATAACTCCGTATACGAGAGGAACTAATGAAGCATAGTTATCGCACCGCCATCGCCGCGTCACTTTTTCTCAATCTGGCCCTGGTCAGCAGCGGGCCTGCAGCCGGCCAGGGGCTTACGTCGTCCGAGGAGGCTGTCATCAAGGCGGAGGCGCAGCGCCATGTTGAGAGATACTACAACCTCTACTACGAGCGCAATCCTGAGGCACTATCGACGGAGATATTTACCCTCCCGTGGATAGTGATGGGCGGAAACGGGGTTACTGTCTATACAACCGAGGCAGAGAATCTGGATTATTTCTCGTCGGCGATAGCAGGGCTTCTCGAGCGTGGCTGGGATAGATCGACCTTCAGGACCAAAAACGTCTGCGTCCTCGGCGCGGGTTCTGTGATTGTCAGTGGTACGAATACCCGCACACGCGTGGACGACAGTATCATGTCCGTGGGTGGTGTATCGTACGTTCTCGGTAGGTCGGGCGACAGCTGGCGTATCATTTCGTTCGCAAGCCATTCCCCGGAAAAGGCCGTACATTGCGATATCGAGTGAGTCTAAAAGATTGGGTCAAACTAAAATACAGCTGATACAGTGCCTGCTGGTGGCCGATTCTGTTGAAAAACTATTTCGCCAGGAAAAGTATGTTAACGAGAGTGCCCTGGTTTTATTTTTTGAAGGATCAGCTGTCAAAAACAATGCTCTCCTGTACATATTATTCAAATTTTGCTTGTTACAGCACCATGAAAATAGTTTTTCAACAGAATCGGCCGAAATCTGTCCTTCAATCAGGAGCTTAGAATGTTTAGATTGTTAGTTATATGCGAGTTACTGGCACTCATTGCATCTGGTAGTGCTATAGCCCAGATTCCGGTTACTGTAGAGAACGACGTCATCTACAGCCGCACAAACGGCTCCGCAGTACTTGCAGATATTGCATACCCCGTCGAAGGTACAGATCGCCCGGCTATAATCTATGTACATGGGGGCCGCTGGCGCGCGGGCGAACGCGATTATCGCGAAGCTCTGCAAGTTACCCAGTGGGCCGGCATGGGCTACTTTGCTATGACCATCGATTACCGTCTCGTTGGAGCGACGCCAGCCCCAGCCGCGTATCAAGATGTTCAGACTGCGATCCGCTGGGTACATGCGCATGCAGATACGTACAACATTGATACGGACCGCATTTATCTGATAGGTGATTCGTCTGGTGGGCATCTCGTGGCACTCGCTGCCTCTCTTGGCGACGGTCCCTACGAGCGCGTAGGTGGTTGGGAAGATGCGCGCAGCGATATCACTGCTGCAATCAGCGTTGCAGGTCCGTATGAACTTAACACCCTCTCCTGGGGGGATCTTTGGACACCGCTTGAGGGAGATATACGCGAAGCTCGACAGATTGCGTCTCCAATCCATCAGCTCGGCCCAGGTACCAAGCCTATACTAGTCATACATTCGGATGATGACCGTTCGGTCCCTATTCAACAAGCAGTTGATTTCGTGGCCGCGCTTGATGCTGCCGGTATCCAGCATCGCTTTGTTCACTATACAGACAGTGGCCACATGCGAATTACAGACGATGTGATTGAGGAGACGCTGGCGTTTATCTCCGAATTGGAGAGCCGATAAATTTCGATATAAATACGTTAAGTCTCAGATTGAAAGTGGTGAGATGTATTCCATGCTCGCAAGCATGAATTTTAATAATAGAGGTCCGCTTCCGGCTGCGGACCTTTTGCCTGGTAAAAATATTGGCTACCGCCAACTATCCCAAGAATGCTCAACACCGTGTTTATTGCACATACTACGGAGCCGGTCTGTGGCCCTTGCATCCCCCTATAGGAACTCCTTTGAAAAATCCACCAGAACTCTTACAGATTAGGAGTTAACTTGCCAGAATCTTCAGGGTCGCACTCGCACGTACTTCCTGAGCGTTCGGGCATTAAGGTGCGGGTTGGGGACGGGCTCTCCTCCGTAAATGTTGCCTTCACTATCGACGGTGACGAACTCCGCTCCGTTCCCCGGAAGGATGTTGGGATTCGCCCACGGGAAGCGAATAAACTCCTTCACCCAACCCGTCTCGGCTTCACCAATGCGAATTCCCATTTCATACCCTGGGTTCTGTACGTTATCCGACTCGGAGTCCGCGACATAGATCCGTCCCTCGTCGTCAAAGGCGATTCCGCTTGGGCGTCCGAACTGAGTCCAAGTGGCAGAGTGGTTGCCCTCTTGGTCGAAAATCTGGATCCGGCTGTTGCTGCGATCTCCCACGAATACTCGGCCGTCCGGATCAATGGCGATGGCGTGTAGGGCGCGGAACTGACCGGGGGCGTAGCCAGTCTCTCCCCAAGACATGAGGAACTCGCCACGGCTGTTGTACTTCATCACTCGGTTGTTTCCGTCCGCATTGTGGCCGTCCGCGATAAACACGTTGCCGTTAGACGCAACCGCCACATCACTCGGGGAAGTGAAGTGGTTCGGGCCGTCTCCCGCTTCTCCGGGCGTGCCAAGTGTCATGAGCACGTCGCCCGTTGGGCTAAACTTGATGACGTGATGGCCCCGATCATCACCAGCGGGAATATTGTTATCACTCACGGCATCAGTCACCCAGACGTTGCCGTCGGAGTCAACGTCAATTCCATGTGGCCAGATGAACATTCCGCTGCCGAAGGATTCGACCACGTTGCCTTCAGGATCGAACTTCAAGACGGGATCCAGGTCTGAATCAACGCATTCCGAACCGAAAAGTTCAGGCCCGGCATCGCAACGAATAATGGCCCAGATATGGCGTCCGTCGGGGTCGACCTTCGCTTTGCCGACTGCTCCCATCACCCTGCCGTTCGGCAGCTTCGCCCACCCTTCAACGATAGCATACGGGTTCGTGGAGTTCTGCGCAGCGGATTGCAGCGGCACCAAAAAAGAAGCGAGTGCGAGTAGAGCGGCTAAAGATACGATTGGATTGCGAACAGACATGGAGCACCTCGACGCGTGTTGAGTGAACCTACGAGTATAAGTAGAAAAAAAGGGCACTGACAAGTTAACTGGTTATCTGGAATGATTGTGCCATGAAACCTGATAAAATGTACAAAGGACACCGCTTCCAACCAGGAATTATGCAGATTCATCTTGTTATTCTATTTCTATTTCTATTTCTAATTCTATTTCTGTTTCCGGCCAGGACCCGACCAAACTTTTCTATAAAGGCAGTCTCCCTAACTTCCTGATCGCGGATCAGACCATACTGCCTTTTCTAAAGGCCCAATTTTTCTCATAGAAGTAGAAAACTATGCTGCCAATGTTAACTTCCTGAGTGGAGTAATTCCTCCACTCATCATGTTAAGGTGTTCGTTGTTGTAGCGTTATAGTAATTGTGTTGCTGTTTCCCGGGCATAGGCAACTCTTTCAACCAGATGCTGGTCCAGAGTCTATACTGGGCACCCATATACAATCAATTGGTGCGTCTGAGAGTCATTAGAGCAGGGAAGGCAAACTCTGCCAATAGCTGTGCTTGTTACCGAGCAATGATGACGCGCACTGCTGCATCAGGTTCCACATCAAAAGGACAAATTCCATTTGCTGTACAGCTTCTGGTGGTACCGAAATAGGTGGCACCAGGGTCCAAAGATTGAGTATCCGTATAAGTAAACAAGACTCTATTGCCAGTCACTTTAGCGAAACCCGATTCACGAGTCGAATGACTGGAGCCAAGGGAATCCCAGCGTCGACTCGCGGACCGCCATACCAGCAGGGTGAGGGGTTTCTGCGCGCTTAGATCCTCGCTGATGGCGACGGCTTCCACGTTGATGGGATCTCCTCTTATCACATAGGCAGTCGCCTGGGTTATTGCTGACTCTTTGCCTTGAACGGCAACGGGGTAGAGGGTAGTCAATCCGGCCAGTAGCAGGATGATTCGGATAGAGTTTTTCATAAAAACAGGATAAACCACGGCGACCCGAAAGCGGAAGTTTCAGTTTATATCCCCCTGTATAAACAAAATTAGCAATTTCAGAATAGAAATCGCACCATTCGCGACTCAACAAAGCTATTTCTCCTGGTTTGTAACTTACTAAGACTCGAAAACGTCTCAACTCCAATCCACCTGTCTACACTACATTGTCGAGGAGTACTAGCTTCATGATTCGCGAACTCTCAATATTTGTATTTGCTTTGGCTGTCTCTAATTTGGCTAGCGGTCAGAACCCTCAAAACGGCGACTCAGAAATCAGCCAAGTTCTGAGTGGAAATCTCGAATTCGCTTTTCTTAACAATGATTCTTATTCGTTTCATATAGCTGAGCATGAGCTGAAAGTCGGAATCGTTGTAGATTCTGAAAATAAAGTACGCGACTTGTTATCTCATTTACCTCCTCAGATCAAGGTAACGGTCAGTGCAATAGATAGGGACCAGGCTATGGCTGTCTTGCTATAAATGTCCGCATCTGGCTGCCGAGAGCTGGCACAAAAATTGTGGAAATAGGCAAAAATCGAGTTGGCGCAACTAGTTGCCGTGGCGACGATAGGCACTCCAACCAAATGGCGTGCATGAAGCATGCAAAGGAGCCTGCTAAATTAGATTTAGACTCAAAATGAATTGCCCAATACACCTCAATACTAAAGTGCGGACTTCTTCTAATCTATAGGCGTACCGTCACCGTTCATTCCCATGACTTCATAGCGTCGCCAGCCAGCTAGAATACCAACTAAACCATGATTGCCCTCATGACAGGCGTATTCGTAAAGTGGATCTTCGATGCGGCGCATGGGCAATCTTGCTGACCAACTAACATCCCAAGTAAGTGGATCTTCCATGGTGAAATCATAGTCTAATGTATTCTCGTCAATCCGGGTTATACGCTCTTCCAACTGCATACTGGCGGAGGATCCCCTGCCATTCTGATTTTGATAAAAATGTTGAGTATGGATCACCAGTGTGTCGCCTTCCCAGTGAGCGATGGAGTCGCCCTCCCATTTTAATTGCCGCTTATGGTGCTCACCGTCGATTCTGATAATGCGGGCGCGATGAATCATTTCATTGACAATGACTATATGATCCTTGGTCTGAATGAGCTGCATATTATTATTATAGGCACCCGATGTCATAGGTAGGCCGCCCATCTGCAGGCAGCGATCGGCAAGAGTTCGGGCCTCCGGTCCGGCGCTTAGCCTCCTCAATTCTGCTATTTCAGCACGGCGTTTTAGCCCAGCTTCATTTGTAGGAGGCATTCTGCCGTTTGGTGGGTCATAAATTAGTGAAGTTCTACGATCAGCAATAGTCTCGGCACCGCGCTCATACCAGAAATTGTTATAGGAAATTACGCCTGGTGGGTAACCTGCACCCCCTACCGAGTCGATAATAAGATCTCTGTTCTGGCGGCGATTCTCAAACTCTGCCCACTCTATAGCCTCCTTTTCCGTCAGAACTGCCTTGTCAGCTAGCTCCGGGGGTCTGTTAAGTGGTGTTAGAGTTCTGTATGTGTATGTGCCCTGGAAATCAGGAACGCCATACTCGGTTCGAGGAATATGGGACGATTGGGCAACTAGCGTCGGAGCAATTAACAGGCTAGCAACGGCGTGACCCAATACTTTCAGGAATCGGTGGTTCATTTGATTCTCCCGCATTTCATTGTTTTTTCGCGATTCACCAACTAATTGGTCCAAATTACGCTTTTTTGGCTATTTTTCAAGGGAAATTGTAGCCATGATAGTCTATCGTCAAATTCTTAGGCTACTTATCAAAATAGGAGTAAATCGACACTCGACGGCCGGCGGTGTGTCCCGTCGCTATACTAAAGAAGTCAGAAAAGCTCGAAATTTGTTAACTGCAAACTGATTTACTGTAATCCCATAGATACTTATTTGAGTACGTACAGGCAAGTTCAAATAATGATACTAAAGAGTTTTCTGACGACGTAATATGTAACCATGGAAGTCTTATTGGTCTTAGCGTTGGACCTTAACAAACTCTTTAATTTTAACGGCAGCTTTTTGGTCAACCGTGATAAACGATATCAACAGAGTTGGTGACTGTCATGGAAATACGAGGTGTTAAATTGGAGCTTTGCCTCAAGCTCCTAAAGAAGGTTTTTTTTCAAAGCCCAGCGGTAAAATTGAAAGAAAAACTTACGATGATTCAACAGAACGTCTGAAAGTATCCGTCCGCAATTTGAGAGTACCCGATGGAGTTGAAGCAGCTGTAGAAATTGATGGTTGCGAGATTGCAAAGTTCAAAATAGAGAACGGTACAGGTCGTTATGATGAGGAATATACCGATCCCGCTTTAGCACCGAAGTTAAAATCGGATCAGCAGGTCAAGATTATTGTGGGTTCTGAAATCTTACTAGTGGGTGACCTTTATATCGATTGAGTCTGGATTTGGCATTGATGGATTGTTACCAGTTGTCGCAATCTTTTTTACAATGCCAGGTAAGTTGGCCTTTGGCCGTAAGTGACCGTTAATAACGAGAATAGGAATGGATTGGGAAGCTTTAGGCGCAATTGGTGAGTTGGTTGGGGCGTTAGCAGTAATATTTACCCTTATCTTTCTCATCTTTCAGATTCGTCAAAATACCATTGCGCTTCAGCAACAAAGTGCAAGGGATTCTACAACTTCGTTGCACCAAACATCGATTGCTATGATGCATGCCGACGTCGCGAATGCAGTAAGCAAAGCATATTCAGAAGCTGATGCGGCACTCACAATAGGAGAGCATGCTCAACTAGAACACTTTATGCTCGGCTATATGCTGGTTTTTCAACAAGACTTTCTTGATTGGGAAAAGGGTTTGCATATAACTACCACATGGGAGTCACGCATACCGATTATTAAGGGTCTATTTAGTGCACAGTGGTCGCGAAAGTGGTGGCAGAACATGGGTCGTGAATATGTTACTCCACAGTTTCGCAAAGTTATTGATGAAATACTGGCCAATGAAGCTGCGGGCGCAGGAAACTACTGGGAAGCTTTCAGTGAGAAAGAAACACAGTAAACAACTCAATAGGTACGTTAAAAACGTTTGTAACGTCTTTTGCTGGCCGCTTCTGCGCTTGAAACTGCTTATCGATATGCAGATTGGAATAAACAGGTATGCTCAAATAATGAGTTCGGTGAGATATACGAGGTAATGCTGCAAAATTCGCTGCCTGATTTTTCAGAATCCGAGTGGAACAGAATGAGTGCATTTATTAGGGCGCTATTCTACGTATATGAAGCGCAGTATATAAATCATAAGTTCGATGTAGGAATTGGAGATCAGACTGAATCCCATGTTAGAACTGCTAAATGGGCAATTGAAAATTTCCCTGTTGTACGAAAGTTTTGGGATGAGGTTAGATTTACTGGGTTCTGGACAGAAGGATTTGAGGAGGCAGTTGAGGGGGTTGAAGCGGCAAGAACTGGTGGGGTACTGCCAATTGGCAATCAGTAGGTATCAGTGTCTGTGCATGGCAGGAAGTGGTACCTTCGGCCTTGTAATCTGACTCGCTTAACAGGGATTTGCTATCGATCCAAAGTGGATATTATTGATTCGCGTATTAAACCTTGGTTAAAAAGCCAGAATGAGTGTTTCACTACAGGATTACGGCCTTGTACCTTTTTTTACACAGCAGCTATCGGCCAGCGAAGTCGAGTATGGGCGAGTTGCGCGGGTAATAGAGGTTCAGCGCTCGCTGCTTAAACTATTTGATGGTTCTGAGGAACGATCGATTCCGCTAAGCTCGTCTTGGCATAATGCTCCCCCAGAAGATCGTCCAACTGTCGGGGATTGGGTCGTGCTTGATCATACTTCACAGAGGATTGAGCGGATTCTTGAACGAAAAAGTGTCTTTCGGCGAATCGCTGCCGGAGATAAGACTGAATTTCAGCTTATAGCGGCTAACATCGATATTCTTTTCGTTATTACATCGTGTAACGAGGAGTTCAAGGAATCGAGGCTTGAACGTTATCTCGCCCAAGCCGTTGAGGCTGGCATGATACCGGTGGTCGTGTTTACCAAGATAGACTTAGTCGAAGATAGCGATTCGTACCTGAAGCGAGTGCGTAGAGTCCATCCGGAGGTGCCTGTGGAATTGGTAAACGCCTTGGATAAAAGCACGCTTGCCGGCGTTAAAGCTTGGATTGAACACGGCAGTACAATAGCATTGGTGGGGTCGTCGGGCGTAGGGAAGTCAACACTTCTCAATTCACTGGCAGAAAAGACTATTGCGGCCACCATGACAATCCGCGAGGACGACAAGAAGGGGCGTCATACGACTTCGCACCGCGCGCTCTTTCGACTCCCAGGCGGCGGACTGGTAATTGACGTCCCGGGCATCAGGGAGTTGAAGATTGCCGAAATAGATGAGGCGCTGGCGACTTTATTTGATGATATTGAGGCGATCTCATCAAATTGTAGATTCAAGGATTGTCGACATGAGTCTGAGCCTGATTGCGCAGTTCGCAATGCGGTTGCAAATGGAGAGCTGGACGAACGTCGCTTGCGAAACTACCAGAAATTGTTAAGCGAGAATAAGCGAAATAGTGCGTCGCTCGCCGAAAAACGGTCACAGGATCGAGACTTTGCGAAACGTGTCAAGCAGGTCAAGATATTGAAGCAAGATAAACTAATTCGCAGGTAGAAGTTAATGAAGAGCCGGGGTCGTTAAAACCAGCGTTAAGGAATTTTCTATCGCTCGGGATTATGCAGTGGCTTCACAAATTGCTAAGTTAAAACGGAGAATCTAATGAAAAGCTATAAAATCCGTAAGAAAGCAGTATGGGCAGTTGCATTTGCAGGCGCATTGTCATTTCAACAAGTAGTCATTGCTCAAGCATCATCAACCACAACTGAGATTCCAAGATTGCAGAATGGAAATCCTGATCTGCAGGGAACCTGGGACTTTCGAACAATCACCCCACTACAAAGACCGGAAGTTCTTGGAAACAAGGCTGTGTTAACCGCGGAGGAGGCCGCGACCTTCGAGGCCGAGGAGCGAGAGCGCAGGGACAGGGATAATTTTACGGATACAACGACAACTGGCGACTACAATCAGTTCTGGTACGATCGAGGAGAGGAAATTTTGGGGGATAGGCGAACGTCTCTCATTACAGATCCTCCAAACGGCCGTATCCCCTCCTTAACCGAAGCTGCCAGGGAAAGAAACAGAGTTCGGAGAGAGCTTGCCGTACAGGCAGCAGGCGTAGAAGTCAGGCCGTTGGCTGAACGCTGCATCATGGGATTTAATTCAGGACCTCCCATGTTACCAAGTGCCTACAACAATAATGTACAGTTGGTTCAGGCTGAAGATCACCTGCTCATACACAATGAGATGGTACACAATGTCCGGGTTGTGAGAATGGGGGACGATACGCATCGTGATGCACCACGCAAGTGGGAAGGGGATTCTATAGGCCGATGGGAGGGCGATACGCTCGTTGTTGAGACAACCAATTTTGCCCGAGAGACATCGTTCGGTAATTCCAGCGCTAATATGCATCTGCAAGAGAAATTCTGGCTGATCGACGCCAGTACGCTGGGTTATGAATTTACGGTTACAGATTCCACAACCTGGACAGCTCCCTGGACGGCGATGTTTCCAATGGTGCGGGCAGCAGAGCCAATCTATGAATATGCTTGTCACGAAGGCAACTATGCGATGACAGCTATTCTTGGTGGCTGGCGGCGACTTGAAACGCTGGGGCAATCCGGTCAGCAATAAGTCGATTAAGCGATACAAAGGCTGCACCTAGCCAGCAACAGCCAGCTAACCAAGGAATGATCGGTAAAAATGAAAAAGAAAAAATTCACGACTCTGTTACTAGCATTCTGTCTGGCTTCTGTCTCTGCTTATGGCCAGCAATACTCGTTCAACTCGGAAGAGGAAACCGTTTCCGGTTGGTACCACAGCCATGATATTGCTACCTGGGTAACCAAAGGAGCTGAGCGTGAGGTAGTAGACACTGTGCTCACTAGAGTTTCAAACAGTATAGGAGGTAAAAGATTCCCTGATCTGGTTGATACTCAGATTGAATTCGCACCAGGGAATTGGGCGTACGAATGGGCGCAAGCTGGAGATGTAGCTCGTGAGGAGGCGCAGCGACTTTCAGGTGACGACAGGCTACAAAAGCTTCGTGCTGCATTGGCGTATTACACTACAGGTTCCTGGCCCCATCTGGGCAGGGAAGACGACAGACAAGCACATGAGAAGGCGGTAGCTACCTATTTGGAAGCAGGGCAGATGATGGCAGTTCCAGTAAGGCATGTAGAGCTTCAAGTTGGGTCATCAACTGCCATGGGTTATCTGCATCAGCCCGCAGGTGATGGACCGTTTCCTTTTGTAATAAACACTTTTGGTTCCGATGTTACCAAGGAAGATAGTTTTGATCTGTTTCACCGGGAACTGGAGCCACGAGGTATCGGTATGCTGGCAGTCGATATGCCTGGAATTGGTGAAGCCAGGCATCTTTCCTTAAGAAACGGCAGCGACGCAGTACTTGAAGGGGCTCTGGCTTATCTAAATCAATCAGAGATCGCGCTAAACAGTAAAATTTATATTGTAGGAGGTAGCTTTGGAGGAAATGCTGCCGCACGTGCTTTCTATCGGCTGGATGTGGCTGGAGTGGTGAGCATGTGCGCACCATTGCATTCCGCT
>Ga0209578_10003805_pt1 | contig 11257 bp, 11 predicted proteins | sample tdAd472_FD_187127 | JGI IMG/M metagenome (GOLD analysis project Ga0209578, IMG submission 187127) | Marine sediment microbial communities from the Atlantic coast under amendment with organic carbon and nitrate - tdAd47.2 (SPAdes)... | ecosystem: Environmental > Aquatic > Marine > Coastal >...
CCGCGAGGCGGTCACCGACGCGTTCGCCGCGCAGGGGCGCTACAAGGCGCGCCAGCACGAGGCGATGTGGCGCGCGGCGCTCGTGGCGTCCATGTTCCTCGCGTGGTGGAGCCTCAGTTGACGGCGGCGCTCGAGGCCGCGGACGCGCGCGTCGACGAGGTCGCGGGGGTCCGGGCCTCGCTCGATCCGTCGCGCCGCCGCGCCACCTCGCTGACGTCGCTGTACCAGGCGCTCGCGCCCGAGCTCGACGACGCGCGGCGCGAGGTGCTCGCCGAAGGGCTCGTGCGCGTCGCGGACGCGGTGATCGAGCACTTCCCCGAGAACCTGCTCTGGGACTACGACGCGCCGGTCGCGGCGGTGGTTCGTCGATGCGCCGACGCGGACGCGCTATGCGCCGCGCTCGCGCGAGTGGTCGAGCTGCACGCGCTGTTCGGTCGGCACACCGCGATCCGCTTCCGCTACGTGCACGACCTCATCTACGGCTTCGACTGGGCCAAGTGGGTCCGGCGCGACGCGGCGGCGCGCGCCTCGATCGGCCCGTACGACGCGGCGTTCTTCGACGCGATCCACGCGCGCGGTCACGAGCTGCTCGAGCTCATCGCCGCCGACGACGCGAAGTACCCGCGGCTGCGCGACCGGCGGGCGCGCAACCCGTTCCCGTTCTCGCGCGAGCCCGAGGCCGAGCTGCGCTTGCATCGCCGAGACGTCCTTCTGGAGTTTGCTGAACTGGTCCGGAAGCACGCATCCCGTCGCCATGGCGGCGACGGCCAGGACCAACGTTCGCGTATTCGTCACGAGCCGCGCCTCCCTTCAGCCGTCGTCAGGGCCACCAGGCTGAGCTGGACCTCGAGGGTCTTCGCGGACCCCTTGGACGGCGGCGTCACCGTCAGCTGGTCGACCCGCAGCGGGCGCTCGATCCGCGCCAGCCGCTGAAGGTAGGTCTGCAGCTGGGTCAGGGTCACCTTGGCGTCCAGTTCGAGCCGCAGCTCGACGTAGGGGGCGTCGGGGTCGTTGCCCAGAGGTGCGCTGCCCACGAAGTCCACCGACTCGGGGGAGAAGCCGGCGGCCCTGGTCTCCTCGGTGAGCACGGTGATCAACTCTTGCACCAGCCCACCCGGAGGCGGCGCGAGTTGGACGTCCCACACCTTCCGCTCGCGGTGCAGCGGTCGAAGGCGCTCGGCCATCGCGCGTTCGCCCTCCAGGGTCGACTCCAGCTCTGCCAGGGTCTCGCCCTGTTCGCGCCAAGCCTGGACGACCGGAGCAGCCACGTATTTGCCGAGCCCGGCGATCCCCAGCACACCGGCGGTGATCAGAGCCAACCGACGTTCACGGGGGCTCATGGCGATCCTCCTGGATTCAGCGTAGCTCGTGCAGAGAAGGTCACACCGCGTAAACCTTTTTCCTTCGGCTCTCGGATCCCCTCTGGGGTCACGCGCCGCACGCGGGGGTGCTGCTCGAGACGGTTGACGAAGGCCGCCACCGTAGCGAAGTCCTTCGCCATCCCGGTCAGCAGCAGCTCACCTTCGTCCTTCCAGCGCACGCGGGTCAAGTAGGCGGCGTCCTCGGGCAAGGTCTCGGCGAGGAGCAGGAGGACCTCGAGCTCGCGCCCGCGGCGCTCGGACCAGGCCTTGGCGGTGCGGATCTCGGCGGCCAGGCTCTTGGCCCGCTCCACGGCAGGAGCCAGCGCCTCGCGCTCGGTCTCCAATTCCGCGATCCGCGCGCGGCCGGCGGCGAACTGGCGCTCGACCAGCAGGCCGCAGAGGAGCAGGATCACCGCAACCGCTACGCCGAGCGCGCTCCAGCGGATCTTCTGCTCGCGCTTGGCGCGCTGCACGACGTTCCCGCGCAGGTCGAGCTCGGGCCGGTGGCGGAAGCTCGGGTCGGCCCCGGCCACGGCCAGGAGCACCGCGGGGTCAGCCCCCTCCGGGACCTCCACCGCGTCGCCGAGCTGGCGCAGGGCCCCCAGCCGGGCGGGGTCGGTCTCGAACAGCACCAACGATTCGGGCTGGCTGGGCAGCGCGCCCAGCCCGCGGCGCACTGCGCCGATCACGGCGGTCGGGTTGGACGAGTGCAACCGCACGCCCCGCGACGCGACCAGCTCGCCCTTTTCGTCGATCAGCGCCAGGTCGATCTCGTGGGCGTCGCCGCGCAGGATCACCGCCGGCCCGTTGGCGTTGGCCGCGCGAGCCGCGTGCGCCAGCGCCTCCCCGGGGAGCACCCCCCGGCCGGGCTTGAGCCCGGCCGCCAGCACGAGCTCGAGGATGGGCACCAGGTCGACGTGCCGCACCGCGGTCAGCCGCATCGGCAGGCCCTCGGGCTCTTCGGGGCCCACGTCCCACACCACCGTCAGCTCGTCCGCCGGGAGCGCGAAGGCGCGCTGGGACTGGAACCGAGCCAACGAAGGCAGCTCCGAGTCCGGCGCGACGGGCACGTACACCCGCCGCTCGAGCACGACGCGGGGATCCAGCACCGCGTGCACGGGCCCCTTGGCGCCCAGCGCCTGGGCCAACTCCTTGAGCGCGGCGACCTCGGCCTCGCGGCGGGCCTCCGCTTCGAGGTGCGGGTCGAGGGCGACGCTCTGGGAGCGTGGCCCGTCGCCGTTGTCCCACACCACGAGCCGCAGCGCGTGGGGAGCGATGTCGATGGCGCATGCGCGGCTCATGGGAGCTCCTCCCCTCGCTCACCAGGGAGCGGGAAGCCCAGGGGGGTCAGGTCGTGCCAAAGCAGGATCCGCGCTGGGCCAAAGCTACGGTCGATCAGAACCTCGACGCGCATGAAGCGCGCCGGGCGATCGTCGAGCTGGGCCAGGGCGTTCACGGTGAACTGTTCGCTGCGGGTGGTGACCAGGTCGGCCACGATCTGCAGCTTCTGCATCGGGAGCACCCCCGCCAGCCAGCCCGGCGAGGAGAGGTCCTGGGAGAAGTCGAGGCGCGCGGTGAGGATCGCCTCCACGTCCTCATCCTCCAGCCCAGGGATCCCCAACAGCACCTCGCGCGGCGCGGTGTTCACGTTGATTCGCCCAACGAGGATCTCGGTGTCGCTGAGGGTGATCTCGTCGAGGATCAGCATCGCGTCCTCGGGGGAGGTCCCCGGTACGAGCAACTGCCCCAGGCTCTGCACAGGCTGCCCGACGCGGTTGGCGAGGGACTCGCGCACGGCTGGGGAGACCCCGTTCAACCGCTCCCGGACCTCGTCCGCGCTCGCCTGCTCCCAGATCAAGCGCTCGCGCTCGTCCACCGTCCGGTTCAGCTCGCGCGAGAACACCGTCAGGTAGTCGACGAGCCCACGGTCGAGGATGCCGTCTGCGTCGTCGGGGGGGAAGGACCCGTCGCCGTCGTCCTCCCCGGGGTCGAGCAACCCGTTGCGGTTGCGGTCTTCCCCGTAGAGCACGGACTCGTCGATCCAGCGTACCCGGAGCAGCTCCTCCAGCGACTCTATGCTCCCGTTCTTGGCCTGGTAGGGGGGAACGAGGCTGAGGTAGTAGTCGCTCTCGGCGCCGCCGTCGAGGGGGTCGTCGTCGTCGTCCCGCCAATCGATGATCGCCGCCGCGGCCTCGGTGGTCATCCCGGGGAGGATCTCGAGTTGCTGCTGGGTCGCGATGTTGATGTTCAGCTTCCCGTTCTCGTCGCGCAGGCCGTAGCGCAGCTCGCGCCCGTCCCCCGGGTCGGGCTCGGTGCAGAGCAGCCACACCCGACCCTCGTCGAAGGCATACCCGGCGAAGCGGGCCTCGTCGTCACGCCAGGCGTCGCCGAGGGTGTCACCGAGCAGCTGATCCTGGCGGACCTCCGCCAGCGCCAGCTCGATGGCCGAGTCGGTCATCGCGCGCAGCCGCAGCGCGTCGACCCGCGCCTGAGACGCGCTGAGCTCGACCCGGGTCCGTAGCCCGAGGGAGAGCGCGAGGCTGACGAGGGCCACGAGGAGCATCAGCACCAGGACCAACACCGAGCCGCGTTCTCGTTGGTCGACGATCATTGCGTCGCCTCCCGCAGGTCGGTCGACCCGCGCGAGCAGGGCGGACTGAGGGTCAGGGTCTGCTCCCGCACGCCAGCGTCGGTGCGCACCCACACCGTCAGCCGCACCGCAGCGGGGAGGGTGGTGGTCGTCGAGCTGTCGTAGGTCTCAGCCCAGTCTTGCCCGTCGAAGTAGGTGGCCTCGAAGGCGACCGCGTCTGGTGCGAGGACCTCGAGGGGCTCCGGATCGCTGAGGGGCGCGGGGTCGCGCACACGCAGCGCCTCCCGCACCAGGCCCTCCTCGACGGTGGCCGGGTCGTCGTCGATGTAATAGATCACCTGCAACAGCGCCCCCTCGCCCAGGGGGGTCTCGAGGCCGAAGCTGCGCGCGGCCTCCTTGACCGCGAGGGTCAGCCGCGCGCGCGAGCCGAGGTCGACGCTGGCGGGGTCCACGTCGCCCAGGTCGCGGGCTGACATCAGCTCGGAGCCGGCCTGCGCCTCTTCCCCCACGAGCCCCGAGGCGTAGGTCGCCCCCGGGGGGACCAGGGCGCTGAAGTCCGCGCGGAGGTGGGTCGAGAGCGCGCGCACCTGGGCGCGCAGCGCGCCGCGCCCGCTGATCCGCTCGTCGGCCTGCAAGCTGACGAACACCAGCTGCGCCACCGCGACGCCGATCACCGCGGTGATCATGGCCGCGAGCAGCACCTCCAGCAGTGTGAATCCTCGCGGGGTCATCGCAGCGTACCCCCGGCGATCGGGTCCTGGAAATAGCTGCGCTGGAGCTCGAGGGAGGCCGGGCCGGTGCTCGAGGTCCAGAGCGCAGCGCAGCGGGCCTCCACCAGACCCTCGATCTCACCCGGGTCGACCTCCACCGACCAGCTGATCTCGGGGTAGCCGACGTCTTCGAAGGTCCCGCTCGCGCTCGCGAGAGTCAGCTCGCCCGAGCTGAGCTGGGCGAGCAGCCCCTCGAGCAGGTCCGCGGCGAGCTCGCGCTCAGCGGCGCGGCCGTCGGTCAGCAGGCACTGCGAGATCGCGCCCGAGACGACGACGATCCCCGCGGTGCAGAGCACCAACGCCACCAGGACCTCGATCAACGTCAGCCCGCGCGTCATTCCGCGACCACCCTCGCCGTGCCCAACACCGGGTCGAGCTCGATCTGAGTCACGAGGTCCTTGCAGCTGAAGGTGAACCGTGCCCCCTGCGAGCCGCCGCTGGGGTGGAACTCGATCCACACCCCCTCGTCGCCCGGCTCGAGCAGCTCGCCGTCGATCTCGAGCTCGCTCAGGCTCACGCCCTCGACATAGGGTTCAGCCCACACGGGTGCCCCCTCGCGCACGGGCTCCAGCTCGGGCTCGTCCCCCTCGGCCTCGGCCAGGGGATCGCGGGCGCGCACGAGCCGCAGCTGATCTTCCTCGACCCGCAGCACCACCGCGCGCCCCTCGCTCGTCGCCCAGGCCCGCGCCTTGCGCGAGAGCGCGAGGGTCGTCTGGACCTGGCGGTCGAGCCGTCCAGCCGCACGGCTCCCCACCACGCTCGGCAAGGCGAAGCCGAGGAGGATCGAGAGCAGCGCCATCACGACGAGCAACTCGAGCAGGGTGTAGTGCCGGGAGCAGCGCATGGGTTACCAGTTGGTGATGTCGTCCTCGGTCCCGTCGCGGCCGTCGGGCCCCATGGACGAGAGGTCGTAGCTGCTGGGGTTGTTTTGCCCGGGGGCGCGGTAGGAGTATTCGTTGCCCCACGGATCGAGGGGGACCTCGCTCTTGAGGTAGGGGCCCGACCACTTCTTCGGCTCGGGGGCGGCCGTGGGCTTGGTGCGCAGCGCCTCGAGCCCCTGGTTGGTCGTGGGGTAGCTCCCGTTGTCGACCTCGTAGGTGTCGAGGGCCGTGCCGAACAGGCTCTTGATCTGGGTCTCGGCAGCGCCCTTACGGGCCTCTTCGCTGCGCCCGACGAAGCTCGGGATCACGAGGGCCGCGAGCACGGCGATGATCACCATCACCAGCAGGAGCTCGATCAGGGTGAAGCCGCGCCAGCTTCGGCGGAGCGCGGTGCGGGACGTCATGGGGATACCTCGCATGGGATTCAGTGGACCAGGGTGTTGAGGGTGAAGACGGGCAGCAGCGCGGCGAGCACCACGAAGAACACGACGCCGGCGACGCTTACGATCAGCAGCGGCTCGAAGGCGGAGACGAAGGCGGTCAGCGCGCGGTCGACCTCGACCTCGGAGCGCTGACCGACGCGCTCGAGCACCTCGGCCAGGGTCCCTGACTGTTGCCCCACCCCCACGACCTCGACGGTCTGGGGAGGGATCAGCCGGGTCTCGGCCAGGGCGGGGGCGACCTCGGTCCCCCCGCGCACGCGCTCGACGACCGGGAGCAGCCCACGGGTGAACACGTGGTTGCCCGCTGCCTCGGCGGCGATCTCCAGCGCCGCGAGCACGTCCACGCCGCAGGCGAGCAGGGTCCCGAGGGTCTGGCTGTAGCGGGCGAGGGCGGCCTGGGCGACGACGCCGCGCACCCCCGGGATCCGCAGCAAGACCTGGTCTCGCGTGATCTGGCCTTCCTCCGTTTCCAGCGCGCGGCGAATCCAGAACCCGGCGGCGACCAGCAGCAGCAGGATCAGCCAACCGCCACTCTGCAGGGCGTCGGAGATCCAGAGCAGCATCCGCGTTGGCAGCGGCAGCTGCCCGCCGAGGTCCGCGTAGATCGAGGCGAAGCGCGGGACGACCCAGGCGAGGAGGAACGCCACCGCGGCGGTGCTCAGCACGCCCAGGATCGCGGGGTAGGCGAGCGCCGAGCGCAGCTTGCGGGTAAGCGCGTGCTCGCGCTCGGCGAAGTCGGCCACGCGGCGCAGCGCCTTGCCGAGGAAGCCGCCGGCCTCGCCAGCGCGAACGAGGGCCGTGGCGGTGCTACCGAACAGCTCGGGACGCCGCTCGAGGGCCTCGGCCAGCGACTGGCCCTGGGCGATGTCGCGCCGCAGCTCACCCAGCAGCACACGCGCCCGATCCTCGTCGGCGTTCGTCCGCTGACCGCCCCAAGAGACGTCCTCCGCCTCCGGGGGACGCACGAGGGAGTCGAGGGCCTGCAGCAGCGGGACCCCCGACTCGGTGAGGTCTGCCAGCTGACGCGCGAAGCGCGCGGCGGTCTCGGCTCCGATCCGCGCGCGGCTGCGGCGGGTGACCGCCTCCACCGACTCCAGCTTGACCGGAAACAGCCCCTCGCGGTCGAGGGCCGCGAGGGCGGCCTGCTCGCTCTCGGCGGGCACACTGCCCTCGACGATCGTCCCGTCGAGGCGGCGCGCGTTGTAGCGGTAGGTGCCCATGCGTCAGCCCGCCCGCGTGACCCGCACGACTTCGGCGGGAGTGGTGACGCCCTGAGAGAGCAAGCGCACACCGTCTTCGCGCAGGCTGGCGCAGCCCTCCTTGCGCACCTGGGCGCGGAGGGTGACCGCCGAGGCGTTGTCGCTGGCCAGCTCGCGCAGCGCGTCGCTGACCGGGACGAGCTCGAAGATCCCAGCCCGGCCGCGGTAGCCGGTCTCGAAGCACTCGTGACAGCCCGCGCCGTGCTTGATCGGCGTGTCCGGGGCGACCTGGAGCTCGGCGAGCAGCTGCTCGAGGCCGTGCTCGTCGGGGTGGGGCTCGCGGCACTCTGGGCAGATTCGACGCACCAGCCGCTGGGCCATCAGCCCCTCGACGGTGGCGGCGACGAGGTAGGGTTCGACCCCCATGTCGATCAGGCGCGGGAGCGCGCCCGCGGCGTCGTTGGTGTGCAACGTCGAGAGCACGAGGTGCCCAGTGAGCGACGCCTGGACCGCGATCTGCGCGGTCTCGGCGTCGCGGATCTCGCCGATCATGACCACGTCCGGATCGTGGCGCAGGATGTGCCGCAGCCCGCGGGAGAAGGTCAGCCCGATCTTGGAGTGCACCTGGATCTGGCTGACCCCCGAGAGCCGGTACTCCACCGGGTCCTCGACGGTGATGATCTTGAGCGCCTCGCGGTCGAGCTCCATCAACCCGCCGTAGAGGGTGGTCGACTTGCCGCTGCCGGTCGGGCCCGTCACGAGCACGATCCCGTGAGGCATGGAGAGGAAGCCCGCGAGGGTCTTGGCGTGGTCAGCGGACATGCCCAGCTGCGCAAGGTTCCGCGCCCCCTGGGTGCCCTGGTCGAGGATACGCAGCGCGAGCCCCTCGCCGAAGAGCGTCGGCAACACGCTCACACGGACGTCCAGCTCGCGCCCGTTGCGACCGAGGCGGATCCGCCCGTCCTGGGGGAGTCGCCGCTCGGCGATGTCCATCTTAGCCATGATCTTGAGCCGGCTGACGATCGCGGCCTGAAAGCGCTTGAGCTCCCGGGGCAGCCGGGCGGGCTGCATCACCCCGTCGATGCGGTAGCGCACGCGCAGCTCGCGCTCGGTGGGCTCGACGTGGACGTCCGAGGCGCGCGCCTCGACGGCGTCCCAGAGCAGCTTGTTGACGAACTGCACCAGCGCGGCGTCGTCGTGCTCTTCGTCGACCTCACCCTTGGTGACCGCGGCCTCGGCCGCCGCGCCTTCGACCGCCGCGCGGTCCAGGGCGTCGGCGCCGACGCCGTAGAGCCGACGGATCGCGCCCTCGACCTCGTCGGTCGGCGCGAGGCACGCCTCAACGGCTTCGCCGCAGATGATCCGCAGCTCGTCGAGCTCGTCGAGGCGAAAGGGATCGCAGGTGGCGACCGTCAACCCGTGAGGCCCGCGTTGATAGGGCAGCAGGCGCCCAGCGAACACCAGCCGGGTGGGGATCCTCGCCAGCAGGTCGGGGTCGGGCTCGAAGGCCTCGCCCAGGCTCACCAGCTCGAGGCCGGTGTATTCCGCCAGGGCCGCGGCCAGCGACTGGGGCTGGACGCTCCCCAGCCGGAGCAGGGCCTGGTCGAGGCGTTCGTCGGACAGGCGCGCGGACTCAGCGACCTTCAACCCTGAAGGATCGATGGCCCCTTGCCGCACCAACACGTCTCCCAAACTCTCGGCCATTGTGGTTCCTGTGTGATCCCTCCGGCTACGTCGCGACCCCCGTCGCCCGGGAGCGCGGGGGTCGCGTGCAGCCCGTGAGGCTCGAAGGTTGACTAATCGAGCACGTTCAGGCCGACCAGCTTGACCTCCTGCTCGAGGGTCAGCACCTCGCGCAGCTGGTCCATGGAGGCCTTGACCTGATCCTTGTCCGCCTCGCGAGCGGCGCGGAACTCGGCGAGCAGCGCGTTCAGGGCGTCGCCGTCCGAGGTCTCGCGGGCCTTCTTGAGGAAGTCCTGGCGACGGGTCTGCTGCTCACGCTGCAGGAGCTCCCGGGTGTCGAGCACGGTGTCCAGGCGGGGCAGCACGACCGCGGCCTCTTCCTCGCTCAACGCGAGAGCCTTGACGGCCTCCTCGCGCAGGCGAGCCTTGTTCTGGCCACCGCCGCGGCCGCCGCGCTGTCCGCGAGCGCCACGACCAAAGCGCTCACGACCGCGCTGCATCAGCTCCTTGGCCTTCTCCTGCTGCTCCTCGGTGAGGAAGCTCTTGAGGCCGTCCTGCATCTTGGTGCGGAAGCCCTGCATCATTTCGCGGGCGCCCTCCATGTCCCCGTTTTGGAACATCTCGCGCAGCTTCTGACCCTGCTCCTGCATCTCGGCGTTGAGCGCCTCGAGCTGAGCGACCTGCTCCTCGCTGAGACCCAGCTCCTCCTTGAAGCGCTCGACGGGCAGCTGCATCCCACGACGGCCCATGCCACGGCGACCACGACGACGGCCTTCGCCGTTGTCCTCGTCCTGGCCGTCGGCCTGGGGAGTGGGCTTGTCGCCTTCCGGGGTGCCCTCTTGGGCGAAGGCCAGGGGGGTCAGCACGAGGGTCAGCGCCAACGTCAGTGCACGAATCATATTCAGGTCCTTCCTGATCCAGCATTCGCTGGGGGGAGTTGAGTTCTAGCGTGGGAGGTTAACGGATCCTGTTTCGGGGAGTTTCGACATATCTAAACCTAAACGAAATTTAATCTTCCAACGTTTGGCCGGCATCTGGAGGCCTCTTCTAAGTGCCGGTTTTTCAATGGCCGAAAGTGACGCGAGCGGGTTCAATCGCGGTTCCCAACCACCATGAACATGAACACCCCGTTCATGCCCTAACCCCAGTATCGAGGTGCCCCGGCCATGCGGATCAAAGCGCGTCCCGACGAGTTCATGGTCCGCGAACTCTCGAGTTGGACACCGTCACCCAAAGGCCCAATCTCGGTCTACTCTTTGAGGAAGAAGAAGTTAGACACCTTCTCGGCTGTGCGCCGCCTGGCTAGCGCCTCCCAGGTCCCCCTGGACGCGATCCACTACGTCGGACTCAAGGACCGTCAGGCGGTGACCACCCAGCTGATCTCGGTCTCGGGAGGGCACCGGCTGAACCCGGACCAGCGCATGCCGGGGCTCAGCTTGCGCTATCTGGGCCGCAGCCCCGAGCCCGTCACCGCCGCAGCCCTCGAGGGCAACGCGTTCAGGATCGTGGTCCGCGATCTGGGGCGAGCCGAGGTCGAGCGCCTCGAGCGAAACCTGCCCGCGGTGCAAGCGCACGGGCTGATCAACTACTTCGACGACCAGCGCTTCGGCTCCCTGACCGCCGGCCAGGGCATGCCTGGCCGGGCCCTGGCCAAGGGCGACCCCGAGCAAGCCCTGAAGGACCTGCTCGCCTCCCCGGGTCGACGTGACCCCCCGCAGGAGAAGCGCTTCAAGACCCTCGTGCGCCGTACGTGGGGTGACTGGCAAACCCTCGCCCGCAAGTGGGGCACCCGCCGCGGCAAGACCATGGTCACGCACCTCGCGCGCAAGCCCGGTGACTTCGCCGGCGCCTGGCAACGCTGCCCCGCCCGTGAACGCGCGATCCACGTGTTCGCCTACCAGTCGCTGATCTGGAACGAGTCGGTGCGGCGATACCTCGACGCGACCCTCCCGGCCGACCACCGCTTCGCCACCAGCTATGCGGGCGGCAAGCACGTGTGGCCCGACTACGCCGTCGACGAGACACCGCCGCCGCTGCCCGAGACCTTCCCGCTCATCGACCACACCTCCGAGTTCTCCGACCCCGCGGTGCGCGAGGCCGTCGAGGGCGCATTGCGCGCGGAGGACCTGACTGTCCCGACCTTCAAGATCAACGGGATCCGGGGCTGCTTCTTCAAGCACGAGGAGCGCCCGCTGTTCGTCCACCCCGGGGGGGTCGAGCTGCTCTTCGTCGACGACGGAAGCCGTGACGGAAGCCTCGAGGACATGCGCAAGATCGCCGCTATGGATCGCCGCGTCCGCGTCCTCGCGCTGGACGGCCAGTACGGACAG
>Ga0209578_10003806_pt1 | contig 11255 bp, 6 predicted proteins | sample tdAd472_FD_187127 | JGI IMG/M metagenome (GOLD analysis project Ga0209578, IMG submission 187127) | Marine sediment microbial communities from the Atlantic coast under amendment with organic carbon and nitrate - tdAd47.2 (SPAdes)... | ecosystem: Environmental > Aquatic > Marine > Coastal >...
AATTCTTTCGGACAGGTGCGTCAACTTGAACTGAGCATCCGTTTCCCAAATCCAGTCGGAAGAAGCTTCCGCGACATCTTTAAAGCGCTGCTCCGAATCTTTGAGGGCCTCTTCCGCCTTTTTGCGCTCGCCAATTTCCGCCTTAAGCTCCTGCGTTCGCTCTTCGACGCGCACTTCAAGAGCCGTATTCGCCTCCCTGATCAATTCTTCTGCCCGTTTTCGGGATGTAATATCCGTTCCGGCGCCTCGATACCCGGTAAAGCGGCCATTTTCGTCGTAGAGTGGATGACCGCTGATGCGGACAAAACTTTGCTGGCCGCCGCTTTTGGAAACTAAATACTCAAAATTCCGAAAAGGCTGCCGCCGCTCCAGAATATTTTCGTTTTGCCTTACTTTTGCGAGATCGCCATCGACAAGACCAAAGGCCTCGACTTCATTGATCCGCTTCCCAATAATCTCTGAGCTATGAATCCCTACGGTTTCGAAAAAGCGGTCCGACATGTAGCTGAACCTAAGATTTTCATCCATTTCCCAGAACCAGTCTGAAGCGATTTCGACAATATCGCGAAAACGCCCTTCGCTGCTTCTTAACGCTTCTTCCGCTAACTTTGCTTCACAAGCTTCAGCAAGCCTAGAGCCTATGGTTTTGATTAGACGCCGATGAAACGGTCGAATTGTTTGGGAGGTGGGGAAGTGAAGCTCCACCTTGCCATAAGTTGAACCACGTACATGGAATGAGTGTTCAAGGAACGTTTGGCACGCCTGAAACCCTTCGGAATAGTAGAAAGCATCGTCGACGGTTATTTTAACCCCCGTTGAAGCTCCGTCGGATATTGCTTCGGACAGCGCATTTGCGCCGCCCCCCAGCATCTTCGCCAATGTCGCACCGCCTTTTTCCTTTATCGATGAAATGGCGTTGAGAACGCTTAGTTCTTTGATTTTATCGTGAAGTTCTTCTGTCCGGCTTCTTAGCGCTCCTTCCGCTTTTAGACGGTCGGAATTGTCCCTCACATGAACCGACGTAAAGTATTTATCGTCAAAACTGCCGTGTTTTATCGAAACGGAAACAGGAATAATTCGACCGTCTCCTCTAACGGCTGACATTTCAACAAGTTTTCCATGATTTCGAAGTGGCTGATCTCCGGATTCTTCCGGCGGGACCGTAAGCACATCGTCATTTCCATCAATGTTGAGAAGACAATCACCGAGCTTTTTGCCGATGAACTCTTTTCCATACCCGAATATTTTTTCGGCCTGTTTGTTGTAGGCAACGACTTGGCCTTTTTCGTCGACCGAGACAATCCCATCAATTGATGAATCGAAAACCGTTTCCAACAAAACTTTACCGACGCCAACATTTTCAGCTAACTGACGGTTGTTTTCTTTGAATTTTTCCTCGGCATAGACAAATCGTTTTGTAAAAATTGCAGCAAGAAACGCGGCAACCAGCCCTAACGCCATAAAAAGGAAATCAAAGTTCTTTTTATCCCCCTTCCTAAATTGGTCGGTTGCCCAAATTTCAAATTCGATGGGACGGCCACCTAAAACCATCTTTTTCGTCTGGCGCAGCGTATTGCCAACCGTCACTTCCGAAATAGATGAGGTCAGGGATTCAAAAAGATACTGAGGCTGCTCCCCAGCAGCCTTGTCGATGACTCTAAAAGCCAACCCTTTATGCTTACTCGTTAAAGGGCGAAAAAAGTCTTTAACGAAAAAACTCAATCCGACGAATTCTCTTACCCCACTGTCTTCGCCACTTTGATGCCCCGATGTTTGCACCGGTAAAAACAAAAGCATTTCCCCTCTTGCCCATTTCACGACCGGTAACGTTAATTGCCGGGTCAATACGGGTGTATTTAGAGAGAGGCTCTGCTCAAGCGCACTGTTAAGAATGGGCGCCGTTGCAATATTGAAACCGACGAGTTTTCCGCCGGGCTGCCCTGAAAAAGCATTGACGACAATCCTTAAGGGATCTTTTTCCGTTTTCGGAAAAACAACGAAATCAGTACGGTGTTTTTTTAAGGCATCGACAAAGTTCGACAGGTCGGTGCGGGTCGTTGTGACAACATGGAAAACCGACCGGATTTCTCTGTTGTGGGTAATGAAATTTAAGTTACCGAGGCTCGTTCCCCACGGCTCGTACTTCGGTCGAGCGCTTTGAATTTGTTGTCCGGTGACAGTCAAAAAATCGGCGAAATCTCTGTATTTTCTCTCAATTTCATCTGAAATTTCATCCGAAATTCTCAAAAAGTCTTCTTCAACAAAACCCTCAAAGGTTTTTGTGACTGACCACCACGTAAAAAAGGAAACGGCAAGGACAATGGAAAAGGCGGCAAAAGGCGCCCAAATCTGTACGGCGCCTTCCGGGCTATTCCTGACATTCTCTTCTTTGGTTTCGTAAATCACAGGTCTCAAGTGCCGGATTTAAAAAGAAACTTTTCCAACTATAAATGGAAGACGGGACGCTTAGGAATAAGTTTTTGAAAAATAACGTTATATAGACTTTTTCAACACTTTCGAAAAACGCCTTCCTTGACGTCTCTCCACGTCAAGAAAATTGAAAATTTTCGGTTTTTCTGGTATACTTCACGCACAACGCTGACGGAGGGCACGACGATGCTTAACCCGATTATTCTGGCTTTACGATGTCAGCAAATTTGCACGATTACGGCTTGGCGACTATCCCAGCAGACCCTTGCGGCCTTCCTCAATATGGCGGAAGGCGCAACAACCGGATATCACCCGAAACAGAAAAAACCTTTAAAACGGCGGCATGCAAAACCCGTAACGCGTGGCCCGGATCTCAAGGACCGCTACGGCCGACGCGCCCATGATGTTGAGATAGAAAAAATTTGATCTTTTGGAGTGAGCAGACGAAGGGCGTTTTATGCGTTGCCTTGCACCTCCAAGGAAACTCATCTTGACGCAAATTAACGTTAACGTTATGCGTCTATCGTTATCGTTAGTTACACTTAATTAGAAAACAAGGCTAGACTTATGACATTCGATGATCTGAAAAATCGATTCGAAGAAGATGCGGGTAAATTCAACGGTTTGAACGCAACTGTAAAATTTGATTTCAAAGAAGACGGTTTCATCGTTCTCGACGCGACGACCACCCCCCCGACCGTTTCAACTGAAGAAGCTGAAACGGACTGCACAATTAAAATTTCTCTCCAGAACTTTGAAAAAATGGCAACCGGCAAGCTCGATCCCGTCATGGCTTTCACGCTCGGCAAGCTGAAGGTTCAAGGGTCTATGGGAATCGCCATGAAATTAACCGCCTTAATGGAGGACTAACGCCATCCCCGATTCGCTTACACTGTCGCGCTATTTTGTGAAAAAATTGCTTTGGGCTGACGTTAATGTTTCTGAAACCCCCGACATTCTATCGATAAACATCAATATTTAATCTTTCCTGATATAAATATTGGAAATCTTTAGTTTGGGACGGTATCTTTGGCGGCAGCCAATGATTTGTTTTTGGGGATAATCGGGCGTGAGTTTTCCATTTCGTCGTATAGCCTTAGGCGCAGTGATTGCCACAGGGTTCGGTGCGCAGAATTTACAGGCACAGACGCTGCAAGAAGAACTGATGGGGCTGACCGATAATCACCCCCAAATCTCCTCTGCTCGAAAGACCGCCCTGTCGACCGGCAAGGAAATCGACAAGGCAATGTCGAGCTTCATGCCGACGGTTGTTTTTACCGGTGACCGCGGCATGGAAAACCTCAAGAGCGATACGGTGCGCGGCGACATTGACTGGCGCAGGACGGCTGGGACGATTACCGTTACCCAAAACTTGTTTGACGGCTTCGCCCGCGAATCGACGCTGCGCTCTTCCAGACTAAACTCGGAAATTCAAACGGAAACGGTTGAAAGCGTTCGGCAAACCGTTCTAGCAGAGGCGATTACGGCCTATATTGAAGTTCTCAAGCAAAACCGTATGGTTGAGCTTGCCAGAGAAAACGAACAGACGATCAAACGCCAAGCAGAACTGGAAGACGAGCGGGTCAAACGCGGCTCGGGGATTACAACCGATGTCCTGGAAGCAAAGCGGCAGCTGCAAGTGGCGAAAGAACGTCGGGTCGCCTACGAGGGCGAGTTACAGAACGCCGTTAGCCGCTATTATCAGGTGTTTAACCGCGCCCCCAACATTGGAGCGATGAGCGATCCTAATCCGCCTTTGGATCTCTTGCCCGAAGATTTGGAATCGGCGATTAGAGCCGCAATTAAAAGCAGCTTCTACGTGCGCTCCGGTAATTTACAAGTCGAGTTGCAACGAGAACTCCGAGAAGGCGTCGAGGCGGAATATTACCCAACGATCGATTTGGTTGGTAAAGCCAGTTACGAAGCCTGGAAAACGACGACCGAAGACACCCAGCGGGAATATTCTTTACTCCTGCAGGCAACGTGGAACCTGTTTACCGGCCTATCGACCGGACATAGCTTGGAACAATCCGCGTTCAATTATGCGGCCGCGCAGGATACGAGAACACATTATACCCGTAAGGTTATCGAACTAACGCGGATATCTTGGCAAAATCTCTTAACGGCACGTGAGCGCATGGAACTTCTTGAGAATGCCGTGAACATCGCCGGGGAAGTTTTCGATTCTCGACAAAAGCTCAGAGAAGCCGGGAAAGAAACCGTTATCAACGTGCTTCAAGCCAAGAACGACTTACATAACGCACGTTTAAACTACACCGCGGCATCTTATGATGCTCAACTTTCCGTCTACCAGTTGCTTTTCGCCATGGGTAAGCTGACCGATGAATCATTGGGGCTCATTTCACCAACCCGGGATGCAAATAACGGATAATCGGGCAACCGAAACAAAAAAACACCCGCCAAACGGCGGGTATTTTTTTGTCTATTTTGTTGTCGCGACAAACACGCCGTCCCAATCATCTCCCGGCGGATTGGCGGCATATTCTTCGATCCGCCCCGCGTAGAGGTCGTAGAAACCGTCCAACCTCAATCCTGCCGCTTCTCCTTGTTGGCGGCACGCGGCCAACAGATCGCGGGCCTCATCCCATTTTTGCGCTCTATAGGCTGCCAACATCTTGTTATGCGTTTCCTTGAGCGTTTGGAAAGCAGGCGATTGGTTCAACTCTTCCAACCCTTGAAGCGTGAAAATGCGCACCGCTTCGTTTTTGCCTTTTACCTTGATTAAATCGAGTTCGAGAGTTGCAAACCCCTCAACGTCCTTATTGGTGTTTTCGCCAATAACGACATCCACGGCATACCCTTTGGACTGCCCCTCAAGGCGAGAGGCCAGGTTGACGTTGTCGCCGAGAACGGAATAGTCGAAGCGTTGTTCGGACCCCATATTGCCGACACAACATTCCCCAGAGTTCAGGCCAATACCGACACGGATTGGAACGTGACGCCGTCCTTGCTCCTTGGCCTCAACCTCTAACCGATCATTCACTCCATGCACGGCATCCATCATCGCTAAAGCGGAACGGCAAGCATTCTTCGCATGCTCCTCATCCGGCAAGGGGGCGTTCCAAAACGCCATGATGCAGTCGCCCATGTATTTATCGATGGTGCCTTTACGGGCCAAAATGACGTCGGTCATGGGCGTGAGGAAGGTGTTAATCAGATTGGTCAAACCTTTAGCATCGTCGCCGAAACTCTCCGAGATCGTCGTAAATCCACGCACATCACAGAACAAAAGGGTCATGTCGCGCATTTCCCCCCCCAACGTCAACTGGGTCGGATCTTCGGCAAGCTGCTCGACCAATGCGGGGGAAAGATATTGGCTGAACGCGCTGCGAACCTGACGCCTTTGAGCTTCCTCGGAGGCGTAACCGGAGTAAGTCAACGTCGTATACAGAAGCAAAACCACGATAATGCCAAAACCGACATCTAAGAGCAGTTGCTGTTCGGTGAACATGTACCAAGATGTTCCGGCCGTCCCTCCGGCGGCGACAAGGAACAAACCCAAAGTCCACTTGGCGCCGACAACGGGCACCAACCAAATCATCAGAATGCCGACAACAATGAGACCGATAATTTCCATGCCCAGGAAATGATTGGGGCGCGCTAGAAACTCATTCTTCAAAATCGTTTCTATCATTTGGGCGTGAACTTCGACTCCGGGAATAATCCGATCAACTGGCGTTGAGCGAATATCGAGAAGCCCAACCGCAGACGTGCCGACGATCGTCAACTTTCCCTTAATTAAGGCGGGGTCGACCGTCCCGGCTAGAACGTCCCTTGCCGAAACATATTTCTGCTTATCCGTTTTTGAAAAATAGGGCCAAACCCGCCCCTTTTCATCGGTCTTAATATCAAGCCCTTTGGCGACCGCGACCGAATCGACCCCAGCTTCATTAGTCCGCACCAGAACGGTCCGGCGGTTCGTCGCAACGCGCAACATTTCCAAAGAAAGCGAGGGGAACAGCTTACCCTGATAATTGAAAAACGTCGGAACCCGGCGAACTACCCCATCGGGCTCGGGAGCCAACGAGAAGAAGCCATGCCCGCTTGCGTTTTTTTCAAGTTCTGGAACATTGCGGATCATAGAGATAACCGGCGGCAGAAAATCCTGCGGGTTCCTTGCCGCTTTACTTAATTTTCTGACGGCCACGGACTGTCTGACCGGGGGATCGTCTTTTTCCGGCAAATCGTCCCAGTAGTTCGCCTGCCCTAAGACCACCCTGCTTTTCCGAATCACTTGACCGAAAACTTCATCGTTGCTTGGAAGTTTTCTCAGCTTCCCTTGCATTTCCTCATCAAGACCGACGAGGCTATCGGCAATATTTTGCGGATTCAGCCGATCCGGTTCCGCGAAGACAACGTCGAAGGCAACCAGCCCGGCGCCCATTTGCATGAGATTGGAAACCATTTGGGCCAATACGGTTCTCGGCCAGGGCCATTGCCCAATTTCCGCAAGACTTTTCTCATCCAAATCAATAATCGTGACGGGACGAATACTGACCTCGCGAGGCTTCATCTGTTGGTAGATGTCGAAGATTTTCACACGGAGGAACTGAACGGGATACGGGTCGACGACCCGCAAAGCGACAAAACCGATCAGCATCAAAAGTGCAATCCAACGGCCTTTTTGGAACATCCGGACAAACAGGTTGGCTTTTTTTCCTTTGCCGGATTTACCTTTTTGCTTGGCTTTCGGGCTTTCTTCTACAGCGTTTTGCTGTCCCTCCCCCAAATTTTCAGCCATTGCCACCCCCTAATATAGATCAACCTACCGTCTTTTATCTTGGGCGTCGCATTTCAAGGATGCAATAGGCACTGCGACTATTTTCTAGAATTTTTCTGACTGCAACCTTCCCCCTAAGCTCCTCACTTTCTCCCAAACACCTGAGAACACCTCTTAACTACGACTATACGGCCTCAAAAGAACCGTCTATAATCCTTTGAATTAAGGGAAAAAACTGCGACGATTACCGCAAGTTGTGAAGCAATTAAAGAATTTAAAGGCGACACGGGCGATGGCGAATTCAAGCGACAGGCAATGGCTGCATGACGTACTGCGGCCCATGCGCAGGAGCTTTCGAGAAGTTTTTTTGATTTCTTTTTTTGTGAATGTTTTAGCGCTCGCCGTCCCGGTTTTCGTTTTGCAAATCTATGACCGCGTCGTTTTTCACGCAGGCATCAGCACTTTGCAAGGTCTGGTTATCGGCATGGCGTTGGTCCTGGTTTTTGACTATGTGCTTCGCAACTCTCGCGCCCGCATCCTACAAACCGTGGCCTTAAGAGTTGATGTCCAGACCGGGCGCGCGCTTTTCAATCGGGTGATGTCCCTCCCCCTGCGTGCCCTTGAAGCTAAACCGGCTCCATACTGGCAGTCTTTGTTCCGAGACGTTGAGGTTGTTCGCAACACGGTTTCCGGAAGTTCCGCCATTCTTTTGTGTGACCTACCCTTCGTTTTTGTTTTTCTCGGCGTTATCTTCATTATCGCCAAGCCAATCGCATGGGTTTTGGCGCTGGTCTTTCCGATTTTTATTTTTATCGCATGGCGTTCCGGCAACGTCCTTAATTCAGCAACGCAAAAAGAGCGTGAAACCGCGATGAACCGCGACGATCTGATAGGCGGGATCATCAATGGTAGAACGACGATCAAAGCCTTGGCGCTTGACCGCGCCATGCGCCCGATGTGGGAAGAAAAACACGCGGCTAACATTGAAAATTCCGTACACCGCGGCGGCAAGGCGGATGCTTTTACGGCTTTTGGTCAGACTTTAACCTTAATCACAACAATTGGTCTGACGACCGTGGGGGCCATTGCGATCATCAACCAAGAGCTGACCATCGGCGCTTTAATCGCGACCAACATGTTGAGCGGACGCCTTTTGGGGCCGCTCAACCAATTGGTAAACACCTGGAAAATTTACACGAGTTTTCGCCAATCGGTTCAGCGTTTAAGTGAAGTTTTTTCCTCCGAGGCAGAGCGCCAGGAAAGCGAAGTATCGCTGGGCACTCCGAAAGGCAATTTGACTCTAGAAAACGTCGTCTTTTCCTACAATCCTGAAGGGGCGCCTATTATCAACGACATCAAATTGTCGATAAAACCCAGTTCTCTGACCGCCCTCGTCGGTCGTAACGGGAGCGGCAAAACGACCCTTATCAAGCTTATCCTCGGTCTTTATAAGCCAAGTTCCGGCCGCGTTCTCTTGGACGGTGCAGACTTAGCGCAATTTACCCGCTCCGAGTTGGCCAGTTGGATGGGCTACGTTCCTCAAGACTGCGTGGTTTTTGCAGGCACCGTTAGAGAAAACATCTCCCACGGACAACCGGACGCTCCCGACCAGGAAATTATTCGGGCGGCAAAAGCGGCGGGCGTTCACGACTTCATCATCGACATGCCTGACGGATATGCGACGGAAATCGGCGAAGCCGGTCAACGCCTATCCGGAGGGCAACGGCAAAGAATCGCCATTGCCCGTGCTCTGGCCGGAAAACCTTCTGTCGTTTTGATGGATGAACCCTCGGGCAGCCTGGACAGGCAAGCGGAAGAAGAGCTCAAAAGAACTTTGATCGAGCTCGCCAAGGAACACACCGTAATTATCGTTACTCATAGCCCGATCCTTTTGCAGGCTTGCGATAACCTGGTGGCGCTTGACAAGGGAAGAGTCGCTCTTGCCGGCCCCACCAAGGACGTATTGCCCAGATTGTTTGGCCGTGCGCCAGCTGCGTCCGCCCCCCCGGCTCAACCTGCTGCGCCCGCCGCCGCTCAATTACCGGCGCAAGAAGCCAAGCCTCAGCCCCAGGCCTCTCCGGCAACGCCTCAACAAAGCTCTGCGCCGACTGACAAGCCTCAATCTCCGGCCCAAGCCACTGCGACACCGACTAAGCCCCCCTCTCCGGCGACAGCTCATACCGGTTCAGCAAGCAATCAGATTCCACCCAAGCCGCAATCGGTGACGCGCCCGACAACGGCCCCCTCTCCCAATATGCCAAATGGGCAAGCCGCACAGCGTGGCCAGATCCCTCCGCACCAAGCTCCAGGAACAGCGAACGGGAGTTCCTCGCAACGGCGGCAACCGACAAATACTCCAGCGCAACAACCGTCAAAATTAAATACCCCACAGGTAAAATTGGCAGGAACGACGCCCGAACGACAGCTTCGCAAGGCGGCCCCCCCTCCCAGCGCTTCCGGTTCAAACCTTAAATCCGATGCCGATAAACAACGACAGACGATGCCTGTTAAAGGGAAGCCACAGCCATGAGTCGTTTGGATGAACTTCAATCTTCCCATCCCCTGCCAACTTGGCGGCCCTTGGCCTGGGCTATTGTCTTGCTTCTATCCGGACTCTTCGTTTGGGCTTACTTCGCTAAATTGGATGAAGTGACGGTCGCGATGGGGGAAGTCATCCCTCAAGGGAAAGTGAAGGTCATTCAGCACCTTGAAGGGGGAATTATCGAAACGATCCACGTACAGGAAGGCGACATCGTCAAGGAAGGCGATCCCTTGGTTCAACTTGATTTGGCATCAGCCGGAACAAATAAGGAAGAGCTTCAGGTTCGTCTCGATGGGTTGAAACTGAAGCGCGCTAGGTTGGAAGCCGAAGCGACAGGCTCTCCGACACCTGATTTTCCAAGCGAGGAAGCTTTGCGCCTTCCCCAAATCGTCGTCGCCGAACAAAAAGCCTTTGAAGCCCGACGCCATGAACTCAACTCAACCATGACGGTAATGCGCGAACAGGTCAAACAGCGCCAATTGGAAGTCAAGGAGTTGAACGGGCAAAAGTCGGCCATTGAGCGAAACCTTAAATTGGCCAAAGAACGTTTCAAGATGAGTGAATCGCTTCTTTCGCAAGGCTTGACCGCCAAAATGGAACACCTGCAATTAGAAGCGGAAGTCTCCCAACTTGAAGGGGAATGGGAAAGTATTGTCCCGGCGATCCCCAGGGTAGAAGCTGCGGTGACCGAAGCTCAGGAACGGGTTCGTGAAGTAGCCATTAAATTTCAACGGGAAGCCCAGGAACAATTGGGTGGAGTGGAACAGAACATCGCGCAGGTCCAGGAACTCTTGGTCAGAGCGACCGAGCAAGGTTTCAGAGCGACGATCGCATCACCGATTGACGGCGTAGTCAAAAACATGCGCTACAACACCATTGGCGGCGTTGTAAAACCGGGTGAACCCATTCTCGAAGTCGTTCCGACGGGTGAAAATCTGGTCATTGAGGCAAAACTCAATCCAGTCGACCGCGGATACGTCCAGGTAGGTCAACCGACCGTCGTCAAGGTAACAACTTACGACTTCGTTCGTTACGGCGGTTTGGACGGCAAGGTCATTCAGATCGCCGCCGACTCAACGACCGGTCCGGAAGGCGAGCCTTATTTCCGCGTCGTCGTTGAAACCGACAAGACTTACCTTGGACAAGAAAAAGGCAAGCTCCCGATTACCCCTGGCATGGAAGCGACGGTCGACATCCATACGGGGAAAAAATCGGTTCTCGACTATTTGATTAAGCCGGTCCTCAAAATGCGTCATGAAGCATTTAGAGAACGCTAGACTCTTAGGGCGTGATCGGATGAATAAGTTGTAATGTTTCAATTTTCGTTAGGAAATCGCCCCTATATTGGTATGCGATAATGTATTAGGGACGCTTTCAGGGGTTCGGGCGGAATGTCACTCGCGACAATTCTTGGTGTTATTTTCGGTTTTGGACTTTTTGTCGGCGCTGTCGTCACCAGCACTGACAACTATCTTATGTTCCTCAGCCTTTCGAGTTTCGTCATGGTGGTCGGCGGCACCTTCGCCTCGACATTCATCGCTT
>Ga0209578_10003808_pt1 | contig 11247 bp, 10 predicted proteins | sample tdAd472_FD_187127 | JGI IMG/M metagenome (GOLD analysis project Ga0209578, IMG submission 187127) | Marine sediment microbial communities from the Atlantic coast under amendment with organic carbon and nitrate - tdAd47.2 (SPAdes)... | ecosystem: Environmental > Aquatic > Marine > Coastal >...
TTCGGTGCTCGGCCCCTTAGCGGATCAATCGGCAGCAAGGTGTAAGCTAGCAACATCAAAACCAGATTGTTGAGTTGATTTTTAATGCATCAGGTCATCGACTCACCGGTCACTTAAATTCATTTCAGGCAACCAATCACCGGAGCTTTAACATGAGCCAGGAAACAGTATCCATTTCACAGCCAATCAACGCGACGCCAGCACAGGTATGGGCGCTAATCGGGAACTTTCACGGCATCATGGACTGGTTCCCCGGGGTTACCGAGTGCCGACCAGAAGGCAGCGGTGTTGGGGCCATTCGTCACCTGACCATGGCCGATGGCAGCGTCATTTCCGACCGACTGGTGGTCGAACAACCGGGGCAAAGCTACAGTTATGAAATCGCCGCTGGCGAGATACCCATGAAAAACTACCTCGGCACAGTCAGCGTGGAACCAGATGGAGATGGCTCAACCCTCCGGTACCACGGCAGTTTCGAAGTAACCGATGAACAACGCGAACCCGCTACCGGCTTTATTAAACAGATTTACACCGGGGCGTTTGAAAATGCCCGACAGCTACTGGAAACCTGAGCGGGTTAACGAGGTGGTACACGTCGTAGCGGCTCACATCCTTGACCAGAACAAGCTACTGACCAATTTAACGCTGAAGTCCCGACATTTTCATTAACTGCACACCAGCAATCGGGGTACCGACTTAAAACGCGTTTAAAATAAACCACCGGCGCGATCACTGCGCCGTTCAGGCCCTGCAACCACCCCTTATCAATACAGGCAACTCGTGGAAATAAAATTAGAAGTTAACGGCGCATCGGTCACCAGCCAGGCCGATGACAACCGACCGTTAATCAGCCTGTTACGAGAAGAGCTCGAACTGACCAGAACCAAAACCTCCTGCGGGTTTGGCCGGTGTGGCACCTGCACGGTGCTAATCGATGGTCAGCCGGTGCGCTCGTGCATTACCCCCATCAATACCCTGACCGGAAAACAGGTGACCACCGTCGAAGGGTTGACCGCCAAAGCAGCAGTCATGCAGGCCTGGCGCGAACTCAAGGTGCCCATTTGCCCGAATTGCCACGTTGGCCAGTTGATGGCCGCCACCGCCCTGCTGGATCGATCCCCCCAACCCGACAACGACCAGGTGGATACCGCCATGAATCGGGAGCATTGCCAGTGCGGCTCAGCTCCATTAACGCGGCAGGCGATTAACCGCGCCGCGGAAATTTTGGAACAGCAGCCTGCCTAAAACGATAACGACAGCTGCTCCGCAATCGCGGCGACGTGACTGTCCTGTATGCCTTCACGCTCCAGCGCATCGGCAAGATTAAGTAAATAGTCCCGGTTACTACCACTGGGGCCGTGGGCGTCCCGGATAGTATTAACAAGCACCGCCATCTGAGTAGCGCCGATAAACTGGGGATTAGTTTCATCACCCACGTACACCAGCGCAGTAACCCGCGTGGCTGGCTCGGTGAGCAACTCAATATCAATGTACCGGCGCTCATAACCGCCCTTTTCCCGGTGATCCAGATAAGCGAGGGTCTGATCGATATCGCCGTCCAGGCAATAGGCCACTCCCTCACAGATCGCATCGTCGTCATCCACGAGCGTAACAACCCGACCCGGTGCGCCCGGCACGCCACGATGATCCGTAGAAGCCTGCCAGAAACGCCGACTCCAGCCAGGCAAACGGGCTTTGACCCGATCGGAATAATCAAAGCCGGGGCGCCAGATCAGCGAGCCATAGGCGAAAATCCAGATTTCTTTGGTCATTATCGGATTGGCTCAATGAAGGGCGTCAACGTGCCGTGACAGCGGACTCAATAGGCATAGGTTAACCCCGTGTAACGGGTGGAGCAGACGGTGTTAATTATAAATCTGCCAGACACCGATGGTAATGTCAGGTCGCTAGGACGGTTCCTAATATGACTTCATCCATACACTACAAAATCTTCGATTCTAGATCCTATCGTCAGCATGCCAGGGCGGTGTATCCCCTGCTTAGCCTCTGCTATGTGAGCACCGCGACCTTGCGGTCTATCAGCCCACTAAGATAGTGTTGCGAATGAGCGGCTTGTCCCAATTTATTCGTAACATACTGTTTTATTGTATCTTTTTTGTTATTCAGCAGAGGTAATTAACCGTTATTTTCAAGAAGGAGGTCATATGAAATTCCAGTCAATCCCGATAATGCGTATCTTTGATGAGGAGAAGGCCAAAGAATTCTATTTGGGCTTCCTCGGAATGAGCCTCGACTGGGAACATCGATTTGAAGCCGACTCTCCAATTTATATGCAGGTATCCCGAGATAATTTGGTATTTCACCTCAGTGAACATTCCGGCGACTGTACTCCGGGGTCAAAAGTATTCGTGAACATTAATGAAATTGATAAATTACATGAAGAAATCACTTCAAAAGGTTACAAATACAATCGCCCTGAAATAACCGTTGCACCCTGGGGAGATAGAGTTCTGGAAGTGGTAGACCCCTTCTCTAATAAGGTGTTGTTCAATGATGTACAAACACATAAACAATAAACCAAACTGATGCAAAGCGTTGCGCCGTATTATGAAGGTCGTACTAATGGGAAATGCTGGGGCAGGTAAAACAACTTTGTCTCGAGCATTGATGAATGATCGTGAGATTCCACTCCTCTCCCTTGATGAGGTCGCGTTCTCAGCGGGCGTGCAGCGCCTACCGGTAAACGAAAGCGTAAGCGCTGTTCAAAATTTTATTGGGCGTAACGACAACTGGATCATTGAGGGCTGCTACGCCGATATCATTGAACCAATTCTCACGCACTGCGAGACTTTGGTTTTTCTCAATCCAGGAGTAAAAACCTGCATCGAGCATTGCCACAAACGTCCGTGGGAGCCCGAGAAATTCGCTTCGGCTACCGAACAAAAGCAGAACCTGGATAACTTGATTAATTGGGTTTCTGAGTACGAGACTCGAAGTGACGAGTATGGTTTACATCAACACCGTCGGCTGTTTGACTCTTTCACAGGTAGAAAACTGGAATTCACGGACTTGGTGCCAGATGCAGCCCAACAAATCGTTGCAGCGTGCGTATGACCCGGTAGTCCCTAAAGAACCGTAGCGATTACTCGGTCGTATCGTTATTTGACTTCAAATTTCTCGTAAAACCTTCGACTAAACAACGACCAACGGTAATCCACAACCACTCTGAGCAACAATCCCATGGAACAATCAATCATCCCCTGCCCTCATTGCCATGGGCTAAACCGTGTGCCCAATCAGCGTTTGTCTGAGGACCCGGTCTGCGGCAAATGTAAACAGCCACTTTTTACTGGCAAACCCGTTGAATTGACCGATGCCAATTTCAACCAGCACCTTAAGGGTAGTGATTTACCGCTGGTGGTTGATTTCTGGGCGTCCTGGTGCGGTCCCTGCAAAATGATGGCGCCGGCCTATGAACAGGCCGCCGCGCAGATCGAACCGAGAGCAGTGCTGGCGAAAGTGGATACCGAACAGAACCCACAGCTCGCCCAGCGTTTTGCAATCCGCAGCATCCCTACCCTGGCCGTCTTTAAAGCGGGCCAGCAGGTTGCCAGCCAGGCGGGAGCAATGAGTTTGCCGCAGTTAATGCAGTGGATAGAGGGGCACCTGTAACGGCGGACAGTTGGCGGAGGGGGAGTTTTTATGCCCGCCGCCATTCAGCCGCAGGCTTCCACGAGGGTTCTGGCACCACCGGGCATTCCTAGCGCGCGCAATTCATTTTCCATCTAACACCACAGCCAGAACGGAACGGCACTAAGCCAGGGTTCTTTGAGGTATTTTTCGCGATCTCGGGTGGGCCGTTCGTCCTGAGCCTGTCGAAGGACGCCCTTCGACAGGCTCAGGACGAACGGCATATTCGACTAAGTATCTCTGTTTTTTTAACGACCAGATTAGCGGTGGCCCGGCGCTCTGTTTACAGATACTAAACAGCCTTAACTTAGTGCCATTCCTGTCAGAACGCGTATTGCCAGCTTCCTGCCATCTGCCAACGATTCCGCAGTTGTGGACCATCCAGCCGCTGATAGACTGGCGCGCCTGCCTCCACTGCAAAACGGTGACCGTGCAACAGGCCGTGCTGGCCGACCCAGTTAAGGCCAAGGTGAAGCATCGCCTCGGTACCAGCGCGGCGATCCGGATCGGCGGTTGGCACAATGTTAATCATCGCTGCCGGTAGCTCATCATCGGCACCACTAATATTGCCCCAGGTCGCGGCAGAAATACGAGCGGAGAGGCTGATGGAGGAACCTACCCGTCGGGCAATCCAGCCGGTGGCGTTAAAGCGGTCCCCCAGGGTGTAGTCGTGGTTATTCTCTCCGGTCCGAATGACTGCACTGGCCTGCGCCCCGCCGCTCCATTCACCGTCCGGGGTATAGCGCCAGGTAATGCCAGGCAGTAGATCCCAGGTGCCGGAACCGAGCTGCATGGCGTAGGGCAACTGCACATTGGCACCCGCAGAAAGCGGCGTGTTGTCCTCACTATCGATTGAGCCGGTTGGCAGGCTCAGGCCTGCATTGAGATGAAGATGGTGAGCACCGTGATCCCAGAGCCGATAGAGCCCGGTGAGGCTGACATCACTAAACCCGGAGGCTCTGGTAGTAAAACGAGCGCCGGTGCGAGTAACGTGTTTCATCTCAAGATCGATATAGCCGGCCATGGCCATCAGGGTCAGGTCGTTACTGGGGGCAACCATGAGACCGATCATCTGCATATCCATGGTCATTTCCAGCGGGGCGACCATGTAACCCCCCAGCACATCACCCGTGGAAAGATTACTGCTGCCTTTACGGTTGCCGTCCATTTCCATGCGCATTGTCCGCAGCGAGAGCATGTACTCACCGGCTTCGTGCAGGTGGTCCCCCATCACGCCAACCGGGGCATGGCTGTTGGGGAACAGGCCTTTGCCCATTTGCATATCGGCGTTAGCGGTTGGGGCAATACATAGCGATGCGGCTGCCAGGGATAACACGCTGGCATGCCGGCGGACTGAAAGGTATGTGATCAATGGATTGGCTCTGATTGATTAAAAAAACGTGGCCAATTTTATTGATCCAAGTGCTGACCTGGAATGTGACAGATTGTCGCAGCCAGCGTGTTCCTGCGCACCTGGCCAGAGGAAACCGTCGGTTTTTTTATTTGTAGCGGTGATCGTGCGCCGGATAGGTACCGACCAGCCTCACTGTTTCGCTGTAAAACTCCAGCTCTTCAAGAGCGTATTGAAAGCGCTGTTCATCCCGGTGCACCTCCATGTCCAGGTAAAACTGGGATGCCTGAAAACTGTCGTCCGGCATGTAGCTTTCCAGCTTCACCAGGTTAATGCCATTGGTGGCAAATCCCCCCAGCGCTTTATAGAGCGCCGCCGGCCGGTTACGCACCCGGAATATCAGCGAGGTGATGTAATGACCAGTCTCCTCATAGGGGACGATACGATCCTCGCGGGAGAACACCAGAAAGCGGGTGGTGTTGCCACTGCGGTCCTGAAAGTCGCGTTGCAGAATCTCCAGGCCATACAGCTCCGCCGCCAGACTCGACGCAATGGCCGCGTGTCCATGTTGTGGCTGTTCAGCAAGGAGCTGGGCTGCGCCTGCGGTATCGCCTTTTACCTGCCGCTGCAGACCCAGCCGGTTGATATTGTCTGCGCACTGCGCCAGCGCCTGCGGATGGGACCCCACGTGGGTGAGTGCGCTCAACGGAGTGCCCGGTGCAGCCATCAGGCAGTGGCTAATCGGCTCAAAATGTTCGCCGATGACAAAGAGTTTCGTGTTGGGTATCTGGTGATAGATTTCCTCGACCCGACCGGCGGTGGAATTCTCCAGCGGAATCATTGCCAGATCGGTTTCGCCGCTCTCCACCCGCTGAAACGCCTCCTCAAAGGTTAGACTCGGTATGCACCTGGAGTCGGGGAAAACGTTAAGGCAGGCGAGCTCAGAATAGGCGCCGGGCTCGCCCTGAAAGGCAATGGTCATCGGGTTGCTCATAAGCTGTTTCTGACTCTCTTATTCTTTCGATACGGTGGCAGCTGTCGCCGACCGGTTAATTTATTTTCGCCGAATCGGCTAGGCAGCGGGTGAAAAATGTCATTATTTATCGATAACATTTAATGCCAGCCTCCAAAACGGACAACCATTTCCAAACGCCCAGCGCACCAAAACATTCACGAGGAGATACAACCATGGCCGACGCTCTTATCTTTGATGCCGTACGCACCCCCCGGGGACGCGGGAAAGCCAGTGGGTCGCTCCATGAGGTAACACCGATTCGGCTAGCCAGCAAGGTGCTGGAGGCAACCCGCGACCGTAACAACCTGGACACATCGCGGGTCGATGATGTGATTATGGGCGTGGTGAGTCCGGTGGGCGAACAGGGTGCGGACATTGCCCGGGTGGCGGTAATCGAAGCCGACTACGACGAAAAAGTCGCCGGGGTGCAGATTAACCGTTTCTGCGCCTCTGGTCTCGAAGCCCTGAATATGTCGGCGGCACAGATCATGGCCGGTCAAAACGACCTGATGATTGCCGGCGGAGTCGAGTCCATGTCCCGCGTCTCCCTGGGTCAGGCCGGTGGTGCCTGGTCCACCGATCCGCAGGTCGCGTTTCATTCTTACTTCGTGCCTCAGGGCGTATCCGCCGATCTGATCGCCACCATGGAAGGCTTCAGCCGCAGCGACGTCGACGAGTACGCAGTTCGCTCCCAGCAGCTGGCGAGCGCTGCCCGTGACGACGGTCGTTTTAATAATTCCCTGATTGCCATCAACGATATTAATGGTGAGTTACTGCTCGACCAGGATGAACACATCCGCACCGGCACCACGCTGGATGATTTGGGCGAGCTCAAACCGGCTTTCACCCAGCTGGGTCAGCAGTATGGCTTTGATTCGGTCGCCATTCAGCGCTACCCGGAAGTGGCAGAAATCCACCACGTCCACCACGCCGGCAACTCATCCGGCATTGTCGACGGCGCCTCGGCCATCCTGGTCGGCACCCCACAGATCGGCAGCGAACTGGGGCTAAAACCTCGGGCCAGAATTCGTGCCTTTGCCTCCATCGGCACCGAACCGACCATCATGCTCACCGGGCCAGCACCGGCCGCTAAAAAAGCTCTCAAACGGGCTGGCATGACGATCGACGACATTGATCTGTTTGAGGTTAACGAAGCCTTCGCCGCCGTGGTGCTGAAATTCATGCGCGAAACCAACGCGCCGCTGGATAAAATCAACGTCAACGGCGGCGCTATTGCCATGGGGCACCCGTTAGGCGCCACCGGGGCGATGCTGGTAGGAACCGTCCTTGATGAACTCGAACGCCGCGACCTGAATACCGCACTCATAACACTCTGTATTGGCGCCGGCATGGGCACCGCCACCATCATCGAACGGGTTTGAGGAGCAACACCATGATTGATTACGACATTGACCAGAACGGTATCGCCACTCTCACCTGGAACATGGTTGACGCTGGCACCAACATCCTTAGCCAGGCGTCGATGGCCGCCTTTTCCGAAGCAGTCGACAAAGCCACTACCGACGATTCGGTGATCGGCCTGGTGATTGCTTCCGCTCGCAAGGACTTTCTCGCCGGCGCCGATATTTCCATGTTTATGGAAATTGATGACGCGGCCGAGATGGCCGTCCTGGCCGGCGGCGCACAGGGCATGATTCGCCACCTGGAGACCTGCGGTAAACCGGTGGTTGCTGCGATCAATGGCACCGCACTTGGCGGCGGCCTGGAACTTTGCCTGGGGTGCCACCATCGGGTCGCTGCCGACAACCCCAAAACCCGAATAGGACTGGTGGAAGTGACCATCGGCGTGATTCCCGGTGCCGGCGGCACCCAACGCCTGCCGCGCCTTATCGGTATCAAAAATGCGCTACCACTGATGGCTGAAGGCAAACGTATTAAGGTTGAGCAGGCGCTGAAACTGGGCATCGTCGACCAGGTGGTACCGCCTGAAAAACTCATCGATACCGCCAAACAGTGGATTCTCGATGGCGGCAAGGCTGGTAATCCGTGGGATAAGCGCGGCTTCACTCCACCGGGCGGCGATTTAACCGATGCCGGGAATCAGGATTTCATGGCAGTCGCTAATGCCATGCTCCGGGAACAGAGTAAAGGCAACTACCCGGCACCCCTCGCGGTACTCGCCGCCGTCCATGACGGTATTAACTCCCCCCTCGATGAGGGACTAAAAATCGAGGCCAAATACTTTGGTCGCACCGCCACCGGCAAGGTGGCACAGAACATGATTCGCAGCCTGTTTTTCGGCATGCAGGCAGCCAATAAACTCAAGGGCCGGCCAAAAGGCTTTGATCCCCGACCACCCACCAAAGTGGCCGTGCTCGGTGCCGGACTGATGGGCGCTGGAATTGCCCACGCCTGTGTGATCCGGGGTATCCCCACGGTGTTACTCGATGCCACCCAGGAAAAGGCCGACGGCGGCAAGGCAGCCATCAAAAAACTGCTGGACCGAGAGGTCGAAAAGGGCCGTCTCACCGAACAGAAACGCGACGGCGTGTTGTCACTGGTGACCGCGACTGCCGATTACACCGACCTTAAAGGCACGGACCTGGTGGTTGAAGCCGTGTTTGAAAGCCGCGAAGTTAAGGCCGAAGTGACGGCCAAAGTAGCCGAACAACTTGGCGATGAAATCGTGTTTGGCTCCAACACCTCGACCCTGCCGATCACTGGCCTGGCTGAAACCTGGAAGAAGCCGGAGAACTTTATTGGCATTCATTTCTTCTCACCGGTTCACCGCATGGGGCTGGTCGAAGTCATTCTGGGCGAAAAAACCTCGGATGCGACCCTCGCCGCTACCCTCGATTTCGTCAAGGCCATTGGCAAAACCCCCATTGTGGTCAACGACGCCCGCGGGTTTTATACCAGCCGCGTGGTCTGCACCTATTGTGAAGAAGGCATGGCCATGCTCACCGAGGGCGTCAAACCGGCGTTGATCGAAAATGCCGGACTGATGACCGGCATGCCACTGGGGCCGCTTTCCCTCTCCGATGAGGTTCAGGTCGGGCTGCTATACAAAGTACGCAAACAGTGGGAGGCGGATCTGGGCGACGACTTTGAACCAACGATCGGCTGGCCGGTCGTACAGACCTTTGTGGAAAAATTCGACCGCACTGGCAAAGGTAGCGGCAAAGGCTTCTATGATTACGGCGATGGCAAACAGCTCTGGAGCGGTCTGGCCGAACACTACCCGGTTGCCGACCAGCAACCGGAGGTCGAATTGCTTAAAAAACGGCTGCTCTACGTTCAGGCCATCGACGCCGCTCGCTGCCTGGAAGACAAGGTCGTCACCACGGTAACCGACGCGGATATTGGTTCCATTCTCGGCTGGGGTTTTCCGCCGTGGGCCGGCGGTGTGATTTCACTGATTGAAACAGTAGGTATTGCCACCTTTGTGGAGGAGTGCCAGCAACTGGCCAAAGAGCACGGGCCCCGGTTTGAGCCGCCAAAACTGCTCCAGGATATGGCCGCTAACGGCGACTCTTTTCACAGCCGCTGAAGGCTTCTTTATTAGCCACAGCCATTGCCGAGGAACGTGATTCGCTAACTGGTCATGGACCCAGGCAATGGCTGTTGACACAAACCCGATAGCCGTTCTGCAGCAAGCGATGAGATGCTGCCACCCTGTCTACTAAAAAAGAGATTAATCACCCTCAGTGAGCTTAAAAATGTCGTCACCCAGCCAACCGGACAAACCCGGCACTCGCCGTTGGTCGTTCCTTAAACGCAAACGGTTCTGGCTCCTCACCGGCATCGTCATATACACCCTAGTCGGTTTCTTCGCCGTACCTGCCGTGGTGAAAACCCAGCTCGTTACCCAGATCGATCAGCAACTGCACCGCACCGCCCAGGTTGAGTCGGTCGAGTTCAACCCCTATGCACTGAGCCTCTCGATTCAGGGTTTTGACCTCGCCGATACGGACGGTGTATCCCTGGTTAACTTTGAAGAACTGGCGGTCAATTTTCAGCTATCCAGCCTGTTTCGCTGGGCCTGGACCTTTGCCGAAATACGGCTGGAATCGCCCGAAATTTTTTATGAACGGTTTGCTGACGGCGATAGCCGTCTGGACCGACTGATTAGCGAGCTAGCAGCTACGGAACCCGAACCACACCCCGATGACGAAGAAGATAAGGGTCCAGCGGGGTTACCGCGCCTGCTGATCCACTCGCTGGCCATTAATCAGGGTCAAGCAGCCCTGATAGACCGACAACCGGGCAGCCCGGTGGAGTTAGCGCTGGGACCCATCGACATTGCTGTGGAGCAACTGAACACCCTGCCCGACCGGAGCGGCCAACAACGGGTCGCGATACAACTGCCCGGTAGCGGCAAACTAAGCTGGCAGGGCACGCTCGATATCGCGCCGTTTACCTCGTCCGGCGAGCTGCTACTCGAGAATTTACAACTGCAGGCGTTAACTCCTTATCTGGCTAGCCAGTTGGCCATCGAGGATTTTACTGCGGCGGTCTCCAGCAGCTTGAGCTATCAGATCGGCATCAACCCACAAGGTCGATTTACCGCCCAGATCGAACCACTCAACCTTAGTGTGGATGGGATTACCCTCACTGGACTCACCCCCAGCACCGAATTGATTGCCATTCCCGGAGTCCAGCTGGAGCGTGGCTCGATTCATTTTCCGGAACAGCGAGTCGCCATTCAAAACCTGACGATCGAGCAGCCCAAACTGACACTCTGGCGCGATCCGCAGGGCGCGCTGAGCGTGAGCAACCTGTTGCGCCCTGCCGATACACCTGTCCCAGTGGACAAAGCCCCTGCCCCCGAGTCGCCGGCTATCACTGAAACCAGCAATAGTGCACAACCAAAACCAGTAGCCAAACCACTACCCTGGCAATTCGCCCTTGATGAATTTGCACTCACTCAGGGCGACATCGGTTTTAGTGATCGGAGCACCTCGCCAGAGGCCGACGTCGGTCTGACTGAATTGAATTTGCGCGTCACGGGCATTAGCAATCAACACGATGAGCGATTCCCCGTTAAATTTTCCACCGTTATCCAATCAAACCAGACGGCCGCGGGTCGGGTGACCATTGGTGGTGAAGTGGCCGTACTGCCAACTGTTGCGCTGCAGGTCAGCGCCAAAGCGGAGCAGGTCGAACTGGCAACCTTGCAGCCCTGGCTCAACCAGTTTGCCGCGATCACCATCGACGGCGGTGCACTCGATAGTGACCTCAGCGCCGAGCTAAGCGCCGAGCAGGGAAT
>Ga0209578_10003826_pt1 | contig 11214 bp, 10 predicted proteins | sample tdAd472_FD_187127 | JGI IMG/M metagenome (GOLD analysis project Ga0209578, IMG submission 187127) | Marine sediment microbial communities from the Atlantic coast under amendment with organic carbon and nitrate - tdAd47.2 (SPAdes)... | ecosystem: Environmental > Aquatic > Marine > Coastal >...
GTCTTCAGAATATTCCGGTTTTAAACGGTCCAAAAAGTACATATCCATTGGTGCTTTGTTTTTCACTTCAATCTTACCCTGGTGCGAGAACTCAAAATAGGGCTCCATTTGGTGATACACCGCAGACGAAACATTAATGCGGTCTGGCGCACTGCAGGCTTCAAGGCGAGATGCGACATTCACAGAGTCCCCCCAAATATCGTAAGTAAATCGCTTGCGCCCGACCACTCCGGCAATGACCGCGCCTGAATGCAATCCAAGCCGAAACTGGAAAACCGGCAACCTCAATTTGTTGCGCTCCTTGTTCAGACAAGCAACAGCATTGCGCATTCCAAGCGCAGCCAAACAGGCGTTGCGCATGTGCAGGCGATCTCTGGAAGGGATACCCCCTGCAGCTAAATAAGCGTCGCCTATTGTTTTAATTTTCTCCAAATTGTGCTCTGCCATAACATCATCAAAACGGGCAAAATAGCTATCGAGCAAGCCTATAAGTGTGGCGGGCTCCGCCTTTTCCGTAAACGAGGTAAACCCCTTCACATCAGCAAAAAGGACCGTTGCTTCAGGAAAAAACCGAGGCTCAACTCGATCATTTTCAATCATTTCAGTTGCTATTTCTTCGGGTAAAACTGTGGTCAGCAAGCGATCAGCCCGAGCCTTCTCTTTGGCCAAGTCCCTATGGGCTTCATCGAGTTTACGCACCGTTTCATCGAGCTCAATAATACGGCGTCGGTATTCCAACTGGGCCATGGTTTGCTGGGCCAGACGTCGAAGCCCTTCCTGCTGCTCAAAAGTCAACTCTCTGGGCGTAAAGTCCATGACACAGATTGTGCCAATTGAGTAGCCATCGGGTGTCACCAAGGGCATCGAACAATAGAAACGAAAGTGCGGGTCGTTAACGACGAAATGAAAGTCTTTAAAAACCTCGTCGGTCGCCAAATCGCAGGTTTCAACCAGCTCAAACCCGCAAACGGTTACCGAGCAAAAGGCAATTTCGCGTGGGCAGCCTTCGAAATCATCGGGCAAACCATACTTTGACTTAAACCAAAACCGGTCGTCTTCGATAAAACTGATATAGGCGACCGGGCAATCGCAGATTTGCGCGGCGATATTATTGATCTCATCGAAGCCCGCGTCTGGTGCTGAATCCATGATCTGATAAGAGCGGACGGATTCATTGCGCTCCGCCTCATTTTCGGGTGTTGGATAAGGCATTGGTTTTTGGGCCCCCGATAGATATTGCTACTCATATCAGGTAAGAACCTGCCCCTTCCTTTTCCAGCAAAACAAAACCGGCCCCCATAAGGGGGCCGGTTTGTTTTTCAGCAGGGAAGCTGAAGTCCGTTGATCTTTCAGCCTTAGGCCAAAGAGCAGGACTTCTCTTCTTCGATGACGCCGGAATCGACAATCTCGATGATTTTGCGGCTCTGTTCGTCGGCAGGGCAGCCACAAGAGTAGCCCTCAACTTCATGCAGTTCAGCCTGCTTGAGATGCCACTTGGCAACTTTTCTGTGATCTTCAGCTTTCATAGTTCTTCCTTATTAGCTTTTAGATATAGATCAAAAATTCGCCCGGAATTTAGAACAAACCCAACAAGGAAACAACAGCTAGACCAAGGCAACGAAGCCTTTATTCAGAGGAAAGAGGATGAACACTATTAAGCTAGCGTGTTGGAGGAGATAAGGTCGGCATTTGATGGACGGTCATGCCAGTGTGTGGCATGTAGTTCCTGATCAAAATGAATTACTAATCCTACTGGGACTGGATTTTCTCAACGAGCATTAGGACTTTAGACCATATGCGAAATAGCAACCTAGCTCAGGAAGCGCTGAATCTCTTTCATACTGGCAAGCTCGCTGCAGCAAGGAAACTCACCCAGAAACTCCTTAAAACAAGCCCATCACTTGTTGATGGCCACCTTTTGCTCGCCCTTATTGAAAGAGCAGACGGCAGAGCAAAGCAAGCAAAGGCAGCTTTGCGTCGGGCGATCAAAATAGACCCCAAGCATCCGGACGCCATTTTCAATCTCGCAAGTCATCATTTGGAAAATGGGGAGTATCAGGATGCTGCAAAATACTATCGCATCGCCACCCAATTGCTCCCTAACGATCCAAAGCCGTTAATCGGCCTTGCTCAAGCTTTACAACTGTCAGATAGAGCGCTTGGACTCGTAGGGCAAAAACCAACGAACTTGGAAGAAGCCCTCACAAGCTATGAAAAAGCAACTCTCCTCGTTCCAGAAGATGCAGCAATACCCGAAAAAATTGTTAGCTTACTCAATCAGAATGAGGACTATGAGAGAGCCATTGAATGGCAAAAGCGCGTTGTTTCACTAAAGAATGAAAGCACTGATTCTCTGGTCAAACTGGCGACCTTGCATCTTGTTTCTGGCGATAAATTGCAATCTCTAGAAGTCTGCAAGAAAGCGCGAAAAACCGGGGGCACTCCTGGCCTTATGGAATTGGCATTCAGGCTAGGAGCCTGGGAATTTACTGAATCGGACATCAGGAAGATTGATCAATGGGCCCATGACACTCGAGCCTCCCATAGTCAGCAGGTAAACATGTCCTTCCTGCTTGGCGCCATATTCGACAAAAAAGATGAATACAGTAAGGCGATTAGCCATTTAGATCGGGCCAATTCGGGCAAGCGACAAGAAATTGAATATGATCACAACGCAGCAAAAACCCGCTTTGACAGACTGAAAAAAGTATTTACCTCAGATCTTGTCCTTCCTGTCTCCGCTGAAATCTCACCTCGGCCCATTTTCATCATTGGAATGCCGCGCTCTGGCACGACACTCGTTGAGCAAATTCTCGCCAGCCATTCTAAGGTTTTTGGTGCTGGGGAAACGACTGATCTCGATGTCGTTATTAACTACTTAAGTGCCACGCGATCCAAGGGTTCCTTCCCCGAAGTTCTAAAAGATTTGTCCAAGGACGACGCTGATCGGGCGAGAAGCATATACGGAGACGCGCTCTCAAAATATGATTCCACCGCCACCCATGTGACGAACAAATCTATCAGCAATTTCATGTATGCCGGGCTTATCGCCCAATTGTTTCCCGAAAGCTGCATCATACACTGCCGCAGGAACCCCTATGCCACATGCTTTTCTTGCTATCGGGAAAACTTCGCTGAAGGGCTGGAGTACACCTATTCTCTAGAAGACTTTGCTCATCACTATCGCCTCTACCTAGATATCATGGAGCATTGGAAAACAGTCTTGCCAGAGGGTCGCATTTTGGAGTTGGACTATGAGCAACTGGTCTCAAGCCCTGAAGATTCAATTCAAGCTTTGGCAAAACACTGTTGCCTTCAATGGGAAGACGGCCTCTTGAACTTCCACGAAAACTCTAGAGCCGTTAAAACAGCCTCAATCATGCAGGTCCGCCAGCCGATCTACAAAAAATCTCTATTGCACTGGGAAAATTATAAAGATGCCATCGTCCCTAAACTTGGAGACCTGGCGCATCCCGATTAACTGGCAGCCATCATAAAGGAGCGACTGTTTGCCAGCTTAAGCTGGCATGTTGGGATGGAAGTGGTAGAGCAGCAGGTAGACAATGACACCGGTGAATGACACGTAAATCCAGATGGGAGCTGCCCATTTGGCGACGGGGCGATGCTTATCAATTTCGCCGCGCCAAGCTCGCCAAATCACATAGAGCACCAAGAACGGCACAATGGCAGCCAGAACCACATGGGTAATCAAGATGAAGTAATAGAAAACCTTGATGAAGCCTTCGCCCCTAAAAACAAAAATGGGAGCAGCAGCATGGTAGGTCATATAGCTGACCAAGAAGATTGCTGAAACAACCGTTGCCCCGATCATTGCCCTTTTATGTTTCTCACGCTCACCCAATTTGATTTGGAAGTATGCGTAGAGAATCAAAACGGTAGCGACCGAATTGAGCAGTGCGTTTAAATGGGGGAGCGGGGTAACGTCGATCATAGCTGCCTTGGCCTGTTCTTAAGGTCCGAAGTGAAAGACCTTATACATCAGCCCGAAATACATGGCGATGGCAAAAAGCAGCAGACCGCCTGCAATTAACCAAGGGCCTTTTCCTGGCGGCAGCTTGTCGGGGGAACCCATAGGATTGGGTTTCTGAGTTTGGTCTGACATGGAAATCCTTTTATCGCAAAAAGAAAGATGCGGGAACCTTTTATGGTCCCCGCACCTAAACTATGTCCCGCTACACGACTACTTCTTATTGTAGTCGTAAGGGGTCCAGTCATCCGCAACAACCACATCTTCGGGGAAGTTGCCAGGACCTGGCGGGCTTGGGCAGTGGGTCCACTCGAGTGACTTGGACTTCCAAGGGTTCTCACCCACCTTGGGCCCACGAATGGCTGCATTGATCCAGTTAATAATCGTCGTCGCCATACCAATCGCAATAATGAAAGCACCAACGGTTGCAACCTGGTGATAAGGCTCAAACTGCGGGAACATCTCATAATCCCAATAGCGCCTAGGCATCCCTTCTACGCCGACAATAAACAGCGGCCAGAAGGTGACATTGACGCCAATGGTGTTGGCCCAGAAGCTAAACACTGCCAAGGGGCTGTCGGCCGAGCGGCCGGTCATTTTCGGGAACCAGTAGTAAATGCCCGAGAACAGAGCAAAGGCCGAGAACAGCGCCATGATGAAGTGGAAATGCGCATGGACAAATGACGTCTCGGAGAGATGAATCGTCACCGCTGTCAAGGCCAGCGGAATACCCGTCAGCCCCCCCAACAGCACCAAGAACAGACAAGATGCCGCATAGAGCATTGCCACGTTGTAGGTAATAGAGGCCCGCCACAATGTGCCCCACATGGAGAGCACGATCAGGCCAACCGGCACTGAAATTAGCAAGGTCGTCACCATCTGACCGATGCGCAACCAGTCCGGCATGCCCGCCACATAAAGGTGGTGAACCCAAACCTCGCCGGTAATCACGCAGATACCGATAATCCCGCCATAGATGCAGGCCTTGTAGTTAAACACCTGATTCTTACCCATTGAGGCAAAGACCTCAAAGAGGATGCCCACGGCTGGCAAGAAGATCACGTAGACCGCTGGATGCGAATAGAACCAGAAGAGGTTCTGATAAAGCAGCACATCGCCGCCCGCAGCCGCATCGAAGAAGTGGGTGCCAAGATACTTGTCAAACAGCAGCATGGTCACAGCAGAAGCCAGCACTGGAATGAACACCAACTGGATGCCGAACGCGGCAACCGTCGTCCAAACAAACACATTGAGCTGGTTCCAGCCCATGCCAGGAGCCCGCATGTAAATCACAGTCACCAGGAAGTTAACCGCGCCCAAAATGGACGAGAAGCCCAACAGGTGAACGGTAAACACATAAAAAGCCGTGTTGCCCGGTGAGGTAACAGAATAGGGCGGGTAGCCCGTCCACATAATGTCCGGCGCATCTGGGATGATGAAGGTCAGCAACGCGAGAATAATTGCCGCGTAAAACAACCAGATAGAAAAGGCGTTGATCCGTGGGAATGCCACATCCTTGGCCCCAATCATCAAGGGCAAGAAGTAGTTGGCAGCAAAGCCTGTGAGCCCTGGAATAAGGAAGGCCAAGATCATCGCCGCACCGTGGAAATAGAGCCAGACGTTATACTGGGCAGGATCATCAATAATCGTCGGGCCGAGAGTCGATTGCTCGATCCGGATCAGCAAAGCCATGATGCCAGCGACAACAAAGGCGGCCATGGAACCGATCAGATACAGCACGCCAATGCGTTTGTGATCGGTGGTGAAAACCCACTCTTTCCAATTGAAACCAGTGGATTCGGCGGTTGCGGTTTGCGCAGTCATATTATTTCTCGCCTCCCCGATCAGCTTTTGTTTGTCGAGGCTTCAAGAGCCGCCGACGCTTTCATTTCAGTCATCCAGGCATCGTATTCCGCCTGCTTCACACCGGTCACTTCAACTGGCATGTTGGCATGAGCCTGACCGCAAAATTCAGTGCAAGTCGCAATCGCCATACCTTCTTCAGGCAGGAACCAAACAAACGTCACCCGGCCCGGCATCACATCTTCTTTGACCCGATATTTGGGAATATAAAAAGAGTGGATCACATCTTCTGAGGTCATCCGCAAAACAACTGGCTTGCCAGCAGGAACCACCAGTTCTTCCGCCGTCACGCCGTTCTCGTAGGTGAACTCCCAATACCACTGATAGGCTGTCACCTTGACCTCCATGGCATCTTTGGGTGGGTTGCGATAGACGTTCCACAAATCCCAGCCTTTGGCTGCCAAGAAGAAATCATCAGCCATGAAAATCGCCGACGGGATCAGCACCCAGGCTATGGCCTGTGCTTTCGAAAGCTTCTTAGCCGATCCAACATCATCCGGACTTTTGGCCTTAAACTTAAACAGCATGTAGATGGCAGCAACGCCGAAAATCACGCCAATGACAGTAATGTCGATGAGGATTTCGTTCCACAGGTGATCCCAGCCCGGGGCGGGGTTCGGATAACCGCCTTCCTCGGCCCAAGCAGCGCCTGCGGAAACGATCCCTACAAGGCTGGCGATGAAAGTTCTCAAAAGTGTCATGAGCTTTCCTTCAAAGTTTTTTTGCGGCGGCGCTTAAACACGACAAGCGAGCCGGTCAGGGCCGAAACTCCCAATGTTAGGGAACCAACGGCGACGAAAAGGGGAATATTGTAGGTGTAGCGGCCTTCTTTGTAGTTGTAGCTGTAGCAAAGGCTGACCGCAAAATTGATGATATCTGTAGGCTTCATCTGGCTTTGCTTGGCATCAATCACAGCCAGCTCAACATCCTTCGGCTCGTTAGCCAACGCATAGAGAACCCGCGAAACCCGACCCTCCGGCGTTAAGAAGAAGAAGGCTCCAGGATGGAAAAAGGTCCGATCCGGTGGCGACCAGAAAAAACGATAATCAAGGCTATGAGCCAGGGATTTCAAATCTTCAAAATCTGCCGCCAAACCAAAGGTCCAATCTTTGGCGAGATCTTTCGGCATTCTTAGTTTGGTGCGAAATTCATCAAGGCTCTTCACCGTATCGTTCCGGTCGAACGATAGCGTGAGCACTTTATAGTCTTGACCGCTTTTCACTCGCTCAGAATCACGCAACAGCATCAACAAATCGAGGAGGTCTTGGTTGATCGCCGAGCAGGTTCCGTCGCAAGTATAATAAGACAGCACCAAGATCAGTGGCTGGCCGAGCATGTCGCCCAATTTGAAAGGCTGACCGTTTAAATCAGTCAAAGCCATGTCGGCAGGAACCTTGACCCCCATGATCTTCTTCTGATCGACCTCAAAGGTCTTGGGATCGATGTCGCTCTGGGTCGGCTTATAGTACTGAGCATGGCTCGCCCCCGCGCCAAACGACGCGGCGACAACAGCCAAAATCAGCACTTTAAGAGCCCGAGCAATCATCACGTCTTCTTCCCTGCGCCTACCAGAAATAAATCTGGGAAACGACGAAGAACCAGACAATGTCGACGAAATGCCAGTAGACCGACACCGAAGTAATCAGTGTGCGGTTGGTCAAGCCCTTATAGGCCGGGATCAGAACGGCGATAAACGCTCCTAAGCCGACGAAAACGTGGGACGCATGGAAACCGGTGATCGAGAAGAACGCCGTGGAGAACGAGTTGGTGCTCGGTCCAAAGTCCAGGTGGAGCAGATGGTTGTATTCCCAAATGGTGCAGCCCAGAAAGATGGTTCCCAGCACGATGGAATAGATCCACCAGGTCCGGAAGCCTGCTTGATCATCGTGGTCATACTTCTCTTCGGCCACATGAACAGTAACCGAGGAAGAAACCAGCAGCACGGTCATAATCACCGGCAGAACCCAGCCAATTTCCGGCGTTCCTTCAGGCGGCCAAGTATCGGCCTGCAAGCGCATGGTCCAGTAGGTGGCAAAAAGGCCGAGGAAGATGAAAATTTCTGAAACAATGAAGATCGGCAGCCCAACACCTGCCAGACCGGCAACCAGCGGCACCTCGGTCAGGCCTTCATAGACCCACTTGCCAATCCCCCAAAGCGTCAATGGCGTTCCGATGCCAGCGAAAATTGCTGTCAGCATTGGGTCTTCATAGACAAACCAAGCTGAGAAGGCCAAGGGCACCAGAAAGAAAATACCTGCCACCAAAATCAACGGAGCAGCACTGACTTCCCAATGATGCTCGTGACCACCGTGATCGTGATCGGCGGCTGCCGCTGTATCGGATTCCATAGATCTCTCCCCGAAGCGCTACTTTTGTTTAAACAGTCCAGCGCTGCCCAAAGGAGTCCCCCTTTTAGCAACGCAAAAAGCCTTTAATAACCCCAATGACATTGGGGCTTATGCAATTGATTTCAAGAGTAACCAAATCCTATAACCCCCTGTCAACACAGTTATTTAGAAAGAAAACTCTAATTATTACACATTCAGTTTTGCTAATTTTACATTGCTGCGACGCACAATTATCGCAAAACCCTTCGGCATCAGTGACTTAACATAAGTCAAGCCCTGGCCTGTAAGGAGCAGAGTCAGGAATATGGGTGTGAATAAAAAAATCCCCCCGAAAACCGTTCCGGGAGGATTTGCTAAACAGCGAGAGTTGCTGTTCTTAAAATAGAGTAAGTGCCGCAGCATTCATCAGGGCGAAAACAAGCAGGAAAAGCCCGAGCCCGATCACGGCGTAACCACCGATAAAGTAGAGAATACGCATGGGAACCGGAGGCTCTTTGCCCATCATCTCCTCCAGTCGGCCTTCCCTCTCCAAGCGTGCAATCCATTCTGCATGTTCTTCCCGTGCCTTATCGAGCGGGACAACGCCGTCAAACATAGAGGCATTGTATGGGAAAGAATGGGGGCGAAAGTGCTCCAAGTAGAAATGGATAGAGAAGATATGGGCCATCGCCATGGCGGCCTCGATCCGGTGAACCCATAGAGCCACATTGAGTAGCCAACCTGGTATATAGTCGCTTGATAGCACTGGATTATAAAGAATAAGGCCAGTAACACCGACGATCATGAAGCCCCACCAAACGGCCCAGTAGTCGAACTTTTCCCACCAGCTCCAGCGGTCAAATCTCGGTTTTTTGCCGAGACCAAAAATCCAGAGAAGATGCTGGAAAAATCCCTTTATGTCGACCAATTGGAAAACCAAAGTTTTGGGCCCCAACAGTGATTTTGGGAAGTTCTTCCAGTCTATTCTTAAGATCAGATAGAGGATATGAGCGGCAAATCCAGCCAGAAGAACCAGACCTGCTATGCGGTGGATTTCCAAGGTAGCTTTGTAGCCGCCAAACAAACCGGCGAGCCAATATCCCCATGGGGTCTCCACGTACATCCAAGCCAAGCCGGTCACCGACATGGTCATAAAGATACAGATGAGCCCCAAATGCCAGAGCCGGTGTACGGCCGTGAACCGTTTGACTTGTGGAGAAGCGCTACTCATCACCGCCTCCTTTGGTGGCCTTACCAATCAACTCCCGCAAGCTCCAAAGCCCGACATAGGGCAGGAAGAAAGCGAACACACCACCAGCCAAGATCAACATGATCCAAACGCCATAGAACAGCAGAGGGAAGTCTTCCTCGGTGTCCATAACTAAGGGGTTGGGCTCATGAACCACATAAGACGCAAAGGATGGTGTCGCCCCTTCATGGCACTTGGCGCAAACATAGGCATGACGACGGATTGGGTTCATCGCCGAGTAGTAGTGGTGAACACCGGCTATCGGTTCATCGCGGTGGCACTGGACGCAAGTAATGCCCATCCGAATTTGATGCAGGTCTTTGGTTTTCTCTCGATGACAATCGGTGCAGCGCGTCCGAGGGCTGTAGTCACGGACCTCGGAGTGACTGTCTTTTAAAAACGATGCCCGGCGTGGCTTTTTCTTTTCAGGGCCAACCGCCCAGAGCCAATCGAGCTCTTTAGGCTGCTGCTGATAAAGCCGGTAGGAGCCGGGCAAGGTGTCCTGGTCGCGGAAATATCCGCTCGACGCGGCCTCCCCCTCTGCTGATGCCATCTGCGCGGAGGCGTCAGCAGCAGGTAGAAGAACCGCCAATAGGAAGATGAAGATGCGTACTAACATGGGAGCCTCCCGAGCAACAGTGAACCGTTACTCGCCAGACCGTATACCCATGGCGGCCTTCCTCTCCGTCAAGGCATCCCAGCGCTTCTGCAGGTCTGCCAAGTCGTCGTCTTTATGTTTGTGGCAGGTCTGGCAAGAATTGGGGATGCCAATTTCCAAGGTGTCTTTTGGCATAATTGCCGTAAAGATATGGCTGCGAATGTCACCGGACTCAGCTGACTTGGCAATCCGCGGCATATGGCAGTTAGCACAGTTGCCAAAGCTATGAACAGAGTGCGCACCAACTTCTGCAACCTGCTCGTGGCAAGACGTGCAGAGCTGATCGCCCGGCGCCTTTGTCTTGCCGCTAAACAGCGGATTTCCTAGTTCGTGCACCACATGGCAGCTTATGCAACCAACGCCGCTATCGGAGTGCTTAGACTTTTTCCAATCGATATACTGTTGGTGGTGGCCCTTGGAGAACTCATTGGAATAAAGGTGCTTATCGCCTGGTGTAATGGAGCGGTAATAGACCTCTAGGGCTTTCCCAGGCTTGTAGCCAACAGGCCAACCGGCCCCTTTGGACATGGTTGCCTTGCCCCTGTTGTGGCAAGACCCACAAATTTGCATGGCAACACCAGCGGTTAGCTTGCTCGGGTTCACGATGGTGCTGCGTTTTTCAAACGTTTCACTGGCTGGCAGAGCCGCATGATGCGACCCAGGACCGTGGCAGGCTTCGCAGCCAACACCTGGCTCTTTGAAGGTTTCTTTTTCAAGCTCAACGCCTGTGGCATGGCAGCCGCCACACTTCTTGAGCCAGGGGCGCTTATCCCAATCGTGTTCGTGATAGTTGACCCAACGGCCCGTATCGATATTGAACTGGGTGGGGGCGATAAAGTAAGTGCCGTCCTTCTTGATCAGATAGCGTTGTTTCCACTGGCTGCCAATTGTGTATTTCACTTCACTCTGTTTGGGGACATAAAACTGATCGACGGGGACCTTAAGCTTCTTCTCAATCTTCTTAAGATCGGCCCGAATGACCTTCTCGTCTAACTCCGTGACGAAAACATCCTGATTGACACTAACATCCTGAAGCATCTTGCTATGAAGCGTTCGCTTCCAGGCATCGTAATGCTCTAGATGGCAGGTCTTACAGACCTCAGAACCCACATAAGCTTTGGGCTGAGAC
>Ga0209578_10003830_pt1 | contig 11208 bp, 9 predicted proteins | sample tdAd472_FD_187127 | JGI IMG/M metagenome (GOLD analysis project Ga0209578, IMG submission 187127) | Marine sediment microbial communities from the Atlantic coast under amendment with organic carbon and nitrate - tdAd47.2 (SPAdes)... | ecosystem: Environmental > Aquatic > Marine > Coastal >...
ATCTAAAGTTGCTGGGTTAACCCATGAGTTAGCGGCTGCGCGATCGGCTAGGCTTAAAGAGTTAGCAGAAAAAGAGCGCCTGGCCCATCGACTTTCTTCGCTTATCGCCGTGTTACCAGGCGGTGTATTAATTGTAGATTCTCGGCAAGTTATCAAAGATGTTAATCCAGAAGCATTGGAATTATTGGGCGAGCCATTAATTGGCCAATCGTGGTCTAGTGTATTAAACCGTGTTGCTAGTCACGATCAGCTTCAGCCCCAGGATTTAAATCAAAGTCAGAGTTTTCAGCAAACAAAAGAACTACAGCTCGTTAATGATAAGTGTATTTCTGTCGTTAGTAGGCCTTTAGATCAAACAGGGGATGCCGTTGTATTAGTAACGGATGTGTCTGAAATACATCAGCTGCAAGAACAGTTGGGTCGCAAAAAACGCCTGACTGCTTTGGGTGAAATGGCGGCCCGCCTTGCCCATCAAATTCGTACACCATTGAGTTCTACAACACTGTATCTTTCCCAGCTGGGTAGACAGGATTTATTGGCAGATCAACGACAAAAAATTTCTGCCAAAGTCAGTGAACGGTTAATTCATATGGGGCATTTGGTCGATAGCATGCTCAGCTTTGTGAGAGGGGAAAGCCCTGCTACCGATATGATTTATGTTAATCAGGTCTTGAAGGATTTTGAGGCTACGGTTCTACCCCAAATAGAGAAAAGCCAATCGAAAATAATTATTCCTGAAGTGGATAACACGCTATCCATCATGGGTGATCATGAAGAATTAACTGGAGCTTTAAGTAATTTAGCCATGAATGCTCTGGAAGCTGCAAAAGGTCCTGTGATTTTGGATGTTTGGGTCGGTGCACTTAATAATCACTGGCTTCAAATTCGTGTAAGAGACAACGGCCCTGGAATTAGTGAAGATATTATCGATCGTGTCTTTGACCCTTTCTTTACCACTCGTTCCCAAGGTACAGGGTTAGGTTTGGCCGTTGTCGCCATGACGGTGAGCAATCATGGTGGTGAAATTACGGTTAAAAACAATCCCACTGGTGGTGCTGAATTTTTGATTAGCTTCCCTATGGCGAATATCACCGATGCAGATATTTCCACGATAAAGAGTAAAAGGAGTGTTGTTAATGAGTAATCCAACCAGAGTATTAGTGGTTGAAGATGACGAAACACTTCGAGAAGCGTTGTGCGACACCATCCAGTATGGTGGGTATCAAACTATTGCGGCATGCAATGGCGTTGAGGCTCTAAAAAGGTTGGAAACAGAACAAGTTGATCTTGTTATTAGTGATGTGCAAATGGATGAAATGGATGGGCACACATTGTTGCGGGAGGTGAAATCTACAAGAAATGAACTACCTTTTGTGCTCGTAACGGCCCATGGCAGTATCGAGAATGCGGTTAAAGCAATGCGAGAAGGGGCGACGGATTACTTGTTAAAACCCTTTGAAGCAGAGGTGTTATTGGAAATGGTTAGCCGTTTGGGTGCCAGTCATCATTCCCGTGACATGGGCATGATTGCTCAAGACCCTAAAATGGTTCAAGTTTGTGACTTGGCTCGTCGGGTTTCCAGTACCAATGCCACAGTGCTAATTAGTGGTGAATCTGGTACGGGTAAAGAAGTAATGGCCCGCTACATTCATGAAAATTCTGACCGAAAAGATAAATCTTTTGTCGCACTAAATTGTGCGGCGATTCCAGAAACGATGCTTGAATCCATGTTGTTTGGTTACGAGAAAGGTGCCTATACAGGTGCTTACCAATCACGTGCGGGTAAGTTTGAACAAGCCAATGGCGGTACTTTACTGTTGGATGAAATTTCCGAAATGGATTTGGCGTTACAGGCAAAATTACTGCGCGTTCTTCAAGAGAAAGAAGTCGAGCGTTTGGGTGGAAATACACTGATTCCTCTTGATGTCCGCGTTCTTGCCACTACCAATAGAAATCTGCGAGAAGAGGTGGCTTCAGGACGTTTCCGGGAAGACCTCTATTACCGACTTAATGTGTTCCCTATTCATTTGCCACCCTTGAGAGCACGCCCTGACGATATTGTGCCCATAGCGAGTAAATTATTACAGCGTCATGCCAATGATAGGGTTTTGCATTTTACTGTAGCTGCGGAAACAGCACTGTCATCCCATAACTGGAATGGCAATGTTCGTGAGTTGGAAAACTGCATCCAACGGGCTGCTATTTTGGCTATTGGTGACGAAGTTGGTGCTGATGCCTTATTTTTTGAAGATTCATTGGGGCTTGATGATACGAGTGTGTTTGATAGCACACAAAATCGTGCAGAGAAAAATACAGAGCAATCTGTTAATTCTGAGGTGAGTGATAAAAAGCAGCCATTAGGTGGCGACCTTAAAGCTAGGGAAAAGCAACTTATTGTTGATGCTTTAAAAGCCGTGAATGGTTGCAGGAAGGATGCAGCAGAACGATTAGGTATTAGCCCACGCACACTGCGTTATAAATTGGCTAGGTTAAAAGAGCAGGGTGTGGCGATACCGGCAACGGGCTAATTTAGAACACGATGGCTATTTAATAGCAGACGTATTGAGATTTTTTTAAGTATTAGGTTATTCACAATAAAAAATAATTTAGAGGCAGATTAATCATGAGTGACATGGAAATTAATCAGGTATTAGCCCAAATGCGTGCTATGGCAACAGCCGCGAGCAGTGGCCGAGTAGGCAGTGAGTCTGATTCAGCACAGGGAGCAGATTTTGGTGCTCTGATGAAGGACTCTATCAATCAGGTCAATGAAGCTCAGTCCCATGCAAAGGCAATGGCAACAGCTTTTGAGGCAGGCTCTCCTGATGTGAATTTGCCAGAGATGATGGTAGCCATGCAAAAAGCGAGTCTTTCGTTTCAAGCAATGACTCAGGTTAGGAATAAATTGTTGAGTGCTTATCAGGAAGTAATGAATATGCAAGTTTAAGGTTCGGTGCAATCATAACTTTTAAGGCTCGTAATATGGAATTTAGCAGGATAAATAAGACAGACATATGGCATTAGAACCTCAAAATCTGGTCAATCGGTTTAACAGCCTGAGTAGGCAACCTGTAACACGTCAGTTGGGCTTGTTATTAGGCTTGGCTGCGAGTATTGCTTTAGCTATGGGGCTGGTGCAGTGGTCAATGGCCCCTGATTTTACACCGCTATATAGCGAGCTATCTCCTGGAGAAACCGGAGAGGTTGTCCGCTCTTTGGAAAATAGTGGGATTCCTTATCAGCTACATAATAGTACTGGTTTAGTGAGTGTCCCAGCAGATAAAGTGCATGAAGCAAGGCTAAAACTAGCGAGTGAAGGGTTACCCCAGGGCGATGGTAACGGCTTTGATATGCTCTACAAAGAGCAGGAAATGGGCGTTAGTAGTTTTATGGAAAAAGCCCGTTATGACCGCGCCTTGGAGCAAGAGTTGTCACAGTCCATTGCATCACTGGATAGTGTTCGTTCTGCCCGTGTACACCTGGCATTGCCCAAGCAATCAGCATTTGTACGTAAAAAGAACAAACCTGCAGCTTCGGTATTACTGAACCTCTATGCAGCAAGGCAGCTCACAGACAGGCAGCTTGCTGGCGTCGTACATTTGGTGGCATCAAGTGTTCCGGGGTTGGAAGCAGAACAGGTTTCTGTGGTGGATAACCAGGGCAAATTGCTATCTTCACAAAACAGTAATGATGATTTTGCCTACACCAAAGAACAGTTCCGTTTTACCCAGCAGTTAGAACAGAGTTATTCGTCACGTATTACCGAAATTCTGACACCCATATTGGGAGTAGGTGCTGTGAGTGCCCAGGTTGCAGCTGAAATTGATTTCACTATGGTGGAAAAAACCAGTGAAAGTTATGCGCCTGAATCGACGATCCGTAGTGAACAAATGGAAGAAGAGGTGACCGGTAGTAGGAAGGTTAATTCTGGTGTTCCCGGTACGTTGGCTAATCAACCTCCTGTTGAAACGACTGTAGCAACTACCCCCCCTGAAGAAGGCGAAGAGGAGAAGGCACAGACAGAGCGTTCAAGTAAACGTGAAGTTAGAAATTATGAGATGGATAAAACCATCAGCCATATTCGTGAGGTTCCGGGAACACTGAAAAAACTTTCTGTAGCCGTGGTTGTGGATTATGTCGATCAGGTTAACGATCAGGGTGAGTCCGAGCGAGTCCCTTTATCTGACGCCCGGTTAGCAGAGATTACTTCATTGGTAAAAGAAGCTGTTGGCTTTAATGAAGAACGGGGCGATAGCGTCAATGTGATTAATGCGTCTTTTGTCGCACCACCTGAAATGGAAGCGATGCCAGAAGCCTCTTTCATGGAGCAGGCGTGGGTATGGAAAGCGGCAAAAATAGGTTTATCGGCTATTGGCTTTATTTTGGTGATATTCACAGTCCTTAAGCCTTTGATGCAAGCCTCTTCAGCTCCTCCTCCCAGTGCTCAACCACTAGCGGCACCACAAGGTCAAGGGGGTATGGCTTATGCCGGTGGTGCACCCATGGCCGGAGGTGCGGAGGGAGGTATGCCTATGGGTGCAATGGGTGAGGACCAGGTTACCCTGGGAGGGCAACAGCAGCAGTTGGGGTTGCCAGCGGGCACACCGGCTTATCAACAACAATTAAACATGGCTCGGACGATGGTTGAAGGTGAACCTGAACGCGTAGCTCACGTAGTAAAAAATTGGGTGGCAGCTGATGGCTGAAGTAGGGTCTGAATTATCGGGTGTACAACGGGCAGCAATTTTTCTTTTGGGTGTGGGCGAAGCAGGTGCTGCATCTATTATGAAACATATGGAGCCTAAGGAAGTGCAAAGTGTTGGGGAGGCAATGGCAGGGCTTTCTGATGTCTCTAATGAACAAATAGCATCTGTAGTGCAGGAGTTCTCGGATAAAGTTAGTGAAGTTAACTCCATAGGCATTGGTGCAGGTGATTTTACCCGTAGGGTAATGGTTCAAGCACTGGGAGAAAACAAAGCCCGCAACATGTTAAGTCGTGTTATGCAGGGAAATAATAGTAAAGGTATGGATGCTCTTAAGTGGATGGATGCCAGGTCTGTCGCTGGATTAATAAAGAATGAGCATCCACAGATTATTGCGATTGTTCTGGTTTCTTTAGAGGGTGATCAAGCTGCGCAGGTTTTATCGTTATTACCTGCTGAAATACGTGCTGATGTCATGTTGCGAATTGCTCGTTTAGACTTGATAGATCCCTCAGCTCTTCAGGAATTGGATCAGGTATTGGAAAAGCAGCTAGGCCAAAGCCAAAAATTTCCACATACATCAGTTGACGGTATGACGACAGCTGCTGCCATTATGAATCATATGGACACCACCCTAGAAGCTGAGTTGATGGAATCTATGAAAGAGGTGGATGATGAGCTCAGTACAAAAATTAATGATTTGATGTTTGTATTTGATAATTTGATGGATGTTGATGATCGCGGTATGCAGCGATTGATCCGTGAAATTTCTGTAGATAGCCTCGTTATTGCTTTGAAAGGTGTTGATGAACGAGTTAAAGATCGTTTCTTTAATAATATGTCTTCACGTGCTGCTGAAATGTTAAAAGAAGATTTAGAGGCTAAAGGTCCAATAAAACTATCAGAAGTGGAAGAGGCTCAAAAAGAAATACTTAATATTGCTACTAAACTAGCCGAAGATGGTGAAATATCCTTAGGTGATGGTGGTGGTGATTATGTCTGATCAGGCTCAAACGATTGAGCGCTGGGAAGCGCCTTTTTTCGAGCAGCCATCAGCTGTTCGTCCCAAACCACTCGATACCACTGAGCTTGAGGCTTTGGCCCAGTCGCGAGGTTTTCAGGCTGGTAAATGGGAAGGCCTAGAATCAGGGCGTGCGGAAGCTGAACAAATTGTCAGTCATATGGCGGACTTGCTTGACGAAATGTCTAAGCCGTATCGAAGCCTTGATCATTTGGTTACCCAAGAGCTCGCAAATTTGAGTATGCTCATTGCCAAACAGATTATTCGTCGGGAATTATCCATCAATTCTGATTTGGTTGTGGATATGGCAAGGGAAGCGCTCTCAACTATGTCTACCTTAGAGGGTGAAATAGAGATTTCATTACATCCATCAGATGTGGAAATGGTTCATCAACTGGCAGAGGGAAATCTAAAGGGGAAATCATGGAAGTTGGTCCCTGACCCAGACTTTTTACCTGGTGGTTGTCGAATTAAAACCCCAGTTTCATATGTAGATGCCACCATCGAAAAGCAAATGGAAATGGCTTTGGGTGGATTGATGGATTCCTGTGAGCATGACCTTGAAGTTTAGTCGGACTGAGTGATGTTTATAAAAAAAGCACTTAGCCTGCTGTCTCGGTTTAATTTCTCTAGAGGCAATGTGTACCTAGTAAATCCTTTCTTGGAAAATCTATGCGTCCATTAGCTGAGCTGAAATCAGAACGTAATGGCCGTATTACTAATCATCTGAATAAATTATCAGAAGGACTTTCAACTTCTAGCCTCCAGGAAGAAGGTTCTCTTATTCGAATGGTTGGAATTAAGCTTGAAGCCGTTGGCTGTCAGGCGCCACTTGGCGGTCGTTGTCGAATTGAAACAGATGAAGGGCATTCTGTAGAAGCAGAAGTGGTCGGGTTCTCTGATGGCAGTTTATTTTTAATGCCAGAAGGAAACCTGCAAGGGATTAAGTTAGGTGCCAGGGTCGTACCCATGAATACCTCGGGTGTTGTTGCAGTAGATGAACAACTACTAGGCCGGGTTATTGATGGTGCTGGTAACCCTATAGATGGAAAAGGCAATTTAAAGTGCTTGCACCATAACCCGCTTCGAGGAAGTCCGATAAATCCATTACACCGCAGCCCAATTAAAGAACCTCTTGACGTGGGCGTTCGTGCAATTAATGCATTGGTTACTATGGGGAAGGGGCAGCGCTTAGGGCTGTTTGCTGGTAGTGGCGTGGGTAAAAGTACGCTATTAGGGATGATGACAAGGCACACAGAAGCCGATGTGATTGTGGTTGCCCTAGTTGGAGAAAGGGGGCGTGAAGTTCGAGAGTTTGTTGAAGATATTCTTGGAGAACAGGGTTTAGGTAAAGCTATTGTCGTAGCGACCCCAGCAGATGATCCACCTTTAATGCGGGTTCATGGGGCATGGCGGGCTACGTCCATTGCTGAATATTTTAGAAGCCAGGGCAAAGATGTTTTATTACTTATGGATTCCCTCACACGCTTTGCACAGGCTCAAAGGGAAATTGGTCTGGCCGTCGGTGAGCCCCCTGTATCTAAAGGTTATCCGCCTTCAGTTTTTTCTTTGTTACCGACGTTGGTTGAGCGAGCAGGTAATGGTCAAAAGGGGTCGATTACCGCCGTGTACACAGTTTTAGTGGAAGGCGATGATTACAATGACCCGGTAGCAGATGCTGCCAGAGCTATTTTAGATGGCCATATTATCCTGTCTAGGGAGGTGGCTGATTCAGGGCTATTTCCGGCCATTGATATTGATGCTTCCATTAGTCGATCTATGGCAAGTATTGTCGATCAAAATCAATTACTGGCGGCAAGAGAGTTGAAAAGCTTGTATGCCACATATCAGCAAAACCGTGATTTTATTAATATTGGTGCCTACCAGCAGGGTACGGATGATAATATTGATCGAGCTATTTATGCTGCACCGTATATGCGTAACTTTATCAAACAGACAGAAACAGAAAAGGTTACCATGGGAAATAGTCTGGCCTCTTTAGATGAGCTTTCAGGGGTATTTAATACAGCAACTATTGTTGATGAAACCCCGTGATGTTTGACTTTGGAGGTGTGTAGAATGAGCTTGAGCCAAGGTCTTAATAGGTAATATCTGATGGATGTTGGAAAAATAGGTAAAGTGGCTGCCGTCGCGAAGACTACTGAGCAAAAATCAGCTAAAGCATTGCAGCAAAGCCAGCAAAGCTTTCAGCAAAAGCAGGATCAGCTTGATCAGTTGAAAAATTTCAAGCAGGAATATGAAGATAAGCTGGGAGTCATGGGGCAAGAAGGCATTGCTGCAAGACAATTACAGGATTATCGATTGTTTCTGAGCAAGTTAAACTTTGCCATTGATCAACAGGCTGAAGAAGTCCAAGCATCAGAGAAAAACCTTGAAGGCATGCGTAATCAGTGGATATCTGAGTCACGTAGAAAGACGGCGTTGGATCACTTGGTTGATGAGCAGAATAAAAAAGATATTCAAATCCAAGAAAGTACAGAGCAGAAAGAATCTGATGCAGCATCAATGACTCGAATGACGACCAAAAGTCCCTAATAAACATACCCTAAGTAATACCTGAATACAGTAGATAAAATACTGGCATACATCTTGCTCAATCTCTGTTAATAAATAAGAGGATGAGTGATCGTGATACCAACCCTTAAAACAATACCCTTCACCACAGGGCAAGAAAGTACCGTATCTAATTCAGCTCAATCCCAGGAATACGCTGGGGTGGGGGAAGATAAGAAAGCATTTGGTGACATTCTTAGCAGCCAAGAATCAGGCAACAAAGGAACTGATCATACTGGGGCAGAAAAGCCTCAGAGGGATGAAAGCGGCAATAAAGGTCATGGGGACGGCAAAGAATTGCCATCAGATTCAGAAAAAAGGAAATCAGCGTTTTCTTCAACAAATGAATCCAATTCAACAGCTTCTGCTGTAAAAGATAGCCCACCTCCTTCTCAATCATCATATGCCCCAGAGAATAGTGAAAGCACTAAAGAACAAGCAGTGACATTGGTGTCTCAAGCACCGGCGTTATTTGAACCTGAGCAAGAGTCAGCTCAGGTACAGAATCAGGTTAATAACCAGGGAACTCCCAAAGTGCCGGGTGTACCTGACGTTGTTGCTCAGAAAGTAACCGATGCTATTTTTAATGATCCTGCTCTTACTAGAGAGGTTGGTGTCAATTCGTCAGAATCGGTCGTAGATAGCTCAAATAGGACGGCAAATGGCTCTCCGATTTTTGCTCAGTTATTGGGTGGCGGCGTTAAACAACCTGGAGGTAATAATTCTTCACAGAAAATTGATGCTTCAATGTTGGTGAGTGAGGAGGAGGTTGTAGTTAAACCAACTATTGAAACTAAACCAACTATGCCACCACTTGCAGTTGCCAAGCATGACGTAAGTGCATTGAAGCAAGGCTCATTAACCACTGATGATTTTGCTGCAATTCAGCAGGCGCTTGAGGGTGGTACTGCCAAGGAAAAGGCTATGTTTGAATCCCTAGAGCAATTGACCAAGCTAGAGACTTCATCGTTAAAGCCTATAGCATCATCACAAGCAGGAACCTTCACCCCAGCCCCTTTAGTTGCACAAACAGCTAATGGTATTCCCCAATTACTAGAATCGGGAATAGATTCAGTTTTAAAGGGAGGAGGTATAACAATGACATCCTCTCTGGGGGATCCAGGTTGGGATGGGGAGTTTTTGGGGAGAGTAAACATCTTGGTTAAGGGCGGAATTCAAGAGGCAAAAATCCAGCTTAGTCCTCCTGAGATGGGTAGGCTTGAAATCAAGGTATCAACAGAAGGTGATTCTGCCAAAATCATGTTTTCTGTGGATAGTGTTGCTGCCAGAGAGGCGATTGAACAAGCAATGCCTCGCCTACGTGAATTATTAGAGCAAGGTGGTTTGCAGTTATCTCACAGCGAAGTCGCTGATCACTCACAGTCGCAAAAAGAACAGAGCCAAATAGATGAAGGGCTTTTAGGTGATAATTTGTCTTCTGAGCCTGAAGAGGATGGAGAAGGCGTGGAAACTTGGCAGTTAGGTGTTACCTCTAGCAGCTCAACGGTGGATTACTATATTTAAATATGTGGCGTGTATTGATAAGGTGCCAACCTTTCAGTAAGGCCATATGTTTGCTCTGTAACAAGTGATTTCAATTGTTAAGATAGGCACGTAATCTATGGAAACATTAGATTTCCGTGCTTATCTTTTTTGATAATTTTTCCATGCTATTCCTTGATCATATCCCCTTTGTCTGTGTATAACCCTCATGGGTGTCAAAAGTCTGACCTTTAGAAAACCTGTTGATTTTTAACTTGTTGATATTTAATGAAAAATATCAATGGTACGTTTTTTGCTTTATAGGTTTTGAGTAAGGTTCTAACTTTTGGCGTTTAGCTGAAAGGCTGGAAATTATATCTACGGAGTAAACATGGCAAAGGCAGAGAACGACTTAAATCTTGGCAATGGTAGTGATGATGCAGGTAAGCCAGAGAAAGGCAAAGGTGGAATGAAAAAAATCATAATAATAGTAGTAGCACTTCTGGTTGTGGGTGGTGCAGCAGCTGCTTTTTTCCTGATGGGGGGTGATAGTTCAGAATCTTCAGCTGAGGAAGCCGGTGCCGATATTGAAAAAGTTGTCGAGGAAGAGGAACAAGACCCGATATACCATGAACTTGTTAAGGACTTTGTCGTGACATTTGAAGATGGTGACGGTATTCGTTATCTACAGCTGAGTTTGCAAATAATGTCTTTCCAGCAGGAAGCAATTGATCGAGTTGACGCCAACATGCCTGCGGTAAGAAATGGCTTAATTATGCTGATTGGTGCTCAAAATTATGATGAGCTTAAGACCAATGAAGGTAAAGAAAGTTTACGTAAACAGATTTTGGATTCTGTTCAACAAGTAGCGCGTCTCAAGTCTGGTCAGAAATTGGAAGACGTACTATTTACTGGTTTTGTACTACAGTAGTGATGGTCAATGGCAACTAAAGAAGTTTTATCTGAAGGTGAGCTGGATGCGTTGATGGATAGTGTTTCAAGCGGGGATGTCCCGCTTGATGATTCTAATTCTAGTCAAGGTTGCCAGCCCTTTGATTTCAATACCAGAGAGCAGGCTTTGCTAGCGCAAATGCCCGCACTCAAAATGATTAATGAAAAGCATGCCCTGGCTCTGATTCAGAGTATTCAATCGATTTTTAAGGTGCCAGTAGAGGTAGAATCCTCAGTTATTACACTGGTTAAATTAGAAGAATTTGTAGTATCTCTTACCGAACCATCCGGTATAAATACGGTAGAAATAAAGCCATTAAATGGTGCTTCTTTTGTAGTGCTTTCGGCTGAATTTTTGTCATTTTTTGTTAATCAATATTTTGGTGGAGCCCCTGGTGGAGCTACATTTAGTTCTTCACGCACGGAGTTAACTCCGACGGAAAGAAGAATTAATGATTTAGTGGTCGCCAGCTTTTT
>Ga0209578_10003831_pt1 | contig 11208 bp, 9 predicted proteins | sample tdAd472_FD_187127 | JGI IMG/M metagenome (GOLD analysis project Ga0209578, IMG submission 187127) | Marine sediment microbial communities from the Atlantic coast under amendment with organic carbon and nitrate - tdAd47.2 (SPAdes)... | ecosystem: Environmental > Aquatic > Marine > Coastal >...
TGAACCAACGACCCCCACCATGTCAAGGTGGTGCTCTAACCAACTGAGCTACGCGCCTGAAGAGCGCATAAGATACATAATAAACAGGGTCAGAGTAAAGACTTAATTAGCCACGGAAAACGTGGCCATGTCGTCAATCAACGGCTGCCGCCAGCCCCAGGTTACTCTCCTGGATGCGCCGAATCTGGTCGCGGACCCTGGCCGCTTCCTCAAATTCGAGATTCTGGGCGTGCTGATACATCTGTTTTTCCAACTTTTTGACCTTCCTGGCCAGTATTTCCGGTGACAGTGCGGCGTATTCCGCGACCTCTTCGGCCACTTTCGCATATCGCTTCGCACCGGGCACACCACCCGCGTAGGCGCCTTCCATGACATCCGCGACCGCCTTGCGGATGGATCGTGGCGTAATACCATGCTTTTCATTATAAACAACCTGCTTCGCCCGCCGCCGTTCAGTTTCGCCAATGGCCTTTTGCATGGAGCCGGTCATGCGGTCCGCGTAGAGAATCGCCTTGCCGTTGATATTACGGGCCGCCCGCCCAATGGTCTGTATCAGTGACCGTTCAGAACGCAGAAAACCTTCCTTGTCGGCATCCAGAATCGCCACCAGCGATACTTCAGGCATATCCAGCCCTTCACGCAGCAGGTTAATACCCACCAGAACATCAAACTCGCCAAGCCGCAGATCGCGGATAATTTCCACGCGTTCGACGGTCTCGATATCGGAATGAAGATAGCGCACCCGCGCATCGTGCTCGGCCAGGTACTCGGTGAGATCCTCAGCCATGCGCTTGGTCAAGGTGGTGACCAGCACCCGTTCATCAGCTTCGACCCGTTTGCGGATTTCGGACAAAACATCGTCAACCTGGGTCGCCGCCGGACGCACCTCAATCTCCGGATCGACCAGGCCGGTTGGACGTACCAGCTGTTCGACCACCGCGCCTGCGTGTTCGGCTTCGTAGGGACCCGGTGTTGCCGACACAAAGATCGATTGCGACACCAGACGTTCGTACTCGTCAAAACGCAGCGGCCGGTTATCCAGCGCTGAGGGCAAACGAAAGCCATACTCGACCAGCGTCTCTTTTCTGGAGCGGTCGCCTTTGTACATGCCGCCCAGTTGCGGGATGGTAACGTGCGACTCATCGACAACCACCAGCGCATCGTCCGGCAGATAATCCAGCAAGGTCGGCGGCGGCTCCCCCGCCTGACGCCCGGACAAATAGCGGGAATAATTCTCTATACCCGAGCAGTATCCCAGCTCCATTATCATTTCGATGTCAAACAGCGTGCGCTGTTCCAGACGCTGCGCTTCCACCAGTTTATTCAGGTCGCGCAGCCGCTCAAGGCGCTCCTTCAGTTCCGGCTTGATCAATTCAATGGCGTCCAGCAAGGTCTGACGCGGCGTGACATAGTGGCTTTTCGGGTAGACGGTCAGACGGGGCACCCGGCGCAGCACTTCGCCCGTCAAGGGATCGAACCAGGACAGGTTCTCGATCTCATCATCAAACAGCTCGATGCGCACGGCTTCGGCATCCGATTCAGCCGGGTGAATATCGATGACTTCGCCGCGCACCCGGTAGGTGGCACGGGCCAGTTCGACATCGTTACGCGTGTACTGGAGTTCCGCCAGCCGACGCAGCAGAGCGCGCTGGTCAATCCGCTCACCGCGCACCAGGTGCAGCACCATACTCAAATAGGACCGCGGATCACCCAGACCATAGATCGCAGAAACCGTAGCCACCAGCACCGTATCGCGGCGCTCCAGCAAGGCCTTGGTCGCAGAAAGGCGCATCTGCTCGATGTGTTCATTGACCGAAGCGTCTTTCTCAATAAAGGTATCCGACGAGGGGACGTAAGCCTCGGGCTGGTAGTAGTCATAATAGGAAACAAAATATTCCACCGCATTGTGTGGAAAAAACTCCTTCATTTCCCCGTACAGCTGGGCCGCGAGCGTCTTGTTGGGCGCTAGAATCAGCGTCGGGCGCTGCACCTGCTGTACTACATTAGCAATCGAAAAGGTCTTGCCAGAGCCCGTCACACCCAACAGCGTCTGGTGTGCCAGACCAGCCTGCAGGCCATCGACCAGTTGCCGGATGGCCTCAGGCTGATCCCCGGCCGGTTTCATATCACAAACAAGTTGAAATTCTTTGCCCACAGGGATTAAGAAATGCCTCTGGTTTCAGTATCATTAGCAGCCATACACCAGCCACACAAAAAAAGGAACCTCTGAGTGAACGAAATCACCCTGTCGCAACGGGTACAGCGGGTCAAGCCCTCGCCTACCCTGGCTGTTTCGGCGCGCGCTGCGGAGCTACGCGCCGCCGGTGCGGACATTATTGGTCTGGGCGTCGGCGAACCCGATTTCGAGACGCCCGATCACATCAAACAAGCCGCTATCAAAGCCATCAAACAGGGTGCTACACGCTATACAGCAGTCGATGGTACCGCAGAACTCAAAAGCGCCATTATAAACAAGTTCCGGCGCGATAACGGACTGAGTTACCAGCCTGACCAGATCCTGGTGTCCTGCGGCGGCAAACAGAGTTTCTACAACCTGGCGCAGGCTTTGCTGAATCCGGGTGACGAAGTCATCATCCCTGCACCCTACTGGGTCTCCTATCCGGACATCGTCAAGCTGGCCGATGGTGAACCGGTGATTGTAAAGGCGGGATTGGAGCAGACATTCAAAATCACCCCGGAACAGCTGGATGCCGCCATTACCCACAGAACCCGTCTGTTTGTGATCAACAGCCCATCCAACCCGACCGGTGTCAGTTACAGCCACGAGGAATTAAAGGGGCTGGCTGATGTGCTTGTGAGCCATCCGCATGTGCTGATCGCCACCGATGACATGTACGAGCATATCAACTGGTCCAAGGAACCGTTTGCCAATATAGTCAATGTGTGTGAAGAACTGTTCCCCCGCACCATCGTGCTGAACGGCGTGTCCAAAGCCTATGCCATGACCGGCTGGCGCATCGGTTATGCCGGCGGCCCCAGGACACTGATTCAGGCCATGAAAAAAGTGCAGTCGCAAAGCACCTCAAATCCTGCCGCTGTATCCCAGGCTGCTGCTCAGCAGGCCCTGGATGGCGATCAGTCCTGTATCCAGCCCATGCTGACGGCTTTCAAGGAAAGACATGCCTTTGTCGTTCAGGCACTGAACAGGATGCCAGGCGTGCGCTGTACTGAATCAGACGGTACCTTCTATTCCTTCCCGGATTTCAGCGCAGCCATCGCCAGCCTGGAGGGCGTCAATGACGACGTGGAACTGGCTGATTTTTTCCTGCAAAAGGCCGGCGTCGCCCTGGTGCCAGGATCGGCCTTCGGTGCACCCGGCTACCTGCGGCTATCCTTTGCAGCGTCGATGGAAGTTCTGGAAACCGCTATTCGCCGCCTGAAAAGGGCCCTCGGCAGTTAACCGCGTCGGTTGACCCGCTGGGGTGAGTTCCGTATCATTCCGGCCTCTCGCGATATGCGATTCCCCGGTAGCTCAGTCGGTAGAGCGGGTGACTGTTAATCACTAGGTCGGCAGTTCGAGCCTGTCCCGGGGAGCCAATTCCAAGCCTCTGTTCAAGGGGCTTTTTTATTATCTGACGCCCTGTAAAGCCTTATTTAATGAGGATTCCCGAGTGACGAAAGCGTACAACTTCCTTGAACCAACTGTTCAGCGGAGTCAAGATGAATTCAGGCGAATAAAGCTGAAGCCAGAAATAAAGCGTACAAAAAGTGTACATAATTTTCGGCATCACTAGGTCACTCGACACAACGAAGCCCAGCACCGCGTCAACGGATGCTGGGCCTCTGACCAAACCGTTATGGGAGTAACGATCATGGCTACGGCAAAGGATATCACCGGCTACAACCGCACCCTCAACATGACCGACACCTGGGTGAAGGGTAAAAAACCCCTCGCCGCGCCAGAATGGTCTGACCAGTCTTACCGGGGTTTGCGATTGCGTGTCTCGCCGAAGGGTCGCAAAACGTGGTACTACCGCTTCACGCTCAACGCCAAGGTCAGGAAAGTCACCATCGGCACCTATCCGGCAACCAGTCTGCAAGACGCCCGGGGTGCATGGGTGGAAATGAGCGCCTTGCGCAAGAAAGGCATTGACCCTGCCCGGCACCTTGAAGCCGAAGCCGCAGAAAATCGACAAGCCGAGCTGGAGACAGCCAAGCAGCAGGATGCCACCCTCGCCCGGCTGGTGGCCGATTATGTGGACGAAATCAGCCGCACCCATAAGTCATGGGCCAAAACCGAATCCACCCTGAATCGCTACCTAGCGCCCTACCTGATCCACCGTGCCGATGAGGTGACACGGGGCGACGTGCGCGACGTGCTGGCCAAGCTGCGGGATGCCGGCAAAGACACCACGGCCAACCGGGCATTGGCTGCGATCCGCGCCATGTACAACTGGGCGCTGACTGAAGACTGGCCAAAACGCCAAGGCTTCCTGACCGCCAACCCCGCTTGGCAGATCAAGGCCACCAAGGAAACATCCCGGCAACGGGTACTGTCTGACAAGGAATTGCGAACCATTCTCAAGAAACTGCCCAAGTCCGGGCTGAGTGAAGCGGTTCAGGAACTGCTGGTGGTCACCCTGCTGACCGGGTGCCGGATCGGTGAAGTCTGTGCCATGCAGTGGAAGCATATCCATGATGACGAATGGCGGCTCCCGGCTGAGCTGACCAAGAATGGCCGCGCCCATACCGTCTACCTGTCCGAACAGGCGCAAGCCATCCTCAACCGCCACAAGAGCGGCGCTTACGTCTTCAGCAACCCGGGCACCCACCATGGCTACATGCGCCGCGATAGCGTTGAATGGATGCTCAGACGTGCGCTCGGGGTTGATGTGAAGGTGCCGAAGGCTGAGCGGGTTAATCGGTTGGGGGTGGAACCCTTCACCCCGCATGACATGCGAAGGTCGCTGGCAACGTGGCTGGGCGAAAATCAGGTGGATGAAAAAATTCATGACCGGATGCTGAACCACCACAAGAGCACGATCAGCGCAGTCTACAATGTCGCCAAGTACAACAAGCCTGCCCGTGAGTGGTGGACCAACTGGGGGAACCACGTCCAGGCACTGAGCGCTGACAACGTGGTGCCTCTGAAAACGAAAGGGGTCTAGCCATGGATGACAGGCAACGCAAAGCGCTGGATGCGGCACTTGCCAGCATAAAGAACTTCGAGCCTGAACCGATCACGCCTGAAGAAATCGAAGACAGCCGGAATCGCATTGACAGTGACATGCTGCAACATGGGGAGGATTTCGCCATCCCGTTCTTCCGCCCGGCTATACTGGATCTCTACATGCGTTGGACGCGGGGCGAGCTGGAAACTGATCCGCCGCCAGCCATGCACAAGGCCGTCGGACAGTTTCTGACTGAGTTATTCAAAACAGACAAACCCCGCGAGTTGACCACCGCAACCAAGAAACAACTGGATGAGCACCGAAACCCCGAAAAGGCGCGCATCATTCGCTGCATGAAATATTGTATGCAGGATGCTGAGCTTCCTTTCACACAGGCAGTAGAAAAAACAATGGAGCTGCTGGGCATAGATTCCTATGATCAGGTGAAGCAGATTTGGCAGCGAAGCCCGGAATCACGACCCTTCAAGCGGCGGTGAAGTTTACAATCCCAGGGGGTGAAGTTGACAAATCGTTACTGGGTAACGGATTCAAAGCATGTCAGGATATTTCCACTCAACATACTGACGCCAGATGTGCTCGGGCAAGCCATCCGCTCTTTCGACCAGGCCGCCGATGTAATCGGCTTCCAGTGTTTCATGTTCCAGTAACGCTTCAGTGACAAGCTCAACGGCATGGATATTCTCATCGGTGGTCATGAAGGAAATTGCTGTAGCCGTCCATTCCTCCAAGGTGCCGGGGAGTGACCAAGCGCTGATCAGCTCAGCGGCAGTATTAAAATCCGTGTCGGCACCTTCACGGGCCACTGCCGCACCATAGCCTGCCAAGGCACACAGCACATGCTTGAGTGCCGTCACCGCATCACCGACATAAGCGGAGACAAGGTTATAACCCTCCATGCCATTGCCAGGCACGATACACACCCTTGTCTGATCAATACCTAGACGGCAGTAGGCGACAGAATGACCGCTTTCATGGATAGCGGTGAAGGTGCGTTCATGGGTGAGACAGATCATTGTGCGGGTGTATGAGTGGTCGAGTGGGCTTTGAATACAGTTTCAATACCTGACCAATCTACTCGGTATTTCCCGGAACGCAATATTCCTCGACAGACTTACAAATCACGTAAATCTTGATTTAGATCAGTTCTATCCGACCTCAATTAGCGTAGTTTCAATATATAAAATCGTCAGGACGGCACGAGGTGACAGGAAGTCAGAATAAACAGGGAGGAAGTCCACATGAAAAAATCGATACTACTCACATTGCTCATGATTATCTTGGGACCGGCTTCACTTATATCTGTAAAGGCGCAAGATTTAGTCTATGTTACAGTCGATCCGTGTAGGATTGTGGATACCAGAAATGCTGGTGGCGCTATTATTGCCGACGCCTTCCGTAACTTCCTGGTTTCTGGAACGGTCGGGGAGTTGGCGGTCCAAGGTGGCACTACTAACTGCCTAGATCCAAAAGCAGGGACAGGACTAAAACCGTTGGCCATCTCTGCTTACGTCCTCGCTGTACCGGCCACCAACTCCACCAATGGTGTCTTGACGGCTTACCCTTCCGACCAGCCCCCTCCACCAGTGGGAGCAGGTTCCACCGTCAACTTTGCTGCTGGCCAGGTCATTGGTAACACGACAAACATCACACTCTGTGATTCGCTAAGTTGCCCTACAAACGGTGAGTTCGCGATATTGGCAAGAAATACCAACCAGCACGTCGTAATCGATGTGCAGGGCTATTTCTACCAACAGGTACTTAATGTGGATAGCGTGAGAGTGTCTACAGAGTCTGATGCAAATGTAGATTCTTCTTTCAATTCAGAAACGCTATTAGCCACATGCCCAACCGGATCTATAATGAGCGGAGGTGGGGTTAAGTGTTCTTCCGATAATGATGACTTTTCGACAACGAATTTTGGACTTTTATTTTCGAGCATACCATCTGGAAACAGTTATTTAGGGACATGCTTTGCAGATGCTCTTACTTTTTCAAGTGATAAGTTTGGTCCGCCTGTGACTGTATATGCTGTTTGCTTATCCGATGAAGGTGCAGTTACAGCGCAATCAGCTAGCGTGGGCACCGGAGTCGATAGTCAAGGCCAGCTGCCACAAGGTGAACCATCAGAGGAGGCTCTATTACTTCTGGAATCTCTAAGAAAGGAATCAGCAGCAAGAGACGCCTTGGTTAATTCTGTGAATTAGTAATAAAGGTTGCCATTTTGCTAAGAGTCTCACAAATACAGGAGTTCTGAGGGATGAGCCGCTGGAATCAGGCATGCCCTGGCACGCATGGTGGGTGCGGTACGGCGATGGTATTAGTGTAACCGAGAAGATTTACACGTCGGGGACGTGGGCCGTGCATGATGGAGACCCTTTTTTACCCATCCCCCCAGCCCTCTACCTCTTCAGCTCCGGTCTAATCGGATTGGTTGGGGTGGCGAGAAGGAAAGCAAGGCTGCGAGGTCGCTGAATGACTGATTACGACCCGTTGTTGTCCTTCGTTCTAAATGCCTGGACGGCTGTAAACCAGCGCAAACCGGGTGTTCACATGTTGCCGCCTAACTGGCCGTGATCTGACCCCCCCGTTTTTTCGACGCTTCACTGACCCTTGTCAATGTGTTCCGCGGCCAAGGGGCGTAAAGATATATATGTCAGGGTGTGGAGCGAGTAGGGGAAACTAGGCTGGAGGAATTGCCGTTCTGTCTGCCAACGAACATGAGCGGAGGAGCGAATGATGAATACGATTGCGAAGACGCCGCCACTGGTGCGCTGGGCGCGTTGGCTGGCGAGCGCGGTGTTGTTGGCTTTTGTTTCGGTGGGGTCCGTGCAGGCGCAGGGCTTTGGTCCGCTGCTGCCGGAGGATGTGCTCATCAGCACAACCTCATCACCCCTCGGTCCCGTCCGGGTCGCCTTTGACGGCAGCCGCTATCTGGTGGTCTGGGCACAGGCGCCGGAGGGCGATGGCGCGTCGGACGTGTATGGTCGTTTTGTCGACGCCGCGGGCGTCTTAGCGGGCGAGCCTTTCCAGATATTCACTTCCCCGTTTGACGACTTGCAACCGGCCGTGGCCTTCAACGGCAGCGACTATCTCGTCGTGTGGCGAAACCCCGTGGGGATCTTTACTCGTATCGTCGGGACCCACGACGGCGCGCTGAGTAGTATTCTGCTGGTTGCCTAGCCGAATCACGAGAAGCTCGAACCGGCCGTGGCTTCGGATGGCTCAAGGTTTCTCGTGGTGTGGCGGGACAGTCGCAACATAATCGTCGACTTCAGCGATATCTGGGGCCAGTTCGTTGAAGTTGAAATTGTGACCGGAGATCCGAAGAAGACTGGGTTTAATTTCCTGGTGAGTCCGTTGGACGGGCATCAAATAGCGCCCTCGATTGCGTTTGGGGCCGGCGTCCCGGGGACCGAGGGGGGGTATCTGGTGACATGGACCCATGCGCCCAAAATTAGTTCGCCAGAATCAGACTTTGACGTGTTCGGCGCGGTGTTTGACCGGTCCGGCACCAACGTGACCGGGCCCATACCGATTGCTATGGGCGACGGGCCGCAGGGCAGTCAGACGCCGGCCGAGACCGCGTTCGACGGCAGCAACTATCTGGTCGTCTTCCACAACGACGGCCGCCTGCACGGCAAGCGGGTGAGTGCCACCGGGTTGGTGCTCGACACCACGGGGATCGTGATCGCGGAGACCTGCGCCCGGACCGACACCATCCCCATCCCCTGTGCCAACGATGTCGCCTTCGGCGACGGCGAATACCTGGTGACATGGGACCACGGTGCCCGCATCCGCGGTGCGCGCGTGACCCCGGCGGGTGACGTACTCGATGATCCGACCGCGATCAATCTGTCGCGCACCGACGTCGACCAGCAGCTCCCGGCGGTGGCCTTCGGCGGTGGTGACTATCTGGTCGCCTGGGAGGTGGCCAGCACCAATGACAAGTACGCACAGCTCGTCGGGCCGACCACACCAGTCATCGACGAGACGGCCACGGTCGCAGACGATGCGGTTATTGGCGACGGCAGTACCGTCGGTGCAAACACCGTCATTGCGAAAGGGGTCACCGTGGGTGAAGATTCAACCATCGGAGCCAATGTCACGATCAACAAAGAAACTGAGCTCGGTGATAACGCGGTGGTTGGAGATGGCAGCACGATCCACAAGGACGTGATTGCTGATGATAACCTTACTGTAGGAAGTAATGTGACCATTCACAAAGACGTCACCATAGGTACAGGCGTCACCATTGGCGATAACACGGAAATTCACAAAGGTACGGTTATCGGAAGTAATGTATGGATTGGCGTCGGTGTGTTTATAGGTAATAACGTCACAATCCCCAGCGGCCAGATCATCGAGGACGGTGAAGTGATTCCGAACAACACAACGGTTCCCTAAACATTTTGGATTTTATGTTAACTGCGGCGGCCTTCGGGTCGCCGTTTTCCTGGATTCAATCGACCATCGTAAGGCAGGAGTTGAATACAGAAAAGACTTTCATTGGTGATCGTGGAATGTCTCTTTGTGGCCGTTAGTAGTCATTCAGAAGCCCCGCACCAGCGGGGTTTGTTGTACCTGCTGAACGTCTGGTATTGGCCGACTATCCCCCTTGCCGGCCTCGTCAATAGGCGGTATTCCGGCTGCGTTGGACGGCAGGTTACCGGACTAACCCGGTCCTACAGGAGACCCTTATATTCGATTTCTCTAAAGGACAAAAGACGACCCTTTTAAGACCTTCGCGACTATCACCTCAGATAATCTTCTTTAAGTAGTTTCCACATCGTTTAAAGATGCTATTGCCTTTTCTATCATAAGTACTTTCCGTAGTCCGGCGCATGAATTCGACACAATGTGATTTAGGTCAATATCGTCCAGTTAAAACAAGCGTAGGTTGGAAAACAAGATCGTCAGGACGGCACAAGGCCACAGGAAGTCCGAATAAAACCTGGGGAAGCCCACATGAGAAAATCTATACTACTCACATTGTTCACGATTATCTTAGGATCGACTTCACTTATTCCTGTAAAGGCGCAAGATTTAGTCTATGTCCCAATCGATCCGTGTAGGATTGTGGATACCAGAAATGCTGGTGGCGCTATTATTGCAGACGGCTTCCGTAACTTCCTGGTTTCTGGAACGGTCGGGGAGTTGGCGGTCCAAGGTGGCACTACTAACTGCCTAGATCCAAAAGCAGGGACAGGACTAAAACCGTTGGCCATCTCTGCTTACGTCCTCGCTGTACCGGCCACCAACTCCACCAATGGTGTCTTGACGGCTTACCCTTCCGACCAGCCCCCTCCACCAGCGGGAGCAGGTTCCACCGTCAACTTTGCTGCTGGTCAGGTCATTGGTAACACGACAAACATCACGCTCTGTGCTTCATCCACTTGCCCTACAAACGGTGAATTCGCGATCTTGGCGAGACGTACCAACCAGCACGTCGTAATCGATGTGCAGGGCTATTTCTACCAACAGGTACTTAATGTGGATAGCGTGAGAGTGTCTACAGAGTCTGATGGAAAAGTAGATGCTAGTAACGTTTCAGAATCGATAGTGGCTACATGCCCAATTGGATCTGTTATGACCGGAGGTGGGGTTAAATGTTCTTCGGATAACGCTAACTTCTCTACAACGAATTTTGGAGTTACAAATTGGAGCATCCCAACTGGAAATAGTTTTCTAGGGTCTTGCTCTGCAGATGCTATAACTTATTCAAGTTTGTTGTATGGCCCGCCTGTAACTGTATACGCTGTTTGCTTACAGCCAGCTAGCGCGGACACCGAGACCAATAATCAGGGGCAACCACAACAAGGCCAGCCATCACAGGAGACTCTATTGCTTCTTGAATCCCTAAGAAATGAGATGGCAGAAAGAGCGCGCCCTGTTGACTCTGTAAATTAGAAAAGTTGCTATTTTGCCAAGGGTGTCCTAGGCGAATTCGTAATTCACGCAGCAACTGGTATCTGAAAAAGTCCGTTGCAGTCTGATATCCAGGAATAGTGACTCAGTTTGGCGGGTAGTGGTTGATGTTGACCACTAACTTCAGCAG